>ERZ778516.63-NODE-63-length-88586-cov-9.377133_pt1 | contig 88586 bp, 74 predicted proteins | sample MGYA00510342_ERZ778516 | MGnify/ENA primary metagenome ERZ778516 (study PRJEB29527, sample SAMN07138961) | mouse gut metagenome | material: feces | host: mouse | place: China:Nanjing | collected 2016-01-25 ...
TAACCGCCCCCTTTTTGACAAGCTGCCTCCATGGTCACTGCGACCATGGAGGCAGTTTTGTTTTTTTAAGGCAGGAATGGTCGCAGACCACCCCAGCCGCAGAGGAGAGAGGAGTAATCAAGAGTGATCGGGTTAATAGGAATTATCGGCGGGAATGATGGATCGGCGGCGTGGAGTAGTGGGTGGAGCGCTATGTGCCAGTAGGCGGCCCGGGCTGGCGCGGGCGGCTGATCCCGCATGCTCCGCGGCTCGGCCGGATGGTGATGGCTCTCTCCTGACCCCGGTCTACGCGGCACGCTCCCACCGCCTCGCTGACGCGCGGCAGTGGGCGTCATGCCGCTCCGAACCGGGGATACTGTCTGCCCGCACGCTCCGCGGCTCCGATAGCGCCAACCCATCCGGAAGAGGAGGAGGGAGGGCACAATAATCGGAATTATCGGAGATAAGTGAGGCTGTTGGATGGATCGGCGGCGTGAAGTAGTGGGTGGAGTGCTATGTGCCAGTAGGCGACCCGGGCTGGCGCGGGCGGCTGATCTCGCATGCTCCGCAGCTCGGCCGAATGGTGATGGCTCTCTCCTGCCCCCGGTCTAAGCGGCACGCTCCCACGCCTCGCTGACGCGCGGCAGTGGGCGTCATGCCGCTCCGAACCGAGGATACTGTCTGCCCGCACGCTCCGCGGCTACGATAGCGGCAGCCCGGTCGCAGAAGAGAAGCCGGATGGATCGGAAGCGATAGCGCTACCCCTGCCGGTGGAGGAAGGCGGGAATGGTCGGAGACCATGTTGCTTTGGTAAGCCCCGCCATGGCGCGCGCAGCAGCGCCTTGGTGGGGTGATGGAGATGGAGATGGAGATGGAGATGGGGGAGAGGGATCAGTGGGTGGTGAGGGGGGCCATGAAGGCATCGGGGTAGTGTGTGACGGTGTGGTCGCTGTGGGGGGTGCCGCTGACGATGATAATGTCGAACTGTACTTCGTGTGGGATGTTGCGGGAGCGGACGTAGGCCTCTGCTGCCTGGGTGAGGTTGCGGATTTTTTTAGTGTCTATTGCATCGAGTGGGTCGAAGTCGGAGTTGGTGCGAGTCTTTACTTCGATGAAAACGATGCGGGAGTGGTGCATGGCTACTATATCGATCTCCTTTTTGCCGATTCGTGCGTTGGTTTCGACGATTGCATAGCCTTTGGATGCGAGATATTCGCGGGCGATGTTTTCGCCCCATTGTCCGATGTCGTTGTGTGTGGCCATTATAGGTTGGTCTGTCGGTCAGTCGGGCAGAAGCGGGAGATAGTCGGCATAGCCTTGTTCGGCCATCTGTGAGCGTGGGATGAAACGTAGCGCCGCGGAGTTGATGCAGTAGCGTAGTCCGCCAGACTGTGCCGGTCCGTCGTTGAATACGTGGCCGAGATGTGCGTCGCCTATGCGGCTTCTCACTTCGGTGCGTTGCATTCCTGCGGTGTTGTCGGGGACGCGTGTGAGCAGGGTGTCGTTGATGGGGCGTGAGAAGCTTGGCCATCCACATTGTGATGAGTATTTGTCGGTGGAGAGGAACAGTGGCTGTCCGTTGGTGATGTCGACATATATTCCTTCGCGCCGCTCTCGCCAGTAGGGGTTGTCGAAGGGCGGTTCGGTGGCGTTGCGGCGTGTGACGTCGAACTGTATCGGTGATAGCTGCTGGCGTAGTTGTTCGTCGGAGAGTCGGGCATAGCGTTTGAGGTCGCTTTGCGGGGCGTCAGGGTCGTGAAATTCTGCTGCCTTGCGGAGTAGTGACGGGTTGACATGGCAGTATCCTCCGGGATTCTTTTCAAGATAGTCCTGATGGTACATTTCAGCGGGATAGAAGTTTTCGAGCGGGAGGTTTTCGACTACGATCGGGCGGTCATAGTTGTCGGCGGCTTTCCGGAGGGCTTCGGTGGCGATTTGCTGTGACTGACTGTCGATGGTGTATATGCCTGTACGGTACTGCGTGCCGGTGTCGCCTCCCTGACGGTTGACCGATGTAGGGTCGATGGTCATGAGGAAGAGCTGTATGAGATAGGGGAGCGTGACACGTTGCGGATTATATGTGACCTTGACTGTTTCAGCGGCGTGTGTAAGACCGGTGCATACCTGCTGGTATGAGGGCTGCGGTACGTTGCTGTTGGCATATCCGACTTCGGTGTCGATGACTCCGGGTACATTTCTGAAGAAGCGTTCTGTGCCCCAGAAACATCCTCCGGCAAAGTATATGGTGGCGTTGTCCATTGTTATCGAGGTTTGATGCGTTGTTAAGTGAACAACAATTCGGGGTGGTGAAATGTTGGTGACTTCTGCTGGCTGAAGGGTCAGCTCTGTGGTGGTTCACAAAATTAAGCATTTGTTTTCTAACGAGGGTGTTTTTTTCGGATGCATTTGAACGGTAGATAGAAAATGAGTTTGTTTTTTACAATGGGATTGTATATCTTTGATTCCATGAAAGAATTTACAGCGACGGTGATTTCGGTGGATGGTGACAGGGCGGTGGTTGCGCTTGAACTGCATGAAGAGGCGTGTGAGGTATGCCGTCTGTCGTCGGTGTGTATGCGTCCCGGCGAGTGCGTTCTGGAGGTAGGAATCGATATGTCTGACAGTATCGTTCCAGGTAATCCGGTGGTGATCAGGGATGCCGGATGTTCAGCGAGCCGTATGATGCTGCTTGGGTTGCTTTTGCCTCTTGGGGTGTTGGTGGGCGTCGCTGTTGCGGCGTCATGGATAGGTATGAATGATGTATTGAGTGCGGTGTCGGCTGTTATGGCGGCGATGTCGGTGTATGCGGTTTTGTATCTGATGAGGAGACGTGCGTTTCCAACATCGGATATGGTATGCGAGTCTTTAGATTGTAGGAGGGCGTCATGATGTGGGCTGCAATAGTTCTGGGAGTCATAGGTGTTGTCGCTGCGGGGTTGCTCTACGTTGTGGCCCGGCGGTTTAGCGTGGATGATGATCCGCGTATAGATCAGGTGGAGGGGCTTTTGCCCGGGGCCAATTGCGGCGGATGCGGCTTCAGCGGATGCCGTGCGTTTGCTCAGGCGTGTTGCAATGCTACGTCGCTGGAAGGATTGTCATGTCCGGGTTCGGACAGGTCGACGATGGGGCGTATCGCATCGGCGCTGGGGCTGCAAAACGAATCATGCCCCGATGTGCGCAAAGTGGCGACAGTGGGTTGCGGCGCGAAGTGCGGCGGCCGGCAGGATGTGGCGCTTTACGATGGGCCGGCCTCATGTGTAGCAGTCGCTGCCATAGGGTCGGGTGAGTCATTGTGCAGCTATGGATGTGTGGGTATGGGCGATTGTGTTGGTGTGTGTCCGTTTGATGCAATATCTGTCAATAGTGAAACGAAGATACCTGAGGTGGATCATTCGCGGTGTACGGGTTGCGGGCGGTGTGCGGAGCGTTGTCCTCGGTCGGTGATCAGTATCCGTCAGGTGAGGGTGCAGGCAGTGTTTACGTATGTGGCATGTTCGAATGCTTCGCCTGGCCAGCTGGCTGTGAAAGCTTGCCGGTCGGCCTGTATAGCCTGTGGCAAGTGTGAGCGTGTATGTGCGTCGTCGGCCATAACGTTTGGGCGATGCGGCGACGGAGTGTCGCGTGTGGCTCCGGCAAGGATCGATGCCATGAAATGCACCGGATGCGGCATGTGTGGGCCGGCGTGCCCTACGGGAGCCATACGCATGGCAGAGGGCTGACATATCGGGGTATGGTGTCAGGGATGATCATGTGCTTTGCTGATCATTTTTTTATGAACCGATTGTTGTTTTACATGCAGGTGTTGCAGTTGTCAGTCGGTAGTCGTATATTTTCGGATATCAGTCGATGAGCCATGAAAACTTCCAGATACAGTCATATCATGTCGCATATCCGTCGTCAGGACGGGGATGAGGGCATGTGGGTAATACAGACGAATGATGAGCATTGTCGTGGCGTGGCATCGCGGGCTGAAGGATTCTCATCTGTATTCGGCATGGGCGACTGGGGACGACTTATGGGACTGCTGCACGACAGAGGTAAAGAGTCGGATGCATTTCAGTGTAAAATCAGGTACAGTTCAGGATACGATATTTCAAAGATGCCGACGGATGCCGCTCCGCACAGTCTGGCCGGCGCTATTGTCATGCATAGTAAGTATGCCGACGGAATGGGCTTGATGAGCAACCCCATAGCCGGCCATCACAGGGGACTGTATGACATGGATGAGTTTAGAAATCTGCTCAAGAATGGCGCAGTGGCCTAAGAGGTTTCGCGTCAGGTGCCTGATCTGGCCTTGCGTCCGCCGTCAGTCAGGTTTAAAGGCATGGAGATACATCATGTGGTCAGGATGCTGTTTTCTTGTCTGGTGGATGCGGATTATCTCGACACCGAGCAGTTTATGGATGAAACGTCGAGCCGGATGAGAGAGAGCTACAGTAGTATCGTGGATCTCAAGGAACGCTTAGACAGATACATCGGCCGGTTTTCGTCGTCGGCTCCGAGTGTCGTCAATCGGCTGAGGAGTGAGGTGCAGCGAATGTGCGAAGAGAGGAGTGCGATGACTCCCGGAGTGTTTGAACTGACGGTGCCGACCGGCGGAGGCAAGACGGTCGCGTCGGTCGTATGGGCTGTCAATCATGCGTGTCGGCATGGCAAGCAGCGGATCATAATAGCGATACCGTTTACAAGCATCATAATGCAGACTGCTCAGGTGTTGCGTGAAATATTCGGGTCGGAGAATGTGATCGAGCATCACAGTGTGATGTCGGACGAAATGATAAATGAACGAACCAGACTTGCAGCCGAGAACTGGGATGCTCCGATAGTGGTGACAACAAATGTGCAGCTGTTTGAATCGATGTTTTCCAACCGTCCGTCGAAATGCCGCAAGCTGCATTCGCTGGCCAATAGTGTGGTGATCCTTGACGAGGCGCAGTCGTTGCCACGGTCGTTCATGCAGCCGGTGGCTGACGCGATAAGCACATATACACGTGTGTTCGGGACCTCGTTTTTGCTATGTACGGCCACACAGCCGCTGATCTCGGGCTGTCACAAGGGATGTGGCCCGGTAGAATACCGTGGAATAGACGCCGGTGATATACGCTGCATAACAGACCGCAGTATGGATCTGCATGAAAGATTGCGCAGGGTGGATATGCGTTTTGACATGTGCGAACTGACTTCGGACGAGATCGCCCGTAGAATAGAGGGGCACCGGAGGGTATTATGCATTGTCAACACTCGCGGTATTGCTTCGGAGATATACGGGCGTCTGAGAGAGAGCGATGATAACTTTCATCTGTCGAGGATGATGTGTCCGCTGCATATACGTCAGTGCCTGTCAGAGATCAGGCGGCTGCTGGATGACGGTGGTGACAGATGTGTGAGGGTCGTGGCCACTCAGCTTGTAGAGGCCGGAGTGGATCTGGACTTTCCGGTGGTTTACCGTCAGATGGCGGGTCTGGACTCACTGCTTCAGGCGGCCGGAAGGTGTAACCGGGAGGGGCTGCTGGAGAATGGTGTGACCCATGTGTTCCGCATGCAGGGATATATGCCTCGGGGAACGATAAAAGAGAGCATATATGCGATGGAGGAATTGCTCAGGATGCATCCCGATGCCGACTGGTTTGATCCGGATGTCATTAAGGAGTATTATGCGTTGCTGTATAGGCGGACGCCTACATTTGACAGTCAGGAGATCTGCCGGCTGTCGGAAACGCCCGGTGAGGTGAGATATGAGGAGATCGCCCGGCGGTTCAGGCTGATAGATGATGAGGGCATGACGCTTGTAGTGAATTATGCGGATGCAGGGAGCCTGATATCGCGGCTGAAGCGCGTCGGGCCGTCAAGAGCTCTGATGCGGGAGCTCGGCCAGTTTACAGTCAGTGTGACGCGCCGACAGTTTGAGGAGATGCGTCGCGCCGGCATGTTGGACGAGCCGTTGAGTGGTATCTATTATGTGGAGGATCCGATGCTTTATGACTGTAAGTCGGGTCTGAAAGCCGGAAACGAATATCTTGAGCAGACGTTTGTGATATGACAGAATGATAAACCGATGGCCGGCGGCCGATATGATTCCGCAACTGATAGATGTTGATGACATGTGACCGTTTGCCTGAAATATAGAATGTGTAATGGAATATTTTGACAAAGAGTATGGCCTTGAGGTGTGGGGCGACATGGCTTGCTTCACAAGGCCTGAACTCAAGGTGGAGCGAGTGAGCTATGACGTGATCACGCCATCAGCCGCCCGGAATATCTTCCAGGCGATATTCTGGAAGCCTGCGATACAGTGGCGTATTACCAGAATAGAGGTGGTGAATCCGATAAAGTGGATCTCGGTGCGACGCAATGAGGTAGGCGCGCTCGCTCAGAACAGTGCGAACGCCCGACCGATAATCGCCACCGAGAAGCGTCAGCAGCGCAACAGTCTGATGCTGCGCGACGTCAGGTATCGTATATATGCCAAGATGGAGTATATACCTCCCCACAAGCGGGCAGGCGTATCGTCGAGAGAGTCGGGCGACGACGAGAATCCGGGTAAATATCAGGCGATGTTCGAGCGCAGGGCGTCGAAGGGTCAGTGCTTTACAATGCCTTATCTTGGCACGAGGGAGTGTACGGCCTATTTCAGTCTTCTTCCAGATGGGGCGAAGGGTGGCGATGATCTGCTGCAGGAATCGCGTGATCTGGGAATAATGCTGTATGACATGGATTTTTCCGACAGCAAAGATATACGGCCGATGTTTTTCCGTCCGGTGATGGACCTCGGTGTGATAGAAGTTCCACCTGTTGACAGCAAGGAGGTGATGAGATGATACTTAAAGCGCTATACGATTATTTTTATTCGCGTCCTGACCGTGTGCCCGAGGGGATGTGTCGCAAGGAGATCGAATATGTGATAGTGATAGACCGCGACGGGTCGTTTGTCAGATTCGAGTCTCGACGCATTGACAAGAAACGATGCGCTGAGCTGATTGTGGCGGCGCCTGTAAGCCGGTCGTCAAATGTCGCTCCCAACGTGTTGTGGGACAACGGCAAGTATGTGCTGGGGCTGAATGATTCGGACGACAGACACCATCGTTCGTTCGTTGGTCTGGTAATGGAGATCGCCTCGTCGCATCCCGACGAGGCGTGTATGGCGGCTTTGGCGGCTTTCTACCGCCGGACTCCGGAGGAGCGGCGCATGGACTACGGCCGTGATCCGTTGTTTGATGAGGTAAGCAACAACACTGCCGCCAATATGACCTTTATGGTCGAGGGTGACTGTGAAACGATTGCCGAGAAGGGCCATCTGATACCGGCCTCCGAAGGGTCAGACGCCAGCCCAAGCGGCGTATGCCTCGTGACTGGCCGGAACGGCCGGCTGGTGCGGACAAGCACTGGTTCGACCATACCCGGATGTTCGCCCAATACCGCTCTGGTAGGCTTTCAGGTAAAGTCGGGCTATGATTCCTATGGCAAGCAGCAGGCTTACAACAGTCCTATATCTGTGGAGGCCGACTTTGCCTATACTTCGGCGCTTAAGATGCTTCTGTCGAAGGATTCGGAAAACAAGACACGTCTTGGTGACAGGACATTCCTATACTGGTGTTCGGGACGATACGGACGCGACACCGAGTCGTGTTTCGGCTTCATGGTCGAGAGCGACAAGTCGTCGGAGGCAAAAGGTATATCGGCGGCAGGTGTGGAGAAGCTGTTCAAAAGTATCTGGTCGGGGACTGTGAATACTGATCTCGACGACCGGTTTTACTTTCTCGGGCTCGCTCCCAACGCCGGGCGTATGGCGGTAGTGGTGTGGGAGAATGTGCAGCTTCGCGAGTTTGCCGGAAAGATATTGCAGCATTTCGATGATATGTCGCTGGTCGGCTATCGTGCGAATGACAAGGGTCGGTCTACCGCCGGAGTTTTCAATATGCTTTCGGCCGTGACCCTCGACGGAAAGCAGTCGGAAGCGTTGCCCAATCTTTGTGAGGCGGTAGTGCAGTCGGTCATCCAGAGCACACGCTATCCGTATCAGCTCTACACGTCGGCTCTCGAAAGAATCAGGGCAGAACTGCCTGACCGGACAGTGACCCGGACAAGAGCATCGATACTTAAGGCATACATAAACAGAGTGACAAGAAATAATAAAGATAACAAACAACTTACACCAATGCTTGACAAGACAAACAGTAATCCAGGCTATCTGAGCGGACGTCTGGCGGCAGTGCTCGAGAAGATACAGAGCGATGTGAAAAGCGGCGATTCGATCCGCACGCGCTATATGGCGGCGGCATCGGCCACTCCGTCGGCAGTGTTCCCGGCGATGCTCAACCTGTCGGTGCACCACAGCGAGAAGCTCAGCGAGGCGTCGAGAGTGTTCTATGAGAAGACCAAACAGGAGATCATCGAGAAGATGCCTGCGGAGGGATTTCCGTCGCATCTTGATCTGAACGATCAGGGACGCTTCTTTGTAGGGTATTACCATCAGATGGCCGATTTCTACACGAAGAAGGAATCAGAGTGAATAAACATCAAGACGAATCATATTAAAAAACGCAGAATTATGGCAGACATAAAGAACAGAGTGGATTTCGTGTATCTCTTCGATGTGCAGGACGGTAATCCGAACGGCGATCCGGATGCAGGCAATCTTCCACGGGTGGACAACGAGAACGGATGCGGTCTGGTGACAGACGTGTGTCTGAAACGCAAAGTGCGCAACTATGTGGATGCTTCGCGCAATGGTGCTCCGGGGTATGGAATTTTCATACAGGAGGCGGCTGTGCTTGACAATCGTGTGGAGGAGGTGTATGCCTCTGACGAGGTTGCAAGTAAGTCGAAGGACGATAAAAAGGCTGCCGCCCGCAGGGCCTTGTGTGAAAAATATTTCGACATACGGGCTTTTGGCGCCGTGATAGCTACCAAAGACAAGCAAGGACAGGTGCGCGGACCGATACAACTCACCTTCGCGCGTTCGGTGGATCCGGTGGTGAGTCATAGTCATTCCATCACACGTATGGCTGTGACAAAAGAGGCTGACAAGGAAAAGGAGAAGACCATGGGCAGAAAATCAACGGTGCCTTACGGTCTGTATCTGTGTCACGGCTTTGTATCGGCGAATCTTGCGAAGCAGACCGGTTTTTCGGATGCGGATCTCGAACTTCTCTGGGAGGCGCTTGAATACATGTTTGACAATGACCGTTCGGCGTCACGCGGACTCATGAGTCCGCGCAAGCTCGTCGTGTTCGAGCATTCGTCGGAGCTTGGCAATGCTCCTGCCAACAAACTGTTTGATGCAGTAAGGGTGTCGAAAAACAGCGGCGTGTCAGTGCCTCGCAGTTTCAGCGACTACACTGTGGAGATCGATCGCGACAGTCTGCCTCAGGGTGTGACGGTCATAGAAAAGTTCTGATGCCTCGTTCAGGCTATTATGCCGATGATGAAATGATCCCGCTGTCGGGCATACAGCATTTTATGTTTTGTGAACGGCAGTGGGCTCTCATTCATCTCGAATGTCAGTGGCAGGAAAATTTTCTTACAGCCGAAGGGGCTTTGCTGCATGAAAGGGTTGACGACCCGTCGGTACGCAAAAGCGGCCCTTTCGGGATTGTCACTCTTCGCGGGCTGCATGTGGCTTCCAGGAGATTGGGATTGTTCGGCGTCGCAGATGCGGTGGAGTTGCATCCTGTTGCAACAGGAAAGCGCAGTGTTGCGGAACTTGTCGCCAGCCGGGAGTTCACGATAATGCCTGTGGAGTACAAGCGGGGTCATCGCAAGATCAGTGATTGTGACCGATACCAGGTTGTAGCACAGGCTATGGCTCTTGAGGAAATGTATGGTGCGGAGATAAGCCGCGCTGCTGTCTTCTATTGGGAGGAGCGCAAAAGAGAGTATGTTGAAGTGGATGCGGAACTCCGCGATCGAGTGACCGATGTGTCGCGCAGGATGCATGAGGCATATAGGTCGGGGCGTACCCCCGCGGCTAAACGTACGGGGTCGTGCAGAGCCTGTTCTATGGAGGATATGTGCATGCCTGGACGGATCAAAGCCGATGTGACTGACTATCTGAAAACTTTATTTGATGAAGAGATTGCTTAATACGCTGTATGTGACGACTCCGGATGCATATCTTTCGAAGGATGGCACAAATGTTGTGATTTCGAGCCAGCAGAAGATATTGTTCAGGATGCCGATACAGAACATCCAGTCGATAATCACATTCGGTTATCAGGGGGCAAGCCCGGGACTTATGCGTTTGTGTTCTGAAAATGGCGTGGCATTGTCGTTTTTTACGACTGCCGGACGGTTTGTGGCGAGAGTGCAGGGTCCGCAGACGGGCAATATACTTCTTCGCCGATCGCAGTTTCAGAATGCCGGTGACACGGATTATTGCCGTCGTCTGGCTTCATCTTTTGTTCTCGCGAAGATACACAATGCGCGAATGACCCTCAGGCGTTTTGTCAGAGATTACCCCTCTGATGAGGGAGTGTCCGCGGTGGCGGATGCGGCTGAGTCGCTGAAAAACATGTCGCGTCTGATAACCCGGTCAGTTTCAGTAGATGAGGTCAGAGGTCATGAAGGTCAGGCGGCGTCAATATATTTCGGCGTGATGCACCACTTGATTCTCAATAAGGATCGCTGTTTTGCTTTTGCAAGGCGTGTGAAACATCCTCCGACAGATTGCGTCAACGCTATGTTGTCATTTGGATACACATTGCTTGCTCATGACTGTGGCGCTGCGCTGGAGGGAGTGGGACTGGATCCATATATGGGTGTGCTGCATTCTGTACGTCCGGGTCGCATGTCGCTGGCATTGGACTTGATGGAGGAATTCCGTTCGTGGCTTGTGGATCGTTTTGTCATATCTCTGATCAATACCCGTCATATCAGGGCATCGGATTTCACCCCCGCTGCCGGTGACGGGGCGGTCGGTTCGGTAAGTCTTACGGAAGATGGTCGAAAAAAATATCTCACAATGTGGCAGAACCGCAAGAAAACGGAAATCATCCATCCCTTTCTTCAAGAGAAGGTGCCGATAGGGTTGTTGCCTCATATCCAGGCATTGTTGCTTACCCGCTATATGAGGGGTGACATGTCGGATTATGCTCCGTTTCTTGTCAAATGATTTTTAGGGTATATATGTGGTGATTTTTGAAGAATACGATGATGAATATCCTGATAGTATATGATGTGAATACATCTACTCCGGAGGGACGCAAACGATTGCGCAATGTGGCCAAGTGTTGTCAGAATTATGGGCAACGTGTGCAGAACTCAGTGTTCGAATGTCAGCTCGAATACCATTCCTATCCAATGTTGAAACATACTCTTGAAGAGATAATAGACAGTGGTGCGGACACGATCAGGATTTATAAGCTTGGCAAAAACTACCAGCAGTCTACCGAGCAAATAGGGCGTGTGACCTCTTTTGATTTTGATGGCAGCATCATCGTATAGTGTTTTAGATGGGTGTGGATTTCGTCGCAGTAAGTCCAAAGAATGGAAACAGTGTGACAGATACATGCTAAAGACATGCATGGTCTGACATAATTTGGAATCATCCGCTCGATATAGTCGTGGGTGCGGGCGAATCGTAAGCATTACAATTTTAGTAGAGTACTCGCAGTGATTGATATTCAGACGTATAATAAAAAGAAGTAGATTCTCAGTTTGTGCATTAGCGATAAAAATGCTATTTTCGCGGAGAATTAGTCATAAATAGGACTCCTTTAGATTGTTACTATTATGGCAGTCGCACCCCATGCGGGTGCGTGAATTGAAACGTCATTTGGCCGGAGCGCGCACAGGCCTACTGGGTCGCACCCCATGCGGGTGCGTGAATTGAAACATCGGTGTCAAAATCGTCGACCAAAAACACGTCGTCGCACCCCATGCGGGTGCGTGAATTGAAACCTGCGTTATGGCATATATCAGGCTCTCGGCACAGGTCGCACCCCATGCGGGTGCGTGAATTGAAACTTAAGGCTCATTGTTTTTAGTTTGTTGATTAATAGTCGCACCCCATGCGGGTGCGTGAATTGAAACGGCATCATTGTCGATGGGTCAGATGGGTGGCTGCCAGTCGCACCCCATGCGGGTGCGTGAATTGAAACATCAGTTGTGTTATCACCAAATGTAATGTTGTTTGTCGCACCCCATGCGGGTGCGTGAATTGAAACTTTACAAACTCTTTCAGGGACATGATCGTCATCGGTCGCACCCCATGCGGGTGCGTGAATTGAAACCCCTCCTCGGTGTTGGTTGTTCGGGGTTGTCGGATGTCGCACCCCATGCGGGTGCGTGAATTGAAACTCGCGGGCGCGTTCATACGCCTTTGCGCAAATCTGTCGCACCCCATGCGGGTGCGTGAATTGAAACCGGCGATAAAGCGAGTAGCACAAGCATATAAAGGTCGCACCCCATGCGGGTGCGTGAATTGAAACGTTTCAGATTCCCTCGTTCTCTGACGAAATCGCGTCGCACCCCATGCGGGTGCGTGAATTGAAACGCTCATTGTCGGCGGGGTTAGGTGGTGATTATTGGTCGCACCCCATGCGGGTGCGTGAATTGAAACGTGTCATAATCTCGTACAATCAATGTTTTGCCATCGTCGCACCCCATGCGGGTGCGTGAATTGAAACGACCTGCTTACCGGCACAAACGCGCGCAATCTGGTCGCACCCCATGCGGGTGCGTGAATTGAAACAGTCAAGGAAGCGATAGAGTTGCTTGGCTTGAAAGTCGCACCCCATGCGGGTGCGTGAATTGAAACTGTGGCTGAGCGATCCCAATTAAGAGCGGTAGAGGGTCGCACCCCATGCGGGTGCGTGAATTGAAACAGGTCTGCGCCTCCTATGGAGTTGAATCACTCGCGTCGCACCCCGTGCGGGTGTGTGAATTGAAACGCTGTTGCTGAATATGGCGAGAAACACGGTCATCAGTTGCATTTCGGGTGCGGGGGTGTGAATGGAAGCGACAGCGTGTGGGGAGGCGGTGCGTCCGCGGTCGTCATTTGACTTCGGGTGAGCTGTTGTGGAGGTCGACGAATCGGTGCGTCCGCCAGTCGTCATTTGACTGCAGAGTGGGCTGTGGTGGATGCCGGCGAATCGGTTTGTCCGGCGATGGAGCGCAGGCGGTCGGGGGTGAGGACGGTAAGTCCTTTGCCAAAGCGCAGACGATTGAGTTCGATTGCCGACAATGGTGTGGCTGATCGGAATTGCGGCAGTGGGATCTGTTCAGGGTTGTTCATTGTTGTCGGAGGTAATGTTGTCAAACTTCGGTAGGAGTGCATTGACGCCGAGCAGGACCGTAGCATACGAAGCTATCAATACGAGCAGCTGTATGCGCATGGGGAATATTCCGGCAAACCATCCTCCGGCCAGATATGTGAAAAACAGTAGCCAGAGAGTCAGCTGCACGCTCAGGCAGAGTGTGCACCATCGGTGTGCGCGGTATTTCTGATACCATACGCTCCAGAAGCTGAACGGCAGGCAGCAGACGTCGCACAGAGCCAGATAGCCGATCCATTGCGGGAATATGAGCAAGCCCGCGAGGCTTACTGAAAAATAGGCGAATCCGACTTCGCTCCATCCAAACAGTCCGAAAAACTTTGCCGCAGGAGTGGAGAGAACGTCGTCGCAGCCCCCGCTCTGAATCATGCCGCACACTTTGTCGGCAGCGGAGTTGTGGATATTGAGCGACTTCTGTAGGAGCAGGTAGCTGATGTAGAGTCCGCCGAGATCGAGCAGCGTCAGGATTACGGTCGACGCATGGGCGTATATGCGGTTGCTGACAAACAGGTAGAGAAACAGGAATGCTACGGCGATCCAAAGCGTGACTCGTTTGGCTTTCGCCGCAATCTCTAATGCGTGATGCCGCCCATAGGAGGGTTCGACGGCATCGGGTGCTGGAAACGGCAGCAGCAGGTTGCCGTCGAATACCCGAAGGAAGTCATCTATCGGCGCGGATTCTGCCACTCCATGAGTTAGATAACCGATTGTGTCAGCGGTGATAAATGTCACGATGACAAAGCCGGCCGATGTGCCGGCGATAAATGGGGGCGAGGCCTGACGGATCTCTGTCTTGTCGGAAAGCCGAAGCCCCTGTGAGCAGATGCCGTATTCCTGCATGAGTTTAGTCAGGCCATAGAGGGTAGGGAACGGCATGGAGCGGAATCGCCGTGCGGAGTATGATTCCGTGTGGCGCACGCCGAGCTGCTGAAGAAGATCGTTGAATATGTTGGCTTTGTCGGGCGACATGTTTTCCGAAATGAATATCAGTCGGCGTAGCGTTCGATGGCAGCAAGAAGCGCTTCTCCTTCTATCTCGCCGGTGTGGCGCCATTGCTCTATGCCGTCGGCGTAGATGATAAACGTGGGTATGGATTGCGCTCCGGCCTGATCGGCGGCTTCAGAATTGCTGTCGATATCGAGCTGCGCTATGCGGGCTTTCGAGCTGATGAGTTCGCTGACCTGATCGACTATCGGAGCCATGCGCTTGCAGTGGGGACACCAGGTGGCGTAGAATTCGACCATTACTACCGGGGCTGATGATATCAGTTGTGAGTATTCCATAGTTGATGTGCGTTTCGGATGTGTGTTGATACGGTTTTGTTGTATAACGCCTATCGGGGTGCAAAAGTTGGCTTAAGGCTAAAGTAGCGGGTGTACATGGCAAACCCTGTATCAGCGTCTGAAGTCTGATACAGGGCTTTGATGTCATGTTGGATAGGGAAGTGTGTGGCTCCGTTCAGAGCTGCCGGATCACTCTGGCCGGATTGCCTGCGACAACCGTGTGTGGCGCCACATCTTTAGTGACTACCGATCCGGCTCCGATCACCGAATCGTGTCCGACGGTGACTCCCGGCAATATGGTGACACATCCTCCGATCCATACATTGTCGCCGATTGTCACCGGTTCGGCCCATTCATCGCCGGTGTTGCGCTCCTCGGCGTCGAGCGGATGGCAGGCGGTGAAAATACTGACGTTGGGCCCGATGAAAACATGGTTGCCTATCGTCACCGGAGCCTCGTCGAGTATGGTCAGGTTAAAGTTGATGAACGTGTCGTGTCCGATAGAGATATTGCATCCCCAGTCGCAGCGCATTGGCTGATTGATCTGCACGCGTTCGCCGCACTTGGCGAAAAAGCCCCGGAGCAGAGCCATGCGTCCGTCGACGTCGTCGGGCGACATGTCGTTGAACCGGCGCACAATAAGCTGGGCTTTGCGCAAGCCTTCCTGAAACTTTGGCATGGCGGCGCGATAGCGCTTGCCTGTGACCATTTTGTTCCACTCTGTCAGGAACGAATCCATGATTTATGGCTGCTGGAGACTGTAGATGTCAGTGAGCTTAATGTCGAACACCAGCACCGAATACGGCAGTATGATGCCGGTCGACTGGACTCCGTAGCCCTGATCGGCAGGGATGACTACGCGGCAGCTGTCGCCTACACGCATGTCGGTGAGCGCTATCTGCCATCCGCTGATCATGTCGGACGGGCGGAAGCGGTAGATGCTGTCGCCGTAGGTGGTCATTGTGAACGATGAGTCAAACGGCTCGTCGTTGTAGAGGCGTCCGATATACTTGGCGTCGACGGTGCTGGTGACCAGAGGCGAGAGATTGCCTTCGGTCTTGGCGCGGTCGTTGAAGTAGTGGATGAGCACGCCCGATGTCGGATACCATGCCGGAGCGAGCTTGGTGTAGTACGGTGTGCCGTCAGTGTCGGTAAGAGTGAGCTGACGCTGATACCACTCGTTGTTGGCCTCGCGCCACTCTTCGTATTCGTCCCAGGTGTTTTCGCTGTTGCACGCTGTGAATGCGATGGCGGCAGCTGCAGCCAGCAGGGATGCGGTAAATGATTTCATCGTCATCAGAATTTAACTTCGGGTGCTGACTGTGCGGAGTCGTCGGCCTGGAACTGCGGCTTCGGACTGAAGCCGAACCATCCGGCGTAGATCACCGTAGGGAATTTTTTTATGGCGGTGTTGTAGGCGGCTACAGCCTGTGTGTAACGGCCGCGGGCGGTGGCCACGCGGTTTTCTGTGCCCTCGAGCTGCACCTGAAGATCGCGGAAGTTTTCGTTGGCCTTGAGGTCGGGATATGCTTCGCTGACAGCAAGGAGCGATTTGAGCGCCTGTGTGAGCTCGCCCTGCGCTTTCTGGAATTTGGCGAGTGTGGCCTCGTCGAGGTTTTCGGCCGAGATGTTGATAGATGTGGCTTTGGCGCGTGCCTCGGTCACTTTCTCGAGCGTGGAGCTTTCGTGTGAGGCGTAACCTTTGACGGTGTTGACCAGATTGGGTATCAGGTCGGCGCGTCGCTGGTACTGGTTCTGCACCTCGGCCCATGACTGGTCGACGGTCTGCTGTTGCTCAACGAGCGAGTTATAGTTGCACGATGAGAATGCCGGCAACATTAGGAATGCTGCAATGGCCGATATGATTCGTGTTTTGATCATGTTTATAACGGTTTGATGGTTTGTAGAGGAGAAATATGGGGTATCGTCAGCCCAGACGGCGCAGGAGCGTGGTGAGGCTCACGCGGTCGTGTATTAGCTTGTGGAGATCGTCCACGCTGACGCGGGTCTGCTCCATTGAGTCGCGCTCGCGCAGTGTGACGGTGTTGTCCTCCAGTGTCTGGTGGTCGACGGTTATGCAGTAGGGTGTGCCGATGGCATCCTGACGGCGGTAGCGTTTGCCGATGGAGTCTTTCTCGTCATATCTGGTGGCGAAGTCAAATTTGAGGTCGTTGACGATCTCGCGTGCCTTGTCGGGCAGACCGTCCTTCTTGACGAGCGGGAGCACGGCGCATTTCACGGGCGCGAGGGGGGCGGGGAGGTGAAGCACCACGCGCTTGTCGCCTCCGTCGAGCATCTGCTCTTCGTAGGATGAGCAGAGCACCGAGAGGAACATGCGGTCGACGCCTATGGAGGTTTCGATCACGTAGGGCGTGTAGTTCTCGTTGAGTTCGGGGTCGAAATATTTGATGTTCTTTCCGGAAAATTTCTCGTGCTGAGAGAGGTCGAAGTTGGTGCGGGAGTGGATGCCTTCCACTTCCTTGAATCCGAACGGCATCTGGAATTCGATGTCGGTGGCTGCGTTGGCGTAGTGGGCCAGCTTGTCGTGGTCGTGATAGCGATATTTCTCGTCGCCCATGCCGAGAGCCTTGTGCCATTGCAGGCGCCACTGTTTCCAGTATTCAAACCATTTGAGTTCCTCGCCCGGACGCACGAAGAACTGCATCTCCATCTGCTCGAACTCGCGCATGCGGAAGATGAACTGGCGTGCCACGATCTCGTTGCGGAACGCTTTGCCTATCTGGGCTATGCCGAAGGGGAGGCGCATACGGCCGGTCTTCTGCACGTTGAGGTAGTTGACAAATATGCCCTGTGCGGTCTCGGGGCGGAGATATACTGTCATGGCGCCGTCGGCCGTCGATCCCATCTCGGTGCGGAACATGAGGTTGAACTGGCGTACTTCCGTCCAGTTCTTGGTGCCTGAAACGGGGCATACGATGCCGCGGTCTACGATGATCTGGCGCAGTGCTTCGAGATCGTTGTCGTTCATGGCTTTTGCAAAGCGCTCGTGGAGCTCCTCACGCTCCTTGATGTGCTCTGCCACGCGGGGATTGGTCTGGCGATAGAGTGTTTCGTCGAACGATTCGCCGAATCGCTTGGCGGCTTTGGCCACCTCTTTCTCGATCTTGTCGTCGATCTTGGCTATCTCCTCTTCGATGAGCACGTCGGCGCGATAGCGCTTCTTGGAGTCGCGGTTGTCGATCAGAGGATCGTTGAATGCGTCGACGTGGCCGGAAGCCTTCCAGATGGTCGGGTGCATGAATATGGCTGAGTCGATTCCGACGATGTTCTCGTGGAGGAGAGTCATGGCGTCCCACCAGTAGCGTTTGATGTTGTTTTTGAGTTCGACACCGTTCTGGCCGTAGTCGTAGACGGCAGCCAGGCCGTCGTAGATTTCACTTGACTGGAACACGAATCCATACTCTTTGGCATGGGAAACTATCTTTTTGAAAACGTCGTCTTGCTGTGCCATAATTGTAGAATGACTATAAATGATGGGTGCAAAGTTAAGCATTTTCCCTTAATGGGCCACCACTTACTATTGAATTAAGATGCAATTATGTCGAGAAACTCATGAAAATAGCGAATAAAACCGTAACTTTGCAGCCATGTTATCAAAAAAAATCATTGCATTGGTGGCTGTGGCCGTGCCTACGGCGCAGTCGTTCACGGTGTTGGCCGACGGCGGTGAGCACGAGATGGCTCCTGATTCTACAAAATGGCTTGAGGAGGTGTCGGTGACTTCCATAAAACAGTCGCCCGATATACGTCTGCAGCCTACATCGTCGACGGTGCTTGGCCAAAGCCGTATAGAGCGTCTGAATATACGCACGCTGAAGGGCGTCAGCGAGATCGCGCCCAATTTCTATATGCCCGACTATGGCAGCCGCATGACTTCGAGTATCTACGTCCGCGGCATAGGGGCGCGCATGGATCAGCCGGCTGTGGGTCTGTCGGTCGACAATGTGCCTTTTCTCAATAAGGATGCATACGATTTCGATCTGCCCGACATAAGCCGAATGGAGGTGATACGCGGCCCGCAGAGCACTCTGTACGGTCGCAACACCATGGCCGGGCAGATCAATATCTACACTCTGTCGCCGCTCGACTATCAGGGCACGCGCATAATGGGCGAGGCCGGCAAAGGGGAGTCGATACGGCTCGCCGCATCGCAGTATGCTCTGCTCCGCGAGAATCTGGGCATGGGCATAGCGGGATATTTCAATTTCCGGGGAGGATATTACACCAACCGCTATCATGGATACAAGGCCGACAAGGAGAAGGGAGGCAGTCTGCGATGGAAGACGGCATGGAGGCCTACAGAGCGGTTGAGTGTGGACAATACCATGTCGTTCACGCTCGACCGTAACGGCGGTTATCCCTACGAGTATCTTGCCGGAAACGAGATCAACTACAATGACACGTGTTTCTATCGGCGTAATATCCTGTCCGACGGACTTACGCTGAAGTGGCGAGGTGACAGCTGGACTCTTTCGAGCATCACGTCGGTGCAGTATATCGACGACAATATGACGCTTGACCAGGACTTTCTGCCGCTCAGCTATTTCACGCTTACGCAGCGGCGTCATGAAACAAATCTTACGCAGGATATAGTGGCCCGTGGTAATGCCGGCGACCGGTATTCATGGCTCGGGGGGCTGTTTGCATTCTACAAGCACAGTTCGATGCACGCTCCGGTGACATTCAAGGAGCATGGCATACAGCGTCTGATTGTAGACAATGTCAACCGTAATCCGATTTTCAACGTGACGTGGAATGATGATCAGTTTGTGCTAGGCAGTGACTTCCGCATACCGGTTTACGGGCTGGCGGCATATCACCAGAGTGATCTGAATCTGGGACGGTGGACGCTATCGGCGGGTGTGAGGCTCGATTATGAGCGTGTCGCGCTCCGTTACCACAGTCATGTGTCGACAGCTTACACCATGACAATGAAAAACGGTCGTCCGATGGGGTCGAAAGATATCGATATCGACCAGTCTGACAGGCTGAAAGAACACTTTCTGGAGCTTCTGCCCAAGGTGAATGTGTGCTATCGGCTTCCGATTCCGGGCGAGAGCGACGTGTATGCGTCGGTGGGCAAGGGCTACAAGACAGGGGGCTACAACACTCAGATGTTCAGTGACGTGTTGCAGCAGCAGCTCATGTCGGAGATGGGGCGTCCGGTAGAATATGACATAAACGAGATATTGAGCTATCGTCCGGAGCGAAGCTGGAACTATGAGGTCGGTGCCCATGTGAGTTGTGCCGACGGCAGGGTGCATACTGATATGTCGCTATTCTATATCGACTGTCGTGATCAGCAGTTGACCATGTTTCCCGACGGATCCACGACGGGGCGTATCACTACCAATGCCGGCAAGACCCGCAGTTTCGGCGCTGAGGTGCAGGTGCGTTATTCTCCTACGTCGCAGTGGATTTTCAATACAAGTTATGGATATACCAATGCCAAGTTTGTGGAGTTTACCGACGGTCTGACCGACTTCCAGGGTAACCGGGTGCCATACGCGCCCCGCAATACTTTTTTCGCCTCGGCCACCTATCGCCTTCCGGTGGGTAGATGGATCGACGCGATGTCATTCAATGCCCGGGTGCGCGGTGTCGGTGACTTCTATTGGGATGAGGATAATTCCACACGTCAGCCGTTTTATGCCACTCTCGGACTCTCGGCGAGCGCCACTCATAAGTTCCTGACAGTAGAGGTGTGGGGCGAGAACCTTACGGATACCCGTTATACGGTGTTTTCATTCAAGTCGATCGGCAACACTTTTGTGCAGCGCGGAAAACCTTTGACGTGGGGCGTTACCGCCCGCTTATCGTTCGATTCGAACGCTGCCGACTGACCGGTGGGAACCATTGCGGCTGTGGCGGGGTTATTAAAGGTGTAGATTTACTTAATTAATGACTTCGCTATATGAGATGGTTTGAAGCTTCGATTACGGCTGTAGCGCTATCGCTCCAGCTCTGCTCGTGCTGTGGCGATGATGATCCGCAGGCCAGTATAGCAACAGCAGTTACGACTCCGTCCATAGCCGTGATGACAGATACCTCCGGCGTTGTCGGGATATTGCCCGATGTCAGTTGCAGCGTGGCTTTTAATGACGACGATAAGACGGCTCTGGTGGTGATCTCGAATCAGGGATGGAGTGAATCGGAGCGGGGGAGTGTGCTTCGGTTCAAGGGTGTTGCCTGGGTGTTTGACGGAGAGGCGCGAAGAGTGGCGGCTTCCGAGGTGGCTCCCGAAGATGTGCCGGAGCCTGTTCTTACAGACGTTTCCATTCTTTATCAGGCTCCGCGTGAGATTGACGGACGTTTGACCGATGGTCTGGCGGTCAGTTTTACTTCGGATAGCCACAGGGTGACGTTTGTTCCGTTGCATACGGTGCTATGCGGCACGACGGAGTCGGTCGACTTCAGCGATCAGCCGGAGTCGGTTGTGTCGACCAAAACGGTCTATGCCATAGATATTGATCCGTCGGCCGGGGCGGCTGTGATGACAGTCAGCGAACCCCGTTTTGATCTCGGTGGCCGTGTGGCGCCCGATTCTATGGAGCTTCGCTCGCTTGGCGTGGAGTTTTATGCCGGAGGCTACCGTCTGTCGGCGGATGTCGCGGTGCCTTATATGGGTGGCGTTGCTCGGCGCGACTATGAAGTGCGCGATCTGGTGGTCGACGTCAGTCTGTTCGGTGAGTCGACACTCAGCTACGTCACCTCGGCCGGTTATTCGGTGAAGGCATATTTTGAGGGGGTATATATGCGATGACGCGATTGTGTTGATGTGTTGACTGTGTAGTAGGTGTATCAAATCGAAGCGAAAAAATGGCGAAAAAAAACATCCTATCCATGAAAAAGAGGTCTGGATTGTGAAAGAAATGCCGATTTTTTTGACTAAATTTGCGTCAGAAATCCTGCGTAGTAACCGTGGAATGACTGATGGTTGGCTCTGTTGTGCTGATTGTCAGAATCTTGGCGGTGTGCGCTACAGTTGATAACGCAAATATTTGACAAAACTATAACATGGTATCATTATCGATTTCTAACGCAACGCTTGCCATAGCCGCCGCCCTGACGGGTATCGCGCTGGTGGCATTGGCGTTATGGCTTGCCGGCCTGCTTAGTCCGAGGTCATTCAACCCTCAGAAGGGTGAAGCGTACGAGTGTGGTATTCCCACTCGAGGCGAGAGCATGGCACAGTTCAAGGTGGGCTATTATCTTTTTGCTATCCTTTTCTTGATGTTCGACGTTGAGTGCGTGTTCCTGTTTCCATGGGCTGTACGCGTCAAGGAGCTTGGTGGCGCCGGGCTTGTCAGCATCGCGATTTTTTTCACAATATTAGTGCTGGGTCTTGTTTATGCCTGGCGGAAAGGAGCTCTTGAATGGAAGTGACAACCAAAAGCATGCCCTATGAGGCGTGGAAAGATAATGAGTATATCGAGAGCCTTGTCGCCGAGCTTAAGGCCAATGGCACAAACGTGGTGGTAGGCTCGTTTGACAAACTGATCAACTGGGGTCGTTCCAACTCCATCTGGCCTCTGACTTTTGCTACCAGTTGTTGCGGCATCGAGTTTGTGTCGCTTGGAGCCGCCCGCTTCGATATGGCACGTTTCGGATGGGAGGTTGCCCGTTCGTCGCCCCGTCAGGCTGACTTTATAATGGTGGCCGGCACAATAGTCCATCGTATGGCTCCGGTGCTCCGCCGTCTGTATGACCAGCTTGCGGAGCCGAAGTATGTGATCGCCACTGGTGCTTGCGCCGTGTCGGGCGGTCCGTTCAAGAAATCATATCATGTGGTGATGGGAGTCGACAAGATCATACCTGTCGACGTGTATCTGCCCGGTTGCCCGCCGCGTCCTGAGGCCATGATCTACGCTATCATGCAGCTCTCGCGCAAGATGAAGGTAGAGCGCTTCTTCGGAGGCGTCAACCGCAAGGAAAAACAGCAGGAATTCCTCGAAAGCCACCCTGTTGAGGGTGTGGAGGATTGATTCCCGGCAGTAAAAGTCAACCCCTTTCAATCAAACGACGAAACCATTGACCAATATGGCAGACATTCAGGAAAGAATAGCCGGGCAGTTCCCCGAAGCCACATTCGATACATCCGACGTACTTACCGTCGAAATTCCCGATGCGAAACTGCACGCTCTCGCCCGTTTCCTGCGCGATGAGCTTCATTTCGATTATCTGATGACGATTGTCGGCATGGACTGGGTAGAGAAGATGGGATGCATCTACTACCTGCAGTCGACGGCCGACCATAACCGCATAGCAATCAAGGCCACTACGGCCGACCGTGAGAACCCGATGCTCCACAGCATCGCCGATCTCTGGCAGATAGCGGTGATTTACGAGCGCGAAGTCTTCGACTTCTTCGGAATAGTGTTCATCGGCAACCCCGATATGCGCCGTCTCTTCCTCAGCATAGACTGGAAGGGATATCCCCTGCGCAAGGACTATGATCCGTCGCTCAACCCCGTGCCTACCGAAAACGAGCGTCAGAGTGACTTCACCAACACTTACGTAGAACAGTCCGACGGCAAGATCGTCAAGGAGCAGGCCAGAGTGTTTGAGGAGGATGATTTTGTAGTCAATATAGGTCCGCAGCATCCTGCTACCCACGGAGTGCTCCGTTTCCGCACAGCAGTCGACGGCGAGACGATCAAGAAGATCGACGTGTATATGGGCTATATCCATCGTGGAATCGAAAAGATCTGCGAGGGACTGACATATCCGCAGACGCTCCATTTCATGGACCGTATGGACTATTTCTCGGCCCACAATTATCATCACGGACTCTGTATGACCATAGAGCAGGCTGCCGGCATAGAGGTGTCGCGCCGTGTGCAGGTGATCCGCGTGATCATGGACGAGCTGTCGCGCATAGCCTCCCACTGCCTGTTTATCGGCACATTCTGCATGGACCTCGGCGCTACCACGATGCTCTTCTATACGCTCCGTGTGCGCGAGCAGATACTTGACATTATGGATAAGACCTGCGGTGCCCGCATGACGTTCAACTACGATACCATCGGCGGTGTGATGCAGGATCTTCATCCCGATTTCGTGAAGGATGTGAAGGCGCTGCTCGCAGTGCTTCCGGCCAACCTCAAGGAATACGACAAACTGTTCACCGGCAACGTTATCACACGCAACCGTATGGAGGGCGTAGGATATATGAGCCGCGAGGATGCCGTCACCTGGTCGGTGACGGGTCCGTCGGGACGTGCGTCGGGCTGGGCCTGCGATATCCGCAAGACCAATCCCTACAGCATTTACCAGGAACTCGATTTCGAGCAGGTGGTGATGCACGAGGGCGATGCTATGGCTCGCTTCAAGGTGCGTATGAAGGAGATCGAGGAGAGTGCCAAGATTATCGCGCAACTTATTGACAATATACCCGACGGCGAGATTCAGGCCAAGGTTTCGAAGGTGTTCAAACTGCCTGCCGGTCACTGGTTCCGTACGGTGGAGGGATGTCGTGGCGCGTTCGGCGTCTATCTCGAAAGCGACGGCACGGTCAATCCGTATCGTATCAAGTTAGTTCCGCCGTGCCTGCCGGCCGCAGCTGCTGTCGACCATCTGACTCGCGGCCAGAAAATAGCCGACCTCATCACTATCGGCGGTTCGCTTGACTATATCGTTCCAGATATCGACCGATAAACAAATCACCAACTATTGACAACGACACTTGAAAAAACATAAGTCATGTTTGATTTTTCCGCTTTAACCAACTGGATCCATGCCGGGCTTCTTTCGTTCATGCCCGAATGGCTCGCCGTGACCACGGAGTGTGTGCTCATAGGGCTGGTGCTTCTTACGGTATATGCGCTGCTGGCTCTTTTCTATATCTACTACGAACGTAAGGTGTGTGCCGCTTTCCAGTGTCGCCTCGGCCCTGACCGTGTCGGCCCGATGGGATTGCTGCAGAGCTTTGCTGACATGTTCAAGATGCTCATCAAGGAGCTGATATCGCTCAAGCATACCGACAAGTTTCTTTTCGCTCTGGCTCCCTATCTGGTGATTCTGGCGTCGATGCTTGCCTTCGCAGTGCTCCCCTGGGGCAACGGTCTGCAGGTGATAGACTTCAATATCGGTATATTCTTCCTTATCGCTGTTTCGTCGATAGGCGTGCTCGGCATACTTCTTGCCGGATGGTCGAGCAACAACAAGTTTACTCTCATAGGCGCTTTGCGCTCCGGCGCCCAGATGGTCAGCTATGAGCTGTCTATCGGTCTGTCGGTGCTCACTATGGTGTGTCTGGCCGGCACGATGTCGGTTGGCGGCATTGTTGAAGAGCAGCGCGATCTGTGGTTTATCTTCTCGGGTCATATCCCCGCGATCATCGCTTTCATCATCTACCTGATAGCAGGCACGGCTGAAACCAACCGTGGCCCGTTTGACCTTCCCGAGGCTGAGAGCGAGCTGACCGCCGGCTATCATACGGAGTATTCCGGCATGCACTTCGGATTCTTCTATCTGGCCGAGTATCTCAATCTGTTCATCGTTTCGGGCGTGGCCGCTCTGCTGTTCTTCGGCGGATGGATGCCGCTCCACATCCCTGGATGGGATGCTTTCAATCATGTAATGGATTACATTCCGTCGGTGATATGGTTTGTCGGCAAGGCAGTGGTGATCTCGTTTATCATCATCTGGTTCAAATGGACATTCCCGCGTCTGAGGATCGATCAGATGCTTTCGCTTGAATGGAAGTATCTGCTCCCTATAAATCTCTTCAACCTGGTGCTGATGGTGCTGGTAGTGGTCTACGGACTTCACTTCTGATGCGTGCCTGACGCAATTGAAAAACAATCTACTCTGACAATTGACTGACATGAGCGACAAATACGGAAAAATAGCACAGGTCATCGGTCCCGTGGTCGACGTGGCCTTCGAGGGCGAAAGCAATGAGCTTCCCCCTATCTATACCGCTCTGAAAGTAGACCGTCCCGACGGCGGAATGCTTATACTCGAAGTGGAGCAGCATATCGGTGAGAACACCGTCAGATGTGTGGCCATGGAGAGCACCGACGGCCTTCGCCGCGGCGAGCGTGTGGACAATCTCGACCGACCGATAGCTGTGCCGACCGGCGATCAGGTCAAAGGACGTCTGCTTAATGTGGTGGGTGAGGCCATCGACCGTCTGCCCGCTCTCAAGCGCGACAATCTTCGACCGATCCATCAGCCGGCTCCGGAATTTGACGATCTGACCATCGGCACCGAGATACTATATACCGGTATCAAGGTCATAGACCTGCTCGAGCCTTACAGCAAAGGCGGCAAGATCGGCCTCTTCGGAGGCGCCGGCGTGGGCAAGACCGTGCTCATCATGGAGTTGATCAACAATATCGCCAAGGGTCACAACGGTTTTTCGGTATTTACCGGTGTGGGCGAGCGTACTCGTGAGGGCAACGACCTCCTGAGAGAAATGATCGAGAGCGGCGTCATGAAGTATGGCGAGAAATTCCGCGAAGGCATGGAAAAGGGGGAGTGGAACCTTCAGGATGTGGACATGAAGGAGGTCGGCGAGTCGCAGGCCACCCTCGTGTTCGGACAGATGAACGAGCCGCCGGGCGCGCGTCTGCGTGTGGCGCTTTCGGGTCTGACCGTTGCCGAGCAGTTCCGCGATCAGGATGGCGGCGGCAAGGAGATACTTCTCTTTATCGACAACATATTCCGTTTCACGCAGGCCGGCAGTGAGGTATCGGCTCTTCTCGGACGTATGCCTTCGGCCGTGGGTTATCAGCCGACACTTGCGTCGGAAATGGGTGCCCTGCAGGAGCGTATTACTTCTACGAAGAACGGCTCGATCACTTCGGTGCAGGCCATCTATGTGCCGGCCGACGACCTTACCGACCCTGCTCCGGCCACAACTTTCAGCTTCCTTGACGCCACAACGGTGTTGAGCCGAAAGATTGCTGAGCTGGGCATATATCCGGCTGTGGATCCTCTCGAATCCACATCGCGTATTCTTGATCCCAATATTATCGGGGAGGAGCACTATAATACGGCACAGGCCGTGAAGCAGTTGCTTCAGAAATACAACGAGCTGCAGGATATTATCGCGATTCTTGGTGTCGACGAACTGTCGGACGAGGACAAACTCGTGGTGGCACGCGCCCGTCGCGCACAGCGTTTCCTGTCGCAGCCGTTCAATGTGGCCGAGCAGTTTACCGGACTTCCGGGCGTGATGGTGCCGTTGAGCGAGACTATCCGTGGATTCAAGATGATTCTCAGCGGCGAGATGGACGAGTATCCCGAGCAGGCTTTCCTCAATGTGGGCACTATCGACGAGGCTATAGAAAAAGGCAAGCGTCTGCTGGCTGAGGTGAAGTGATCATCCAAGTGATAATACGACTACCGGCACTTACGGAGCATAAAAGACAGAGAGCATGACACTGAAGATCATATCGGCCGAGGACGTACTCTTCGAGGGTGAGGCGACTTTAGTCGCTCTTCCCGGAGTGATGGGGCAGTTCACTGTGCTCCAGAATCATGCTACGCTCATATCGGTTCTCACAGCCGGCAATATCGAGTATGTCACCGGCGGACAGCGCGAGTCGCTTCCCGTGGGTGGCGGACTGGTGTCGGTCGACAATAATGTTATATCCGTTTGTATCTATTGATCATGAAGAAGCTTTTGGCCATCATATTGTCTTCCGTATTCATCCTGTGGGCATTGCCATGCATGGCGGCTGAGGCTCATGGCGGTGAAGAGGAGGGCAAGGTTGACGCGAAGGAGATCATCTTCGAGCATCTTGGCGACAGGTATGGCTGGGAGGTGCCCTTCTGTCACGACAAGTCGATCCCTCTGCCCATCATATTGTGGGGGCACGACGGACTGCACTGCTTCATGTCGTCGAAGGTGGAGCATGGACGCACATATGTCGACGGCGACGCCACTTTCCGGGTGGCTGGAGCCGACAGCGAGCACAAGGGGAAGATCGTGGAGATTATCGATGGCAAGGAATATAGGCCGTGGGACATATCCATTACCAAAAATGTGCTGGGACTGTTTATCGCCGTGGTGCTGGTGATATGGAGCATTCTTGACGTGGCCCGATGGCACAAGCGCAATGGATACAAGGCTCCTCGGAAGTTTACAGGCGCTATCGAGACTCTGATCACGTTTGTCTACGACGGTGTCATACGACCGACGCTCAAGGATCGGGCTATGAAGTTCGCACCATATCTGTTGACGGTGTTCTTCTTCATACTATATATGAATCTTCTGGGCCTGATCGTGGTGTTCCCCGGCGGCGCGAATCTGACAGGCAACATAGCCGTCACTCTGGTGCTTTCGGTGTTCACTTTCCTGCTGACAAATGTCATCGGTACGAAGCATTACTGGAAGGAGATTTTCTGGCCCGATGTTCCGCTCTGGCTGAAGTTTCCGCTGCCGATCATGCCGGTCATAGAGATATTCGGTGCGCTGACCAAGCCGGCAGCCTTGACAGTGCGACTGTTTGCCAATATGCTTGGCGGCCACATGATCATATTGGTGCTTACGCTGCTGATATTTATTTTCGCGGCAATGGGACCGGCAGTGGCCGGAGGCATGACAGTGATTTCGGTCGGCTTCTCGGTGTTCATGCTTCTGATTGACGTGCTGGTGAGCTTTATCCAGGCTTATGTGTTCACGATGTTGTCGACGATATTCATATCATTCGGTCAGGAGCGCGGACACGACGAAGGCCACGATGACGGCGGCCGTCACCACGACAAACCGGTGGCGGAGTCTGAAGGACATCATGCCGCTACGGTGTGATTTTCAATGCAAGAAACAATATAAAAACAACCATAAAAACTTAAGATTATGTTAGCAATGATTTTAGCAGCAATCGAAGGCATTCTCGGCATAGGAGCATGCGTCGGAGCAGGTATCGCCGTTATCGGCGCAGGTCTTGGCATCGGCAAAATCGGTGCATCGGCCATGGAAGCTATCGCACGCCAGCCGGAGTCGGCAGGCGACATCCGAAGCAACATGATTGTGATCGCGGCTCTTGTTGAGGGTGTGGCTCTCTTTGCTGTGATTGTTTGTATCCTCTCGCTGTTCCTTTAATCAACAATAGGCACAGATGGAACTGTTCAAGCCTGACTTCGGTCTGATATTCTGGATGTTCGTGGCATTTGCCATCCTCTTCTTCGTTTTGTGGAAGTGGGGCTGGCCGGCCATCATGAAAGGTGTGGAGGGTCGCGCCGACCTCATCGACAAGGGAGTGGAGTACGCTCAGAACGCCAAGGAACAGCTCGACAACGCGCGTAAGCAGGCCGACAGTTACATTGCCGAAGCGCGTAAGCATCAGACAGAGATACTCCGCGAGGCTGATCGTATGAAGACTCAGATCATCGACGAAGCCCGCGAGGCCGCTCAGCAGGAGGCTCGCAAAGTGATGGGGCAGGCTCAGCTGTCGATACAGCAGGAGCGCAAGCAAGCCGAGCTGCAGTTTCGCAACGAGGTGAGCGCTCTGGCTGTCGACATAGCCACAAAGGTGGTGCGCGGCGAGATGGCCGACGAAAAGGCTCAAAGCCGTCTGGTGGACAGTCTGCTGGACGATATGGAAAAACAAAACTGAACTGACCGATGAACGAAGGACTCGTACCACGGCGATATGCCAAGGCTCTTTATGGGTTCGCCCTTGAGAAGGGCGTGCAGGAACGTGTCTACACGATGATGAAGAGTCTGGTGGCCTCGTTTGCCGCCAACGAAGGCCTTCAGCCGACCTTGGCCAATCCTTATGTGGGCGTAGCCGACAAGACCGAACTGCTCATGACGGCGGCTTCTGCCGAAAAGACTGATGCCGTCTATGCCGACTTCCTGAAGCTGTTGGCCGAGAATCGCAGGCTCGATATGGCACGCGATATAGCGCTGGCGTATATCGGGATCTACCGCAAGGCCAATGGCATCCATGAGGTGAGGGTCACAAGCGCATATCCGCTCAAGCCGGCCGAGTCGGCTCGTCTGAAGGCCTTGGTGGAGCGTCATCTCGGCAAGAACGCGGTGGTGGAGTTTTCCGAAGCGGTCAATCCTGAACTTATCGGCGGCTTCACGGTGGCCGTGGGCAACGAGCGGCTCGATGCTTCACTGAGCAACGAGTTCAAACAACTAAGACTCAACTTATCAAGCAAATAACAAACAATCCCGATGATAAATCCCAGCGAGATATCCGAAGTGCTCAGGCAGCAGCTTGAAAACGTCAACTCGAAGGTGTCGTTTGAAGAAACGGGCACGGTGCTCGATGTCGGCGATGGCGTGGCACACGTCTACGGACTCGACAACGTTTGCGCCAATGAACTCGTGGAGTTCGAAAATGGTGTGACGGGCGTGGCACTCAACCTCGAGGAGAGCAATGTAGGCGTGATTCTTCTCGACAACGTCAATAAGGTGACCGAAGGAATGTCGGTCAAGCGTACAGGCGAGATCGCCTCTATCCCCGTGGGCGAAGGTCTGCTGGGACGTGTCATCAATGTGCTCGGCGAGCCTATCGACGGCAAAGGACCTGTCGACGGCGAGCTTATACGACTGCCGCTTGAGCGCAAGGCACCGGGAGTGGTTTACCGCCAGCCGGTGAAGCAGCCGCTGCAGACCGGTATCAAGGCCATAGACTCGATGGTGCCTATAGGCCGTGGACAGCGTGAGCTGATCATCGGTGACCGTCAGATCGGCAAGACTGCTATCGCTATTGACACCATAATCAACCAACGCAAGGGATTTGAGTCGGGCAAACCGGTTTATTGCATCTATGTTGCCATCGGCCAGAAGGCATCGTCGGTGGCTGCCACTGTCGAAACTCTCCGTCAGCATGGTGCTCTTGACTACACTGTGGTAGTGGCGGCTACGGCGTCGGACTCGGCTTCGATGCGCTACTATGCTCCGTTTGCCGGAGTGGCTATCGGCGAGTTTTTCCGTGACACCGGCCGCGATGCTCTCATCGTTTACGATGACCTGTCGAAGCAGGCTGTCGCCTATCGTGAGATTTCGCTCATATTGAAGCGTCCTTCGGGTCGTGAGGCTTATCCGGGCGATATCTTCTATCTGCATTCGCGTCTGTTGGAGCGTGCGGCCAAGATTATCGACAATCAGGAGGTGGCATCGCACATGAACGACCTGCCCGAACCGCTCAAGCCGCTGGTGAAGGGTGGCGGATCGCTCACCGCACTTCCTATTATAGAAACTCAGGCCGGTGACGTGTCGGCATATATTCCGACCAATGTGATCTCGATCACCGACGGTCAGATATTCCTTGAAACCGCGTTGTTCAACCGTGGTATACGCCCGGCCATCAACGTCGGTATATCGGTGAGCCGCGTCGGCGGATCGGCGCAGATCAAGTCGATGAAGAAAGTGGCAGGCACGCTGAAGATCGACCAGGCACAGTTCCGTGAGCTTGAATCGTTCACCAAGTTCGGCGGTGATGTCGATCCCGTGACCGCACGTGTCATCGACAAGGGACGCAAGAACGAGCGCCTGCTGATACAGCCCCAGTATAAACCTATGATCGTTGAAGATGAGGTGGCGATCATCTACTGCGGCACCCGCGGTCTGCTGGAGAATGTGCCGGTGGATAAGGTCAGCGAGTTTGAAAAGAGTCTGCTTCAGCTTCTCCATTCGGCTCATCAGGCCGATGTCATGGATCAGCTGCGCGAAGGCAAGCTGACCGAAGAGATGGAACAGAAACTCAATGCCGCCGCCGTTCAGGTAGCTGCATCGTATTGAACTACGGAAAGCATCGAAAAAGCAAATGGCAACACTACGCGAACTAAAGACACGCATCGGCTCGGTGGCTTCGTCGGAGAAGATCACCGGCGCCATGAAGATGATCTCATCGGCCAAGATGCATAAAGCCGAGATGAGCCTCCGCGGGCTTCAGCCTTTCCGCCGTCAGGTGGAGAGCATCATCGGCACACTGCTTACGGCCGACGCCGAGTTCAGCTCCCCGCTGCTCGAAGAGAGACCGGTGGCTAAAGTCACGATAGTGGTGTTTGGATCCGACGACGGCCTTTGCGGTGCTTACAACAACAATATCTTCAAGGCGCTTCTCGAACATATCGGACATCTGCGCGAGTCCTTTGGCCGCGATACAGCGATAGAGCTTTATCCGATAGGTAAAAAAATGCTGAAGGCCTGTGAGAAGCTTCATCACTCCGACGGCATTACGGTGACGACGGTGGAGGGCGTGGACTCGAAGACCTCCGGCGACGGAGTGCGCGACTTTGCCGACAGCCTTTGCCGTCAGTTCGCCGAGGGAGAAACCGATCGTGTCGACTGTCTTTATATGGGCTTTCACAGCGTCAGCCGTCAGCGCACGAGCGCCGAACAGCTGCTTCCGGTGGTGGCCTCGACTCTTTCGGACAACGGTGTCGTGGCCGATGTGCGCCCCTGCATATTCGAGCCTGACGCACAGACGATTTTCGAGAGTGTGCTGCCGATGTTCATCATGTCGGTGATGCACGATGTGTTTACCGAAAACCGTGCTTCGGAGCAGGCTGCCAGAGTTATGGCCATGCAGAGCGCCAACGACAATGCCAAGAAGCTGCTCGAACAGTTGCAGCTTGAGTACAACAAGCTTCGCCAGCAGAGCATCACCACCGAGCTGCTCGACATACTCGGCGGTCAGGTAAGATAGAGAAAATACAACCGATTTATCACCAAGCAATAAAAAAGTAAAACATATCAACAATAAACTATGGGTAGTGTAAAAGATTATTTTTCGTCGCTGGGGGCCGGCATCGCCAGCCTTGTGAAGGGCATGACGGTCACCGGCAAGGAGTTCGTCACCCCCAAGCTGACGGAGAAATATCCTGAAAACCGCGACACCGTCCACGTTCCCGATCGCTTCCGCGCGATTCTGGAGCTTAAGTACGATGCCGAGGGACGCCACAAGTGCATAGCTTGCGGCATTTGCGAACGCAACTGTCCGAACGGCACCATCTCTCTTAGCACAAAGATGGTGGATACAGCCGACGGAAAGAAGAAGCGTAAGCTCGACAAGTATATGTATGATCTGGGCAGCTGCACGTTCTGTCAGCTGTGTGTCAGCTCGTGTCCGCAGGATGCTATCGAATTCTGCAATGATTTCGAGCAGGCGGTGTTTACCAGAGAGAAGCTTGTCAAGCAGCTCAACTATCTTCCCGAAAAAGAGGAGCCGGCTCCTTCGCCTGAGGAACTCGCACGTATTCAGGCAGAGCGTGAGGCCAAGATAGCAGCCGCCAAGGCCGCTGCCGCAGCCAAAAAGGCTGCTGCCGCAGCAGCCGAGGGCATCGAGGCTGCCGAGAAGGCGCAGGGCGAGACACCTGTGACCGAAGAGCCTGCAAAACCTGTTGACAAACAATAATTATTAGATATGGAATCACTTGGAGGTATAATCATGTACTGGGTGATCGCTTTGGCGATCGTCATATTCTCGGTGCTGACTGTCACCACACGCAAAATCTTGCGTTCGGCCACATATCTGCTGTTCGTACTCTTCGCCACGGCTGCTCTTTACTTCAAGCTCGACTATGAGTTTCTGGGCGCCGTGCAGATCGCAGTCTACGCCGGAGGCATAGTGGTGTTGTTCGTGTTCTCTATTCTGCTGACTTCACATCCGGGCGACAACACAGCGCGTCTGGTGTCGAAGAAGCGCGTGCTTGGCCTTGTAGCGGGTATAGCCACTCTGGTAGTGGCCGGATGGGCTCTTCTGAGCCGCTGCGCCGAAATGGCATCCCGTCTGCCGATCATGGACAATCCGTCCATGCACCGTATCGGCGAAACTCTCATGGGCACCGGCAAGGGCGAATATCTGCTTCCTTTCGAGGCTGTCAGCGTCCTGCTTCTGGCATGTATAATCGGTGGCGTAACTGTCGCCCGCAAAAGATAAGCTGTTATGGAAATTACGATGATATATTATCTCATACCGTCGCTGCTGATGTTCTGCTGCGGCGTATATGGCTTCGTCACACGCAAAAACATGATAGCGATGCTGATATCGCTCGAGCTGATGCTCAACGCTGTCGATATCAACTTCGTGGTGTTCAACCGCTATCTTTTCCCGGGACAGATGGAGGGCATGTTCTTCACTCTCTTCGCCATCGCTATCGCGGCGGCCGAGACAGCGCTTGCCATTGCCATAATCATCAACGTGTTCCGCGCTGCGCGCAACGTCGATGTCGACGATCTCAACAAAATGAAACATTAACCCATTCCGCGTCATGGACATTACGATACCTATACTTATTCTGGCCATACCGCTCTTCATGTTCCTTCTGCTGGGACTGACCGGCATGAAAATGCCCCATTGGCTTGCCGGCACGCTCGGCACGGCAGGAATGGGCACCGTGCTGGTGTTGAGCTATATCACGGCATTGACTTATTTCTTTGGCGGCTCGCCGCAGTTCATAGCCGAAAACGGCGAACGTCTGCAGGCTGTCATATTCAACTGCACCTGGCTGCAGTTTACTCCCAGCCTGGTGATCAAACTCGGATTCCTCCTCGATCCCATCTCGGCGCTTATGCTGATAGTGATCCCCACGATCTCTTTCATGGTGCATCTCTACAGCATGGGCTACATGCGCGACCATCACGGAGTGTATGAGCACGGTTTCCAGCGTTTCTACGCTTTCCTGTCGCTCTTCAGTTTCTCTATGCTCGGCCTTGTGGTTGCGACCAATATCTTCCAGATGTATATCTTCTGGGAGCTTGTGGGCGCTTCGTCTTACCTGCTAATCGGCTTCTACTACAAAAAACCGTCGGCGGTGTCAGCTTCGAAGAAGGCATTCATCGTCACCCGTTTCGCCGACCTCGGCTTCCTGATCGGTATTCTGGTGCTGTCGTACTACACCGGCACCTTCGACTTCATGCAGCTCACTTCGGCTCCTGTCGAGGGAATGGAGGGCGTTTATCAGATCAGCGAGCAGACCGCGATGGGAGTCAAGAGCATTTTCACACAGAGCGCAGCCCCCGTGTTTATGGGTGCTTCGGTGCTCACATGGGCTCTCGTGCTGATATTCATGGGTGGCATGGGTAAGTCGGCGATGATGCCGCTCCATATCTGGCTGCCCGATGCTATGGAAGGCCCCACTCCTGTTTCGGCTCTTATCCATGCTGCAACGATGGTTGTGGCCGGTGTGTATCTCGTAGCGCGCCTCTACCCGCTCTATCTGATGGAAACCGCATCGCTCGACATCGTGGTGGTGGTAGGTGCCCTGACCGCTCTCTATGCGGCTTTGGTGGCATGCGCTCAGATCGATATCAAGCGCGTGCTTGCGTTCTCTACCATCTCGCAGATCGCCTTCATGATGGTGTCGCTGGGCGTTTCGCGTCCGGAGTTCCACGATGGCATCGGCTACATGGCCGGCATGTTCCATCTGTTCACACACGCCATGTTCAAGGCTCTGCTCTTCCTCTGCGCCGGTGCGATCATTCATGCTGTCGGCTCCAACGACTATACCGACATGCACGGTCTGCGCAAGTATATGCCCATCACCAATGTCTGCTTCCTTATCGGTTGCCTTGCCATTGCGGGTATTATTCCGTTCGCTGGTTTCTTCTCCAAGGATGAGATCCTTGTGGCTTGCTTCGGTCATTCGATATTCTGGTATATATGGATGTCGGCCGTGGCAGGTCTGACGGCGTTCTATATGTTCCGTATCTACTACCTGATTTTCTGGTGGAAGGAACATAAGGTGCACGAAGGCCATCACAAGCCTTCCGACCAGCCCTGGACGATGACTCTTCCGCTGGTGATTCTGGCCGTGGTGTCATGTCTGGCCGGTTTCGTTCCGATGGGCAATCTTGTTACATGGAACGGTGTGCCGATGTTCGAGCATGCCAATTTCCTCACCAATCTCGCTCACCTTGACTGGAGCGTGGCTCTCGTATCGCTCGCAGTGGCCATCGTCGCTATCGTGATCGCGACAGTGATGTATCGCAAGGAGAATCCTCTGCCCGACCGCATGGCCGGCATGATGCCCCGTCTGTGGGACTGGTGTCACCACCGTTTCTACTGGGACGAACTGTATCAGTTTATAACCCACAAGATAATATTCGGCTGCATATCGCGTCCGATCGCATGGTTTGACCGCCATATCATCGACGGTGCAATGGACGGTCTGGCAATTGTCACCAACAAGGCTTCCTACGCCATCCGCGGCCTTCAGAGCGGCAAGATACAGATGTATGTGTGGATCTACCTTATAGGTGTGCTTTTGTTGGCAGCCGTAACGGCTTTCTGCCTCATGTAATATCAATCACGGTGCAATAAGAAAAAGAAAAAGTAATTATGTTTTCCAATCCTCTGATCTATTTCGTGGTGATTCCGCTGGTGATGCTGGCCGGACTCGCCATCTGCCGGAGCATAGGGCAGATACGCGCCGTGGCCGTAACCGGATCACTTGCGCTCACAGCCCTGTCGATATGGCTTCTGGTAGACTATCTGGGACTTCGTGCGGCAGGCGCCGACGCCCCGATGCTTTATTGCGACTCATGGAGTTGGTTTGAACCGCTCAACATCCATCTTGCTGTGGGTGTCGACGGCATTTCGATAGCCATGCTCATCCTTTCGTCGATAATCCTTCTGACCGGCAGCTTCGCCTCATGGAAGGTGGAACCCAACACCAAGGACTTCTTCCTGTGGCTGATACTTCTGTCGACAGGCGTGTTCGGATTCTTCATCTCGATCGATCTCTTCACGATGTTCATGTTCTATGAGGTGGCTCTGATCCCGATGTATCTTCTCATCGGTGTGTGGGGCAGCGGCAACAAGAACTATTCGGCCATGAAGCTTACCCTGATGCTTATGGGTGGCTCGGCGTTCCTGATGCTCGGCCTTATCGGTATCTTCTACCATTCGGCTCCCGAGGGCATGCCTCTTACGTGGAATCTGCTTGAGATCCGTGCCAACGAGAGCATCTCCGAAGGCTGGCAGTATTTCCTCTTCCCGATGACGTTTGTCGGATTCGGTGTGCTTGGCGCCATGTTCCCCTTCCATACATGGAGTCCCGACGGTCATGCTTCGGCTCCGACGGCTGTGTCGATGCTCCATGCGGGCGTGCTGATGAAACTCGGCGGCTACGGATGCTTCCGTGTGGCGATCTACCTGATGCCCCAGGCTGCCAACGATCTGGCATGGATATTCCTGGTGCTGACCGGCATTTCGGTTGTCTACGGAGCCTTCTCGGCTTGCGTGCAGACCGACCTTAAATATATCAACGCCTATTCGTCGGTGAGCCACTGCGGACTGGTGCTGTTCGCTATCCTGATGCTCAACACCACCGCAATGACCGGTGCCATCATGCAGATGCTCTCCCACGGTCTGATGACAGCGCTCTTCTTCGCTCTGATAGGTATGATCTACGGACGCACACATACCCGTGACATACGCCTGATGGGCGGACTGATGAAGATAATGCCGTTCCTGGCAGTGTGCTACGTCATAGCCGGTTTCGCTTCGCTCGGTCTGCCGGGTCTTAGCGGTTTCGTGGCCGAGATGACCATCTTCGTGGGTTCGTTCGAGCACGCCGATATGTTTCACCGTGTGTTCACCATCGTAGCTTGCTGCTCGATCGTGATAACCGCCGTGTATATCCTCCGCGTGGTAGGCAAGCTGCTCTTCGGCCCCGTGCAGGACGAGCATCATCTGCAGCTCACCGACGCCACATGGTGGGAGCGTGTGTCGACCGTCACACTCATTATCAGCGTAGCGGCCATAGGATGTTTCCCCAACTTCTTCGCTGACCTTATCAAGTTTACATTCAGCCCGTCGATCTTCGCCGTAATCGGCCAGTAATTTTGCATAGATAGAAAATGGACTATTCACAGTTTCTCATAATGAAGCAGGAAATCGGCCTTCTCGCCGTATTTCTGATCGTCTTCCTCGCCGACACCTTCCTGCCGCGCCGCGAGCAGGGTTCGATCGGCGTAATCAGCTGCATATTCTTCGCCGCTTTCACGGTGCTCGGTTTTGTTCCCGGTGTCACGGAACTCGGCTGCGTGCCCGGTGTCGCAGGCGAGAGAGTAGTGGCCTTCTCCGGCATGTATGAGGCTACATGGCCTGTGATCAACATCAAGAACATCCTCAATGTGGGTGTGCTCATAGTCATGATACAGGCTCTCCGCTGGGCCGACCAGGATATGGTGAGAATCCGTCGCGGCGAGTTCTACGAGCTGCTGCTGGTGACTCTGCTCGGCATGTATTTCATGATTTCGGCCCGCCACTTCCTGATGTTCGTGATCGGTCTGGAAACAGCTTCGCTGCCTCTGGCCGCAATGGTGGCTTTCGACAAGCACCGCTACGAATCGCGTGAGGCGGCCGTCAAGTATATACTGACAGCCGTGTTTTCCTCGGCCATCTTCATGATGGGCATATCCTACGTCTACGCTCTCTCGGGCTCGCTCTACTTCTCCGATATCGCTATCGCTGTATGGTCGGAGTCGCATAGCGCTCTGCTCGTTTGCGCTCTGGCTTTCGTGATCGCCGGCATCGGTTTCAAGCTTTCGCTTGTGCCGTTCCACCTCTGGACTGCCGACGTATATCAGGGCGCTCCCACTCCGGTCACCTCATATCTGTCGGTGATCTCCAAGGGCGCCGCTGCGTTCGCTTTCCTCGCAGTGCTGTGGCAGGCGTTCGGCACAGTATATCCCCAGGCGTGGGAATGGATGCTCTATGCTCTGATCATTCTCACCATCACTGTGGGCAACCTGTTTGCGATGCGTCAGAAAAACATGAAGCGTTTCCTTGCTTTCTCGTCGATATCGCAGGCCGGATATATCATGCTCGGCATTATCGCCTTCAATCCCATGGGACTGGCGGCTCTGATGTTCTACGTGCTGGTGTACATCTTCTCCAATCTCGCTGCTTTCGGTGTGATCGGAGCTATAGAGAATGCTTCGGGCAAGGTGTGGATGGACGACTACAAGGGTCTTTACCGCACCAATCCGCGTCTGGCCTTCACAATGATGCTGGCCATGTTCTCTCTGGCCGGTATACCTCCGTTCGCAGGCTTCTTCTCGAAGTTCTTCATCTTCACCGGTGCGATAGCCCAGGGAACGGTAGCTATCTATGTCCTGGTGCTGATAGCGCTTATCAACACCATCATTTCGCTCTACTACTATCTGCTGGTGGTAAAGGCGATGTTCATCTCGCAGGACGATTGCGTGATAGCTCCCTTCCGCAGCGCCTGCAGCGAGCGTTTCGCTCTGTGGGTATGTGTGGCGGGCATCGTGTTCCTCGGTATTGTCAGCTTCGTCTACAATACTCTCCTTGAGGGTACGATCATGAGTTTCTGATGCGTCCCTGACTGACGTTTCAACCCCTATTATATGTCTGCTCCCCGGATAGCGACCGCTATCCGGGGAGCAGTGTGTTGTAGTGGAGCAAGCGATGTATCGCTGACGGCTCCGCTTCAGCGTGAGGGCAGCCGGAGCGATCGGGTGAAGCCCTCGGGCACCTCTTCCGGGCAGTGGGTGACGAATACAATGGCGGCTCCGCTTCGTGCGGCTATAGTGTCAATGATGCGTCGCACGGCGTTTTTGTACGATGCGTCAAGACCGTGAAACGGCTCGTCGAGCAGTATAAGCGGTGCCTCTTTGATAAGTGTGCGGGCGAGCAGCGCGAGCCGCTGTTGGCCTGTGGATAACGTAGAAAATGTGCGGTCGGACAGATGTGTCATGCCGAGAGCGTCGATCCATTGGCCGGCGGTCTCGATCTGTTCGTCTGAAAGACGTGTATAGCAGCCTACGGTGTCGTTGAGGCCGCGTGCCACGACATCGCGCACCGTAGCGCTCCCTCCGCCGAAATAAAGCTGCATCTCCGGGGAAATGTATCCGATGCGGCGCTTTACTTCCCAAATGCTTTCGCCGGTGCCGCGCCGGCGGCCGAAAATGCTGATGTCGTTGGAGTAGGCTTGCGGACCGTCGGCACAGATAAGACTCAGAAGTGTCGATTTGCCCGAACCGTTCGGTCCTGAAAGAGCCCAGCGTTCGCCGGGCATGATCCGCCAGTCGACTGATTCCAGCAGTGTGCGTGATCCATATCTGACTGTGCAGGCGTGCATCTCTACGACCGGAACATTAGCATTGACCGTCGGCGGTATGATCCGTTGCGGGGCGTATGCCTCCGCCGTCGGTTCAAACAGGTGTGAGGCCGCGCGTCGGAGTTCAGACGCCGTTCCTGTCACGAGGGCGCCGACAGTCATATTCTCAAGAGGAAGCATAGCTGTGGCATAGTCGGGTATGTCGGCCGGATCGCATACAAGCAGCATCACCGACACTCCTTGTGAGGCGAGATGCCGGAGCGCACCGTCAAGCTCGGCCTTCGAATGGGTGTCGAGCCCGATATAGGGATTGTCGAGTATCAGCAGGTCGGGCAGTTGTCCGCAAAGTGCACGGCAGATGAGCAATTTACGCGTTTCGCCACTCGACAGGTAGTTGATGCGTTTGTCTGACATAGCGGTCATGTCAAAAGGCATGGTTGCCATCCCGGTGCTGTCGAGGCGAGGCAGCAGATCGCTGACCGTCGGCACTTCATCGTTCATCGATGATTCGAAGCGCTGTTGCATATAAGTGACCTTGCCCTCCGACAGCGAATGTATGTCGTTAAATTCCAGTCGTGTTACTTTTAGGTCGGTGGCGGAAGTGCGCACGCGGTTTGTGGCGAGGTTTCGCCCCCGCTCTATTATGCGTCCGAGCGTAGATTTGCCGGCGCCGTTGCGGCCGATCACTACTGTAGTCCCAAAGGGGATGGCAGTAGTCGTAGGATTGGATAGCGATACTCCTATCCATTGCAGGCGCGGGCTTTCGAGGGTGATTATCGGGTTCATGTGCGCAAAGCTGCGAAAAAAATCTCATACATCCAAGTCTGTCCGGCATTTATAGCTATTGGAGAGCCAACGGGCATCCTATGGAGCGGATAAAAACGTTGAGTGATTCTTTGATTACGGGAAATCTCAGCACAAAACTTTAGACAATATGTATCCGGTGCCGATAGCCGATATCGGCAAAACAGAGACTGAGCATAGATAAAAAAAGGCGATATGCCGCCGGCGTGACCTCATGGGGTCGTGGCCGGCGGCACATCGTTCTTCAGTCTGTCGTGTGCGTGTGTACGTGAGTGTGGTTTCACTCCTGACGCTGTTCCCTGATCTGGCTTCGCGTGGAGTAGTTGCTGTCGATCAGTTTGGCGAACGCACGCAGGTATTTTCTAATGCCCGATATCATTTCCTGACTCTCCTGCAGGAGGTTGAGGTAGACGTAGAGCACCGCCATTGTTTTCGGGTCATCGCGGTGTATGCGTCCCTGCAGGCGATGGTATGTGGCCGATAGCGTATCCTTGATCTCGTCGCAGTGGCGTCGCAGGGTTGCCACGGTGTCGATATCGCCGCTTTGTGTCAGCGCCAGTGTGTCGTTGAAGAGTGTTTCGATGCGCGTCCGTATTACTGCGAAGTCGGCGGCATACTGCACGGGCAGCGGCAGAAAGTTGTTTTCAACATGTTCTTTGCACACCTCGTTGATGCGGTGGAGATTGTAGAGTATCGACATGCAGCAGTTGTTGCTGGTGTAGAACCATGCGCTCTTTTCAAGCGCCATCGACTGCGATAGCTTGCGCAGACAGAGAGTTTCTTTGCGTCGTGCGTTCTTGAGTTTCTTTTTGCCGTCGGCGAGGGTTCGTTCGGCTTTGTAAAGGGGCTTGACGTCGTCGTTGACAAATGCATGAGTGATGCCTGTGTATGTGTCCCTTGCATAGGCGATGAACTGTTCCTGATTGCCGGTGATATACATCAGAAGCATAGGCCATATCTGTGTCTGGTCGGAGGTGGATATGATGGTGCGGAACAGTGTGTCGCCACCCTCGGCCGATTCTTTTTGCGCGCGTTTGAAACGCAGATTGCTGCGGATGATTATGGCTACCGTCAGCAGGGCGAGAATAATCATCACCGTGATGCCTCCCAGATGCATTGCCAGCACGAGTATTCCGGCGCCGAGGAACGCTGCTCCGGCGGTGATAAACCATCCGCCGATGACGGAAATGACTCCTGTGATGCGGAACACCGCGCTCTCGCGACCCCATGCGCGGTCGGCAAGCGACGATCCCATGGCCACCATGAAGGTGACGAATGTGGTGGACAGCGGGAGTTTCATCGATGTGCCCAGTGCGATGAGCGCCCCGGCGAGAACGAGATTGACCGATCCTCTGACAAGGTCGAATGCCGCGCCTTGGTCCATTATGGTTTCGTCAATGTTGAAGCGTCGGTTGATCCAGCGGCGTACCGAAGGCGGAGTGGCGTTTCTCGCCCAGTTGACCAGATGTATGGCCCAGCGCACAAACCGGCGTCCGATGCGCGACGATCCGAACATCTCATCGCCAGCCTCCTGTGATCCCAGTCCGATTTCGGTCTGAGAGACTTTTCGTGCCTTTCGCGATGTGGCCAGAGATACGACCATGATCACTCCGGCTCCGATCAGAAACCACACGGATGTGTCCGACGGGCCGTTGAGTGCCCCCATGAGATATGTGTGTGGATCGCCATTGCCATTGGCGGCATAGTCGGTGAAGGCTGAAAGACCCGACAGCGGCACTCCGATGAAATTGACGAGGTCGTTGCCTGCAAATGCCATGGCGAGAGCGAAAGTGCCCATCATGACTATTACTTTCAACACATTGACACGCAGCGCGTGGAGCAATTGCATGAGGAGTGTAAATCCGGCCAGACAGCAAAGTATTATGACCATCGTGTGGCCGTTTATCCAGACTTTGAGTTCGGGCGTCATGAATGCGAGATCCTTGGTGCCCTTGATTAGCAGGAAATAGACTATGGCAGTGGCGCATATTCCGCCGAATATGCCGATTTTCCATTTAAGATGGCTGCGGTAGTTGAAGGAGAATACCAGACGGGCTATGAACTGCACTATAGTGCCGAAGAAAAACGCTATCGCTACGGATAGGAATATGCCGAGTATGACGGATAGTGCTTTTTCGGTGTTGAGCAGATCGTTGAAGCCCAGATCGGGAGTATCTGTGGCCATCTTGATGAGCGACACGACGAATGTGGCTCCCAGCAGCTCGAATACCATCGACACGGTAGTGGATGTAGGCATTCCGAGCGAATTGAATATATCAAGCAATATGACGTCGGTCACTATCACGGCCATAAAAATACACATAAGATCGTAGAACGAGAAGTGTTCAGGCCTGAAGATGCCGTGACGTGCTATGTCCATCATGCCGTTGCTCATGGCTGCTCCGAGAAAAACTCCGATAGAGGCTACGATGATGATGCGTTTGAATGGGGCAGCCTTCGACCCCATCGCAGAGTTGAGAAAGTTGACCGCGTCGTTGCTGACACCTACCGACAGGTCAAACACTGCCAGTAGAAACAAGAATACCACGACGCACAGAAAAAGTAATTCCATGTAGTACGTTTATTTAATTCTTCTGCAAAGTAAAACACAGAATGTTTCATAAATGTTGCACATTGCTTAAATTTGCTTTTAATGTGCAAAAAGCCGTCAAAACGGATAGGAGTCGGGTAAATATCAGCGAATGAGCGGAAGGGTGACAGTGAACAGCATTCCGCCCTCGGAGCGCAGGGTGGCGCTTACAGAGCCGCCGTGCCATGCTGTGGCGTTTTTGACTATGGCAAGTCCCAGGCCGGTGCCTCCGGCTCTCCGCGAGCGCCCCTTGTCGATGCGGTAGAAACGCTCAAAAATGTGCGGCAGATGTTGCGGATCTATTCCGCAGCCGTTGTCGGCCACGTTTATTTCAATGTATCTGCCGCCGACAAACTGACTGATTTCTATGGTGGATCCGCCGGAATACTCTATGGCGTTTGAGAGCAGGTTGCCGATCACGGATTCCATAAGCGAGCGGTTGCCTGGAATCGGATCGCTGAACGTGACCATGTTGACAATACTGATGTTCTTGGCCTCTGCCTGCATGATGTGCCGCTCTATGGTTTCCGCTACGATGTGTGCGATGTTGATCTCTTCTACCGCTATCTTCGTGCTGCCGTCGTCGAGTCTGGTTATGGCCGCCACATCGTCAAGCAGGCGGCCGAGCCTCTGGTTGGCTTTTTCGCATCGGGTCAGTATTTCAGTGCGTTTCGATGATTCCATGTCGGGGTGTGCCAAAAGGGTGTCAAGACACAGCTGCATGGATGCCACCGGTGTTTTCAGTTCATGATTTATGTTATTGGTGAGGCGTCGTTTCATCTCGTCCTTCTCCTGCTGCTGGCGTATGACGGTCTGATGCTCGCGGTCGCGCTGAGCCACGGCCTGCTGCATTCTGGAGTAGAGTCTGACAATGTGGCCGGAAATTTCGCCAAGCTCATCGTGAGGCAGCGGTCCGGTATCGTGGATCCGTTCTCCGCGTTCGGCTTGCTCGGCAAACCGGTTGAGCCGGCTTACGTGTTCGCCGACTCTTCTTGTGGCCAGGTATCCCAGCATACACATCGAAACCATGATGACGAGCAGTGTCCACATGAAACCGTAGTCGGCCGATAGGAGCTGGTGGAGGGTTACGTCGTAAGGCACGGCAGTGCGCACGACATACAGTCCGTCGGCAGTGGCCGAATAGAAGTAGGTCTGTCCCGTGCTGTCGCTGTGGCGTCGGAGCGAATAGCCCTTGCCGGTGCGCAGAGCCTCGGCAATTTCCTCTCGGTCGAGGTGTGGCGTGCCTGGGAGTGTGTCGACAGTGTTGTCGTATATGACGTCACCTGAATGGCCTATCACACTCAGCCGTAGATCCGGAATGGAACGAAGCAGCGGTGTGTGCAGCGAATCAACCGGTACACCGTCGGCAAGTTTTTCCAGTATCATGGCATTCAGATCCTGAAGACGCGAGTCAAGTTCCTGCACCTTGAACTGCCGTTCACGATGGTATTGAAACACAGCGAAACAAACCGCCATAAGCAGCGAGTAGACCACCAGCCCGATAAACAGACGCCGGTGATAGGATATTTTTATAACCCTTTTCATAGCGGTTATATCATGGATTTCTGTTGAAAATAAAACGTTGCGACACTATGAATTTTTTTTTATGAAGAAATTTTCATGAAAATTGTTGCTTGTGAGGAAAAGAGTTTGTAACTTTGCAGCCGCTAACGTAAAGGAAGCACTGATGTCCGGGGTGTAGCACAGTTGGTTAGCGCGCCACGTTCGGGACGTGGAGGTCGGAAGTTCGAGTCTTCTCACCCCGACATAAGAGATAAGCTTGGAAGCGTAAAGTCTTCCGAGCTTATTTTCTTTTATACAGGTCACTACTGATCCGGTCCGTTCAGGATATGGCGATAACGCATCAAAGCATAGATTCATGGCCGTTAATATTGTTAAACCGGGGCGGGGATATAGTCGAATGTTGGAGGGAAATTTGTAATTTTGCATACTATGCACAAGCAGACATCAGACGAAAAAAAACAGAATATAATAGCCCGGGGTGTGCGCGTCAACAATTTGAAAAATATTGACGTGGAGATACCCCGCAACCGCATGACGGTGATAACCGGCCTTTCGGGATCGGGCAAATCGTCGCTGGCTTTCGATACGTTGTATGCCGAGGGGCAGCGCCGCTATGTGGAGTCACTGTCGGCCTATGCCCGTCAGTTTCTCGGACGGATGCAGAAGCCTGAAGCCGATTTCATCAAAGGTCTGCCTCCGGCCATAGCCATAGAGCAGAAAGTGAGCACCCGCAATCCGCGCAGCACCGTCGGCACTTCGACGGAGATATACGAATATCTGCGTCTGCTGTTCGGACGCATCGGCGTGACCCGTGATCCGGTGACCGGCGAAACGGTGAAGAAACATACGGTAGACGATGTTGTGAACGTGGCATGGAGTTGTCCTGCGGGCACACGTATGACAGTCAGTTCGCCGATCACATTGCCCGAAGGAAGGTCTATGGCCACACAGCTTGAGGTGCTTCTGAAGGGCGGATATTCGCGGCTATTGCATGACGGCGAGTTTCTTGATATTGCCGAAATGCTTGCCTCGCCTGAAACGATTCCTGTTTCGGCCGAAGGGTTTGAATTGCTTGTCGACCGTCTGTCGGTCAGTGACGACAGCGACGAGAAGAGCCGTCTGGCCGACTCGGCTGAAACCGCATTTTTCGAGGGGCATGGCAGTCTGGTGCTGACGTTGTATGATGCTGACGTGCCGCGACGGCTGGAGTTTTCAAAACGTTTCGAATCGAGCCGCAGGCAGTTTGTCGAGCCGAACGACCTGATGTTTAATTTCAACAATCCCTACGGCGCATGTCCGCGTTGCGAGGGCTTCGGCCGTGTGATAGGCATAAGTGAGGATCTGGTGGTGCCCGACCGTAACCTGTCGGTCTATGACGACGCCGTGGCATGCTGGAAGGGCGAGAAGATGGGCCAGTGGAAACAGATGGCCATCGCAGCCTCCGGTGCTGCATCATTCCCGGTTCATAAGCCTTATTGTCAGCTGACCGAGCAGGAACGCTCATGGCTGTGGCATGGCGGTGCAGGAGGATTTGAGGGGATCGACGGTTTCTTCCGCATGGTGGAGGAAAATCTCTACAAGATACAGTATCGTGTGCTTCAGGCCCGCTATCGTGGCAAGACGGAGTGTCCGGAATGTCACGGGTCCCGGTTGCGCTCCGATGCGTCCTATGTCAGTGTCGCCGGCAAGACAATCACCGAAATGGTGAAGATGCCGGTCGATGCGCTTCACTCCTTTTTCGAGAATATAGATCTGCCTGCGGCTGACCGTGAGATAGCCCGCAGGCTGCTGACGGAGATCACTGTCAGACTGCGGTTTCTGTCGGACGTCGGTCTGGGATATCTCACACTCGACCGTCTGTCGGCGACCCTGTCGGGCGGCGAGAGCCAGCGCATCAATCTGGCCACGCAGCTTGGCAGCAATCTTGTCGGGTCGTTGTATATACTTGACGAGCCGAGTATCGGACTTCACTCGCGCGACACCGACCGGCTTATCAGCGTGCTCAAGCGTTTGCGCGACATTGGCAATACCGTAGTGATAGTGGAGCACGACGAAGAGATAATACGCGAGGCCGACCATCTGATCGACGTCGGGCCGGAAGCCGGACGCAATGGCGGACGCATCGTGAACGAGGGCTCGCCGGCGTCTTTGCCCGATGTCGAGGGCAGTTATACGGCCGCCTATCTCAACGACCGGATGTCGATACCGGTGCCGGCGCACCGACGCCCGTGGCGCGATTTTATAGAGGTAAAGGGCGCCAGAGAACACAATCTGAAGAATATCGATGTGAAATTTCCGCTCGGAGTCGTCACTGTAGTGACCGGAGTGAGCGGAAGCGGCAAGTCGACTCTGGTGCGCGATGTGCTTTATCGCGCGCTTGCACGGCGTTTCGATATAGCTGTGGATGCTCCGGGAGCATTCGATTCGCTCGGAGGCGATCTGCACAGGGTGGAGGCCGTGGAATTTGTCGACCAGAATCCTATCGGACGGTCGACACGCAGCAATCCGGCTACTTATCTCAAGGCCTACGATGAGATACGGCGTCTGTTTGCCGACCAGCAGGGGGCTAAGCAGATGGGTTTCGGTCCGGGATATTTCTCGTTCAATGCCGAGGGCGGCCGCTGTGAGGAGTGCAAGGGCGAGGGCACGATCACTATCGAGATGCAGTTTATGGCTGACATCACAGTGGAGTGTGAGGAGTGTCATGGCAAACGTTTCAAGCGCGATGTGCTTGATATCACCTATCGCGGCAAGTCGATCTACGATGTGCTTGAAATGACGGTCGACGAGGCTATCGAGTTCTTTGGTGGCGCTGACGGGCTGACCGAAAAGAAGATTGTTAAGCGCCTGAGGCCGCTGGCCGATGTGGGGCTCGGATACATACGCCTGGGACAGAGTTCGTCGACTCTGTCGGGCGGCGAAAACCAGCGTGTCAAGCTGGCATATTATCTTTCGATGGAGAAACCGCGTCCAACGGTGTTCATATTCGACGAGCCTACAACCGGACTGCATTTCCACGATATAAACACGCTGATGGATTCGTTCTCGCGCCTTATAAAGGCCGGGCATACGGTGATCATCATCGAGCACAATATGGATGTCATCAAGACCGCCGATCATGTGATCGACATAGGTCCGGAGGGGGGTGATGCCGGCGGCAGGGTGGTGGTCAGCGGCACGCCCGAAGAGGTGGCTGCATGCGAGGCTTCATATACAGGGCGTTACCTGAAAGCTAAACTGCAACCGTAAGTATTAATCCCATGCAGACAGGCCGTAATCTGACACTGAAGATATTGTTGCCGCTTGCCATAGGCATAGCGGTGGTAGTATGGCTGTTCGGCCGCGAATTCAGCCTGTCGGATCTCGATCGGGTGCCATGGAGCGGGCGGACGGTCTGGGCGCTGTCGCTGTCACTTCTTGCCGTGGCCGGACGTGAATTTGGTCTTGCGTGGCGATTCCGGGTGCTGACCGACGGACGCCTGTCGGCTATGGCGGCGTTGAGAGTCACAATGATGTGTGAGTTTACGTCGGCCATCACACCCACCACAGCCGGTGGAAGCGCCATGAGCGTGTGGTTCATGCACCGCGAGGGTATCAGCGGAGGTCGGGCCGGCTCGGTGATGCTGGTCACTTTGTTGCTCGACGAGGGTTTTATGGCTTTGGCCGGTCCGCTCGTTATTGTTTTGCTGGGGTCTGATGCTCTTTTTGGGTTTAGTGACGGCAGTGGAGCGGCGGTGGATCAGGGGATACGTGCCGCTTTCTGGGCGGTATGGGGAGTGACTGTGGTATGGACTGCGTTGCTGTTTGTGGCAATAATTCTGAAGCCGGCGGCCATGAGCGCAGTCATCAGGCGTATATTTTCCTGCCGTTGGCTTCGCCGTTGGCAGAAAAAGATGGATGGCGTGGCGGCCGATCTTTCGGAGGCAAGCCGCCGGTTGCGCGGCATGGGATGGCGATGGTGGACGAAGGCGGCCGTAGCCACAGCGTTGAGCTGGATCTCACGCTTCCTCGTGGTCAACGCTCTGTTTGCCGCGTTTGTGCCGGAGGCTTCCCAGATGCTTGTTTTCGGCCGTCAGGCTATTGTGTGGCTGCTGCTGACGGTCAGCCCTACGCCGGGCGGCAGCGGCATCAGCGAATGGCTTTTCACCACATACTATGGCGATCTTGTCGGCGATCGGTCTATGACGCTTGTCGTGGCAGTGATGTGGCGTATATTGACATATTATATTTACCTTGCGGCCGGTGCTGTGGTCATCCCGGCGTGGTCGCGAAAACGAAACTTGCAATGAAGGGTTTTATCACTATGCTGGCAGCTCTAATGCTTGCCCTTGCGGCCACGTGCGAGGCCGCGGTGAAGGTCTATCGGATTGATCTCGATGAAGAGATAGGCGCCACGACGTGGCAATTCACGAGAGCCGGACTGCAGGCGGCCCGCGAACGTGGCGCCGATCTGGTGCTTGTGCATCTCAATACTTACGGTGGCGAAGTGGGAGCAGCCGACTCCATACGCACGGCGCTTCTCCACTGCGGCATTCCTACAATGGCGTTTGTCGACAACAATGCGGCTTCGGCGGGAGCGCTGATAGCGCTTGCCTGCGATACGGTCATCATGCGTCCTGACGCCACGATGGGTGCGGCTACGGTGGTTAACGGCACCGACGGACAGGCTATGCCCGACAAATATCAGTCATATATGCGCGGCATAATGCGGGCTACGGCCGAGAGTCATGGCAAGGTGCTCGACGCCGACGGCCGATGGCGTTGGCGCCGCGATCCGGTGATCGCTGAGGCGATGGTGGATCCGAGGGTGGAGGTCGACGGTCTGATCGACGATACGAGAGTGCTCACATTCACTCCCGACGAGGCGGTCAGGTGGGGATATGCCGACGGTAAGGCCGACAATGTGGCTGAGGCTCTTGCTCATATAGGGGTGGAGTCGTTCGAGATACAGCGCTATCAGCCTACATGGGTCGATAGGCTGACTGGGTTTTTCGGCAGTCCCGGAGTGCAGGCGATCCTTATCATGATCATTGTCGGCGGCATATATTTCGAACTCCAGACTCCCGGCATGGGATTTCCGTCGATGGCCGCTCTCGGCGCGGCGGTGTTGTATTTCCTGCCGCTCTATATATCGGGAGTGGTTTCGAGCTGGATTGTCGTGGTGTTTGTGGTAGGTCTGCTGCTGATGTTGCTTGAGCTTTTTGTCATACCCGGTTTCGGTATCGCCGGCATAGCCGGAGGTGTGATGATGTCGGCCTCGTTGTTTTTCGGGCTTTTCGAGAATTTCAGCTTCAGTCTTGGCGGTGTCAGCTCGATTGCGATGTGGTATTCGCTGGGAACCATGATGGCCGGTGTGGCGCTTGCCATCGGTGCGATATGGCTGCTGACGTCGCGCTACGGCACCCGGCTGATGGGCGGACGCAATATGCTTGTCAAGGAGCAGCTTGTGGCCGATGGATATATTGGGGTTGATATGCGTCCGTCACGATATGTGGGGATGGACGCTGTGGCTCTGACCGATATGCGACCTTCTGGCAAGGTGATGGTTGATGGCGAGAGGCTCGATGCGGTTTCCGATGACGGATTTATCGACAGTGGCACTGCCGTCAGGATAGTGCGCTACGAGAACGCGCAGCTATATGTGGAGCATGCGCGGGTGTGTATTGTCGATGAGTGACGGCTGAGCGGCGGTCACACACCGAACTGTTCACCCTCCATCACGGCAAGCTCCCACAGGCTCATGGCATTTTCCTGCTCTTTTTTCAGAGAGGCGTGCTGACGGATGAGCTCTTCGGTGCTTTCGCCTGCGGCGAAGCGCGACTCGATGTCGGCTATACGCTGTTCGACGTCGGCCACAGCCGCCTCGGCCTCCGATATCTTCTTTCTGGCCTTGCGTGCGAGCTTTTCCATCTCTTTCATTTCCTGATAGCTTTTGCGCTGTGGAGCGGTCTGCTTGTCGGCGGAGCTGTCGGGAGCGGTAGCCGGCTGTGTGGGCTTTTGCGATTGCCGGTGCTTTTCAGCAGCGGCAGCGACCGATGAGGCCGATGGTGATTTCGACAGCTCAAGTTCCTGCAGACGGCTGATTTTTTTCTTTTCAAGGAATTCGTATATGCCGCCGAGGCATTCCCTTACCTTTCCGCCGCCAAACTCGTAGACCTTCTCGACGAGGCCGTCGAGAAATTCACGGTCGTGCGAAACCACTATCACTGTGCCGTCAAACTGCTGAATGGCCTGTTTGAGCACATCCTTGGTCTGCATGTCGAGGTGGTTGGTAGGCTCGTCGAGTATAAGCAGATTGACCGGTTCGAGCAGGAGGCGTATCATGGCCAGACGTGTCTTTTCGCCGCCGCTCAACACCTTGACCTTTTTGTCGGATGCTTCTCCGCCAAACATGAACGCACCGAGTATGTCGCGTATCTTTGTGCGAATGTCGCCGGTGGCCACACGGTCGATAGTGTCAAACACGGTCAGTTCGCCGTCGAGCAGCTGCGCCTGGTTCTGCGCGAAATATCCTATCTTGACGTTGTGGCCGATCTTCAGCGATCCGTCAAAAGGGATCTCACCCATAATGCATTTTACGAGGGTGGACTTGCCTTCGCCGTTCTTGCCTACGAATGCCACTTTGTCGCCGCGTTTCAGTGTGAAGCTTGCTCCGGAAAACACTTTATGGTTTCCGTAGGATTTGCCGACATTGTCGGCTGTCACCGGGTAGTCGCCCGATCGCGGAGCGGGTGGAAATTTCAGATTGAGACGCGATGTGTCGACTTCGTCCACCTCGATGCGCTCTATTTTGGCCAGTTGCTTGATACGGCTCTGCACCTGTACGCTCTTTGTGGCCTTGTAGCGGAAGCGTTCGATGAATTCTTCGGTGTCCTGTATCTGTTTCTGCTGGTTCTGATAAGCGCGCATCTGCTGCTCCATGCGTTCGCGGCGAAGCTCTACGAAGTGCGAGTAGCTGACAGCATAGTCGTAGATGTGTCCGAGCGATATCTCAATGGTGCGGTTGGTGACATTGTCGATAAACGCGCGGTCGTGGCTGACAAGTACCACTGCCTTGGCCTTGGTGACCATAAACTGCTCAAGCCACTGTATCGATTCTATATCAAGGTGGTTGGTCGGCTCGTCGAGCAGCAGCACGTCGGGGCGTCTAAGCAACAGTTTCGCCAGTTCGATACGCATACGCCATCCGCCGCTGAATTCCGAAGTGGGGCGGCAGAAGTCGCTCCGGTCAAATCCGAGTCCGGTCAGTGTCTTTTCCATCTCGGCTTCCATGTTTTCGCTCTCCTTCATGGCTATGCGTTCGGAGAGCGAGGTCATGTCATCGATCAGACGGTGGTATTCGGCTGACTCGTAGTCCGTGCGCGATGCGAGCTGTTGGTTGAGATCATCAAGCTTCCTGTGCAGATCGTCAATGGCGGCGAAGGCTTTTCTGACCTCTTCTACAACGGTCAGAGAGTCGGAAATCTCCATCTGCTGCGGAAGATAACCGATGGTGACATCCTGCGCTACCGCAACGGTGCCCGATGTAGGGCGTTGCAGTCCGGCTATGATTTTAAGCATGGTCGATTTGCCGGCTCCGTTTTTGCCGACAAGGGCTATGCGGTCGCGGCGGTTTATGACATAGCTTATGTTGTCGAGCAGCGTCTTTGCGCTGAATTCTACGCTGAGGTTCTGTATGGAAATCATGTCTTGGATCGGTGGCGATGGTTGGGTGTGGTGTGAAATAAATGAAGCCGGTCTTCGTGAAGAAGGCCGGCTTCTGAAGGGGTGAGTAGTGAATCCGGGAATCGAACCCGGGTCTCCACCGTGAGAGGGTGGCGTGCTAGGCCACTACACTAAATCACCATTTTGTTGTCAGTCTCTCTCGATTGACACTGCAAAATTACAACCCCTTTTTGAATTGTGCAAATTTTTCGGACGTTTTTTTTGAAAAAAAATGCGTTGTCTTGCGATGGGGATTTGTAATCTCCTTTATAGTAGGGTTATATCGCCGAAGAATTCCGGCCGGTGAAAATCGGGCTGTGGGGTGGTGATAGGCGCCCAGCTCAGATAGTGGGGTTCGGAGGTGGCGTCGGCGCACTTGTAGAAGTTGGCGCGCATATCGACAGGGTTGCCCGGCTCGTAGCTGACTCCGATAAGCGACAGCGGTATAGCGGCGAGAAGATTCCATGAGAAGATTCCCTGCAGTTCCTCGAAGGGGCGTGTGCCGCAGCTTGCCAGACGTCTTACGCTGTCAAGTTGCTCGTCGGTGAGTTTCTCGCCAGAATGGCGATCCATGCGGCGGGCTGCGTGGATAGTGCCGATGCAGTTAAACTCAAAGTTGTAGTAGGGGGCTTCTCCGTGGGGAGCCACGAAGAACTCTACGCACGAATCCTGATATACGTCGGAGTTGTTCTTGTAGTTGACCGCGCGCAGATAGTTGCACCGTGTGAAGAAGTCGATGTAGATCTGTGTGTCGGAGTGTGCGATGGTGAAGGCTGTCAGCGGCCGGTAGGGATACTGTTCTTTCCAGTTGAGATGGTCGATGGTCTGGTGCTCGCCTTTCTCGTCGAGATATTTCACTGCCTGATCGAGAGTCATGGAGTCGAGTTCCGGCAGATAGGGAATGTCGAGGTGTCGTCGTTGGTTCTGCATATATGGTCTGGTATTGGAATGGGTTATTCAAAAAGTTCTTTTAGGCCGAGGATAAATCCCACTGATGCCATTACGAGCAATATCACGGCGATGATACGGTTGACAAGCCACATGGAGCGGACATTGAAGTGGGCTCTGACCTTGTTGACGAAATACGTGATGAGAAACCACCATATCACGGCTCCGGCTATGATGCCGGTATAGCCGGCGATGTAGTGATAAAATCTGTATTGTGTGTCAAGAAAGTTGAAGCGTGCGAAGAGTCCGATGATGAAAAACAGTATCAGCGGATTGGAGAATGTGAAGAGGAAGCCGGTGGCGAAATCGCGCCAGTAGTTCGAGGCCTGCGGGGCGGGGGTGCGTAGCTGCCGCGATGGATTGTTGCGGAAGAGATATATGCCGTAGATGATCAATACAAGACTGCCTATGACTTGCAGCACATTCTGGTTGGATTCGATGAAGTCGGTGACAAACGAGAGTCCCAGTCCGGTTAGCAGACAGTAGATGAGGTCGGACAATGCGGCCCCGATGCCGGTGACGAAGGCTGGCATACGCCCCTTGTTGAGCGTGCGTTGTATCACAAGCATGCCGATCGGTCCCATGGGAGCTGAAATCAGTGCTCCGATGAGTATGCCGGTGATTATTATGTTTGCTGCGCTCTCCATTGTGGGGTTGTAGGGTAAGTGTGACAGTGTCGTTTATGCGATATACCGCACTGCCTCGAAACACATTTACAAAATTACAATTATCCGCCTGAAATCACAAATCTTTTTGTAGCTATGCGCACGGCGGCGGCACAGGTCAGTAGGTGAGATGTTCGCGTCGTGAGGCGTCTATGCGGAGCAGTATGAAGAGCAGTATGGTGAAGCTCCATAGCGATGAGCCTCCATAGCTGAAGAAGGGGAGCGGGATACCGATGACAGGGCATAGGCCTATGACCATGCCGACGTTGACGGCGAGATGAAATATGAAGTAGGAGGCCACGCAATAGGCGTAGACGCGCCCGAATACGGTAGGTTGCCGTTCGGCTATGTGTATCACCCGTAGTATCAGCGCCAGAAACAGGAGCAGCACGGCGGTGGAGCCTATGAATCCTTCTTCCTCGCCGATGGTGCAGTAGATGAAGTCGGTGTGCTGTTCGGGAACATACTTCAGTTTGGTCTGGGTGCCGTTGAGAAATCCTTTGCCGGTGAGTCCGCCAGATCCTATGGCAATCTTGCTCTGATTCACGTTGTAGCCTGCACCGAGGCGGTCCTCTTCAAGTCCGAGTGTCACCTTTATGCGCTGCTGGTGATGTGGCTGAAGCACGGAGGTGAATGCATAGTTGACAGAGTAGAGGAATATCACTCCGGCCATGACGGCTCCTACAGTCACAAGGAGTGGTTTGCTGTCGCCGCGCAGGCATAGTATGAGGCAATATACGCATGAGGCGGCAAGCACTGGCGGAAGGAAGTATCTTCCTGGGATGTCAATTGCCAGAAGATGCAGTCCCCATGCCACGGCTGCCGCTCCGAGATAGAAAAGTACGACATTGCGGGCGGCTTTGACGCGGTGGCAATAGACGGCAAGCATGCCGAGCAGAAGCAGTCCGAGCATTATTATGACGGCGGCTTCGCCAAGCGGCATGTCCATGAACATCGTGCCGGCGTATTTCACCGCCACGACAAAGATGATGACTGCGCCTGCCGCCGCAAGGAGCACCAGGCCGCTCATGCCTTCGCGGTAGAGCACGAAAAACAGTGAGAGATAGGCCAGTGCCGACCCAGTTTCTCTCTGGGCGAGAATGAGCGCTATCGGCACGAAGATTATCGCAAGGGCTCTCAGATAATTGGTGTGTGAGTCGTTGAGCCTGAACTGATAGCCGCTGAACAGTTTGGCCAGAGCCAGAGCGGTGGCAAACTTGCCGAATTCGGCAGGCTGGAAACTGACAGGGCCGAACACGAGCCATGAGCGTGATCCCTTGATGTCCGGAGCCACGAAAATGGTCACAACCATTATGGCCAGCAGCGTGAGATAGATCGGATAGGCGTAGGTTTCATACATGCGCCTGTCTATGAGCATTATCATCAGAGCCAGGCCGAGTGCGAGAAATATCCAGCGCACCTGTTTGCCTGAAAATTCGTTGAAGTCGAAAATCGATGCGTTGTCGAAGTCGTAGCTTGCGGCATATACGCTGAACACTCCTGCCACGACAAGCACCAGATACAGTCCGACACTCATCCAGTCGATGTAGCGCACGTAGGATGTCGGCACGGCTTTATGATTAATGCTTCTTGACTCCACTGTAGATTATGGTGTTGGACTCAAGCATGCGCTGCTCGAGATATTTGCGTTGGTCGGATATCTTTCCTGTGAGATATTTCTCAATGACAAGGCTGCCGATGGGAACTCCGTAGGTAGCACCGAATCCGGCATTCTCCACGTAGGCGCAGACGGCTATTTTGGGGTTGTCGTAGGGTGCGAAACCTATGAATGCCGAGTGGTCCTTGCCGTGTGGATTCTGTGCGGTGCCGGTCTTGCCGGCCACCTCTATGTCGGGGAGCGCCGCGAGTCGGCATGTACCGCCGGTGACGGCCATGCGCATTCCTTCGGCTACGTCGGCGAAATGCCGGGCGTCGATAGTCGGATAGCGTCGGGCGATAAGATCCTGGGGCATCACAGTGTCTTCGATCTCCTTGACCACGTGGGGCGTGATGAACCATCCACGGTTGGCTATAGTGGCGCACAGATTGGCAATCTGCATGGGAGTGGCGAGGATTTCGCCCTGACCGATGGATACGGATATGATGGTGTTGGCACTCCACCGGCCCTCACCGTAGATCTTGTTGTAGAATTTGGCGTTGGGTATGAATCCGCGGCTCTCTCCGGGCAGGTCGGTGCCGAGCCGGTAGCCGTAGCCGAGCGACACGAGATGTTTCTTCCATGTTTCGAATGCTTCGGCCGATGTGCCGTACTTCGAGCGCCGGTCCACCATGGCTTTGAAGCCGTAGCAGAAATATGCATTGCATGAGGTCTGCAGTGCCGGTTTGAGCGGCAGCGGCGAGCCGTGGCTGTGACATCCTACCTTGAGGCCTCCGCTGACAAATCCGTGATAGCACGGATAGGCGGTGGAGGGTGTGATGATATTTTCCTGCAGTAGGATAAGTCCGTTGGCGGGTTTGAATGTCGAGCCGGGAGGATATGCACCCATCAGGGCACGGTCGAACAGCGGCTTGTAGAAGTCGGCCACGAGAGCCTTGTAGTTGGCTCCGCGTTTGCGGCCAACGAGCAGCGATGGATCGTAGGTGGGCGATGACACCATGGCCAGTATCTCTCCGGTGGATGGCTCGATGGCCACAAGCGCTCCGATCTTGTTGACCATCAGCGATTCGGCGTATTGCTGCAACTCAATGTCGATGCTGAGCTTGAGGTTGCGGCCCGATATGGCTCCGCGGTCGCGAGCGCCATTCTCGAATTTGCCCTGTATCTGTCCCTTGGCGTCGCGTATGAGTATCTCCACTCCCTTCTCGCCGCGCAGATATTTCTCGTAGCTCTTCTCCACTCCGAGGTCGCCGGTGTAGTCGCCCGACGAATAATACGGGTCGGCGTCGATGTCGGCCTGCGACACCTCGCGTATGTTGCCGAGCACGTTGGCTGCGGCCTTGTAGCCGTATTCACGCAGTATGCGTTTCTGTATGAAAAATCCCGGATAGCGGTACATCTTCTCCTGAAGACGTCCGTAGTCCTCGGCCGAAAGATGTGTCATGAACACCTGTGGCGAATATGACGAGTAGCCGGGGTTGAGGCGTCGGTCCTTCATGTCGGCTATGCGGCGGGTGAACTGTTCGGTGGTGAGTCCGAGCGTGTTGCAGAAATCGAGTGTGTCGAACGGCTGCACGTCGCGCGGTATCATCATGATGTCGTAGGCCGGCTGGTTGAATACCACGACCCGCCCCTGACGGTCGTAGATTATGCCTCGTGACGGATATATTGCTTTTTTCAAGAATGCGTTGGAGTCGGCATAGTCCTTGTAGCGGTCGTCGACCACTTGAAGATTGAAGAGGCGAACGATATATATGGCTACAATAAGCAGAATGAAGCCTCCGACTACATATTTCCGGCGTTCGAGTCTATAATCTTTTCTCATTGTGGCTGCTGGTGAGGCTGTCGGTGGCTATCATGAGGAGAAATGTGAGCAGTGTGCTTGAGGCGATGCGCAGCATGAGCGATAAAGGCCGGAAGAAGCTCATCGACTCTACAAGAAATATGACCAGGCAATAGATCGCCGAGAGTGTTATGGCGTATTTCGCGAATACGGGGAAGCCGAGCGAGCGAGCCGACGGGCAAGGGTCGGTGATGTCCTCCTCGCGCGGAAAATAGAGTTTTACCACCGGACGGCGCAGTGCGGCGAGAATGGTGCATGCAATGGCATTCATTCCCTGTGTGTCGGCGAAGATGTCGACGGCGAGACCCATGAAGAATCCTATAGTCAGCGTCCAGTTGGCCGACAGGGTCAGAGGCAGATGGAGCAATGTATAGATGAATATGAATCCGACGGCATATCCGAGCAGTGCAATATGGTTGAACACCACTACCTGCACGGCTATAAGCATGATGGCGAGAAAAATGAATTTTATGGTCGTCTTGCTCATTTCTTGTCGATTATGTCGCGTTCTACCTCGCGGATTTCGTCGGTCATCGAGTCGGCTATGATCCGCACGGTGCCAAGGGTGGTGAAGTCGGTGAAGAGTCTGACGCGGAGTGCGAAGAAGTTTTCGTCGTGGTCGCGCAGCCCCTTTACGATGGTGCCGATGGGCACTCCTTCGGGGAATACGGTAGAGAAGCCACTGGTGACTATGGTGTCGCCGATCTCAAACACGGCGTGTCGTGGAAGCTCTTCGAGTATGGCTTCCTCAGGATCTGTCCCGTCCCACACGAGTGATCCTACATGGTCATGTCCCTTGACTTTGCACGACAGCCGCAGGTGGTTGTTGAGCAGCGATATGACTCTGGCTGAGTGCGGGCCGGTCACATTGACGATGCCAACCACGCCGTTCTGATCCATGACACCCATTTCCGGACGGATGCCGTCGGCCGAGCCCTTGTCGATGGTGATGTAATTGTGCGTACGGTGGGTGGTGTTGTTGATCACCCTTGCGAGGATGAAACTGTAGCGCTGCAGCGCAGAGTCGGTGGTCATTGTGTCGGCATAGACCAGTTCGCGTGTGCGTTCGAGCTGTTGCTTCAGGTTGATCACTTCGAGTTCCAAAGCCGAGTTACGTCGCTGCAGGTCTTCGTTGATGTCGCGCAGATGGAAGTAGGCGGTGAGATTGCTCGCTCCCTTATAGACGACGGCCGACACGGCGTTGGCCGACGTCAGCATCACATGGTGCTGCCATGGATTGCTGTGAAAAAGCATGAAGCATCCCGCCGCCATGTAGGCGACGAAAAGCATCCATGAACTGTAGCGCAAGAAGAATTCAATGAGGTTTCTCATTGCGTCCCGGTGGTTGTTGCGTCGTTATTGGTCGGGTTGATATTCACTGGCTGTAGCCATACTTGTGCGGCGCCGCATAAACGGCGCCGGCACAGGTCAGCGGATAAGGAATGAGAATTTGTCGATGTTTTTCAGTGCCACTCCGGTACCTTTCGCTACAGCGAGCAGGGGATCCTCGGCGATATGGAACTGGATGCCGATCTTGTCGGTCAGACGCTTGTCGAGGCCACGGATAAGCGCGCCTCCTCCGGCGAGATATATGCCGTTTTTGACTATGTCGGCATACAGCTCCGGCGGTGTCTGCTCCAGAGCGCTGAGCACGGCGGCCTCTATCTTCGAGATGCTCTTCTCTATGCTGTGGGAGATCTCCTGATAGCTGACGGCGACTTCCATCGGCAGTGCTGTCATCTGGTTGGGGCCGTGGACGATGTAGTCTTCAGGCGGGTTTTCGAGTTCCATGAGAGCCGATCCGACGTTCATCTTGATAAGCTCGGCGGTGCGTTCACCTACCTTGACGTTGTGTACGCGCCGCATGTGTTCCTGTATGTCATCAGTGAGGTCGTCGCCGGCTATGGTGATGCTCTTGTTGCTGACGATGCCGCCGAGCGATATCACGGCGATTTCGGTTGTGCCGCCGCCTATGTCTACGATCATGTTGCCTTCGGGAGCCACAACGTCAAGTCCGATTCCGAGGGCCGCGGCCATAGGCTCGTAGAGCATGTAGACGTCGCGTCCGCCGGCATGTTCCGAGGAGTCGCGCACGGCGCGGATCTCCACTTCGGTCGATCCGGAGGGGATGCCTACCACCATGCGCATCGAGGGGCTGAACCAGCGGCTCTTCTGGCTCGCTTTCTCGACGAGTCCGCGAATCATCATTTCGGCCGCCCGGAAGTCGGCTATGACGCCTTTGCGCAGCGGGCGTATGGTGCGGATCCCTTCGGGCTCGCGTCCCTGCATCATCTGAGCTTCCTTGCCCACGGTGATCATCTTGCCGGTAGACACTTCAATGGCTACGATCGACGGCTCGTCGACCACAATCTTGTCGTTGTGGATGATGATGGTATTGGCCGTGCCGAGGTCGATGGCTATTTCTTTAGTGAGTGAGAATATACCCATGAGAGATTGAATTCTGTGAAATTGTGTGGTGAGAAAAGATGGTGGTGATTAGTGCTTGAAGTGGCGGATGCCGGTGATGACCATGGCTATGCCGTTGGCGTTGCAGTAGTCAATGGTGTCCTGGTCGCGGATGGATCCTCCGGGCTGTATCACGGCGTCTACTCCGGCCTGATGGGCTATCTCGACGCAGTCGGCGAAGGGGAAGAAGGCGTCGGAGGCCATGACAGCTCCGTGAAGGTCGAAGCCGAACGAGCCTGCTTTGGCGATGGCCTGCTTGAGGGCGTCGACGCGCGATGTCTGTCCGATGCCGCTTGCAAGCAGCTGGCGGTTCTTGGCCAGTACGATGGCGTTGCTCTTGCTGTGCTTGACGATCTTGTTGGCAAACAGCAGGTCGTCGATCTGCGAAGGGGTGACGGCTTTCTCTGTGGCCTGACGGAGATCGTCGGGCGTCTCGACCTTGAGATCTTTGTCTTGCACGAGAGCGCCGTTGAGTATCGAGCGATACTGGCGGGTGGCCTTGAGCTGTGAGTGCTGCTTGAGCACAATGCGGTTCTTCTTCTGGCAGAGCACTTCGAGCGCGGCGTCGTCGTAGGCGGGTGCGATGACTACCTCAAAGAATATCTTGTTGATGGCCTCGGCTGTGGCCAGATCTATGATGCGGTTAGCGATAAGCACGCCTCCGAATGCCGATACGGGATCTCCCGCGAGGGCTGCTTCCCATGCTTCGAGCATGGTGGAACGGGTGGCCAGTCCGCAGGCGTTGTTGTGTTTGAGGATGGCGAATGTCGGTTCGGTGAATTCGGCCATGAGGTTGATCGCCGCGTCGATGTCAAGCAGGTTGTTGTAGGAGATCTCTTTGCCGTGAACCTGATCGAAAACTTCGCTGAGACGGCCGTAGAATGTGCCGTTCTGGTGGGGGTTTTCGCCGTAGCGCATGTGTTTCTCTCCGTCGACAGCTATGCGCAGATAATTCTGGCTGCTGCGGCCTGCGAAATAGTTGTAGATGTCGGTGTCGTAGCCCGATGAGACGGCGAATGCTTCGGCGGCGAAGAACTCACGTTCTTCGAGTGTCGACTGTGCGCCGTTGCGGCCGATCATCTCGGCCAGAGGGGCGTACTGTGCTTTGGATGCCACGATCACGACATCCTTGTAGTTTTTCGCTCCGGCGCGGATGAGCGATATGCCGCCTATGTCGATCTTCTCGATGATGGCGGCATGGTCTGCTCCGCTGCATACGGTGTCGGCGAAAGGATAGAGGTCGACTATCACGAGGTCGATTTCAGGAATCTCATATTGCGCGATCTGCTGACGGTCGCCCTCGTTGTCGCGACGGTTGAGGATGCCGCCGAACACTTTGGGGTGAAGTGTCTTTACGCGTCCGCCAAGGATCGACGGGTACGAAGTCAGATCCTCTACGGCCGAGCAGGGGTAGCCGAGCTGTTCGATGAAGGTCTGGGTGCCGCCTGTCGAGAGAAACTTCACGCCCTGGGCATGGAGCATTGACAAAATATCGTCGAGGCCGTCCTTGTGGTAGACGGAAATGAGTGCTGTCTTGATTTTCCTTACGTCTGACATAATATGTGATACGATTTTTAGTTTCAGAGGTGCAAAGTTACGAAATTTACATGAAAGCGAGTCTGTTTCACCTAATATATTATTAAAAAAATAGTGTTAACTTTGCAGGTGATATGGAACAGGTGTCGACTGAAAATCTTTTGCTCGCGGGATCGACGTTGCTCGTGGCCGGTGTGCTCGCGGGCAAGTCAAGCCATCGTGTCGGCCTGCCGCTGCTTTTGATCTTTCTGCTGACGGGTATGGCGTTTGGTACGGATGGTCTGGGAATGCAGTTCAGCGACATACATACGGCCCAGTCTATCGGCATGGTGGCTCTGTGTGTCATTTTGTTCTCGGGAGGCATGGGCACGAAGATTTCGTCGATAAGGCCTGTTGTGGCTCCGGGGCTGGTGCTGTCGACTGTGGGGGTGTTGCTTACAGCGTTTTTTACCGGACTTTTCATCTGGTGGCTGTCGGGGATGAGCTGGACCAATATTCATTTTCCTCTTGTCGTTTCGCTGTTGTTGGCCGCCACTATGTCGTCGACTGATTCGGCGTCGGTGTTCGGCATTCTCGGAGCGCATAAGACAGGTCTTCGTCATCATCTACGGCCGATGCTTGAGCTTGAGAGCGGATCCAATGATCCGATGGCTTATATGCTGACGATAGTGCTGATCGAAGCGGCCACGACCGATACGTCGCTGTCGGTGGGGCACGTTGTCGGCGAGTTGTTGATGCAGTTTGGTGTGGGAATTGCCGGAGGTTTTCTGACCGGGCGGCTGACGGTATGGCTTGCGTCGGTCTATCGGCGTTTGGGCGGTGCGGCGTCAGATAGCGAAGATCCTGCCCAGGCGGTGGCCATGACGGCCATTCTGATTGTGGGTTGCGTCTTTTTCTCGTTTGCTGCCACTACGGCGCTCGGCGGCAATGGTTATCTGGCGGTATATCTTTGCGGCATAACGGTGGGTAACGGACGTGTGGTCGGGCATCGGGGCATAGCGAAGTTTATCGACGGCATCACGTGGCTTGCGCAGATTGTGGTGTTTCTCATGCTCGGCCTGCTTGTCAATCCGCATGAGATGCTGTCGGTAGCGGCCGTGTCGCTGCTCATCGGTGTGTTTATGATCGTGGTCGGACGCCCGCTCAGTGTGTTCTGTTCGCTAATGCCTTTCAGGAGCGTAGGGCGACGTTCGAAGCTGTTTGTGTCGTGGGTGGGACTGCGCGGGGCGGTGCCGATAATATTTGCCACTTATCCTGTGGTGGCTCATGTGGAGGGTGCTTCGCAGATTTTCAATATAGTGTTTTTCGTCACGATCCTTTCGCTGCTCGTGCAGGGGACCACTGTCATGGCTGCAGCCCGTCGTCTTGGCCTGGTGGAGCGTCAGGAGGTGTCCGACGATCATTTTGGAGTCGAGATCCCCGACGAACTGCCTACATCGCTCCACACGCTGACACTTACGGAGGCTCATCTCGCAAACAGTGATCTTCTGCGTGATCTCGAATTGCCGCAGGGGTCGCTGGTGATAATGATACGCAGAGGCGGGCGGTATATTGTTCCGAACGGACGTCGTCGTCTGCAGCCATCTGATGTGCTGCTCATTATACGCGAAGACTGACAGGTGTAGTGACGGGTAAAGATGTCTGACGGTACAGGTGTCAGGGTCGTGGGCGGTGTGTTAAAAAACACAAACCTGATCTACCTTTTGTGCGCAGTGTGTGTTATAGAGTAAAACTAACGTTAAAAACACATACTATTATGAAAGGTCTGATTGCTCTCGCTATTATTTTTGCTCTGGTAGGTGTGGGGTTTATGATCGCAACCCTGTTCACTTCGGGCAATGCTCTGGTGCTTCTTTCGATAGGAGGCGGTCTTGCTCTCGCAGCATTTATACTGGTGTTGGTCGGATATGCCAACAAGGCAGTGAAATGACATTCACGGCAGAGTCGGCGCGGCATGATGCGATGCCGGCCGTCTGTCGGACATGCAATCGTGCGGCGGCTATGTCTGAAGAGGCGGGCCGCCGTGCTTGCGTATTGCACGTTATGAATATTTGGCTTAATTTTGCAGAGCGACGCGGCATGGTGCCCGTCGGGCTAACAGGTATGGTAATATATGACCAGATACGACGAAACCAACCGGCAGTTTGACGGAGCAATGGCACTCTGTCGCGATATTTTCGCCCGTAAGCTCAACGATTACGGGCCGTCATGGCGCATGATGAGGCCGGAATCAATAACTGACCAGATATATATCAAGGCTAAGCGCATACGTTCTTTGGAGATAAAGAAGGAGGCGATGATTGACGAGGGCATTCTGCCGGAATTCATCGCTATTGTCAATTATGGTCTGGTGGGGCTGATACAGCTCGACTGTGGATTTGCCGACGATATTGATATCACCGCGGAGCGCGCTCTGGAGCTTTACGACAAGTATGCCGATCAGGCGCGCCGACTGATGAAGGCCAAGAATCATGATTATGACGAGGCTTGGCGCGGTATGCGGATCAATTCGTACACAGACCTGATTCTGACCAAACTGCAGCGCACCAAGCAGATCGAGGATCATAGCGGAATGACTGAGGTGTCGGAAGGAATCGATGCCAATTATATGGATATGGTCAATTATGCCGTGTTCGGCATAATAAAGCTAACCGAATGAGTGGACTGAAACAGTTGTCACCGCTGTCGCAGGCGGGTGTGTGGGCGCTTCGGCTGACGGTCGGTGCGGTATTTGTGCTTTCTGGGTTTGCCAAAGCCGATGATTTATGGGGATTCGTATTCAAGATAGAGGAGTATCTGCAAGTGTGGGGGATCGTGCAGCCGCGCTCGCTTGTGATTGCAGCCGCGATGTTTATCGCTTCTTTTGAATTTATCGCAGGAGTGATGCTTGCTGCCGGTTGTTATCGACGCACGGTGGTGTGGCTTCTGACTCTTATGATGGGAGTGATGCTTCCTCTTACGGCGTATATATGGGCTGCCGATCCGGTGAGCGACTGCGGATGCTTCGGTGAGATGCTTCGGCTGTCTAATGCCGCCACTTTTTTCAAGAATGTGGCGCTGATGGCGGCTCTTGTCGTGTTACTGATATATAATCGCCGTGTGGGGTGTCTGTTCGGACCGTATATACAGTGGCTTGTGCTGCTGGTTGTGTCGGTCTATGTGTCGGTGGTGGCTTTTATTGGCTATACCGTGCAGCCGATGGTGGATTTCCGGCCGTTTCCTGTCGGAACAGATCTGGGCGGTCTGCTTGCTGAGGAGGATGAGGCTGTCGCTGAATTTGAATTCGTGTATGAAAAGGATGGTGTCCGACATGCGTATGATATCGGTTCTTTGCCCGACTCTACATGGACGTTTGTTGAGCGTCGGGTGGTCGCCGGTAAGGTCGATAACCGTCCGGAGCTGGTGGTGACTGATCATGATGAGGATGTGAGCGCATATGTCGTAGAGCCTGAAGGCGGCACGCTCCTCGTTGTGATTCCGGAGTATGACCGTGCCGATGTGTCGTTTACCTATCTTGTCAATGAGCTTGCCGACAGGGTGAAGAACAGCGGTGGCTCGGTTGTCGCCATAATTGGCGCCGGCGGTCGTCAGGCTGCCGAATGGACTGATCTTTCAATGGCTGATTATCCGGTATATTCGGCCGATCCGACTCAGCTGAAAGAACTTGTGCGTGGCGCGATATCGCTCGTGTGGCTGCGCGACGGCGTGATACAGTGGAAGCGCACTGCGGCGTCAATCGATGCTGATTATGTAGAGGCATCGGAGGCAGACGACACAGTGCTCGACAGCCTGGCTCTTGAAGGGGTGGCGCGGCTGTGGCAGATCACTCTCGTAGTGCTTGCAGTGCTGGCGGTGCTGTTCATGCTTGACCGTAGCGGCCGTCTGCTGAAATGGCGCAGACAGCTTCGCCGTCAGGTGTGACGCTCGCTGATGTTATATGTGGATTTCGGTTGACTATTCCACGAACTTTCCCAAAATTCCTCAAAAGATGAGGAAAGCCAAATAAAAGTCCTGAATAAAACGTGCAAGGGCATTGCCGTGTGCGAAATTATGTGTAACTTTGCACCCGCAATCAATACAAAACCAAATTTTAACCGACATTTTCTAATGGCAACCAAAATCAGACTGCAACGTCATGGTCGTAAGAACTATGCGTTCTATCCTATTGTTATCGCCGATAGCAGGGCACCACGAGATGGTAAATTTATTGAAAGGATAGGTTCTTATAATCCGAACACTAATCCTGCTACAATAACATTGAACTTCGAACGGGCTTTGTATTGGGTAAATGTAGGCGCAGAGCCTACCGACACCGTGCGCACGATCCTCTCTTCAGAGGGTGTGATGCTTATGAAGCACCTTCAGGGCGGTGTGAAGAAAGGCGCTTTCGACGAGGCTGAAGCACAGCGTCGTTTCGAGGCATGGAAAACGATGAAGCAGGGTCAGACCGACGCTCTCGTCGCATCCATGGCCGACAAGAAAGAGCTCGCCGCCAAAGAACGTTTCGAGGCCGAGCAGGCCAAGAACAAGGCAAAGGCTGAGATCGTAGCCAAGAAAAAGGCTGAGATCGCTGCTGCAAAGGCTGAGGCTGAAGCCGCTGCCGCTGCTGCCGAGGCTCCCGCCGAAGAGGCTGCTCCCGCTGAGGAGGCACCTGCTGCAGAAGCTCCCGCCGCAGAGTGATGTGTGGAGTGACGTGCCGCTGTATGGCGGCGTGTTCATGACGCTCTCACGTCCATAGGCGTAAAAAAACAATAAGACGCATTGGAGATTTTCTCTGATGCGTCTTCGTTTTTTTTGTTTCTTGAGCTGACTCGTGTCGGTGTTGTCGTGGCACGCTGTCGGCAAGTGTATATAGATAGCTTCTGTCGTGGTGGGGTGGGGTATTGAAGGGCAGGCTTATGTGGAAGAATTTGTTGTAGTGTGATATGCGCGCTTGGCTGGCCGGCGTGTCCGGTCATATAAGTCCGATGGTGTGCAGCATGTCGGAGTAGTAGGCGGCTTTAGAGGTGATCGACATAGGGTAGGCCCGTGAGGTAGAAGGCATGCGCCAGTGGCGGATCTTGCGTCCGGCGAAGTCCGTTTCGACAAAATGCCCCATCTGTGGCACTGCTGATGATGTAAGCGTAGCGATGACTTCTGCGGCTTTCTGTCCTGTAGTGGCTATTTCGGTACAGTCAGGCATGCGGACGAGTAATGACTGAAGGTCGACTGGTTCTACGATGTCAAGGTATTTGTCGGATGCGTTTTCGCGCAGCCGGCGCACTTTAGCTGCGGTATCCCACATGGCTATATGCAGATCCTTGAGCATACGCCGTATGTCGTCGAGCCGGAATGTTTCTGTGGCTGGATCGATCAGATGCTGCCGGTCGCCGTAGACGGCGATTCCCATTATGCGCCAGAAGTCATTGATGCGGTTGGGGTAGAAAAACGGCATCTGCCACCTTTTGGGCTGTGGCGGAAATGTTCCCATGAATATGAGTCGTGCGCCCTCGGGAATAAACGGTTCCCAGGGGTGCTCTTCTATGGGGAGTGAGGATGTGGGTGCTGAAATCGCAGAGCCAGACCTTGTGTCAGTGGTTTCTGCCGATCCTGACTCTTGCTTGCGAGAGGTGTCTGACTTGCTGCGTGTCATTTTCTGCGTTAATATGCGCGTTGAGCATAGCCTCGCTATCGATCCACCGCTCGGCAGTTTCGACCTGCGGTGTCTGGATAGTGTTGCTTTTTTGTGTGCTTTCATACGCAGCCCATGCTCCGAGGGCGGCCAAAGCAAGCAGAATTCGGGGAAATACGGTTTTCATTATTACGTTAATCGGTTGTTTGGGCGCAAATATAATATCAATAGTCGGGTCGGGCAAATTTTTTGGTGAAAAATAGTGTATTAAGTCCACTTTTTTCGAAATTTTGCCTCAAGTATAGCTTTTTGCAGCGGATAGACGTTTATTTCTCGCTTGGTATAAAGAAAAAAATGCACCCCTTTGGAGGGTGCATTTCTCAATGTTGTTTGTCGTGCGGCCGGGGGTTATGCCTTTACGCGGCCGATGTAGGATCCGTCGCGGGTGTCAACCTCGATGAGCTCGCCTTCGTTGATGAAGAGCGGCACTCGTACTTCCGCGCCGGTTTCGACTGTGGCGGGTTTGAGGGTGTTGGTGGCTGTGTCGCCTTTAAGTCCCGGTTCGGTATATGTGATTTTGAGTACGGTCTTGATGGGCATCTCGGCGAAGAGCACGGTTTCGGTGGATGCGTCAGTCACGACTTCCACTGTGTCGCCCTCTTTCATGTATGCCGCGCCGGTGACGAGTTCTTTGTTGATGGGAATCTGCTCGAATGTCTCGTTGTTCATGAAGATATCGTCGTCGCCATCGGTGTAGAGGTACTGGAACGGGCGGCGCTCGACTCTCACGTCCTCAAGCTTCTCGCCGATGTTGAAGCGGCGCTCGAGTACGCGGCCGTCGACAACGTCCTTGAGCTTAGTGCGCATAAAGGTGTTGCCTTTGCCGGGCTTCACGTGAAGGAATTCTACACAGAAGTAGAGGCGGCCGTCCATGCGTATGCAGGTGCCGTTTTTGATGTCTTGAGCGTTGATCATATAATTATGATGATTTGATTTTCCGGGCGCAAATTTAAGAAAAATGCGTCAAACTGCCAAGTGTTGCGTCGTAGAACAGTGTTGTAATGTGGTGTACGGCTGACATCCGGGTCGGTCAGGGGCTGGTGAGGGCAGAGCGGCCGGTGTGTTAATAGTATGTGTCAAAATCGATGCGGAGGGGTTGAATTTTCGCCAATAATGCTTAAATTTGCACCCATAAACATCACCAACAATAAACCAAGCATGGTCGTATTCTTCAAGAAAGGCGCCGACACAGTGACAGCTGTGGAAACTGACCACCGTTTCTCTGATCAGGAGAAGGAGAAACTCACGTGGCTGTTCGGAGGTGCCAAACCTCTCTCGTCAACTTCAGTGAAAGGCACATTTGTGGGTCCCCGCAAGGAGATGATAACCCCGTGGAGCACAAATGCCGTAGAGATAACCCAGAACATGGGACTGACAGGAATCACGCGCATAGAGCAGTTTGTGGTGGCGCGTGAGAATCCTCCAAAGTTCGACAAGATGCTCGAACGTGTCTACGAGGGACTCAACTCACGGGTGTTCACCACCGACCGCAAGCCCGAACCGATAGTTTATATCGAGGATATAGCCGAATACAACCGTGCGGAGGGCCTGGCGCTCAGCGCCGATGAGGAGAACTATCTGTGCGATCTGTCGCGGCGGCTCGGCCGTCCGCTGACCGACAGCGAGGTGTTCGGATTCTCACAGGTCAATTCCGAGCATTGCCGCCACAAGATATTCAACGGCACATTCGTGATCGATGGTCAGGAGAAACCTATGTCGCTGTTCAAGCTGATCAAAAAGACATCCCAGACCAATCCCAACGCTCTTGTGTCGGCTTACAAGGACAATGTGGCCTTTGTCAAGGGCCCGAAAGTAGAGCAGTTCTATCCGGTCAATCCCGAACAGCCTGATTATTTCGACGTCAAGGAGATACCGACCGTGATATCGCTTAAAGCCGAAACTCACAATTTCCCCACAACCGTAGAGCCTTTCAACGGTGCGGCTACCGGTTCGGGCGGCGAGATCCGCGACCGACTCGGAGGAGGCCGCGCCAGTCTGCCCATAGCCGGTACGGCTGTGTATATGACATCATATCCGCGCATGAGTCCCGAGCATCGCTGGGAGCTGATGATGAATCCGCGTGTGTGGCTTTATCAGACACCGTGCGACATACTCATCAAGGCTTCTAACGGAGCGTCGGATTTCGGAAATAAATTCGGTCAGCCGCTGATCTGCGGATCGCTGCTTACGTTTGAGCACGATGAGAACGGCAAGCTCTATGCTTATGACAAGGTGATCATGCTTGCCGGAGGCGTAGGCTTCGCCGCAGCGCGCGACGCTATCAAAGGCACTCCAGAGCCGGGTGAGAAAGTAGTGGTGATGGGTGGCGACAACTACCGCATCGGTATGGGCGGCGGCGCCGTTTCGTCGGTCGCTACAGGTCAGTATGCCAACGCTATCGAGCTGAACGCTGTGCAGCGAGCCAATCCCGAGATGCAGAAGCGTGTCAGCAATGTCATACGTGCTCTTGCCGAGAGCGACAGCAATCCGATCGTGTCGATCCACGACCACGGCGCAGGCGGACATCTCAACGCTTTGTCGGAACTGGTTGAGGCTACCGGCGGCCATATCGATCTCAATGCTCTTCCTGTAGGTGACAAGACTCTGTCGGCCAAGGAGATCGTTGGTAATGAGAGTCAGGAACGCATGGGCATGGTGCTCCACGCCGACGATATAGAGCGGGTGGCACGCATCGCAGAGCGCGAACGCAGCCCGCTGTATGTGGTGGGTGAGACCACTGCCGACGACCGCTTCGTGTTCGAGCAGGCCGACGGCGTAAAGCCGATCGATCTTGCTATGGCCGACATGTTTGGCAATTCGCCCAAGACTGTCATGACCGACAACACTGTGGTGAATACGTATGCCGACCTTGAATATTCGTCCGATAAGATCGAGGATTATGTGCGCGATGTGCTCAGCCTGGAGGCTGTGGCATCCAAGGACTGGCTCACAAACAAGGTTGACCGTTCGGTGACCGGCAAGGTGGCCCGTCAGCAGTGTCAGGGCGAGATACAGCTCCCGCTCAGCGACTGTGGAGTAGTGGCTCTCGACTACCGCGGCAAGGAGGGCATAGCCACTTCTATCGGCCATGCTCCCCAGGTGGCTCTGGTTGATGCCGCCCGTGGTTCGGTGATGGCTGTGGCCGAGTCGCTGACCAATATCGTCGGCGCGCCTCTGAAGGGTGGGCTCAAAGCGGTGTCGCTGTCGGCCAACTGGATGTGGCCCTGCCGTAACGAGGGCGAGGATGCGGCGCTCTACCGTGCAGTGGAGGCCTGCAGTGACTTTGCCTGCGCTCTCGGTATCAATATCCCAACCGGCAAGGACAGTCTTTCGATGACTCAGAAATATGGCGATGACAAGGTGTTCGCTCCCGGCACTGTGATCATTTCGGCTGCCGGTGAGGTGACCGACGTGAAACGTACGGTAAGCCCGGTGATGCAGCCCAAGAAGTCGCAGTTTATATATGTCGACTTCTCGTCCGATTCGCTCAAGCTCGGCGGTTCGGCTCTGGGACAGACCATGAACCGTCTTGGCGCTGAGGCTCCGACAGTAGCCGATGCCGGACGGTTTGCGGCGGCGTTCAATGCCGTGCAGCGGCTTGTGTCGCGTGGTTCGGTGATGGCCGCCCACGATGTCTCGGCCGGCGGTCTGGTGACGACACTCCTTGAAATGGCTTTCGCCAACACCAAGGGTGGTATCGAGATGTCGACCGATGGCTTTGTCGCCGCCGGCGAGGACGATCTCGTCAAGATATTGTTTGCAGAGAATCCGGGCGTAGTGCTCCAGGTGGCCGACGACAAGGTCGACAAGGCTATGGAACTTCTTGACAAGGCAGGTGTGAAGCACATCGTCATCGGCCGTCCTGCCGAGGAGCGCATGCTTATGATAAATCATCGCGGAGAGGAAACGATGCTTGGCATCGACTGGCTGCGCGACGTGTGGATGCGTCCGTCGTATCTGCTTGACCGCTGCCAGAGCGGCGAAAAGCAGGCTGCAAGCCGTTTTGAGAACTATAAGAAGCAGCCTATCCGCTATCGTCTGCCCAAAGGCTTCGACGGCAAGCTTGCCTCGCGTGGCCTGACGCTCGGACGCCACGCCAAGTCGGGTGTGCGCGCTGCAATAATAAGGGAGAAGGGCGTCAATGGCGATCGCGAGATGGCTTATTCGCTCTATCTGGCCGGATTCGATGTGAAAGACGTGCACATGACCGACCTGATGAGCGGACGTGAAACGCTTGAGGATGTCAACATGATCGTGTTCTGCGGAGGCTTCTCCAACTCCGATGTGCTCGGTTCGGCCAAAGGATGGGCCGGCGGCTTCCTGTGGAATGACAACGCCCGCACAGCTCTCGAACGCTTCTACAAGCGCTCCGACACACTTAGCCTCGGCATCTGTAACGGATGTCAGCTGATGGTCGAACTCAACCTCATAAACCCGGAGCATCCGAAGCGCGCGAGGATGGAACACAACGACAGCCACAAGTTCGAATCGCAGTTCCTGGGAGTGACAGTGCCCGAAAACAACTCCGTGATGTTCGGTCCGCTGTCAGGCATGAAGACCGGTATATGGGTGGCTCATGGCGAAGGAAAATTTGTCTTGCCGATGCCGCTTGAAAACTATAATGTCGTGGCTCGCTACAGCTATGCCTCATATCCGGGCAATCCCAACGGCTCGCGTGGCGCTGTGGCAGGAATATGCTCGGCCGACGGGCGTCATCTGGCTATGATGCCTCACCTCGAAAGAGCGATATTCCCGTGGCAGTGTGGCTACTATCCCGCCGCGCGACGGTCGGACGAAGTGACGCCCTGGATCGATGCCTTCGTCAATGCGCGCAAGTGGATTGAAAACCATAAATAAATTATCGAATCACAACCTACAGCAGGTGAGTCCATACGATGATCATCCCGATCACAGGACCACCTGCTTAAAAAATTGAATATGGGAGGTTTTTTCGGAATCTCAAAACGTTCGGACTGTGTCAGCGAGCTTTTTTACGGCGTTGACTACAACAGTCACATGGGCACCAAACGTGCCGGCATGGCGACGGTGAACAATGGTGTGTTCAGCCGCTCCATACACAATATAGAGAATTCATATTTCCGCACGAAGTTCGAAGGCGATCTGCACGAATTTTCTGGCCGTCAGGGTATCGGCGTGATAAGCGATACGGATGCACAGCCTATAATCGTCAACTGTCATCTGGGCAAGTTCGCCATCGTGACCGTAGGCCGCATCAACAATATCCGCGAGCTTGAGAGCGAACTGCTTGAAAAAGGCCATCACTTCTGCGAGCACAGCTACGATATAATCAATCCCACTGAGATGATCGCGGCTCTCATAAGCGAGGGCAGCGACTATGTGAGCGGTATAGAAAACGTATATAACCGCGTCAAGGGATCGTGCAGCATGCTTCTGCTGCTTGAGGACCGTATAATAGCGGCCCGCGATCGTCTTGGCCGTACTCCTATAATCATCGGCCGTAAGGACGGGGCTTTTGCCGCTACATCCGAAAGCTGCGCGTTCCCCAATCTCGGTTTCCGGATAGAGCGCGATCTCGGCCCAGGCGAGATCGTGGAGTTCGACTCCGAAGGCATGCGGCAGCTCAAAGCTCCTGGAGAAGAGATGCAGGTGTGCGCCTTTCTCTGGACCTATTACGGTTATCCGGTGTGCCAGTATGAGGGACGCAACGTAGACGAAATGCGCTACGAATGCGGCAAGAACATGGGCAGCGACGATGACACCGATGCCGATTTCGTCAGTGCTATTCCCGACTCCGGCATAGGAATGGCTCTCGGTTATGCCGAGGGCAAGAAGGTGCCTTACAAGCGCGGTATCGTCAAGTACACTCCGACCTGGCCACGCAGTTTCACTCCGAGCACACAGGAGCGCCGCGAGCTGGTGGCCAAGATGAAGCTTATCCCCAACAAATCGCTTTTGCGCGACCGCAAAGTGATATTCTGCGACGACTCGATCGTCAGGGGAACGCAGCTCCGCGACAACGTCAGCGATCTATATGAGTCGGGCGCCCGCGAGGTGCACATGCGCATCAGCTGTCCGCCCCTGATATATCCCTGCCGCTTCCTCAACTTCACTGCGTCGAAAAGCGAACTGGAGCTGATCACCCGTCGTGTGATCAAGGAGCTTGAGGGGGATCACGATCGTAACCTCGAAGAATATGCAGCCACCGGCAGCGAGAAATACCGTCGCATGGTGGAGACAATCCGCGAGCAGCTCGGCATAGATTCTCTTCAGTTCAGTTCGATAGAGAATGTGGTCAGCTCGATCGGATTGCCAAAGTGCAAGATCTGTACCCATTGTTTCGACGGCAGCAGTCACGACTGAGACGATACGCTTCGGCGGGTTTGCCGTTGTCGGCTGAAATTAGTATCTTTGTAGCCTGAATTAGAAATTATCAATAATAAGAAAAAGTATGAGCCTTAACATCGTTGTGCTCGCAAAGCAGGTGCCTGACACCCGCAACGTGGGCAAAGATGCAATGAAGGAGGACGGCACCATCAACCGCGCCGCTCTCCCCGCCATCTTCAACCCTGAGGATCTCAACGCGCTTGAGCAGGCGCTCCGCATCAAGGACGCCAACCCCGGGACCACAGTCACTCTTCTTACCATGGGTCTTCCCCGTGCCTCGGAGATAATCCGCGAGGCCATGATGCGCGGAGCCGACGGCGGTATCGTTCTGACCGACCGTGTGCTTGGTGGAGCCGATACTCTGGCCACATCCTATTCGCTCGCCCAGGCTGTGAAAAAGATCGGCAATTACGACCTGATCCTCGGCGGCCGTCAGGCAATCGACGGCGACACCGCTCAGGTGGGTCCTCAGATAGCCGAGAAGCTCGGTCTGCCTCAGGTGACATATGCCGAGGATATTCTCGAAGTGGCCAATGGCCATATCATAGTAAAGCGACGTCTGGAAAACGGCGTTGAAACCGTCAAGGCTCCGCTGCCATGCGTGGTGACTGTCAACGGATCGGCGCCCGACTGCCGTCCGCGCAACGCCATGCGTCTGATGCGGTTCAAATATGCTACATCGCAGTCGGAGCAGTCCAAACTGCCCGAACAGATAAAGGAGATAGTGGCCAAACGTCCGGAACTGACCATCCGCGAGTGGAGTGCAGCCGACGTCGACGCTGATCCGGAGCAGATCGGTATGCCCGGCTCTCCGACCAAGGTGAAGAATATCGTCAACGTGGTGTTCACAGCCAAGGAGAGCCGCAAGCTCGACAACGACGACGAGTCGCTCGAAGGTCTGATAAAGGAACTTTTAGCCAATCACACGATAGGCTGATGCCGGTCGTTAACCTCTAAATGTCAAAGAAAACAATATGGCAGACACCAACAATCTCATAGTATATTGCGAGTACGACGACGGCAAGGTGGCCGACGTCAGCCTTGAGCTGCTGACCAAGGGACGACAGCTCGCCAACAACCTCGGCGTGAAGCTTGAGGCAGTGGTAATCGGCGACAAGCTTCACGATGTGGAGAAAGAGATCTTCAAATATGGCGCCGACACGGTCTATAAGTTCGAGGATAAGAAGCTTTATCCCTATACCTCCAATCCTCACGCTTCGGCTCTCATCAACCTGTTCAAGGAGATCAAGCCTCAGGTATGCCTCATGGGCGCCACCTGTATAGGCCGCGATCTGGGTCCGCGTGTGAGCTCGTGCCTCCACAGCGGTCTGACCGCCGACTGCACAGCGCTTGAGATCGGCCCGCACACCGATCCCAAGACCGGAAAGGCTTACGAAAACCTGCTATACCAGATACGTCCGGCATTCGGCGGCAACATCGTGGCAACGATCGTCAATCCTGATTGCCGTCCGCAGATGGCCACAGTGCGCGAGGGCGTCATGAAGAAGCAGATCCATGATGAGAACCATAGGGGCAAGGTGGTTAATCTCGACGTGAAGAAATATGTCCGCCCCGAGGACTACGTGGTGGAGATCATCGACCGTCATATCGAAAAGTCGAAGGTCAACATCAAGAATTCGCCCATCATCGTTGCCGGAGGTTACGGCATGGGCTCGAAGGAAAACTTCGATCTTCTCTTCGATCTCGCCAACACTCTCGGCGGAGAGGTCGGTGCATCGCGTGCGGCTGTCGACGCCGGCTTTGTCGACCACGACCGTCAGATCGGACAGACCGGTGTCACCGTCCGTCCGAAACTCTATATCGCCTGCGGTATATCCGGACAGATACAGCATATAGCCGGCATGCAGGACAGTGCTATGGTCATCTCCATCAATAACGATCCGGAGGCTCCCATCAACACTATCGCCGACTATGTGATAACCGGCAACGCCGAGGAGATCGTGCCCAAACTCATCAAGTACTACAAAAAGAACTCGAAGTAAACAAAATGGCTAATTTTTATACCGATAATCCTGATCTCAGACATCATCTCAACCATCCGTTGATGGAGAAGATCGTCGAACTCAAGGAACGCAACTATTCCGATGCCGCCAAATATGACTATGCGCCGATGGACTTCGCCGATGCGATGGATTCATACGACAAGGTGCTGGAAATCGTGGGCGACATCTGTGGCGGCACTATCGCCGACAACGCCGAGGGAGTGGATCACGACGGACCGAAAGTGGAGAACGGACGAGTGATATATGCACCCGGCACACAGGAGAATCTTGATCTCTGCCGCAAGGCCGGCCTGATGGGCATGGCTATGCCCCGTCGTCTGGGCGGACTCAATTTCCCGATCACTCCGTATATCATGGCCGCTGACATTGTGAGCCGTGCCGATACAGGCTTCGAGAATCTCTGGGGACTGCAGGACTGCGCCGAAACAATCTATGAATTTGCCGATGAGGATCAGAAGCAGCGCTATATACCGCGCGTATGCCAGGGCGAAACCATGTCGATGGACCTCACCGAGCCTGATGCCGGATCCGACCTCCAGTCGGTGATGCTCAAGGCCACGCAGAAGCCCGACGGCAGCTGGGTGCTCAATGGTGTTAAGCGTTTCATCACCAATGGCGACAGCGACATACACCTCGTGCTTGCCCGTTCGGAAGAGGGCACCCGCGACGGCCGCGGCCTGTCGATGTTTATCTACGACAAGCGCAACGGTGGCGTGGATGTGCGCCGTATCGAGAACAAGATGGGTATCAAGGGTTCGCCGACATGCGAGCTTACCTATAAGAACGCTCCGGCCGAGCTCGTTGGCTCACGCCGTATGGGTCTGATCAAATATGTGATGGCTCTGATGAACGGCGCCCGTCTGGGTATCGCCGCTCAGTCGGTGGGCGTCAGCGAACGTGCCTATCGCGAGGCTCTGGCGTATGCCAAGGACCGCAAGCAGTTCGGCAAGGCTATCATCGAGTTCCCCGCTGTGGCAGAGATGCTTTCGGTGATGAAGGCCAAGCTCGATGCGTCGCGCGCGCTGCTTTACGAGACAGCCCGCTTCGTGGATATCTACAAGATCTATGAGGATATCGCAAAAGAGCGTTCGCTCACAGCCGACGAGCGCAAGGAAATGAAGCATTACAGCAAGCTTGCCGACGCATGCACTCCGCTTGTGAAGGGTATGGGCAGCGAGTATTGCAACCAGAATGCCTACGACTGCATCCAGATACATGGCGGCTCGGGCTTCATGAAGGACTATGCCTGTGAGCGCGTATATCGCGACGCACGCATCACATCCATTTACGAAGGCACCACGCAGCTTCAGGTCGTGGCAGCTATCCGCCACGTCACCACCGGCAACTATCTTGCCATGATCCGCGAATATGAGGCTCAGGCCGTGCGCGAGGATCTGCAGTGGATCAAGGATGTGCTGATCGGTCTGACAGCGCAGTATGAAACTGCTGTGTCTGCCGTGACAGCGGTCAACGATACGACTTATACTGATTTCATGGCTCGCCGCATGGTGGAGATGGCCGGCAATATCATCATGGGATACCTGATGCTCTCCGATGCCAACCGCAACGAAGGTTTCAGCCGTTCGGCAGGTGTTTACTGCAAGCTCGCGCAGAGCGAGGTTGCTCGCCACGCCGACTTCATAGCCGCTTTCAATCCCGCACAGATCGACCTCTACAAGGCAGAATAATCGCGTTCCGGAGGTATCAATCCGCATAATCAGGCGCTGTGTCAAATCCGAGAATTTGGCACAGCGCCTTTTATTGTCCGGCTCTTAACAATCTTTACGGATGTATCGGTGTGTAGTTATGCAACGAGTGGCTATATTCGCGTCATGAAACGTCTGTTATGTTTTATTGTCGTCGCGGGTTGTATGGTCATGGGTGCTCTGGCTCAGGGCGCAGCCGATATCCACGGACTATATCTGCGTATTGTAGAGCAGGCCGACAGCGCCTGCGCGAAGGCCGATTGGCCGTTGGCCGAGAGTCTGTTTCTCAAAGCCATGAGACTCGAACCCGCCAATGTGTCCAATGTGCTGCTTATGTCAAATCTCGGCATGGTGAGGTTTTATCAGGGCAATGACTCTATGGCTCTGTCGACGCTCGACGACGCGTTGCGGATGGCTCCGAATGCCACGGTGCTGATATCCAACCGTGCCAAGGTGCTTTCGGCCATGGGACGTCAGAGCGATGCTCTTGCTGACTGGGAACGTGTGCTGGAGATTGATTCTTTGAACGTTGATGCGTTGTATTTTCATGTGCTGGCAACGATAGGCGCTGGCGATTCGGCGGCTTCTGTTGCGGAACTGCAGCGTCTGGAACTGCTGGCGCCGGATGATGTCCGCACCAATTTTGCCAAGGCGACGTTTCTGACCAGCAGAGGGCTTTACGCTCAGGCGGTAAGCCCTCTGCGCAAGGTAGTGGAGGCGAGTCCGCGAGCCGAGCATTATGCGTCGCTGGCTATAGCCCACATGATGAGCGGCAGCCTGTCGGAGGCGGCCGACGATATTGTGCAGGGGCTGGAGATTGATCCGGCCTATGGAGAGCTGTATCTCTATCGGGCGCTGCTCAACAGACTGCGTTACAGGCCGGAAGATGCCAGAGCTGATGCGCGTCGTGCCGTCAGCCTTGGCATTCCGATGCGCAGAGCCGAGCCTCTGATGTAGGATGGCAGCTGACAGGCAGAGCAGTGGTGTTGACCGGATAGGTAAGTTCCATAGACGGAACAATCGACAGCCGGAATGGCGTGCGAATGGCGTGCGAACCTTTCGCAATGCATATTTGTTGTGTGTAAAAGACAATATTTCAGACATTTTTTGTAACTTTGCAGCGCATAACTGCTTATGATGCACTTTTTACCATAACAAAAATTTAAGAAAGATGAACACTGAAACCATCGGATGTTGGGCCGGTCTGGTCTGGAATGCACTCAATGAGGCCGACATACTCGACATCAAGCAGATCAAAAAGATCACCAAACTGAAGGAGAAGGAGATCTGCGCGGCTCTCGGATGGCTCGCCCGCGAGGACAAAATCAAATTCGAGGAGAGCGAAGACAATAAAGAGATTCTGATCACTCTGGCTCATTGAGCTATATCGACAGAGTGATTGATATCAACCACACAAGAGGCTGCAGCGCTGTCTTCTCATACTGAAGCCCGGCGCTGCAGCTTCTTTGTAGATGTTTTGATTATGACAGGAACCGTAATACGAAATACGGGAAGCTTCTATACCGTGGCTACCGACGATGGTTGCGAGGTGCAGGCGAAGATAAAGGGCAATTTCAGGCTTAAGGGGATTCGCACCACAAATCCTGTGGCTGTCGGTGACCGCGTGGAGCTTGACGGCGATGCGGGCGCAATGCCGTTTATCACGGCTATCATGCCTCGGAAAAATTACATAATAAGGCGTGCGAGCAACCTTTCGAAGGAGGCTCATATCATCGCGGCCAATGTCGATGAGGCGTTTCTGGTGGCCACATTGTATCATCCGGTCACATCTACAACATTTATCGATCGATTTCTGGCCACAGCCGAGGCTTATGCCGTGCCGGCCACTCTTGTCATCAATAAAGTCGACCTGTGTCACTATGACGCTGAGCGCGAGGAGTATCTCGAAGCCGTGAGCTATCTGTACAGGTCGATAGGCTACAGGGTGATGCATACATCCACTCTGACGGGAGAGGGTGTTGACGCCTTGCGTGAGGCAATGGCCGGAAAGACTTCGCTATTTTCGGGCAATTCAGGCGTAGGCAAGAGTTCGCTGATCAATTGTCTGATTCCCGGCATGGAATTACGGACGGCGGAGATTTCGACCACGCATGACACCGGCATGCACACCACCACTTTCTCGGAAATGTTCGCATTGCCTGGAGGCGGTGCGATTATCGATACTCCGGGGGTCAAAGGTTTCGGAACTATTGATTTCGACGCTGCCGAGGTGGGGCATTATTTCCCCGAGATATTCAAGGCTTCGTCGGGGTGCAGATATGGCGACTGCACCCATACCCATGAGCCTGGATGCGCGGTCAGAGAAGCTCTTGAAGAGAGCACTATATCCCAGAGCCGTTATGCTTCATATCTGAGCATTTTGGCTGACTCCGCCCCTGACAAATACCGTAAGCCTTTCTGACCGGTTTATTCGCCGAACATGTCTCGGGTGACCCGGCCTGTTTTCAGAAGATGGCCTACAGCTTTCTTGAAATCTTTTTTGCTGCATTCGAATGCGGCTTGTATCGATTCAGGCGATGATGCGTCGGAGATAGCGATATGTCCTCCGGCTGCCTCTATCGTGGCTGCAATGCGGTCGGCAAGCTGGCGTGTGCGATGCTTGGCATCGGGTGCGGCCGAAAGATCGATGCGTCCGTCGGGACGCACATTCTTCACGTAAGCCTTAAGTTTCTGGCCAACGCTGACCGGACGGAACAGTTCGTCGGAATAAAGCATTCCCTGGTGAAGCGAGTCGACAGCACATCTGTAGCCGATATCGGTGCGTTCGTATACAACTGCGTCCACTTCCTGCCCGGGAGAATAAGAGGGGATCAGGTTGCCTAAGAATTTGCCAAGGCGGGCTGAGGCGACGATGCGTTTGGATGCGTCATCGAGATATATGAACACCGGATAATGTCCGCCAACCTTCATGCGTGCCCGCTGTTCGCCGAACGGCACAAGCAGATCCTTCGGCAGCCCCCAGTCAAGAAACGCACCATAGCGGCATGTGCCCACAACTTCAAGCACAGCCACTTCTCCGACCTGGGCTATAGGGCGCTCGGTAGTGGCCACAGGGCGGTCCTCCGAATCATTGTAGACAAACACCTCTATCTCGTCGCCGGGGCGTAGATTTTCGTCGACGTAACGCCGTGGCAGCAGAATTTCCGTATCGGCAGTCATGTCGTCGGTGAGATATGCGCCGAACTCTACAAGGCGGCTCACCTTTAGGGTATTGGTTTTTCCTATGTTGATCATTTTATATAATTTTGTCGTTGTTTATACTATAAATCCTCACAGTATGGCAAAGGAAATAGAGCGGAAATTTCTGGTGGTGTCAGATGACTACAAGCTGTCGGCCGATTCGAGCGAACTGATTTCACAGGCTTATCTGTCGGTCAGGCCTGAATCGACAGTGAGAGTCCGGACGGCGGGCGATCGTGCGTGGCTGACGGTCAAGGGTATTAATCATGGCGCGGAGCGCGATGAATGGGAATACCAGGTGCCGGTGGCCGATGCCGAGGCCATGATAGAGCGTTGTGCGCTGACTGTGCCTCTGCAGAAGACCCGCTGGCGTGTGGGCCGATGGGAGATCGACGAGTATCATGGGGCGCTTGCTCCGCTGACGGTGGCCGAGATAGAACTCGACAGCGTGGACGAGGAGGTGGATCTGCCCGCTTTCATCGGACGCGAAGTGACGGGCGATCCGTATTATTACAATTCCTCGCTCGCAGCTTCGCTTGGCAAGGTCGATCCGACCGATTGACGCAGATCGAGGCGCACAACGTTCTCCACGTGATGCGTGTGGGGGAACATGTCGACCGGCTGAACGGCTGTGACCTCGTATTTGGTGTCGAGCAGAGCCAGATCGCGGGCCTGTGTGGCAGGATTGCAGCTGACATAGACGATGCGTCGTGGTTCGGCTCGCAGTATGACGTCGACCACATCGGCGTGCATTCCGGCGCGGGGCGGATCCACTATCATCACGTCGGGACGCCCGTGCTCGGCGATGAAGGTGTCGGTGAGCACATCTTTCATGTCGCCGGCGAAGAATAGCGTGTTGTCTATGCCGTTGACCTGCGAGTTGAGCCGGGCGTCGGCTATTGCGTCGGCCACGTATTCAATGCCTACCACTTTCGATGCCTGTCGGGCGACGAAGTTGGCTATGGTGCCGGTGCCGGTGTACAGATCATAGACCAGTTCGCTGCCGGTCAGCCCGGCAAAATTACGGGCCACCTTGTAAAGCTCGTATGCCTGAAGCGAGTTGGTCTGATAGAATGATTTGGGGCCGACTCTGAACCGCAGTCCTTCCATCTCTTCCTCTATATAGGGAGTGCCGCGCCACAGGCGTATCTCCTGGTCGGCAATGGAGTCGTTGAGCTTGGTGTTGACGCATAGCATCAGCGACGTTATTTCAGGGAACTCCGCGGCAATGGCATCCATCAGTGCGGCCGTCGGCTCCGGATCGTCAGCTCCGGTCACCATCACGGCCATGATCTGGCCGGTGGATGCGATGCGCACCATCAGTGTGCGCAGCAGTCCGTTCTGTGCCCTGAGGTCGTAGAAGGGGAGTGAATGGCGTTTGCCGTAGTCCTTGACAAAAAGTCGAAGACGGTTGGTGAAATCGTCCTGCAGATGACACCGGTTGATGTCAAGCACCTTATCGAACGCTCCAGGTATGTGGAATCCGGCCGCGTCGCGGTCGGGCACCTCTTCGCCGCTGCGCAGCTGGTCGAATGTCAGCCATTTGCGGTTGGAAAAGGTGTATTCCATCTTGTTGCGGTATTCCCAGCGGCACGCCGATCCGAGTATCGGGGAGATCTCAGGCAGTTTCACTTTGGCGATACGCTGCAGAGCGTCACTGACCTGCCGCTGTTTGCATTCGAGCTGATAGGAATAGGGCAGATGTTGCCAACGGCATCCCCCGCACACGCCGAAGTGCTCGCATCGCGGCTCCTCACGTATGGGAGATGGCTTGACTATGCGTTCTATATGGCCTTCGGCATAGTGGCGTTTACGTCGGTCGATCTTGATGTCGGCGATATCGCCCGGAGCGCCGAACGGCACAAAAACCACCATCTCGTCGATGCGTGTCAAGGCATTGCCTTCGGCGGCCACATCGGTTATCTCCACCCCCTCAAGCAGAGGCAGGTCTTTTTTCTTGCGTCCCATTATAAATTAAAATTTCTGCAAAGCTACTCATAAATTCTCTAAAAAACAGACTCTGCGGCCGATGGAGAGGGATATTTCCATAAAAAGACAAAAAAAATATTTCGTGGATAAAGGAATTTTCCTAAATTTGCATACTCTCCCATGTCAAACACAGGACGGCGCCGAAGTATGTCGGGGTCGTCTGTAAACCGGATAGAATATCAAAATTCAAATTGCAAAATAACAATTTAATCTTAAAACCCAACCCAATGAAAAGAGTCTACACGTTTGGAGACGGCAAAGCTGAAGGCGAAGCCTCGATGCGCAATCTCCTGGGCGGCAAAGGCGCCAATCTAGCCGAAATGAATCTGCTGGGTATGCCCGTGCCTCCGGGCTTCACCATCACGACGGAAGTCTGCACCGAATACACTCAGTATGGAAAGGCTGAAGTGGTGAAGCGCCTTGACAAGGAAGTACGCGACGCCATAGCACAAGTCGAAACGCTGACAGGAAAGAAATTCGACGATCCCTCCAACCCTCTCCTCGTGTCGGTACGCTCGGGCGCACGCGCCTCGATGCCCGGTATGATGGACACCGTGCTCAATCTGGGCATGAACGACGCGACAGTGGAGTCGCTCGCCACCCGTAGCGGCAACCCTCGTTTCGCATGGGACAGCTACCGTCGTTTCGTGCAGATGTACGGCGACGTGGTGCTCGGCATGAAGCCCAAGAGCAAGAACGATATCGATCCCTTCGAGGAGATCATGGACAAGGTGAAGGAAGAGAAGGGCGTGAAGCTCGACACGGATCTCGACGTGGCCGATCTGCAGCGCCTGGTAAAGCTCTTCAAGGGCGCGGTGAAGGAATTCACCGGCAAGGACTTCCCCGATAGCGCGTGGGATCAGCTCTGGGGCGGCATCTGCGCCGTGTTCGACAGCTGGATGAACGAGCGTGCTATTCTCTACCGCCGCATGAACCAGATCCCCGAAGAGTGGGGCACAGCCGTCAACGTACAGGCTATGGTCTACGGCAATATGGGCAACAACTCGGCTACCGGCGTTGCATTCTCGCGCGACGCAGCCACCGGCGAGAATATGTTCAACGGCGAGTATCTGATCAACGCACAGGGCGAGGATGTCGTGGCCGGCATACGCACTCCCCAGCAGATCACCGTCGAGGGTTCGCGCCGCTGGGCTGCCCTGCAGGGCATATCCGAGGAGGAGCGCGCGGCCAAATATCCTTCGCTCGAAGAGTCGATGCCCGCATGCGCTGCCGAGCTCATCAACATAGCGCATAAGCTCGAAGACCACTATAAGGACATGCAGGACATGGAGTTTACCATTCAGGACGGTAAGCTCTGGATGCTCCAGACCCGCAACGGCAAGCGCACCGGCGCCGCCATGGTGAAGATAGCCATGGATCTGCTCCGCGCTGGCGAGATCAACGAAAAGACCGTGCTGAACCGCATGGAGCCGCAGAAGCTCGACGAACTTCTCCACCCCGTCTTCGACAAGACTTCGCTTAAGAAAGCCAAAGTGGCCGCAAAGGGTCTGCCCGCTTCTCCGGGTGCCGCTACCGGCCAGATCGTATTCTCTGCCGACGATGCCGAGGCATGGGCTGAAAAGAAAAAGAAAGTGGTGCTCGTGCGTATCGAGACATCGCCCGAAGACCTCCGCGGCATGGCCGTGGCTCAGGGCATTCTCACCATGCGCGGCGGCATGACATCGCACGCGGCCGTAGTTGCACGCGGCATGGGCAAGTGCTGCGTCAGCGGTGCCGGTGAGATCCGCATAGACTATAAGGCAAAAACTGTGGAAATGGGCGGCAAGACCTATGCCGAGGGCGACTGGATCTCGCTCAACGGATCGACCGGTGACGTCTATGACGGTCAGGTGCCCACCACCGATCCCGAACTCGACGGTGACTTCGGCGCTATCATGAATCTCGCGGCTAAATATACCAAGACTCTCGTGCGCACCAACGCCGACTCGCCCCGCGATGCCAAGCAGGCACGCCACTTCGGCGCTCAGGGCATCGGCCTGTGCCGTACGGAGCATATGTTCTTCGAAGGCGACCGCATCAAGGCTGTGCGCGAAATGATCCTTTCGAGCGATGTCGAAGGACGCCGTCAGGCTCTCGCAAAGCTGCTCCCGATGCAGCGTGGCGACTTCGAGGGTATCTTCGAAGCCATGGACGGATATGGAGTCACCATCCGTCTGCTCGATCCCCCGCTGCACGAGTTCGTACCTCATCAGACCGCTACCCAGAAAGTCATGGCCGAAGAGATGGGTCTGACTCTCGAAGAGGTCAAGGCCAAGGTGGATTCACTCGAAGAATTCAACCCCATGCTCGGTCACCGCGGCTGCCGTCTGGGTATCACCTATCCCGAGATCACCGAAATGCAGACACGCGCCATCATTGAGGCCGCTCTCGCAGTGAAAGCCCGTGGTATCGACGTTCATCCTGAAATCATGATCCCGCTGGTAGGCTCGCTCAAGGAGATCCAGAATCAGGCCGACGTGATCAACATCACCGCAGCCAAGGTGTTTGAAGAAAAAGGTCAGAGTGTTCCCTACAAGGTAGGAACAATGATCGAGGTGCCCCGTGCAGCTCTGTGCGCAAACGACATCGCCACAGTGGCCGACTTCTTCTCGTTCGGTACCAACGACCTCACTCAGATGACATTCGGATTCTCGCGCGACGACGCTCCCAAGTTCCTCAAATTCTACAAAGAGCACGGCATCATCAAGACCGATCCCTTCGAAGTGCTCGATCAGGAAGGCGTAGGACAGCTCGTCCGCATGGGCGTAGAGAAAGGCCGTTCGGTGAAGCCCGAGCTCAAGGTAGGTATTTGCGGAGAGCACGGTGGCGAACCCTCTTCGGTGAAGTTCTGTGCCAAGCTCGGCATGGACTACGTCAGCTGCTCGCCCTTCCGCGTGCCCATCGCCCGCGTAGCTGCGGCGCAGGCCGCGATAGAGGACTAATTCGATATAGTCTCTATCCAATAGACAATCAATAATTTAGGCTGTAATGCTTCTGAAATCAGGACATTACAGCCTATTTTTTATGACTTTCCCCGTGCATTTGGCATCACTTTCTGAGTATAAATAATCAGAAGTTTTTACCAATTGTTTACCAATTGAACATTGCCCGTTTACCAGATGTTTACCAAATGTTTACCACTGCAATCTATTGAGTGATAGTTAGTTATGGTTAAATATTAAACATCAAATAAATATCAAATAATTTAGTAAACATGGCAAATTTCAAAGCATGTGTACGAAGACCTCGAAGCGATGGATTCTGGCAGGTTTACATCCGGGTCACCCACCATAGAGGACTTGGCTACATCAAAACAGACAAGATGGTCACGAAGAAGGAGCTGACTAAAACCAGTGAGATAAAGGATGCCTTCGTCCTTAGTTACTGTGCTGACCTCATAATCCGGTACAATAATCTTCTCAACACAGTGAATGCTGAAGAGTGGACTGTAAATCAGGTTATCGAATTTTTGACAACCGAATCGCAGGACATCTGTTTCAGTGACTACGCAAGAATCCACATCAATCTCATGATTAATAGTGGGCATGAGCGTACATCCAAGAACTACAAGTACGCTGTAGAGAGTCTTGAACGCTATATCGGTTCAAACAAACTCATGTTTGGTCAACTAACATCAGCAGTGTTGAAGAAATGGATCGAATCGCTCAGGAACACCAATCGCGCAAAGGAAATGTATCCCATTAATATCAGGCAGATATTCAAGGCGGCGATTGTGGAGCTTAACGATGAAGAGAAGGGAATCGTCAAGATTAAATTCAATCCAATCCATGGAACAAAATCAAGATTCCCAAGGCTGACAAGACTACTCAACGAGCCATAAGCGCCGAGGCTTGCAGAGAGTTCTTCAACAGACCGCTGCCTCAGACAAAAATGCTTTCCTCTCTTCCGGAACTGGGCAGAGACGTGGCATTGCTGGTTTTATGTCTCGGAGGCATCAATACAGCGGATCTGTATGCCTTGAAAAAGTCTGACTTCAACAATGGTGTCATAGGCTACAAGAGAGCCAAGACCCGTCATTGCCGCGCTGACGAAGCATATATAGAAATGCGGGTAGAGCCATTCATCCAACCTATTTTCGACAAGTACCTCGCTTCTGAAGATGACGAGTTTCTGTTCACATTCCATAATCGCTATTGCGACCATGACAGCTTCTGTGCCAATGTAAATAACGGCATCAAGAAGATATGCGAAGATATGGGCATGGAGAGAGAGGATAGATATTGCGTTTATACTTTCCGTCACACCTGGGGTACAATCGCACAGAATGACTGCGAAGCCAATCTCTATGAGGTGGCTTTTGGCATGAATCACAGTAGAGGGCTTAATGTCACTCGCGGATATGTGAAAATAGACTTTTCTCCCGCATGGACATTAAATGCGAAAGTCATAGACTTCATTTTCTTCACAGAGAAGGGAAGTAAGCAGGGAAAGGCAAAAGATCTTGATGAAAGACAGGACAAGTATTTCCGTATATCCCCCAAGATGCTGGTGCAAGGACGGGCATATTTCAAGGGAAAAGTCCTTGCCGAAATCATGGACACCGGCTACAGCAACGTTGAGCAAGTAATATCTGCCCTTGTTACCATGCTTCCGGATTCTATCCCCATGAGAGCCGCCATCCAGTTCAGAATAGATAATCTCGATCATGAGACGCATGTTGTCTATGAGCGAACCAAAGGAAAAGGATTTTAGTCCACCACGAAGCAACGTTTGAAAAGTTCCACATTAGGGAACAGACTCGCAACACCCCCTATCAAGCCGTGTCGGTAATCATAACCGGCATGGCTTTTTCATTTCCCTCCAGTCACGGATTCGGACGGGAAATCACATATCGGCGCCATAGCCAAGCGATACCATCTGCAAGCCTGTCGAATGACCAACACAACAGTCGATAGGAAAGTATCACTGCCCATTTGGCAAGGAAAAGCGCCAGACGGAACAGACGGACAGCGACCCACACCACTATCCATATTATAAGCAGGAACGGTGAGAGTATAAGAAGGATGACGATATCGTAAGGAATAAACATTGCTTTCAGGTGTTAATTCTACATTGCTTCGAGGTGTAACCCTCTTGTAAAATTAATAAAAATTTATGACATATACAACTATTAAACCATTTATTATTAGACTATTAAACCAATTTTTTTTTGATAATTCGGTTACTGAAAACATGGAACATCAGACACTTTGGGACCTCGGTTGAACTAACTTCAATACCACAGAGAACTACAATATCAGGTTACTGAAGTAATGGGTAATTGACGCTCGATAATCCCGAGGCTAAATGAAATCCAAGAAATGAATACCGCGAAAATATCAACCGTTCTACTCAGTAAATTCTATTCCCTATTATCAGCACAAACGTATATCTCAGTTGCATTAACTGAAAATTCCGGAGTCTGATATATCGGGTGTCCGAGTATATTCAGGTATTCCAACCATTGCTCTGGATATTCGGAGTCTGCGAACATCGGAGAACCTATCGACCGAAGTGCCGAATGTAATTGGATAATAAGATTCTCTAACGACAATGCCTTTGGTAAATGTAATCGGATTATCCGGTGTTACAGGTTTCAAGTTACCTTGGTCAGTTATTATCGAAGTATCGGTCAACCGAAGTATCACGGTTACTAAAGACACCGGAATACAGAGCTTTCGGAAGAAAAGTGTTGTGCATTTCTTCACATGGCGACGGTTGTCGGTAATTTCGGGGTGTAAATAGACCCGGGAAGACATCGAACTGCGTTGCAGGATTTGCTAAGCAAGTTGTACCTTTTGCCGTACAAAGCTACGCTTCGTGCGACCAAAGGTGACTTGCCGACTGCTGCACGTCGGAGCGATTTCATCGCTGTTTCGCTTTGCGAAAGAGTGTCCGGGAACCTTGGACACCCAGATAATCCAGTTACTATGAACCGAAGAACCAAAAGAATAGAAATCCGGCTGACCGAGGATGAAGCCGCCTTCATCAAGGAAAAATCGTCCTCCTACTCATCTGTAGGACATTATATCCGCTCTGCCATAGCGGAATACTCCGACATCAACGTCAAACAAAAGCTCCAGCTACTCAATGACCTCGGTGAGTTTTACTAGAAGTTTCAGAACGAACTGTCCTGGGCCGGCGGAAACCTGAATCAGTCGGTAAAGAGAGCCAACGAGCTTTCGGTTGCCGTGTTACTGTCAGGAACCTATATATCCGAAGTCCTGATGCCCGCAATATCCGATGTCCGGAAGACCTTGGACACCATGAAACGGGAACTTCTAATCGTCACGAAAAAGGCTACAAAGCTATGACTGGATATTCTCAACAAATTGACCCCCTATGGATTATTTAAATTGACCCCCATTG
>ERZ778516.65-NODE-65-length-86916-cov-9.751476_pt1 | contig 86916 bp, 71 predicted proteins | sample MGYA00510342_ERZ778516 | MGnify/ENA primary metagenome ERZ778516 (study PRJEB29527, sample SAMN07138961) | mouse gut metagenome | material: feces | host: mouse | place: China:Nanjing | collected 2016-01-25 ...
CGCCTGCGGCGGGTCGCTTTGCGACAGATTTCATACCCGCCGCAGTGCGATAAAATCTTTTTTATTCTATAGGACAAAAAAGAGGGCCTGCGCACTGCGCCAGCCCTCTTTTCCCATATCCTGCCCGCCCAGCCTGCCGGACTGGAAGGCTGGGCGGACAATCTGCATCCGTTAGGAAGCTTTCCCATGGGTCCTGCCGGGCTGGCAGGGCCCATGGGGTATTTTGGGCTTTGGATTAGCAGCAGAAGCCGCCGCCGAACCCGCTGCCGTTCCCGCCGCCGCAGCAGCAGAGCAGAAGGATAATCCACAGGCAGCTATTCCCGCCGCCGCATCCGCAGCCTTCGTTGCCGCCGAAGAAGCCGCCGTTCCCACAGCCGCCGCAGCAGCAAAGCAGGATAATCAGCCAGATAATAGAGGAGCATCCCCCATTGTTATTTCCTTCGCATCCACATCCACAGTTTGTAGCAGCTAAATCACTCATGTTCAAATCCTCCAATATTTTGATTACAATGTATCATATGTGGGCAGCTTGTATGTGTTTCACATTGTTTTGAAAAAAATTTTGTAAAATCCCATTTAGTCTGTTATAATGAAATGTAATGGGCAATGGGCTTTTCATATTGGAGGATAGGCTTATGTCCCATGAAGGGAGGTATGTTGTGGAACTTGTAGCGATTTTAGATGATAACACCAAAAATGTGGAAGGATACCGGCGGATGCTGGAGGCTTCCCGTGAAGAACTGGAATACAGGTTCTTCCACCGTCCGGAAGATGTAGTGCGGTTTGTAAAAAACAATCCAGTGGCTGTGCTGGTAAGCGAGCTTGAAATGCCCCATATGTCAGGGAAGGAATTGTTTGACATTGTGGGTATGGCATCCCCCTCTACCGTCAGGATTGGCATGGCCCAGGCAGACGATATCGCAAAGACCCTGGAAATATTTAACCAGGCATGGATGTACCGGCTGATTTTAAAGCCTTTTTTCCTGCCGGAGGATCTTGTAGGCCCAATCCAGGAAGGGCTTGTCCGTTACCGGGCCTTACAGGAGGGGAAGAAGCGGAAAAAGGGGATGGAAGATAAGCTTGAGGAGCTGAGCCGGAGGATGGCGGAGGTTTCTGCAGAGCTGGCCCGGAAAAAGCGGCGGCATGTAGGGATTTATAATGTGGCCCTTGGTATTGTAAAGGGCAATTTAAGCCCGGAAACCAGCGGGCTTGGTTCAGAGGCAGGCAGCGATATGGAAGGGCTGTGCGAGGAGCTTCTGGAGGATTTTATGCGCTGCTATATGTATGAAAATTACGGGTTCCAGTATTATGCCCAAATAATACAGGAGAAATTCCACCATCCAGAATCCGGGTGCATTTTGCAGGTGAAAAATAAAACGGGCCATACAATCCCAGAAGAACTGATGCCAAAGATTGCCTTTGGGATGTTTTTAGGCGGCCTTCTGTGCCAGAACCTTTTTGTGTCATACCGTGTAGCCATGTTGGTGGAGCAGGAGGGCAGGAATTGCCTCCTTCGGATATTCTGCCAGTACCCAGAACATGGGAAGGTTTACCGGACAGCGGATGTGAAAGCCCGCAGGATGGTTGTAAATATGGTGAAGGAAATCGCCCGGGAGGTTTCCACGCATATGGTGCTTGGAACCAAAAACCGGGAATTTGCAATGAAGCTGTATTTTGGAAAGGAGGAGGAACGCCATGAACGGAATCATCATGGGCCTCTATGAAATAGAAGAACAGGCAGGGAAACTGATGGAAGAAGCCGCTGCGCGCCGTGAGGAGCTGCTGGAGGAGAACCGGAGGAAAATGGAAGATTCTGCCTTGGAGCTGGAACAGGAAATGGAGGGCAGGCTGTCTATTTTACTGTCCCAGCTTGAGGAGCAGACAGAACAGGAAATCAGCCAGCTTGTGGCAAAGAACCAGGCGGAGGTTGCCCTGCTGGACGAAACATACGGGGAACATCTGCAGGAGGTTGCCCAGCAGATTGTCAGGAAGATAACAGAGGTGTAGCCATGGCAGGTGAATTGCTTACATATAGCGGGCTGGTTACCAAGACAAGGGCAATGCGCAGCCGGCTGCTGAAACAAGAGGATTTCGAGCGGATGACGGAATTCCAGACCGTGCCGGAAACCATCGGTTTTTTGCGGGAGCAGGAAAGCTATGGGAAGATTTACGGCGGGCGGGAAGAAATCCGGCACCGGGGGCAGGTGGAGGAGCTGATCCACAATTCCATTTTAGAAGATTACCGGAAGCTGTACCTGTTTGGAAACGGGCAGCAGCGGAAAGCCATGGAGCTGTACCATCCGCAGCTCCAGTATGGGGATTCTGTCCCAAGGGTAGAGGTTTCTTATTTTGTGGATGTCTGGAAACAGATTGATAAGTTTTCCGGCAGCCAAATGAGAAAAGTGCTCCGGGAAGTGTTTGGGACACAAATCGACTGGCTGAACATTATGTGGATGTACCGGGGCAAGCAGTTTTTCCGCCAAAAGCCGGAGGAGCTGGCAGCCATGCTGATCCCGGTGCATTATAAGCTGAAAAAACGGGAATGGGAGCGTCTGCTGGAAACGGAGCAGGCAGGGGAATTCTGCAAGGTTTTGGCCCAGACCGTGTACTTTAAAGGGCGGGACGCACTGGTAAAGCTTAAGGACGAGGTTTCCTACCATAAGGTAATGGGGAACATGTACCAGCGGATTTGCCAGAAATACCCGTCCTCCATGGCTCCGGTATTCTGCTATTTCTATGAGAAGGAGCAGGAGATTGAGCACCTGACCACGGCCTTAGAGGGCATACGCTACCAAGTCCCGGCGCGGGAAATCCGCAAGCTGATTTTAAATAGTTAAGGAACGGAGGATACGCTTTGATTGAGAAAATGAAGCTGTTGCATATTACCGGGCCAAAATATGACATTGACCGGGTGGTGAAGCTGTATTTGGGCAAATACGACATCCACTTTGAACATGCAATGACAAGCCTGAACAATTTGAAGAATGTACGCCCCTTTGTGGAAACAAACCTGTACAAAGAAACAGCCCAGAAAGGGGAGGAGCTTAAGGAGTACTTAGAGCTTTCCAGAAGGACAGACCTTGAAGTAACGCAGGAGCAGGCGCAGGAAATTATTTTTGCCGTTCACGGGCAGTTGGAGGAGGTTACCCGGCAAAAAGAAGGGCTCAGCGGGGAAATCCGTGAACTTAAGGAATGGATGGCCCAGACGGCGCCGTTTATCGGGCTGGATTTTGAGCTCTGCAAGCTGCGGGATTTCCATTTTATTGACTACCGTTTTGGGAAGATTACGGTAGAGAACTTCCATAAAATAGAAGAATATTTATACCACAACCCCTACACGCTGTTTTATGAGTGCAACAATGACAGCGAGTATGTATGGGGGGTTTACTTTGTGCCCCACACCCATTTGGAGCGGGTGGAGGCAGTATATGCCTCCTTCCAGTTTGAGGAAATCCAGGTACCGGACGACTTGGAGGATACCCCAAGGCAGGCATTCGCACAGGCGGAGCAGCTTTTGCGGGAGAAAGAGATGGCCCTTGACAAGCTAAAGATGCAGGCAGCGGAGCTTGTCAAGTCTAAGGAACAGGAAATCCTTGCAGCCTGCGACTGCCTGGACAGTTATTGCCGGAATTTTGAAATCCGCAAATATGCGGCATGCACAAGGACTTTAAACGAAGGGGAGGAACGCTATATCCTGTATGGGTGGATGCCCCAGAAGGATGCGGAAAAACTGCAGCGGGAAATCGCCATGGATGAAAAAATCAACTGCGTGGAGGAGGAGCCCGGGGACGCCTTGGGCAGCAAGCCACCCACAAAGCTGAAAAACCCTAAAATTTTAAAGCCCTTTGAACTGTTTGTGGAAATGTACGGCCTTCCAGGCTACCGCGAGATGGACCCAACCTTGTTTATTGCGCTGACCTACACCTTTATGTTTGGCGTCATGTTTGGCGACGTAGGGCAAGGGGCCTGCCTTGTCATTGGCGGTGCGCTTTTGTATAAGATAAAAGGCATGCGCCTTGCAGGCATTGTGGCTGTGGGCGGCATCTGGTCCGTGATTTTCGGGTTTTTGTACGGCAGCTTTTTTGGGTTTGAGGAAACCATCCCAGCTTTGTGGATGAAGCCCATGGACAATATTATGTCGACCCTGATGTTAGCCATTGGCTTTGGCACAGGGCTGATCCTGGTAGCCATGGCCCTGAATATGATAAATGCGGTCCGGGCTAAGGAATATGGAAGGCTGCTTTTTAACCAGAGCGGCTTGGCCGGGCTGGTCTGCTATGGGTTTGTGGCAGCCTGCGCGCTGTTGTTCCTGACGGGGCATGGCCTTCCCGCAGCAGCCTTGATTGGGATTATGGTAGGGCTCCCCCTGGCGGCTATTTTGCTGAAAGAGCCCCTGAGCCATCTGGTGGAGAAAAAAGGCCATCTGTTCCCGGAAGGCAGCAAGGTAATGTTTTTCGTGGAAGCGCTGGTAGAAGGGTTTGATGTGGTGCTCAGCTATGCCACCAACACCATTTCCTTTGTGCGTGTGGGCGCGTTTGCCTTAAGCCATGCAGGCATGATGGGGGTAGTCATGACGCTTGCAGGGCTGGAACAGGGCAATCCCAACTGGGTGATTATTGTGCTGGGGAATATTTTAGTGGCTTGCCTGGAAGGGCTGGTTGTGGGGATTCAGGTACTGCGCCTTGAATACTATGAGATGTTCAGCCGTTTTTATACAGGGAATGGGAAACCGTTTGTTTCATTTAAAAACAGGAATCAGTAATAGGAATCAGTAGGAGGAACTGAAAATGGCAACAAAAATAATATTAGTCGTAATTTTACTTTGCAGCATGGTTATCCCGGTAGGCGGGTTTTTATTAGGCAAACGGAAGGAAGGGGGCTTTAAGGCCGCGCTGGCAAGCAACCTGTTTTTCTTTTTTGGCACGGTCCTTGTTGCGGATATCCTGCTCTTTAGCGGGAATGTGCAGGCGGCAGGGGAAGCGGCGGAGGCAGCGGCTTCCAGCGTGGAAGGCTGGCGTTACCTTGCGGCGGCATTGTCCACCGGGCTTTCCTGTATCGGCGCAGGCATTGCGGTGGCAAGTGCGGCAAGCGCAGCCCTTGGGGCTCTGAGCGAAGATTCCAGCATTATGGGTAAGGCTTTGATTTTCGTGGCTTTGGCAGAATCCATTGCATTGTACGGGCTTTTGATTTCCTTCTCAATTCTGGGTTAAATTCGGCGCCCAGGTGAGGCGCAGGTTTAGGAGGAAGTTATGAAAATGTATTTAATCAGTGACAATAAAGATACCTATACTGGTATGCGCCTTGCAGGCGTGGAAGGCGTCGTGGTCCATAGGCGGCAGGAGCTGAAAGATGCGCTGGACGCCGTGTTTCAGGACAAGGAAATCGGGATTGTGCTGCTGACGGAAAAGTTCGGCAGGGAATTCCCGGACTTGATTGACGATGTGAAGCTGAACCGGCGGCTGCCCCTTCTGATTGAAATTCCAGACCGCCATGGGACTGGCCGGAAAGAGAATTTCATTACGGATTATGTCAGCGAAGCCATTGGGCTGAAGCTGTAGCAGCATGGACAGGAGGGAACGGAATGCAGATAAAGGAAAAACTGGAGGTGTTCCAGAAGTTTACCATTGAAGTGGCGAACAGTGAAAGCGAAGCCCTGATCCGGGAGTATCAGGAATCTTTTGAAAAAGAACTGGAGGAGTTCCAGAAGAATAAACAGACGGAAATGGAGCACAAGTTCCAAATTGAGGAAACCAGAATCCGCAGGCAGATGCGGCGGAAGGTGTCCGAGGAATCCATCCGCCAGAAACGGCTGCTGGATAGCTGCAAGCAGGAGTGGAAGGGAAAAGTCATGGAGAAAGTGCGCCTTCTTTTAGGGGAATACCGGCAGTCGGGGCAGTACATGGATTACCTGGCAGCCAAAATCAAAATGGCAAAAGAGGTGGCGGGAACGGAAGAAGCCACAATCTATATCGACCCTGCGGATGCAGGGAAAAAAGAAGGACTGGAAAAACGCACAGGCGCAAAGCTTACCGTCAGTGCAATGGAGTTTGGCGGGGGAATCCGGGCTGTCATCCGTTCCAGGAATATTTTAATTGATGAATCCTTTGTGACGAAGCTGGAGCAGGAGGAAATGAATCTATGAATGTGACAGGCAACATATATGGAATCAACGGGCCCATTATCACCATCCGGGGAAATTTGGGCTTTAAAATGTCCGAAATGGTCTATGTGGGGGAGCATCGCCTGGTGGGGGAAGTCATTGGGCTGACCAAGGAACAGACCACCATCCAGGTATTTGAAGAAACCACAGGGCTGAAACCGGGGGAACGGGTGGAAGGGGCAGGGCGCGCCCTCTGCGTAACCCTTGCGCCGGGGATTATCACAAATATTTTTGACGGGATCGAGCGGCCCCTGCAGCTAATCGGGCAGCAGTCCGGGGCGTATATCCCAAGGGGCGTCAGCGTGGACCTGCTGGACCGGGAGAAAAAATGGGAAACAAAAGTAGTTGTAAAAGAGGGGGATGTGCTGTCCGGCGGCATGGTGATTGCCGAGGTTCCGGAAACCCCTGCCATCCTCCACAAAGTCATGGTGCCCCCGGACCTGGAAGGGACGGTTGTCCGTGCCGCAGGGGACGGGCAGTATACCATTGAGGAACCGCTGGCAGTCATCCGCACCCGCTCCGGGGAAGAAAAAGAGCTTACCATGGCGCAGCGGTGGCCTATCCGCATCCCAAGGCCCATCCAGAAACGGTACCCGGCAGACCGGCTTTTAGTGACAGGGCAGCGTATCTTAGATACCCTGTTCCCCATTGCAAAAGGCGGGACGGCGGCTATCCCGGGCGGGTTTGGGACAGGCAAGACCATGACCCAGCACCAGCTTGCAAAATGGTCCGATGCAGACATTATCATTTACATTGGCTGCGGGGAGCGGGGAAATGAAATGACAAACGTATTGGAGGAATTTTCCCATCTGGTAGACCCAAAGACAGGGAACCTCCTGATGGACAGGACTACCCTGATCGCCAATACTTCAAATATGCCGGTGGCAGCCCGGGAAGCAAGCATTTACACGGGCCTTACCCTGGCGGAATACTACCGTGACATGGGATACCATGTGGCGATTATGGCAGACTCCACCTCCCGGTGGGCAGAAGCCTTGCGGGAGCTTTCCGGCCGCCTGGAAGAAATGCCTGCAGAGGAAGGGTTCCCTGCTTACTTAGCCAGCCGCCTGTCAGCCTTTTATGAGCGTGCCGGGTATGTGGAAAACTTAAATGGGACGGACGGGAGCGTTACCATTATCGGGGCAGTGTCCCCCCAGGGGGGCGATTTTTCCGAGCCTGTGACACAGAATACCAAGCGGTTTGTCCGCTGCTTCCTTGCGCTGGACAAGTCTTTGGCTTATGCGCGGCATTACCCTGCCATCAACTGGCTTACCAGCTATACGGAGTACTTGAACGACTTAGAGGACTGGTACATTGCCAATGTGGGGGCGGATTATATCCCCTGCCGGAATGAGCTTTTGAATATCCTTACTACCGAAAGCCGGCTCAATGAGATTGTAAAGCTGATTGGGAGCGATGTGCTGCCGGACGACCAGAAGCTGATTTTGGAAATTGCAAGGGTGGTACGCCTTGGGTTTTTGCAGCAGAATGCGTTCCATGCGGAGGATACCTTCGTCCCCTTGGAAAAGCAGCTTAAGATGATGAAAGCCATCCTCTACCTTTACGAGAAATGCAGGGAGCTGATTGAAATGGGGATGCCCATGGCATTGCTGCGGGAAAACAGGATTTTTGAGAAAGTCATTGCCATCAAATACGATGTGGCAAACAAGGAATTGGAGAAATTTGACGAGTACCGGCAGATGATAGATGAATTTTACCTTGGCCTGCTGGAAACCAATGCATAGGAGGGTGGATATGTCAATTGAATATTTAGGCTTAAGCGAGATTAACGGCCCCCTGATTGCGTTGGAAGGGGTGCAGAACGCCTTTTTTGAGGAAATGGTGGAGTTTGTGGTAGAAGGGGGGCGCCGCAAAAAGGGGAGGATTATTGCGTTGGACGAGGACAAGGCAGTGATCCAGGTCTTTGACAACACCGATGAAATGTCCCTGAAAAACACCCATACAAGGCTTAGCGGCCATCCCATGGAAATCGGCCTGTCCCTGGATATTTTAGGGCGCACCTTTAACGGGCTGGGGGAGCCGATTGACGGCCTTGGGAACATCAAGCCGGAAGTGACGCTTGACGTCAACGGCCTGCCCTTAAACCCCTGTGTCCGGGAATACCCAAGGAACTATATCCAGACAGGGGTTTCCGCCATTGACTGCCTGACGACCTTGATCCGGGGCCAGAAGCTGCCGATTTTTTCCGGCAATGGCCTGCCCCACGACCAGCTTGCTGCCCAGATTGTGGAGCAGGCGTCCCTGGGGGAAGGCTCTGACGAGGAATTTGGCATTGTGTTTGCAGCCATGGGGGTAAAGTATGACGTGGCAGAGTTTTTCCGCCGGAGGTTTGAGGACAGCGGCGTAAGCTCCCATGTAACCATGTTCTTAAACCTGTCCAACGACCCGGTAGCGGAGCGCCTGATTACCCCAAAGGTAGCGCTGACTGCCGCGGAATACCTTGCCTTTGAGAAAGGCATGCATATTTTGGTGATTTTAACAGACATGACCTCCTATGCGGAAGCCATGCGGGAGGTGTCGGCTTCCAAAGGGGAGATCCCCAGCCGTAAGGGTTATCCCGGGTATCTCTACAGCGAGCTGGCTACGTTATACGAACGTGCCGGGATTGTGCGGGGCAGGAAAGGGAGCGTGACGCAAATCCCAATCCTTACCATGCCAAATGACGACATTACCCACCCAATCCCGGATTTGACCGGATATATTACGGAAGGGCAGATTGTACTGGAACGTTCCCTCCACCAGAAGAACGTCTATCCCCCCATCAATGTGCTGCCTTCCCTGTCCCGCCTGATGAAGGACGGGATCGGGGCGGAATATACAAGGGAAGACCATCAGGACGTGGCGAACCAGCTTTTTTCCTCCTATGCCCGGGTAGGGGAGGCAAGGGATTTGGCAAGCGTCATCGGCGAGGACGAGCTTTCAGAAACCGATAAGAAGTACCTGAAATTTGGGACCCATTTTGAGCAGGAATTTGTGGCGCAGGGGGACAGCGAGAACCGTACCATTGAGGAAACCCTGGATATTGGCTGGCGGCTTCTCCATATCCTGCCCAAAGAGGAATTAGACCGGATTGACACGAAGATATTGGAGAAGCATTGGTAAGAGGAATGAGGTGAAGTAAATGGACCCAAATACATTTCCAACGAAGGGCAATTTAATGCTTGCCAAGAATTCCCTTGCCCTGTCCCGCCAGGGCTATGAGCTGATGGACAAGAAGCGCAATATCTTAATCCGGGAGCTGATGGACTTAATTGAGCAGGCAACCGACATCCAGCGGGAAATTGACGTGACCTTTACCAGCGCTTACCAGGCCCTGCAGAAAGCAAATATACAAATGGGCATCCACGAGGTAGAAGCCTTAAGCGTAAGCGTCCCGGTGGAAAATTCCATTTCCATCAAACGCCGCAGCGTGATGGGCACGGAAATCCCAAAGGTGGAATATGAACGGCAGGAGTTAAAGCCTGCCTACCCATTTTACGGCACGAAAATGTCCCTGGACGAAACTTGTGAGAAGTTCCAGAAAGTAAAGGAGCTGACGATCCGCCTTGCCCAGATTGAAACCTCCGCTTACCGCCTTGCCCATAATATCAAAAAAACCCAGAAACGGGCCAACGCCCTGCAGAACATCACCATCCCGAAATATGAGATGCTGACGAAAACCATCCAGGGCGCGTTGGAGGAAAAAGAGCGGGAGGAATTTACAAGGCTTAAGGTGATAAAAAAGATGAAAGGAAAATAAAGGGATGGGGGCGGAGGCGTATTCTGGGCAGGTTCCTGCCTATGAAGTGATTAATGAAGTAAAGAAAGCAATTATCGGGAAAGACGACTGCATTGTGAAGGCTGTGGCAGCCATCCTTGCAGGCGGGCATATCCTGTTAAACGATATTCCGGGGGTGGGCAAGACCACCCTCGCCATGGCTCTGTCCAAATCCATGTCGCTGCAGCAGAACCGGGTGCAGTTTACCCCGGACGTGCTGCCTTCGGATTTGACAGGGTTTTCTATTTACCAGAAAGAAACCGGCAGGTTTGTCTACCAGCCCGGGGCCGTGATGTGCAACCTTTTGCTTGCGGATGAAATTAACCGGACCTCCCCCAAAACCCAGTCTGCCCTTCTGGAAGTGATGGAGGAGCAGAGGGTAACGGTGGACGGCATCAGCCGCCCGGTTCCAGACCCTTTTATTGTGATTGCCACCCAGAACCCGGTTGGGAGCGCAGGGACATGGATGCTGCCGGAAGCCCAGCTGGACCGTTTTATGGTTTGCCTGCAATTGGGTTATCCTGGCAGGGAGGATGAAATCAATATTTTAAAGGGCATACATGCTCAGGAAGATGTGCAGGCGGTGATTTCCAGGGAGGATTTGCAGGGGATGCAGAAGCTGGCTGGGCAGGTGTTTGTGCAGGAAGGCATTTACCAGTATGTAGGGGATCTGGTGCGCAGCACCCGCAGCCATCCAATGGCAGAACTGGGCATCAGCCCAAGGGGCGCCATCCATGTGCTGCAGATGGCACGGGCCCTTGCGTTCCTGCGGCAGCGGGAGTATGTGCTGCCGGAGGATGTCAGGGATGTGTTTTTATCAGTCTGTGTGCATAGGATGGTGCTGAATTCCAAGGCCAGGGTGGCGCAGGTGGATGCAGGGCAGGTGTTAGGGGAGATCTTAAAGGGGACAAAGGCGCCGAAGGCGATGAAGTGAAGGGATCAGTTTCAGTTTTCAAGGAGATAACAATATGCGGAACCTACTTTTTTATATCCTCGCATGCATTGTTTTTGGCTATCTTGCAGTCCTTTACCGCAGCGACGCCTTTCTGGTACTGTTCCTGACGGCCGTTTTCCTGCCGCCTTGTTCCATTTTTATGCTGTGGTCTGGCAGGAAACACCTTACCTGCTCCCTCACCCTTTCTTCCTACCCAGACGAAGCCGGGAAATACCAGGCCTGCCTGGAAGCCACTAACAACAGCAAATTTTACCTGGCAGAGCTTAGGGCGAAGGTTGCCCTGAAAAACCTTGGGAGCGGGAGGAACTGCAAGGTGAAGCTGTCCGGGAAGGCCGGCGCAGGCCAGCAGGTAAAGCTGTCCGGGAAGGCAAAGGAACTGGAATTTGGCATGTGGCAGGCGGAGTGCCGTTCCATTACCTGCTATGACTGCTTTGGCCTGTTCCATGTAAAGAAAAAAATTATGCTGAGCCAGCAGGTCCTAATCCTGCCTGCTTGCCATGAAACGAATGTCCGGGCGGGCATCCGCACAAAAATATCCTTTTCAGACGGGGAATGGCACCATCCCCAAATCGGCGGCAACGACCCTTCGGAAACCTTAAAGGTGCGGGAATACCGGGAAGGGGACCGGATGAACCGGATTCACTGGAAACTGTCTGCCCGGACGGATGAACTGTTGGTAGCGGAACTGAGCATGCCCATTGGGTGCAACGTGGTTTTTTTCCTGAATGCCAGGGCAGGGGCCATGGGCAAACAGGCGGGGAGGGCATACTGGGAGGCTGTCCATACCATTTCCCAGGGGCTGCAGGAGGAGGAGTGCTGCCATTTTCTGGTGTGGCGGGAAGGCGGGAAACTGCAGCGCAAGGCGATCCGGGACGTGGAGGGCTTGGCAGAATTCTGGGGCAGGATTTCCATAGGCCGGATGGAACGGGGCGCCTTCCAGGAGGAATACAGGCAGGAATTTCCTGGGGAACCATATGTATCTGCCATAGAGTGGAACCAGGAGCTGGAACTGTACTGTAATGGCAGCCTGCAGGCGAAGGTGTCGCCGGGGCGTGTAAAGGAGCAATTGTCGGGGCTTATGCTGGATGTGTGACAGCGTGCATTTTACAGCAGTGGAGTGGCAAAAATAACTATACCATAGTTTATCATGGAGTGATTATGGTATAATAGCGATAGCTATGATACCGCCCGGAGCGAAGCGGAGTGGCATAGACAGCCATAGTTCATCACGAAGTGATTATGGCATAATAGGAATGGAAACCGTTTGGTACTATGGATTGCAAAATGGGAAAACTCAAAAAAGATTAAAACTGGACATTTTATCGGAATTGATGTAAAATAAGCGGAATAATATTGAAAAATATGTTGTAAAAATTGATGGACCATATGGATTCTGCGAAAGAGGTATTTGCCATGAAAGAAAAAAAATTAGTCAGGATATTGGAATCAGAATTGGAAAATTTTAAAAATGTGGAATATGGCGATATCAGATATGTCAATTATTCAAATGCTGAGTACCGGGCGGAATTAAAGGAGCCTGATATCAACGGGATATATGGCCAGAATGGCTCTGGAAAGACGGCTATGATAGAAGCGCTTGATATGTTACAGCGTATTATGGGCGGAAAAACCATTTCCTATGAAGAATATGCAGGCATGTTCCCTGAAAACAGGGCAATGAAGCTTTCCACGGTGTTTTTCATTGAGTGTGGGGAAAAGAAATATAAAGCTAGATATGGACTGTCTTTGAAAAAGAATACAGAAGAAAGAAGGATACAGATTCATTCGGAGGAACTGGTGTATTGGCAAAGGGGCGTTTCATGGAAAAAGGAAAGAAATGCCTTCTTTTGCAACCCTTTTTATGATACACAGTCTATAATGGAGGACACTTCTGCACAGGTAGTATCTGAGGATAAGGGCGCAGCCGGGAAAATACGTTTCTTCCGCTCCGTGCAGAACCTTGCAGTATTTTGTGCCCAGAAAAATGTTTCTTTATTTTTTAATGAAATCTTTTATAACTCATTAGAAGCAGAAGGCCAAAATGATGAGGAAATGGCTTTTTCAGATGTGGTGAAAGCGTTGTTTGAATTTGCAAGGATGAGGTTCCAGGTGGTGAAGGTAAACCAATTAGGGGCGAACTATTCCAATGCATTTATACCAGTAAATATCCATGCAGAATCGGAAAATGAAATTTTGCAGGGATGTATCCCGCTGTTTATGAATGGCAGGGGGGAATTTACGGAAGAAATTTTCACGAAATTAGAACATGTTGTTATGGCAATTAACGTGGCTTTGAAAGCCATTATCCCAAATTTATCCATAGAACTTATAAAGACAAAAGAAGAAAAAAATAAGGAAGGCATTACAGTTGTCCAAGCAGAAGTTTATTCAAACCGGGATGGGAAAAAATTCCTTACAAAGTATGAGTCGGAAGGAATTAAAAGAATGGTGTCTTTGCTGAATTATTTAATATCCTTGTATAATAACCCAAGCATATGCCTTGCAGTGGATGAATTGGATGCAGGTGTGTTTGAATACTTGCTGGGAGAGCTGGTAGGTGTCCTGGCGGAAGAAGCAAAAGGCCAATTAATATTTACCTCGCATAATTTGAGGATTATGGAAAAGCTGGATAAGAAGAATATTATTTGCTCTACCATTAACCCAAAGAACAGGTATATTTCTTTGAAAGGAATAGAGAAAACAAATAACCGCAGGGATTTTTATATCAGGGCAGTTGTTTTGGGCGGGCAGAAGGAAAGGCTTTATGATGACACGGAATTGCAGGATATTGGATATGCGTTCCAAAAAGCTGGTAATCCAGAAGGCAATGATGTAGAGATTGATTTTTCGGCAGAGTTTTTGGAACTGTTAAAGAATGGATAGGGCACACAAAAAGGGGATGGTGGGTTAGGGATGGATAAAGCAGTAATTTTTATTGTAGAAGGCGCTACCGATAAAAAGGCTTTGGAAAATATTTTTAAAAAGATATACAGGCATAAGGAAATACATTTTGAATTTACCCATGGTGATATTACATCGGACGAAAAGATTAACAAAAGCAATGTGGAAGCTGAAATTTACAAATTTGTAGACAACTACCGGAAAGACAAGAAATTAAGGGTAAGCGATATATGGCAAATTGTACAAATCTTTGATACAGATGGCGCCTATATTGATGATTCTTGTATTGTGCAGGGGGAAAGTGCAGAATTTGTTTATTCAGAAGAACATATTTCATGCAAAAACATACAAAAGGTAAAAAAGCGGAATAAGCATAAAAAAGAACTGATGGATTACCTCCTTACTTGCAGTGGCATAAAAGGAATCCCATACCGGTGCTATTATTTGTCCAGCAATTTAGACCATGCCCTGTATAACAAGCAAAATTTGAGCGACGGGTTGAAAAGAAAATATGCGGAAGCCTTTTATTGGCAGTTTATGGGGAAGGAGCATTTATTTATTAAATATTTAGATATGGAAGTTGTGAATGGGGTTCCAGATGGTTTTCTGGCATCTTGGAGATATATAAAAGAGGATCTTCACTCATTGCAAAGACATACAAACTTAAATATTTACTTCAAAGAAAACCCTATTTTGTAACCGCCCGCACAAAGGAGGACACTCCCAATGTCAGGAAAAACACTACCCCAAACCCCAAAAAAAGAAGGAATCCTGCCCAAGCTGCAGCGGGAACTTAGCCTGTTCCTGCTGTTTTTTGGGACATTCCTGTGCTTGGAAAAATACCTTGCCCCGGGGCTTCCTGCCGCGGCATTGGCGGCCGCAGCAGGCGTCTGCGCCGTTGGGGCGGAGGTGATGCGCCATGGGAAGGCGCAGAAGCTTGCGGCCTTCCTGCTGTTTGGGCTGCTTTGGGGTATTTTGGCTTTCCAGAAGCAGCATCTGCTGGCAGATGGGGCAAAAGAGATGGCAAACCGGGTGCTGTACCTTGTAAACAAGTATTACCGCACAGATTACCTTTATTGGTATGTAGGGCAGGCCGGGGAAGGGAAACAGTGGCTGTTCCTGTTCCTCTGTTTCCTGCTGGGGTTTTCGGGAGGATTTTTTTTGTCCCTGGCGAAGAAAAACAGGAGCCGGAACCTGGCTGCCCTCAGCATACCCTTAATGGCAGCCCTGGCGGGGCTTGCCCTTGGGCGGGTGCCTTCTTTTGCAGGCATAGTCCTTGTACTTGCAGGTTTTTTTGCCTTGCAGCTTGACTTTGCGGCGCGGGGCATGTGGGCTTTAGGGGCTTGTATGGGGCTGTCCCTGGGGGCGGCTGCTTTGGCTGCACAGGGCAGTTTTTTTCAGGGCCTGCTGGAAACTTACCATGCCCCATGGCTCAAACGGCAGCTCCAGTTGGAGGACAGGATGCTGGAGGCAGTAAACCAATTCAGCGGAATCCGTTTGTTTTCCAGAAACAAGGCGCAGAAGGAATTCCCATTGGGGAATGGGAAGCCCAGGCAGGAAGGGAAGGAAATCCTGCGGATTACTTTGGACAGGCGCCCCGGCCAGGCGGTTTACCTCCGGGGGTTTGTGGGCGGGGACTATGGGGGCGGCAGATGGGAAAGCGCGCCAAAGCAGGAGTTTTCTGACTGGGCGCAGAAGCAGGGGCTTTCTGCCGACGGCTGCATGGAATTTGTGCAGAATTTTCCCTACCGGAAATTTCAGGCCAAAGGGGAGAGGGGGGACGGGAGCGTTCCCCAAAAGGTAAAGATAGATTTAGCAGAGCCCAGTCCCGGCTATACATTGGTTCCCTACTTTACAAAAATCCCGGAAGGCCAGCATATGGAGGGGGATGGAGCCCTGTCCCCCAGCAGAAAGAAAAATTTCCAGTGGGACAGCTTTTTGCATCAGGAAGTATTCCTGCATTTTGGGGAATACCGGCAGGAATATGTGGAAAAAGAGGTGGCTGGGGAGAGAGAATTATGGGAGCCTTACACCGATTATGCCCAGCAGGTATATACCCGGCTGCCAAAGCAGGGGCTTGAAAGGCTGCAGGAGTTAGCCGACGGGTATGATTACCAATGGTTCACCGATGAAAATGCAGAGGAAACAGAAAACCAGGCGGCAGAGGAGGGCAGGGATTTTGTATTTGGGGAACGATGGAGCAAGGTGCTGCGTGTGATGGAGCTCCTGTGGGGCAATGCAGAGTACAGCCAGGAATTGAAGCCTTTGCCGGAAGGGGAAGATTTTGCAGAATATTTCCTGCTGGGGCAGAAGAAAGGGTACTGCGTCCACTTTGCCACAGCCGGGACGCTGGTGCTCAGGATGTACGGGATCCCAGCACGGTATGCCGCTGGGTATGTAGTATTTCCAGAAGATTTTAAAGAAAACAGGGATGGCACGTTTACTGCATCCGTGACGGACCTGCGGGGGCACGCCTGGACTGAAATATTTGAGGAAGGGGCAGGCTTTGTCCCTTTGGAGCTGACCCCGCCTTCTTATTTCCCTGTGCTTAAGGAGTTAAAGCAGGGGGAAGATCTTGAGGAGGCCATCCGCAAACGGGAACATGGGGAGGGCTGGAGGGAAAGCAGCGCAGAGGGGCAGGAACCAGAGCAGGAGCAGGAACCCCTTTCCCAGAAGGAAACAGAAACCCGGAGGGAGGGGCAGGAAAGGCAAGAGCCACAGGCCACAGCCGGCGAAGCTCAGAAGGAAAAGGGATCCGGGGCGAAAGCGGGAACCGGGAAAGCCAAAATCTTAACAGACATCCAGGGGCGCCTTTCCGCTGCGCTGAAAGGGGCGCAGGAAGCGTTTGCAAAAATCCCTTTGGCTGGAAAAACAGCCGGGACTGCCCTATTTGCATCGGCGGCAGGCTATTTGCTTTTTTACCGCAGGAAGCGCCGGAAGGAAGAACGGCAGCAGGCAGAATTTTTCCAGAAAGACCGCGCCAAAGGGGCGCTGGCTATGGGGGCTGCCATGAAGCCCATGCTGAAAAAACTGGGGCTTTTGCAAAAGCCTGGGCTGGGGGAACAGGAATACGCCAGGTTTTTGGAACAGGAACTGCCCGGGATGGGCTGGGAACGGATCATGTTCCTGCTGCAAAAGGCGGCATTTTCAGAGCATGGGATCTCAGAAGAAGAATTTCAGGAAATTGCAGGGGCGTACCGGGAATTGGGGCAGAGGGCGAGGGAATTTCAGAAAAGAAAAATTCTCCCTTGACAGAAAAACCCATAAATGTATACAATTATCCAAGGATTACCCAGGGAACAGGAGGAATATAAAATGGAAAAAATTAAAATGACAACGCCTTTAGTAGAAATGGATGGGGACGAAATGACCCGCATCCTCTGGAAAATGATTAAGGACGAATTAATCTGCCCCTTTGTGGACTTAAAGACCGAATACTATGATTTGGGGCTGGAATACCGGAACGAAACCGACGACCAGGTGACCTTCGATTCCGCCAATGCCACCAGGAAATATGGGGTAGCCGTAAAGTGCGCCACCATTACCCCCAATGCAGCCCGCATGGAGGAATACGACTTAAAGCAGATGTGGAAAAGCCCCAACGGGACGATCCGCGCCATTTTGGACGGGACGGTATTCCGCGCGCCCATTACGGTAAAAGGCATTGAGCCATGCGTCAGGAACTGGAAAAAGCCCATCACCATTGCCCGCCACGCTTATGGGGACGTATACAAGGCAAGCGAGCTGAAAATCCCGGGGGCTGGGAAATGCGAGCTGGTATATACCGCGGAGGACGGCACCCAGACAAGGGAATTAATCCATGAATTTACCGGGGCAGGCATTGTCCAGGGGCAGCACAACTTAAACGGCTCCATTGAAAGCTTTGCAAGGAGCTGCTTTAATTTTGCATTGGACACCAGGCAGGATTTGTGGTTTGCCACCAAGGACACCATTTCCAAGAAATACGACCATACCTTTAAGGATATTTTCCAGGAAATCTATGATAAGGAATACGATGGGAAATTCAAAGAAGCCGGAATTGAATATTTTTACACCCTGATTGACGACGCGGTTGCCCGGATTATGAAGGCGGAGGGCGGCTTTATCTGGGCATGCAAAAATTATGACGGGGACGTAATGAGCGACATGGTAAGTTCTGCCTTCGGCTCCTTAGCTATGATGACTTCCGTTTTGGTATCGCCAGAAGGGTACTACGAATATGAAGCAGCCCATGGGACCGTGCAGCGCCACTATTACAAGCATTTAAAAGGGGAAGAAACTTCAACGAATTCCGTGGCAACGATTTTTGCATGGACAGGGGCATTGAGGAAACGCGGGGAGCTGGACAGCCTGCCAGAACTCTGTACCTTTGCGGACAAGCTGGAGCAGGCATGCCTTTCTACCATTGAAGCTGGGAAAATGACCAAGGATCTGGCCTTGATTACCACATTGGAAAATCCGACCGTGTTAAACAGCGAGGGCTTTATAAAGGCCATCCGGGAAACGCTGGAAGGATTGGGATAAGGAGAGGATACCATGATTTTAGCCTGCCAAAATATCAGCAAAGCCTTTGGCACCGATGAAATCATACAACATGCGTCCTTCCATATTGAGGAGTATGAGAAGGCGGCAATTGTAGGAATTAATGGGGCAGGGAAAACCACCCTGCTCCGGATTATTATGGGAGAGCTGGAAGCGGATGAAGGGGAAGTGGTGCTGGCAAAAAATAAGACCATCGGCTACCTGCCCCAGAACCCGGACATTGCCGGGAACCGGACCATTTACGAGGAGGTGCTTTCCGCCCGGGAAGAACTGACGGCCATGCAGCAGGAATTAATTTCCATGGAACAGGAGATGAGCCGGGCCAAAGGGGAAGCGCTGGAAAAATTAATGGACGCTTATAACCGCCGGAGCCTTGAGTTCGATCAGAAGGGAGGCCCTTCCTATAAAAGCGAGATCGTAGGGGTGCTGAAAGGCCTAGGTTTTTCTGAAGGGGAATTCCAAAAGCATATGCAGGAGCTTTCCGGGGGCCAGCGCACAAGGGTATGCCTTGGCAAGCTCCTGGTGACAAAGCCGGACGTGATCCTGCTGGACGAGCCCACCAACCATCTGGACATTGGGTCCATCACATGGCTGGAAACCTTCCTCCTGAATTACCGGGGCGCCGTGGTAATCGTATGCCATGACCGCTATTTCCTGGACCGGGTGGTGCACAAGGTAGTGGAATTGGACCGGACGAAAGTGTCTGTTTTTTCTGGGAACTACAGCGATTACGCGGTAAAAAGGGCGCAGGTCCGGGAAGCCCAGCTAAAGCAGTATTACAACCAGCAGCGGGAAATCAAGCATCAGGAAGAAGTCATTGCAAAATTAAAATCCTTTAACCGGGAAAAATCCATCCGCCGTGCAGAAAGCCGGGAAAAAATGCTGGACAAAATGGAACGGCTGGAAAAGCCCACCGAGGAAAATACCGATATCCACTTGAACCTGGAGCCGCGGATTGCCAGCGGAAACGACGTGCTTTCCGTGGAGCATCTGGCAAAAGCCTATCCCGGCCAGCAGCTTTTTGGGGATTTGTCTTTTGCATTAAAACGGGGCGAGCGTGTTGCCCTGATTGGGGATAATGGGACGGGGAAAACCACGATTTTAAAAATTATCAACGGCATGGTTCCGGCAGACGGCGGGACCATAAAGCTGGGCGCAAACGTCCACATCGGGTACTACGACCAGGAGCATCAGGTGCTCCATCGGGAAAAAAACCTGGTGGAAGAAATTTCAGACGCCTATCCCAGCTTAACCAATACGGAAATCAGGAATGTGCTGGCAGCCTTCCTTTTTACCGGGGACGAGGTGTTTAAGCGGATTTCCGAACTGAGCGGCGGGGAGCGGGGGCGCGTGTCCCTGGCGAAGCTTATGCTTTCCGAAGCTAATTTTTTGATTTTGGACGAGCCCACCAATCATCTGGACATTACTTCCAAGGAAATTTTGGAGCAAGCCTTAAACCGTTATACGGGGACGGTGCTTTTCGTGTCCCATGACCGGTATTTTATCAACAAGTCGGCTACACGGATTCTGGATTTAACAGGGGAAACCCTTGTGAATTATCTTGGGAATTACGATTATTATTTGGAAAAATGCAAGGAACTCACCCAGATTTACGCCCCGGAACAGGAAGCAGAGCAAAGCGCCGGGCCTGTCAGCAGCGGCAAGGCGGACTGGAAGCAGAAAAAAGAGGAGCAGGCAAGGCAGCGGAAGCTGGAAAATGACCGGAAACGGACCGAAGACAGCATTGAGAAGGCGGAGGGGCGCATCAAGGAGCTGGAGGAGGCGTTTTCGGACAGCGAGGTTGCGACAAATTCTGCGAAACTGCAGGAACTCCATCAGGAGTATGAGGAGAAGCAGAAGGAACTGGAGGAGCTGTATGGGAAGTGGGAGGAACTGATGGAATTGGAGGAAGGTTAGCTTACTGGCACGTTTATAGTCAGGCAAACCTGCTTTCCGCCCGGAACTGAGTGCCGCATCCACAGCGTAAAATTTTTCACACATTGACATCCATTCCCCAAGTTATTATAATATAAGAATATATGTCATAAGAATATAATGATGTATTGGGCAGGAGGAACAGCAATGGAGAAAGAAATATCACAGGCAGTCATTCGGAGGATGCCGCGGTATTACAGGTATTTGGGGGAACTTCTGGATGATGGGGCCGAGCGGATTTCCTCCAATGAACTGAGCGCAAGGATGCGGGTAACTGCATCCCAGATACGCCAGGACCTGAATAATTTCGGCGGGTTCGGCCAGCAGGGGTATGGGTATAATGTAAAGTATCTTTATGATGAGATTGGCAAGATCCTGGGGATGGACCGGCAGCACAATATCATTGTGGTAGGTGCAGGGAACCTTGGGCAGGCCCTGGCCAATTACCTCAAATTTGAAAAAAGAGGGTTTGTTATCAACGGGCTGTTTGACGTGAACCCGGCGCTGAAGGGAATTTCCGTCAGGGGAATTAAAATCCGCATGATGGAAGAACTGGAAGGCTTCCTGAAGGAAAACCAGGTGGACATTGCAGCGCTGACGCTGCCGAAGGAAAAGGCGGACGAGGTAGCAAATAAGCTGGTTAGCCTTGGGATTCGGGCAATCTGGAATTTTGCCCATTTGGATTTGGAGCTGCCCGGGCATGTGGTGGTAGAAAACGTGCACCTTTCAGACAGCCTGATGCAGTTGTCCTATAACATTGAAAAAACAGAAAAACCGAAAGACAAGAAGTGATCATATGAGCAAGAAAAAGAGTACGGGCCATGGATTTGCCCAAATTGCACAGAATAAGAACCTTCCTCCCCTGGTGCTGGACCAGAAATGGCACCATCTATTTGAGGACGGCGTGAAACCCAAAGAGGTGGCAAAGCTGGAGCAAAAAGTCAGCAGGCATTTGTCCAGGCAGGGGCATCTGACCCAGGAGCTTAAGGAGTTAAGGTCCATAAAGAATAAATTAATGAAAAACATTGTGGTAAATATGGACGAAATCGGGGAACGTGGGCAGGAAACCCCAAGGCTTCAGGAAGACCGGAGGCTGATTACGGAAATCAACCAGCGGATGGAATCGGCGCGGCAGGAACTTGAGGGCATCGGGGACCTGATGAAGATGGACAATGACCAGTTAATGGTGGAAACCATGGAATATTGCTATGGCATTATGGACAGCAATGAGAAAGAAAAAGAAGAACTGGCTGTCTGGATTTCCAAGACCCGTATGGAATTGAAGAAAAAAGTCATCCGCAAAGAGGCCATTGAAGACAAGAACAGGGAGATCTATGCGTACCTCCATGACGTTTTTGGCGCCCAGGTGACAGGTGCCTTTGATTTGAAATATAGGGACGAATATAAGAAAACAGGAAAGTAAAAAGGCAGTCTTAGCGGAAACGCTAGGAGTGTCTTTTTTGGATCGGGCGCCCCGTGGCATACGGGCATCCGGATAGGAGGGCCATTATGGAAATTTTGGTTACCGGCAGCCAAATGAAACAGTGCGATAAGAATACCATAGAAACATTCGGGGTGCCTTCCCTCGTATTGATGGAACGGGCAGCCCTGGGCGTGGCAGAAGAAATTGAAGGGTATTTTGCAGGGCAGGGCAGGGAACGGGAACGTTCTGCCCTGATTGCCTGCGGGCATGGGAACAACGGCGGGGACGGGCTTGCCATTGGGCGGATCCTCTGGCAGAGGGGCTACGAAACCACCATCCTTATGCCCCCGGGCAATGGGAAATTATCAGAAGAAACAAAGGTGCAGAAGGAGATCTTAAGCAAGTACGGGATTGCCATAACAGACGCCATGCCCAGCCAGGAGTTCGGCGTAATTGTGGATGCGCTGTTTGGGATTGGGCTTACAAGGGAGCTGCAGGGGGTTTACCGGGAATACATTGAGGGCATGAACCGGAAAACGGGGCTGAAGGTTGCCGTGGATATCCCCTCCGGCATCCACGCAGATACCGGGGCAGTGATGGGGATAGGGTTCCGGGCAGATGTGACAGTGGCGTTTGCCTATGCCAAGCTGGGGCTGCTGCTGTACCCGGGGGCGGAATATGCCGGCAGGGTCCTTGTAAAAGAGATTGGGATAAGCCGCCACAGCTTCCTGGGGGAACAGCCGTCGGTATTTGCCCTGGGAACCGAAGATATTGGCTTAATCCCGGCAAGGGCGCCGTATTCCAACAAAGGCACTTTTGGGAAAGTCCTTACCATAGCCGGGCAGAAAAACATGGCTGGGGCCGCCTTTTTAAGCGGGATGGCCTCATATGTTACAGGGGCCGGGATGGTACGGGTTTTTACAGAGGAAGCCAACCGGGAAATTCTGCAGGCGCTCCTCCCGGAAGCAATCCTGACAACGTATGGCGGGGCAGGGAACCAGCCAGGGCAGGAGGAGAACTTAGAAAAGCAATTGGAAGAAGCCCTTTCCTGGGCGACAGTGGCAGCAGCAGGGCCAGGCCTTGGGACAGGGAAAAGGGCCAGAAGGCTGATAAAGCATCTTTTGAAAAAGGCGGAAATCCCAGTCGTTTTGGATGCGGATGGGCTGAATCTTGCAGCAGAATCCCCGGAATGGCTGAAAGAAGCCAAAGCGCCAGTGATTGTAACGCCCCATTTAGGGGAGATGGCAAGGCTTACCGGGAGCAGCATACCCAAAATCCAGCAGGGCCTTTTGCAGGAAGCCCGTGCATTTGCGGCAGAATACCATGTGGTATGCGTGCTGAAAGATGCAAGGACAGTTACGGCGCTGCCGGATGGCCGTGCGTATGTCAATACCAGCGGGAACCACGGAATGGCAACCGCAGGGTCTGGGGATGTGCTGTCAGGGGTGCTGGCAGGGCTTATCGCCCAGGGGATGGAGCCCGGGCAGGCCGCCCCCGTAGGGGTATGCCTCCACGGGGCTGCGGCAGACAGGCAGGCAGTGGAAGCAGGGGCTTACGGGATGACTGCGAGAGATATTTTAGGAGGAATCCGGGCTGTCCTCCACAGCAAGGAAAACAGGGAAGCAAAGGAAGGTAGGAAATGAATTTATATCGCAGGGCAGTTGCGGAAATTGATTTGGATGCAATACTTTATAATGTGGGGCAGATGGGGCGGCATATTGCAGCAGGCGCAAAAATTATGGCAGTCATCAAGGCGGACGGCTATGGCCATGGCGCGGTTCCCATAGGGAAAGAACTGGAACCGCTGGACATCGTCTGGGGCTATGCAGTTGCAACGGCAGAGGAGGCCTGGATTTTGCGGCGGAATGGGCTGGAAAAGCCCATATTGGTACTGGGGGCCGTATTCCCGGAGCAGTACCAGGAGCTGGTGGGAAAGGAGATCCGCCCTACCATTTATTCCCTGCAGCAGGCCCAGGGGCTGGAGGAATTTTTAAGCCGCCAGGGAACAAGCATTCCCGTCCATGTGAAAATCGATACCGGGCTGAGCCGCCTTGGGTTTCAGGTTACCCAGCAGGCGGCAGGGGAAGTGGCACAGATTGCCGGGATGGGGCATATCATAGTAGAAGGGCTTTTTACCCATTTTGCCAAATCCGACGCAAAAGACAAGTCCATGGCAATAGGCCAGATGGAACAGTTCGGCGCCATGCAAAGAATGCTGGCAGGGCATGGGTTTTCCATCCCCATAGCCCACTGCTCCAACAGCGCGGCTATCATTGACATGCCAGAAGCCCATATGGACCTGGTGCGGGCCGGAATCAGCCTGTATGGCATGTGGCCTTCCAGCGAGGTGCAGAAAGAAAACATAAGCTTGCGCCCGGCACTTTCCCTGAAAAGCTGCATTGTGTTCCTGAAAGAACTGGAACAGGGCAGGGCAGTCAGCTATGGCGCAACTTATGAAACATCAGGGAACCAGAGGATTGCCACCATCCCGGTGGGGTATGGGGACGGCTACCCAAGGAGCCTTTCCAACCGGGGCTATGTGCTGGTCCATGGGCGGAGGGCGCCCATCTGCGGCCGCATCTGCATGGACCAGTTTATGGTGGATGTGACGGATATCCCGGAAGCGGCGGAAGGGGACATAGTGACATTGGTTGGGACGGACGGCGCAGAAACCATTACCATGGAGGGGATTGGGGAACTTTCCGGCAGGTTCAACTATGAATTTGCCTGTGATCTGGGCAAGCGTATCCCAAGGGTTTATAAAAAGGGCGGGGAAATAGTACAGGCAAAGGATTATTTTTGGGAGTAGGCCCTCCCGGTGCAGGCCCCCCCTGCTTTCCGCCGGAGCGGCCAAATACCCGCGCAAAGGGCAGCTGCATGGCGAAGCGCCCTGCGGATACATTGCCTGTGGGAGCAAAATGCCCGTGGAGGGGCGGCTGCAAGGACCCATTGCCCCGGGAAAAAATTTGGCAGGCGGCCGGTATACACACGAAAAAATTGGGAAGAATAGGAAATAACCTATAAAGTTTTGGAGTGTGAGGAAAGTGGTTATTCATAGAGGAGATATTTATTATGCAGATTTGCGCCCAGTCATAGGGTCCGAGCAGGGCGGGGTGCGCCCGGTGCTGATTATTCAGAACGATATTGGGAACCGCCATAGCCCTACCGTCATCTGCGCGGCGATTACATCTAAGATGAACAAGGCGAAGCTGCCCACCCATGTGGAATTGGAAGCGTCGAAATACGACCTGATGAAAGATTCCGTGGTACTTTTGGAACAGCTCCGCACCATTGACAAGCAGCGGCTTAAGGACAGGGTATGCCGCCTTGACAGCGAAATATTGAGGAAAGTCGACAGGGCGCTTGAAATCAGTCTGGAACTGTATACATAAATCTTGACTAATATCCATGAAAATGGTATATTTCAAGTGTTTGAGAATACAAATGCAAAAGGAGCAGGAAGAATGGACGATGGTGGCAGCCCGGCCATAGGGCTGATAGTATTTTTTGTATTGGTGGCGGTGACAGGGGCGCTTTACGGGTTCCTTACCGCATTGGAGGAGGTAACGGAAAGCCAGGTAGGGAAACGGGCAGAAGAAGGGAATAAGCATGCATTGTGGCTGCTTACAGTGATGGATGACCCGTATAAGACAAGGCATGCCATCCAGATTGTGGTGGCTTTGGCCAGCGGCATTTTCGGGATTTACCAAATCCGGCTTTTGGGGAAATTTTTTGTCCGCAGCTTTTTTGGGGCAGAAGCAGGGCCTGTATTTCAGGGGCTGTGCTTTGGGGCGGCAGTGGTAGCCGGCGTGTTCCTGTTTGCAGTGCTGGGGATTATTGCCCCCCAGAAAATCGCGGCAAGGAGGCCGGAGCAGTGGCTGTTTGCATTGGCAGGCATTGTCCATGGCATGGCGGCGGCCTTGTGCTTCTATACTTACCCGGCAGAAAAGCTATCCAACCTTGTTGTCCGGCTGGCTGGCCTGGATCCTAATGAAAGCTTTGACGACGTGACGGAAGAAGAAATCATTTCCATGGTAAAGGAAGGCCATGAGCAGGGGGTGCTGCAGGCCAGCGAGGCAGAGATGATACACAATATCTTTGCATTTGACGACAAGGAAGCAAAAGATATCATGACACACCGGAAGCATGTGGCTGCCATTGAGGGGCGTATGCAGCTTAAGGATGTGCTGGAATTTATTCTGGAAGGGAACAACTCCCGGTTCCCGGTGTACAAAGAAGACATTGACAATATCATCGGGATCATACATATGAAGGACGTTATGATTGAGAGCCGGAAGGGGGAGCGCCTGGACTGGGCGGTACAGGACATCCCGGGGCTGGTGCGGGAGGCGATCTTCATCCCGGAAACAAGGAATATCAATGGGCTTTTCAAGGGGATGCAGTCCCGGAAAAGCCATATGGTCATTGTAGTGGACGAGTATGGGCAGACCTCCGGGATTGTGGCAATGGAGGATATCCTTGAAGAAATTGTAGGGAATATTTTCGACGAGTATGACAAGGAGGAAACCATGGTTGCAAGGCAGCCGGACGGGAGTTTTTTGATGAGCGGCCTTGCGCCTTTCCATGAAGTATGCGAGGTTTTGGGGATTTCCCAGGAGGAGGAATACGAAACCCTCAATGGCTTTTTGGTTTCCCTGATTGGGAAAATCCCGGGGGAGCAGGAGCAGTTTGAGCTTTGCTGGGGCGGCTGGCAGTTCCATGTGCTTTCTGTCCGGGACAAAATTATCCATATGGTAAGGGTGACGGAACTGGAAGAAGGGCCGGAAGGGGAAACGGACGGAAAAGCCGCAGAAAAATAAGGGGATTTCAGGAAACTAATGGAAAGGTTGTGAAAGCGTAACAGAAAATCTTGTCTTATTTCTTAGAACATGGTAGAATAGAAAGAAAAATAGAAACAGAAAAGAGGAAAGAGGAAAATTTATGTCAGGACATTCGAAATTTGCCAACATCAAGCATAAAAAAGAAAAAAATGATGCGGCAAAAGGGAAAATTTTTACCATTATTGGCAGGGAGCTTGCAGTTGCCGTGAAAGAGGGCGGGCCTGACCCAGCCAATAACAGCCGGCTTAGGGATGTGATTGCCAAGGCTAAGGCAAACAACATGCCCAATGACACCATTGACCGGGGCATTAAGAAAGCGGCCGGGGATGCAGGTTCCGTCAATTATGAATTTGTGTCTTATGAAGGCTATGGGCCAAACGGCACGGCGATAATTGTGGACGCCCTGACCGACAATAAGAACCGGACGGCAGCCAACGTAAGGAGCGCGTTTACCAAAGGGAACGGGAACGTAGGGACGCCGGGGTGCGTGTCCTATATGTTTGACAAGAAAGGCCAGATTATCATTGGCAAGGAAGACTGCAGCATGGATGCGGATGAACTGATGATGGCGGCGTTAGATGCCGGGGCGGAGGATTTTTCAGAGGAAGATGACAGTTTTGAAGTGATTACCAGCCCGGATTCTTTCAGTGAAGTCCGGCAGAAGCTGGAGGAGGAAGGGATTTCCATGGCGTCTGCGGAAGTTACGATGATTCCCCAGACCTGGGTGGAACTGACGGATGAAACTGCCATTAAGAACCTCCAGAAAACCTTGGATTTGCTGGAAGAAGATGACGACGTGCAGGCTGTGTATCACAATTATTCAGAATAAAATACAGGGGGACAAACATGAAGAACCTAAAGATTGGAACAAAATTATTAGTTACATTTATGATTATCATCCTATTGTTTTGCGCAACCGTATTTACTGCAATCCGCGGGCTTAATCAGAATTCAGAGAGGTATTCGGAGTTTTACAAGGTTGGCTACCAGATTACCCATAAAGTCATGAGCATGCGCCGCGGCCTGCAGATTATTGTAAAGGACCTTTCCTTTATTGCCATGGAGGATGAAGCAGAGAAAACGGAAACGTACATGTCTGATATGGACAAGGAACTGGATTTACTGTCAGAAAATGGGGACTGGCTGTTTGCTAACTTTACCGGGAGCAAAGAGCTGCTGGATGCTTTTTCCGATAAGATTACAAGGGCAGTAGAGATGCAGCATACCGTATTGGAGCTTGTGAATACAGACAGGGAGGCAGCCCAGGCCATGCTGCTGAATGAATACCAGCCATTGGTGGACGAGGCAGTCGATGCGCTGATAAAAATCAGCGAGGTGGCGGAAGGTTCCGCAGAAACAGATTTTGAGGAAACGGTTAAGATGCAGGAAGAATTGATCCTGCTGCAGCTTGGGCTGGCCGGCGGGGCGCTGCTGATTACAGTTATCCTGTCCCTTTACCTGACACGGTCGATTACCAAGCCCCTCCGGGAAATTGAAAAATCTGCAGAAAAGATTGTGGATGGGGACTTTGAAATCGCTATCAGCTACAAATCAAGGGATGAGCTGGGCAGGCTGGCAGATGCATTCCGCAAGATGGCGGAAACTTTGAAGGATGTTGTTACCGATGCTTCCAGGTTGCTGAGCGAGATGGCGGACGGGAATTTTGACGTGCGCACCCGTGCAGAGGAACATTATGTAGGGGAATTCCAGGGGCTGTTATCTTCAATCCGTAAGCTGAACCGTGATCTGAGCATAACATTAGGGCAGATTAACCGCAGCGCAGACCAGGTGGCGGCAGGTTCCGACCAGGTATCCATTGGGGCGCAGGCCCTTTCCCAGGGCTCTACGGAGCAGGCAGCGGCAGTAGAGGAGCTTGCTACTACCATAGCTGGGATTTCCACGCAGGTAAAAGATACGGCAACAGATGCATTGGAAGCAAAGAAACAGTCTACCATGGCTGGGGACGAGGCAGAGGAATGTAACCAGCAGATGCGCGACATGATGAACGCCATGGAAGAAATTACCCGTACTTCCGATGAAATTGGGAAAATTATTAAGACCATTGAAGATATTGCATTCCAGACAAACATACTGGCCCTCAATGCGGCGGTGGAAGCATCCCGTGCAGGGACGGCAGGAAAAGGCTTTGCAGTAGTTGCCGATGAAGTGCGCAACCTGGCAAGCAAGAGCTCCGTGGCATCCCAGAATACGGCGGAACTGATTGAAAGCTCCATCAAAGCAGTCAGCCGCGGGACGCAGATTGCAGATTCTACAGCACAGTCCCTGGTGAAGGTTGTAGATGAAGTGCGTTCTGCTTCTGGCAAGGTGGATAAGATTGCGGATGCGGCAGAAGAACAGGCAGGCGCAATTGAACAGGTAACATTGGGCATCAACCAGATTTCCAGCGTAGTGCAGACCAACTCCGCTACCGCAGAGGAAAGCGCGGCAGCCAGCCAGGAGCTTTCCGAGCAGGCAGACATGCTCAAGCAGCTTGTTGCCAAATTTATCCTCCGTGCAGAGTATGCGCTGGCTTCTAATGCAGACCAGGGGTTTGGGGGCGCAAGGAATAACAACGATTACATAAGCTTAGATTAAATCAGCATAGCATTAGCCATACAGCCACTGCGTGTCCAGGCGGGCGGCTGTATGCATATAGGAGGAGATATTGCATGGGCGATTACCAGATTGAAACAAAATGCGTCCAATCTGGCTGGCATCCGAAAAAGGGGGAGCCAAGGGTACTTCCCATTTACCAGAGCACCACATTCAAATACGATACCAGCGACCAGATGGGCAGGTTATTTGACCTAGAGGACAGCGGCTATTTTTATACAAGGCTGCAGAACCCTACCAATGATGCAGTTGCAGGGAAAATCTGTGAATTGGAGGGAGGTGTGGCGGCTATGCTCACATCTTCCGGGCAGGCAGCAAATTATTATGCAGTATTTAATATCTGCGAAGCAGGGGACCATATGGTATGTTCCTCCACAGTGTATGGGGGGACATTTAACTTATTTGGGGCGACCCTGAAAAAGCAGGGGATTGCATGTACCTTCGTAGACCCGGACGCATCCTTGGAGGAGTTGGAACAGGCCTTCCAGCCCAATACCAAGGCGCTGTTTGCAGAAATGGTGGCAAACCCGGCGCTGGTTGTCCTTGATATTGAGAAATTTGCTGGGGCAGCCCATAACCATGGGGTTCCCCTGATTGTGGACAATACCTTCCCGACGCCGGTAAACTGCCGGCCCTTTGCGTGGGGGGCGGACATTGTGACGCATTCCACCACCAAGTATATGGACGGCCATGCCATGTGCGTGGGGGGATGCATTGTGGACAGCGGGAATTTTGACTGGGCGGCACATGCCGATAAGTATCCCGGGCTGACACAGCCAGACCCTACCTACCATGGGATTGTCTATACGGAAAAATTTGGGAAAGGGGCATACATCACCAAGGCTACGGCGCAGATTATGCGGGATTTGGGCTCCATACAGTCCCCGCAGAATGCATTCCTCCTGAATGTAGGGCTGGAAACACTGCATTTAAGGGTGCCAAGGCATTGTGAGAATGCCCAGAAGGTAGCAGAATTTTTAGAAGGCCATGAGAAAGTGGCCTGGGTAAATTTTGCAGGGCTTAAAAGCAGCAAATATTATGGGCTGGCGCAGAAATACATGCCAAATGGCACCTGTGGCGTTATTTCCTTCGGCTTAAAAGGCGGCAGGGAAGTTTCAGTAGGCTTTATGGATAAGTTAAAGATGATTGCTATTGTGACCCATGTGGCAGACGCAAGGACCTGCGTCCTGCACCCGGCCAGCCATACCCACCGGCAGATGACAGATGCGCAGTTAGAAGAAGCAGGGGTTGCGCCGGATTTAATCCGCCTGTCCGTGGGGATAGAAAATGCAGGGGATATTATAGCTGATCTGGAACAGGCGTTGGAAACCATAGTTTAAAAATAATATATTGTGGAGGATTAATTTTATGAGAAAAATTCTGTTTGCGGCATCGGAATGTGTGCCCTTTATCAAAACTGGCGGGCTTGCCGATGTATGCGGGGCGCTGCCGAAGGAATTTGACAAGAATGACTGGGATATCAGGGTTGTGCTCCCGAATTATACCTGCATCCCGGAAAAATGGAGGAACCAGTTTGAGTATGTGACCCATTTTTACATGAGCTGCGGGAGTTACATACAGAATAAGTACGTAGGGGTCCTGCAGTACAAAATGGACGGCATTACCTACTACTTTATTGACAACCAGGAATATTTCGACTGCTTCCTGCCTTACGGGGACATCCGGTTTGACATAGAGAAATTCGTATTCTTTGACAAAGCGGTGCTTTCCATGCTCCCATTAATCAATTTCCAGCCGCAGATTATCCATTGCCATGACTGGGAAACCGGCTTTATCCCAGTGTACTTAAGGACAGAATTCCAAGGGGATATGTTCTTCTGGGGCATGAAATCCATTATTACCATCCACAACCTGAAATTCCAAGGGATCTGGGATGTAAAGACCATGAAGGGCTTAACCGGGTTCCCAACCGACTTGTTCAAGCCAGATAAGCTGGAATTTAAGAAAGACGCCAACATGTTAAAGGGCGGGCTGGTGTATGCAGACTATATTACCACCGTAAGCGATACTTATGCACAGGAAATCCAGACGAATTATTATGGGGAGGGGCTGAATGGGCTGCTTTCTGCCCGCCATATGGATATGCAGGGCATTGTTAACGGGATTGACTACAATGTATACAACCCGGCTACCGACGAGAAGCTGTATGTGAATTATGATGCAAGCAACCACCGGAAAAAGAAAGCCCTTAACAAAGAAAAGCTGCAGCAGGAATTGGGCCTTGCAGTGGATAAGAAACGCTATATGATCGGCTTAATTTCCCGCCTGACCGACCAGAAGGGCTTGGATTTGATTAATTATGTGATTGAGCGGATTATTGACGATTATACCCAGTTGGTTGTCATCGGGACTGGCGATCCACAGTATGAAAATATGTTCCGCCATTTTGCATGGAAATACCCAGATAAGATTTCCGCAAATATCTGTTATTCCGATGATTTGGCACACAAGCTGTATGGCGCGGCAGATGCTTTCCTGATGCCTTCCCGGTTTGAGCCCTGCGGCCTGACCCAGATGATTTCCTTCCGTTATGGGACAATTCCCATTGTACGGGAAACGGGCGGCTTAAAGGATACCGTGCAGCCTTATAACGAGTATGATAATGTAGGGGACGGCTTCTCCTTCACTAACTATAATGGGGAAGAAATGCTGAATGTCATCAACTACTCCAAACAGATTTTCTTCGATAAGAAACGCCAGTGGAACCAGATGGTAGACCGGGCAATGGCAAACGATTATTCCTGGAATGCGTCCAAGTTCCGCTATGAAGGGCTGTATAAGTACCTGATGGGGGAATGCTAATCCTATAAGATAAATGGTTAAGGGGAACTCCCCCATTGCACAGATACCGTCGGTGCAATGGGGGAGTTGCTGTTGGCTTGCCTACTTAATCCATTTCTTCCCCTTTATATTCTGCAATCATGCTATGCAGTTTTTTCATGGCTTCGTCAATCCCCCCAACTTCATTGATAATCCCTTCTTTTACCGCCTGGTTCCCGACAAGGATGGTTCCCAGGTCCTTTGTCAGCATACTGGTGTTTATCATCATTTTTTCCAATTGTTCCTGCGTGGCAAAGCAGTGGCTTGCCACGAACCCGGTAATCCGGTCCTGCATCTGCTGGAAATAGTCGTAGGTCTGCGGCGCGCCGATAACCAGCCCATTTAGCCGCACGGGATGGATGACCATAGTCCCAGTAGGCACGATATAAGAGTAATCCGTGGAAACAGCCAGCGGTACCCCGATGGAATGGCTGCCCCCCAGCACAAGGGAAACTGTGGGCTTGCTTAGGGAGGAAAGCATTTCTGCAATGGCAAGGCCGGATTCCACGTCCCCGCCTACTGTATTGATAATCACAAGAACCCCGTCAATGTTGCCGTCATCTTCGATAGATGCAAGCTTGGGCAGCACATGCTCATATTTTGTGGTTTTGGTATTGGGGGCAAGGCTTTCATGGCCTTCGATTTCCCCAATAATGGAAAGCAGGTGGATTTTATGGCGGGATTTCCCCTGGTCTAAGGTAAGCTGCCCCATTTCTTTGATTTCTTCATTTTCATTCTGGTTTTTCTGCTGCGTGGTAGTTTCTTCCATATTTTCCATTCCTTTCAGTTCTCTTAGGCACAAAGTCTTTTATTAGTATTGAAAAATATGGTGGAATTTATACAAAGGACAGAAAATTAGTTGAGTTTTTTCTAATTTTGAGGTATATTATTAGTAGGAAGAAGGGTGGCTGTATCGGAATTTTGGAAGGCTGCACCATATAAGGCAGAATGTTGAGTAAAGGATGGGTGGGAATTATGAAGAAGTATAAGAGAAGCTCTTTTGAAGTGGAGGCAGTGGAGTACGAACTTGGGAAAGGAATGGAAGACGGGTTTATGCCGTGGACTTCTGTAGTGACGACAGGATGGATTAAAACGGATAACTTGATAAAAATTACCCGGGAGGACGGCGTGGTGGTGTGCCCATTCATCCAGAACCGCAGGGGGCTGACTTTCTTAAGGGAAGGGGATTATATCATAACGGAAACAGACATGGAGCGGCATGTATGCGGGCGCGATAAGTTCCCAAAACGTTATTGCCCAATAGAGGAATAAGGCGAAGGAATAGCGCTGGGCTCCTGCCATAGGGATGTGGCAGGAGCCCACTTTTGTTTTTGGAAGGAGGGCAAAGAATGTCATTGCAGTTGGTGTTTGGGGGTTCTGGCAGCGGGAAATCCCATTACGTCTACCAGAAGGTTTTACAGGAAGCCCAGAAGGAACAGGAGAAAACGTTTTTCGTGCTGGTGCCGGAGCAGTTTACGATGCAGACCCAGCGGGAGCTGGTAAGCCGCCAGAAGGACCACAGCATTATGAATGTGGACGTGGTAAGTTTCCCAAGGCTTGCCTACCGGATTTTTGACGAACTGGGGATGGGGAATTTAAGCATTTTAGAGGAAACAGGGAAAAACCTTTTGCTGCGCCGGGTGGCGGAGGAGCAGCAGGGGAATTTAAAGCTGCTGGGGGCAGGGATGAAAAGGACGGGCTATATCACCGATGTAAAGTCCATTATTTCCGAGCTGACCCAGTACCGGGTGCAGCCTGGGCAGTTGGATACTTTTATCGGGGATGAAAGCCAGTCCCCCCTGTTCCGGTATAAAATCCAGGATATCCAGACCATGTACCAGGGGTTTCTGGACTATCTGGAAGGGAAATTCATCACAACAGAGGAGCTTTTGGAGGTGCTGGCGCAGGTAGCGGGCCAGTCCAGGATCCTGAAAGGTTCCGTGATCGTACTGGACGGCTTCACTGGGTTTACCCCTGTGCAATACTATTTGCTGGAAGCCTTGTGCTTGCTGACGGATGAAATTATAGTGACGGTTACTCTGGATGGGAGGGAAGACCCTTACCGGTGTCAGGGGGTCCAGGAACTGTTTTATATGAGCAAAAAGACGGTTTCTGCCTTGCTGGACATTGCAGGGAGGAACCACGTGGAGGTAAAGGACCCCTACTGGGTGGAACATTCCGGGAACAGCAGGTTTGCAGGATCCCCCTCCCTGCTGTGGCTGGAGCAGAACCTGTTCCGGTTCCGGCCGCGGCCTTATTATGGGGGCGGGAAACGTCAGGGGAAGGCGGCGCAAGGCAGCCAGGTTCCGGAAGGGGCGGAGGGCTGCGGGGCAGCCGGAGGGGATCATTTGGATATCCAGATGTATTCCTTACAGACCCCCAGGCAGGAGCTTCATTTTATTGCAAGGGAAATCAAGCGGCTGGTGCGGGAACAGGGATACCGTTACAAGGACATTGCCATTGTCTGCGGGGATGTGGAACGCTATGGGAATTATGCAAATGAGATTTTCGGCACATACCAAATCCCACTGTTTTTGGATGCCCGGAAAAATATTGTGTTCCATCCCATGACGGAATTTTTAAAGCAGGCGTTGTTGCTGGTGGAGCAGGATTTTTCCTATGAAGCGGTGCTGGGCTATTTCCGCTGCGGGCTTTCTGGCTGGGCGCTGGAGGACGTGGATATTTTGGAAAATTACCTGCTGGCAGAGAATATCCGTGGATACCGGAAGTGGCAGAAAACATGGGTGCGCCGTGGCTCGGTGGAGTCTGCGGAGGAACTGGGGCATATCAATTCCCTGCGGGAAAAATTCATTGCCCAGATTTCCCCCTTATGGGAAGCGTTCCGCAAAAAAGACGGGCAGCGCCATACGGTGCGGGAAGAATCAAAGGCTTTGTATGGCCTTGCCTTCCAGCTTGACGTGGAAGGTCAGCTTGCGGAGTATGAGGAATCTTTTACAGAGGAAGGGGAAACTGCCCTTGCCAAGGAGTATGCCCAGATTTATAAGATTGTCATGGATTTGCTGGACAAGATGGTGGAGCTTTTGGGGGAGGAGCGGATGAATGTCCGGGAGTACCGGGAAATTTTGGAAGCTGGCCTGGAAGCGGCGGCGGTAGGGATTATCCCGCCGGGTTATGACAGGGTGGTGTTCGGCGATATTGAAAGGACAAGGCTTTCAGACATTAAAGTGCTGTTTTTTGCAGGGGTCAACGACGGGCTGATCCCTAAGGCGCAGGAGCATGGGGGGATTATTTCCCAGGCAGACCGGGAACTGTTTGCAGCCCATGGCATGGAGCTTGCCCCCACGGACCGAGAGCGTAGCTTTATCCAGAAATTTTATCTCTACTTAAATCTGACAAAGCCATCGGAAAAGCTGTATGCCACATGGTTCCGGGTCAGCCAGGATGGGAAGGAAACAAGGAAATCCTATCTGGTTGGGACGCTTCTGCGCATGTTCCCAGAACTGCGCCCAGTCCGGGTGGAGGATGAATTTGGGCTTGGGAAGGCCATGTCGCGGAATGTGCCCAAAGGTACGGCAGGAAGTTCCCGGAATACAGGCAATCCGGCGGGCTCTGGGGGAGTTTCCGGTAAGGGGCAGGAAGGGGGTGCAAGCCTGCCGGATGCAATCGTTACGCCCAAAAGCAGCCTGAAATATCTGGTGGAAGGCATCCGCAAGGCAAAGAAAGGCCAGGTGTACCCGGAATGGAAGGGGCTGTTCCGCTGGTATCTGTCGCAGGAAGGGTGGCGGGAGCAGGTGCAGCCATTTTTAGAAGCCGCTTTTTATCGGTACCATGCAAAGCCCATGGGGGCTGAGGTAACAAGGGAACTGTATGGCAAGGTGCTGGAAAACAGCGTTACCAGGCTGGAGCAGTTCAGCGCATGTGCTTTTAGCCATTTCCTCCAATACGGCCTGGATCTGAAAGAGCGCAGGCTGGGGGAATTTGCCCCGGTGGACATGGGGAATATGTTCCACGAAGCCTTGGAACGCTACTCCAACCATATGGAGGAACGGGGCTACCACTGGTTTGACGTGCCGGAGGACGTAAAGGAAGAATTGATCCAGCAGGCCATTGAGGAAACGCTGGGTTCCGGCTTTGACAGCCTCCTGTTCCAGCAGGCCCGGACGGCTTACCTGTTGGAGCGGATGAAACGGATTTTAAGGCGGACCATTGAAACCATTGCGGCGCAGGTGGAAACCAGCCATTTTTCCCCGGAGGGCTATGAGATTTCCTTTTCCTTTGCGGAAAATCTGGATGCGGTAAACTTTATTTTAAGCGACGAGGAAAAAATGCGGCTCCGGGGCAGGATTGACCGGGTGGACACCAGGAAAGAGGGGAGCCAGGTCTATGTGAAAGTCATTGACTATAAATCCGGGAACCGGGAGTTCCAGCTTTTGTCCCTGTATTACGGCCTGCAGCTCCAGCTTGTGGTGTATCTGAATTCCGCCATGGAGCTGATGCGGCGGAAATACCCGGACAGGGAAATCATTCCCGGCGGCATGTACTATTACCATTTGGACGACCCTGTCATTGAGGGGACTTCCGCCAGCACGGACGAGGAAATTCAGAAAAAAATTTTGGAAGAACTGAAATTAAAAGGGGTAGCTGGGGAACCGGAGGACGGGAGCGTCAGCAAAAAGGCAAAGCGGGCGGGGAAGGAGGAGTTCCAAATCCTGTCCCGCTATGTGAACCACAAAATCCGGGATATTGGCAGGCGGATTTTTGATGGGGAAATCGGGGCGGAGCCTTACCAGCTTGGGGACGATACCGGGTGCGACTACTGCCCCTACCATGGGGTCTGCGGCTTTGACAGCTCCTCCCCGGGCTGGGGCTACCGGAAGCTTGAGGATATTAAGGATGAAACGGAAATCCTGGCACGTATGCGGGAAGCCGGACTGGGGGAAGCAGAAGAAGGAAATGGCAGAGGGCAGCCCAGGACGGGCGGGGAGACAGCAACCGGGAATGGGGCAAAGGAGGGATAAGGCAATGGAAAAAAAATGGACGAAAGAGCAGCAGCAAGTCATTTCGCTGGAAGGCCGGAACCTCCTTGTGTCGGCAGCAGCAGGCAGCGGCAAGACAGCAGTTTTGGTGGAGCGGATTATACGGAAAATCACAGACAGCGTACATCCGGTGGATATTGACAAGCTGCTGATTGTGACATATACTAATGCGGCGGCGGCGGAGATGCGGGAGCGCATTGGCGCAGCTATTGAACGGGCCTTGGGGCAGCAGCCGGAAAACCCCCATCTCCAGCGGCAGCAGACTTTGCTGCACAATGCGCAGATAACTACCATACATAGTTTCTGCCTTTCCGTGATACGCAATTATTTCCACCGGATAGACTTAGACCCGGATTTCCGGGTAGCAGAGGAAGGGGAACTGAAACTGCTGAAAAGCGATGTGCTGGACCAGGTGCTGGAACATTTTTACCAGGAAGCAAAGCCGGAATTCCTTGCGCTGTCGGAAACGATTGCCACTGGGAAAAATGACATGCCTTTAAAGGACGCTATTTTAAAGCTGTTTGAATTTGCCATGAGCTACCCTTGGCCTGAAGAATGGCTTTATAACTGCAGAAAGCCTTTCCACATCCAAAATATGGAAGAATTTGAAGCCCTCCCGCTGGCAGGGGAGCTCCTCGCCTATCTGGACAGCATCAGCAGCCAGTGGGCGCTGCAGATGGGCATTTGCAGGGACTTAAGCATGGAAGGGGACGGCCCTTTTATGTATGGGCCGCTGCTGGAGCAGGAAGCGCAGGCCATGGAACGGATTGGGGCAAGCAGCACTTACCAGCAGTATTACGAAAGAATCTGCGGCTGTTCCTTTGCGCGCCTTCCATCCGCAAGGAAATTTGAAGGGGACATGGAGAAAAAAAACCGGATACAGAAGCTGCGCAATGAGGTAAAGGACTCCATAAAAAAAGTGAAGGAGCAGTTTTTATTCCAAAGCCCCCAGGAAATGGTTAAGGACATGCAGAAAAACCGCCCAGTGGCGGATATGCTGGTGGAAACGGCCCTGTATTTCATGGAAAAATTTACAGAAAAAAAGCGGGAGCGGAACATATTGGATTTCAATGATTTGGAGCATTTTGCCCTGAAAATCTTAGTGGAAGGCAAGACCAAGGAGCCCAGCCGGACCGCCGCGGAGCTGAGGAAAAATTATGTGGAAATCATGGTGGACGAATATCAGGATTCCAACTATGTACAGGAAGCCATTATAAAGGCTGTTTCCAAGGAAGCCGAAGGGATTTCCAATATTTTTATGGTGGGGGACGTAAAGCAGAGCATTTACCGGTTCCGCATGGCAAGGCCGGAGCTTTTTATGGAAAAATACAATACCTATACCCAGGAGGAAAGCAGCAGGCAGCGGATTGACCTGCGGATGAATTTCCGCAGCAGGGCCCAGGTCCTTGGGCTGGCTAACGATATATTTTACCGTGTCATGAAAGAGGACATTGGCGGCATTACTTATGATGCCAAGGCGGCGCTTTACCCCGGCGCAGCCTTCCCGGAAGGGGAACCGGGGATGTTTGAGCCTTGCTTTTTGGTAGTGGAGCCAAACCCGGAGGAGAAGGGCACAAAGCCCCAGGAACTGGAAGCCAAAGCAGTGGGCATGGAAATCAAGAAGATGATGGAGAGCCAGATGGTGACGGAAGAAATGCCAAAGGATGGCAGCCTGGGGACACTGCGGCCGGTCCGCTACTCCGATATTGTTATTTTGCTGCGCTCCATGGGAAGCTGGGCGGACGCCTTTGTGAAAATCTTAGGGGAACTGGGGATTCCGGTACGGGCGTCTTCCGGGACAGGGTATTTTTCAGCCGTTGAGGTGCAGACCGCCTTAAACTTACTGCGGCTTTTGGACAACCCAAGGCAGGACATCCCTATGGCTGCCGTGCTTTCTTCCCCAATTGTGGGGCTAACAGGGGAGGATTTGGCGGTGATACGGACGGCCTGCCCCAAGGTAAAATTTTATCAGGCAGTCATGGACTTTGCCAGCAAGTTTCCGGGGAGCCTGACAGGGACCCAGCAGAAAAAGCTGCGCAGCTTTTTGGATTTATTGGAAAAATTCAGGAAAAAGGCCAGCTACACTCCCATCCACGAACTGCTCTACCAGGTGCTGGAGGAAACCGGCTACCAAGCGTATGTCTATGCCCTTCCCGGCGGGGAAGTCCGGCAGGCAAATCTTGAAATGCTGGTGGAGAAGGCAATTGCCTATGAAAATACCAGCTACCGGGGCCTGTTCCATTTTATCCGCTACATGGAGCAGCTGCAGGAGTATGATGTGGATTTCCCCCTTGCAGAAGGGGAGGAGGCAGAGGACGTGGTGCGGATTATGAGCATCCACAAAAGCAAAGGGCTGGAGTTCCCAGTTGTATTTGTGTCTGGCCTTGGGAAAATGTTCAATAACCAGGACCAGCGGGAACGGGTGGTGCTCCACCCCAGCCTTGGATTTGGCATAGATGTGGTGGACGTGCAGCGCCGCCTGCGGACGCCGGGCTTAACAAGGCGGTTCTTAGCCCGGAAAACCTTTATGGAAAATGTAGGGGAGGAGCTGCGGGTGCTCTATGTGGCCCTTACAAGGGCGAAAGAAAAGCTGGTGCTGACAGGGGTTTTGAAAAAGGCAGAGGAAAAGCTCCCTTCCCTGCAGGCCGTTACTGCAGAGGACGGGTTCCTGACGTTCTTAAGCCGTCTGGGCAGCAATACTTTTTTGCAGTTCCTGCTTTTAGCCAGGTCTTGCGCGCCGGAAAACTGCCCCCTTACGCTGGTGAAACAGGAGAGCCTAAAGGAGCAGGAAGTATGGGAAACTGCAGAAGAAGGGCTGACGCGTGTCCAGCTTCTGGCGGAATTGCAGGAGCCAGAGCCGGAATGGGAAGGGCAGGTTGCCGCGCGGCTTTCCTATGAATACCCTTATGAACATGAAGTTGCCATGAAAACCAAGGTGTCTGTGTCCGAATTTAAGCGCCGCGCTATGGACCAGGCTTTGGCGGAGGAAGCAGAAATGATGTTCCCGCTGCCGGAGGAGCCTGTAGCAGGCAAGGCGGAGGAAGGGCAGAGGGAGCGGTATATCCCGGCATTTATGGAAGGGGTACAGGAGGAAAATATAGGGGCGAAGCGGGGGACTGCGATGCACCGCATGTTGGAATGCTACGATTTTACCCGGCCGCCGGAAACTTTGCAGGAGCAATTCCGGGAATTGGCGGAGCAAAAGAAAATAGAGGAAAGCCTGCAGCCGTTTGTCAGGCTGCCAGCCATACGGAAATTTTTGCGGACAGAGCTTGGGGCACGGATGCAGGCTGCGGCAAAGCAGGGAAAGCTCTGCAGGGAAAAGCCCTTTGTGATGGGCAAGCCTGCCTGCGAAGCTTTAGAGGGGACTTCCAGCAGGGAAATGGTCCTGATACAGGGAATTATCGATGTATTCTTTGAGGAAGACGGAGAAATTGTCCTTCTGGACTATAAGACCGATAAGGTGGCGTCTGCCGCAGAGCTTGCAGGCCGCTACCGCACCCAGCTGGAATTGTACCAAGAAGCCATTGAGCGGGCAGTGGGGAAAAAAGTAAAGGAGCGGCTTCTGTATTCCTTCAGCCTTGGGGAAATTGTCCCGGTATAGGGGGAACGCCACGTTGAAAAAGCAGGAAAGAAGCAGATAGGAGGAATTGCCATGTTTTACCAACAGGAAGAAATAGAGATCAACCATAAGAAAATTATATTCCGCAGCGCAAGGGCAGAGGATGCCGAGGAGCTTTTGGCTTACCTGAAAGGAATCTCCCAGGAAACGCCTTTTTTAATCCGCGAGCCGGAAGAAATTACGATTACCATGCAGCAGCAGCGGAATTTCCTCAAAGAGAAGGAAGAATCTCCCAGGGAATTGATGCTGCTGGCCTTTGAGGATGGGAACCATATCGGGAATTGCTCCATATCCAGCCTGGGGAATTTTAGCCGTTATTCCCACAGGTGCGGCATTTCCATTGCGCTGTACCAAAAATACTGCGGCCGCGGGATTGGAAGGAAAATGATGGAAGCCGCCCTGAAAGCTGCAAAAGACATGGGCTATGAGCAGGCGGAGCTGGAGGTGGCCGCTTCCAATTATATGGCAATCGCCCTGTATAAGAGCCTTGGGTTTTCCAAATACGGCATATTCCCTGACAATATGAAATACAGGGACGGGACGTATGAGGACGCGGTCTGGATGATGAAAAAACTGGGATAGCCGGGCCAGGCCAGTGCAGTAATGGAGCCGGAATCTGTTTTTTGCCGTAAGGCAGATTTCAATAGGGTGGATTTCGTTACTGGGAACACCATGGGTGTGAACAGCAGCTTTTGGGAAGGGGAGCAATGGGAAACCTTTCTGGCTTTGGGTTTCCCCATTTTGCAATTTATAGTGCCAAAAGGTTTCCATCATTTTGTGATGGAAACACTTTGCACATAAAAGCGCTCTGGAAAACTAGTTTTTCAGAGCGCTTTTTGTGCAAGATGTCTATGCTGCCAAAGGCAGCAAGACCTTTTGGCTCTATAATATCAGCTATTATAAAAAATGGGAAAACTCAAATTTCTGGTGGATTGTATTTTCCCAAAAAATGCAGTATAATAGTAACGGTTATGCAAAGGAGGGAACATAATGGAAATAAAAATTGAAAATGCTGTGCCGGATGGGTTTACCTATGAACGGGCACACAAAATTATGCATGGAAGGTATGGCAGCATGGAATTTTTGGTTGTGCCCATGTCGGCGGAAGACCAGTTCCAGATACAGCTTTATGCAGACGTGGAGGGCAGCGCAGGGAAAGATCAGCTATTCGGCTACCTGAAAGAACTGCAGCAGCGCCATTCTTTTGTGCCATATGCGGGATATAATGGGAAGGATATGGTTTCTGTCTATGTATCGTCAAAGCCGCAGGAAGATAAAGAGAATTTAACCCTTGTAATATCGGAAATCGAAGCCAAATGCCAGGAATATGGCATACATAACTGCTGCCCTTACTGCGGGCAGGAACGCCCGGTTACTGCGGCGGTGGTGGACCAGATCCCAACTTTGATTTGCGATAGCTGCGGCATGCAGCTTTCCAATGGGGGCGGCAGGGAGAAAAAGGAAAACCTTCCCCTTGGGCTGGTTGGGGCAGTGATTGGCGTCCTGCTGGGGTCCGTCCTCTGGGTCGTGCTGGGGCAGGTGGGCTTCATTGCCGGGATTGCAGGCTATGCGATTGTGTTTTGCGGGATGAAAGGCTACGCTTTGCTTGGGAAGGAACTGTCCAAAACGGGGATTGCCCTCTGCGTCATCCTTTCCTTACTGATGGTTGCAGGGGCTGAAATAGTGTCTTTGGCGATTACGATATACCGGGAGCTGGGCAGCTTGTTTGCGCCAACCATCTGGGATGCATTCGGGTGGGTCCCGGAATTTCTGAAAGAACAGGATGTGCTCTTTGGGGTAGGGAAAGATTTGGCAGTAGGGTATATCCTTGCAATCTGGGCAAGCTATGCTTCTGTAAAAAATGCATGGCAGCAGGTTGACGAGAGCCAAAGGCCCCACACCGTGGAGAGGTTCTGATGGCTGAGGCAAAATGCAGGCTGGTGCTGGCTTCCGCGTCCCCAAGGCGGAAGGAACTGCTGGCCCAGATTGGGGCGGAATTTGATATCCTCCCAGCCAGAGGGGAGGAACATATTTCCACTGCAAAACCGGAACAGGCAGTGATAGAATTGTCCAGGCAGAAGGCGGAGGAAGTAGCAGGATTGCTTGTATCCAAAAAGGGAATAACAGAAAAAACCGTTGTCCTTGGGGCAGACACCATAGTAGCTTTCCAAGGGGAAATCCTGGGGAAACCAAAGAGCAGGGAAGACGCCGCCCGGATGCTGCGGATGCTGTCCGGCAATACCCACAGCGTGTTTACCGGGGTGGCGGCCATCCTGCTGGAACACCAGGAAGCTGTAAAAACATTGTCATTTTTTGAAGAAACAAAAGTCACCATGTATCCCATGACGGAAGGGGAAATCAAGGGCTATGTGGCTACCGGGGAGCCCATGGACAAGGCAGGGGCCTATGGAATCCAGGGAAAATGCGCCATTTACATTGAAAAAATCGCAGGGGATTATAACAACGTAGTGGGCCTTCCTGTAGCTGCCCTTTACCAGAGATTGTCAAAATCAGGCATTGAAATTTTATAAGTGTCATACTATCATAGAATCAGCAGAAGGAGGAATTAATATGAATGAGTATGATGAAACCTGTTTAGAATATTTTTTGGAGCACCAATTGCAGCTATTTGACGAAACTGTGGCAAGGAATCCCGAGGAAGCAGAGGAATTTTTGGAGGACTGCATGGCGGTGGTATGCAAAAACCTCCGGGAAGTCAGGGCTTATTTTAAAGAAGAAGGCGCGGACATTGCCCAGATGAGCGACGACGATTTGGAGGATGCTTCGGAGGTGTTCCCGCTGCCGGATGGAAGGTACCTGGTGGTGGAAGGGTGATTTGCTTATGGAAAAGTATGATGTAATTATTATTGGGGCAGGACCGTCAGGGATTTTCTGCGCCTATGAGTTAATACGGCAAAGGCCGGGGATTAAGGTGCTGATGCTGGAAAAGGGAAGGCGGATTGAAGAACGCCAGTGCCCGAAACGCAGGACAAAGGCCTGCGTGGGGTGCAAGCCATGCTCCATTACCACAGGCTTTGCCGGGGCAGGGGCATTTTCGGATGGGAAATTATCCCTTTCCCCGGATGTGGGCGGCAACCTGCCGGAGCTGTTAGGCTATGACAGGGCAATGGAGCTGATCCGGGAATCAGATGAAATATACTTAAAATTCGGCGCGGACACCAGCGTTTATGGGCTGGGGAAAGAAAAGGAAATCCGTGAAATCCGAAGGAAAGCCATCAATGCCAATTTAAAGCTGGTGGAGTGCCCCATCCGCCACCTGGGCACGGAGGAAGGCTATAAGATTTACAGCCGCCTGCAGGAGCATTTGCTGGCGCAGGGCATAGAAATGAAGTTTAAGTCCATGGTGGAGCGTATTATCGTGGAGGACGGCCGTGCCAAAGGCGTAGTTGCAGCCGGGGGAGAAGCTTATTATGGGGATGAAATTGTCTGTGCCATCGGCAGGGAAGGTGCGGACTGGTTCAGCCATGTGTGCAAGGAACAGGGGATTGAAACAAAGGTTGGGACCGTGGATATCGGCGTCCGGGTGGAAGTCCGGGATGAAGTGATGGAGTTTCTGAACAAGAACCTTTACGAAGCCAAGCTGGTGTACCATACCCCTACCTTTGACGACAAGGTGCGGACATTCTGTACCAACCCTTCCGGGGAAGTGGCGGCGGAATATTACGACAATGGCCTTGCGGTAGTCAATGGCCATGCCTATAAATCCAGTGATTTGAAAACATGCAATACGAATTTTGCACTGCTGGTTTCCAAGAATTTTACAAAGCCCTTTAAGACCCCCATCGAATACGGCAAGCAGATTGCCCAGCTTTCCAATATGCTCTGCGACGGTAAGATTTTGGTGCAGGCCTTTGGGGATTTCCGCCGGGGCAGGCGCACGACGGAGGAACGCCTTTGCAGGAATAATTTGATCCCGACGCTGAAAGACGCAGTGCCCGGGGATTTGTCCCTGGTGTTCCCCCACCGGATTATGGTGGACATTGAGGAAATGATTTTCGCTTTGGACAAGGTGACGCCTGGGATTGCCAGCGATGAAACGCTGCTTTATGGGGTTGAGGTAAAGTTCTACTCTAATAAAGTAGTGGTAAACAAAGAATTTGAAACAAATGTTGCAGGGCTCCGTGCCATTGGCGACGGCGCTTCTGTCACACGGGGGCTCCAACAGGCGTCGGCAAACGGCCTTTCCGTTGCCCGCAGCATTTTAAAGAACATGGATTAACAGGTGGGGATACCAATGAAAAGACAGATAAAATACAGGATTTTGGCAGTGTTCCTCCTGCTGGCCCTGCAGTTGGCAGGATGCCAGTTGGGGGATACCCAGGTGATGGTAAGCGCAGGGTTCAGTGACAATGATGTGTTTAAAATCAAAAACGAAGTCTGTACCCTGCCGGAAGCAAGGGTTGTGATGACGAATTACCAGAACATGTATGCAACCATGTATGGGATTGATTTGTGGAAGCACAAATTTGGCAGCAACGACTTGGAAAATTATGTGAAGGATTTGACGATTTCCCGGCTGGCCCAGATCATGGCAATGGATTTTCTGGCAGAGGAGAAGGACATTTCCTTGTCCAAGGAAGAAAAGGGCAAAATTCAGGAAGCGGCGGAGGAATATTATAATTCCCTGAATGACACAGAAAAGGAATATATGCATGTGAAGCAGGGAGATATAGAAATCCTTTACAAGCGATATGGACTTGCCAATAAGCTTTACACCCACCTGACCCAGGGGGTGGACGACGAGGTGAGCGACGACGAAGCAAGGGTGATGGAAGCCCAGCAGATTTTTGTGACAAGCAAGGAAAAGGCAAAAGAGGTGGCAGGGCAGCTAAAGGAAGGGACGGATTTCCTTTCGGTTGCAAATATTTATAACGAGGCCTCGGAGATTGAGGTTACGTTCGGCAGGAACGATGTAGCCCCGGAGGTGGAGAAGGTGGCTTTTTCCCTGGAAAACGACCAGGTGAGCAGGCGCATCAAGACGGATAAAGGGTTCTATTTCCTGAAATGCATCAACCATTACAACCAAGAAAAAACGGACGACAACAAATCTGTGATTCTGGAGAAACGCCGGAAAGAAGCCTTTGACGATGTGTATATGGAATTTCTGGATACCCTGTCCTCGGAATTCAATGAGCAGGTCTGGGAACAGGTGAAGGTGGAAGTCAACCAGGAGGTGAAGACGGATAGCTTCTTTGAGGTGTATGAGAAGCATTGTGACTGGTAAAAACAGTTTGTTTATTCCCGCAGGCAACAAGGCAAGCGGCCGCGCTGGCGCGGATATCTGACAGTATAAAAGGGAGCCGGAAAACCGCAGGGGCAGCAGTTTTCCGGCTTTCAGTTTTTAGGAAAGCTTGGATGCTGTTAGACGGCGATAACTCAAAAATTTTCTCAGACAAAATTTTGAAGTATTCTTCTTTTGTAATAGCCTTTGCGTCCCGTCAGATTTTTTATCTCTATGTATTATATACATGGATTGAAAATCATTCCACAGCATACAGAGAGCATCCCACAGCAAATGGATGAACACGTTACTTTCTACAGCCGAGAAAAGAAAAAGGAAGCTGTTTATAAAGGCAGCTTCCCGGCAATATCAAATTGAAGGAGGAATGTATGTATGGCAATGCAAATTAATGGAAACTATGATAATTCCAGAACTGACTACGCAGAAAGGGTAAAGGAAAAACAGGCCGCTGAAAGGGCGGAGAAGGCAAAGGAAGCAGAAAAAGCTGCAGAGGAAAAAGGACCAGCCAAACTGTCTGAACCGCAGGATGAATACATCAGCAGTGAAAAGTCAGGGAAAAAGCCTACCGGGCTGTACCGGGTGGGCCGGGACGAGAACGGCAACCAGAAAATCTTTTTTGAGGATCCGAAAGCTGCCCATGCAGATGGAAAGGAGGATCTAAAAGCCGCCCATCCGGATGAAAAGGAAGACTTGAAAGCAGATGGAGATCGTTCCAAGGAAGATGAAGACGGCAAAGGGCCGAAGGTAGGCGGGAACAGCCAAGGAAAGCCGGAAGAGATCTGTGTCGCCAATACGGACGCAGTTGAAAGGGAGATTAGAAAACTGAAGGAGAAAAAACAGCAGCTGGAACAGCAGATCCAGTCAGCTTCCGGAGATGAAAAGAAAATCCGGGAGCTGGAGAAAAAACTGGCGCAGGTAGAACAGGAATTAAGCCAAAAGGACAATGATACATACCGAAGGCAACATACTTCTTTTTCCAGAAAAAATGGTTAGCAAAATCATCCTAGACAGTCAACGGCAAGAGGAACAGGCTTCTTCTGCCGTTGGCAGTCCTGCCTGTCCTTGCTAGTAAGAAGCCAGAGCTGAAAGTGGACCGGATGATGTTGTGTGGGAAAGGACTACCATGATTACGAAGTATATCTGAAGGAAACTCAGGCGCAGCGGTGGTACAGAACGCCATAAACTGTTTGTGGGTCTTTGCAATTCAAAAAATCGGAATTCTCAGAAGGAAATATGAAATGCATAATAAATATCTTAAAATATTAAGCTGTATGGTTTTTGGAACCGGCGCTTTATTAGGATTGGCGAGGGGCAGCAGTATGCCATTCAAATCAATTCAGGAAGAAGTTACAGCAGAATACGATGTGGAGAGGAAAAATCAAGAAACAGAAAACACAGCCGAATTTGGCAATCCAAAGGAAGTGTTGGAGCATATTCCGATTACGTCAAATGTTGAAATTAAAGAAACAGGGGAGGATGGATTACAAATTGAATTTGAATTAGAGAATGTAGGGCTCTGCACTTTTGCTGCCAGCAAAGGAAATGAATTTGTTCTGCCGAATGAAGTTTTTGTAGATACTACCAAAATTGAATGGACAGCATCAACCGCAGATGGGGAATATATTTTTCCTTCTATGAGGGTTAATGAAGCTGGGGATATGTTTATGATAGATTGGGCATATAACGGATACTGTTTTGCTATTTATGGGAAGTCACCGCAGGATACAAGTGATAGGGATATGGCCGGAAAGATTGCGTTAGCATTGATATATTACTCCGGCGGTTAAATATCAATGTATCTTGCCTGCCTAATCAATATCTAACCGCCGGAGTAATACAATTTATTTTGGATATGTTAGAAAATACAAAACCTACTGTATTTTTTGTCGGATATCTGACGTTGTTCCAGAAGCAATAACCAGCGTTTCTTGCTTCTGGAACAAGCAATCAAAAACTTTGCCATGTTGTGTTTTTCGTAACATTATTTCGCCAGCAGCATCATAATCTGGTTGCTCCTTGCCACGAATTTGCCCATGGCGTCTGTGGGCAGCGGGTGGTTGCTTAGCACAGCCAGGTCATAAAGCTGTTCGCAGAACAGGTTCACATGCTCGGATTCCTTATTGTTTAAGATATACTGGACAAGGGCATGCTTTGCGTTCAGGACAAGGGTCTGGTCGCCGCCGAACATAGAAGCGTCCATCCCAGCCATGCCGTACATTTTCATCATGTCCTGCATCCTGCGCCCTTCTTCGGAAAGGGTGATGACGGAGGCAATCTCTGCGTTTTTCAGCTTTTCTACTGACACCTTTAAGTTCTCATTGTTCAGGGCTTTGCGGAAAGTTTCCGTCAGGCTGTCCTTGGCTTCTTTCAGTTCTTCCTCTGGGATATCCTCCTTCAGGGACTCTGTCAGGTCTGCGTCAATGCGGACAAACTTGATTTTCTCATTCCTGCGCTCCAATTGGGTGATGAAGGAGGTGTCAATGTTGTGATCCAAAATCACTGCGTCCATGCCCTGCTCTTTGAACATATTGATATACTGGCCTTGCTGCTGGACATCGGTTACATAGTAAACTGGCTTACGGGTGTCTTTATCTTCCTCCTCTGGGGTGTCAGTCCCGGCAGAGGTATCGGTATCGGCAGCGCCGTTGTTTTCGGTATCAGCATCTGTGGTTCCGTCAGCGTTTTCGGCTGCAGGTTCTTCCACTTTCAGGCACTCCGGGAGTGTTAAATATTTGTCATCCAAGTTTTTAAAGAGGATGTAATCATTCATTTTGTCGCAGAATTTTTCATCCTTCAGGCAGCCGAACTTGATAAAGGGGCTGATGTCGTCCCAGTATTTTTCATAAGATTCCTTGTTGGTCTTGCACATGCCGCTTAACTTGTCCGCTACTTTTTTCGTGATGTAATCGGAAATTTTCTGGACGAAGCCGTCATTCTGCAATGCACTCCGGGACACGTTCAGGGGCAGGTCTGGGCAGTCAATCACGCCTTTTAGCAGCATCAGGAATTCCGGGATGACTTCCTTAATGTTGTCGGCAATGAATACTTGGTTGTTGTACAGCTTAATCATCCCTTCAATGGAATCGTATTCCGTATTGATTTTCGGGAAATACAGGATGCCCTTTAAGTTGAAGGGGTAGTCCATGTTCAGATGGATCCAGAACAGGGGTTCCTTGTAATCCTGGAAAACTTTCCGGTAAAATGCTTTGTATTCGTCGTCGGTGCAGTCGTTGGGGTGCTTGGTCCAAAGGGGGTGGGTGTCATTCAAGGGCACGGGGCGCTTGATGATTTTTGCCTTTTCTGTGCGTGGGGAAACTTCCACCTGCTCTTTGGTCCCGTCCTCGTTTTCTTTTTCCTCAAATTTAGCTTCTTCTATGATAGTTTCAATAACAGTGTCTTTTTCTGTTACCTCGCTGGCTGGGATGGTTTCGTATTCAGGCTCAGCATTTTCTTTTTTCAGGAAAATGGGGGTGGGCATGAAGGAGCAGTATTTTTCAATGACTTCCCTTGCCCGGTATTCGTTGGCGAATTCCAAACAGTCTTCGTTGAGGAATAAGGTGATTTCAGTGCCTACGGTATCTTTGGAGCCGTCGGACATGTCAAATTCTGTCCCGCCGTCACATTCCCAGTGCACAGGCACGGCGTCTTTCTGCCAGGAAAGGGAATCAATGTGCACGGCGTCCGCCACCATAAAGGCAGAATAGAAGCCCAGCCCGAAATGGCCGATAATCTGTTCCTCGCTGGCCTTGTCCTTGTATTTTTCCAGGAAATCCGTTGCGCCGGAGAATGCAATCTGGTTGATATATTCCTCTACCTCGTCCCCGGTCATGCCAAGGCCGTTGTCGATAAATTTCAGGGTCTTTTCTTCCGGGTTTACTACAATCTGGATCTTAGGCTCAAAGTCCTGCGGAAGCTCGTATTCGCCCATCAGGTCTAATTTTTTTAGCTTGGTGATGGCGTCGCACCCGTTGGAAATCAGTTCCCGGTAGAAGATGTCATGGTCGGAATAGAGCCATTTCTTTATAATAGGGAAAATATTGTCGCTGTTGATGGAAAGGTTCCCATGTCTGCTGCTCATAATGATACACTCCTTTATCGTTTTATATGCAATAATGATAACCTGAAATAGATTGTAATACCCATTTTTTTAAAAGTCAATAGAAAATTAGCACTCTTTTTACATGAGTGCTAACAAAAGGGCGGGAATGCAGGAAAATCAAGGGGTCTGGGAATTATTAAAAGTTTATAAACTTATGGCTTGAATATGAAAAAATCATAGGGCAGAATTTAAATGATTAGGGTGCCAAAAGCACCTTTGGTGCTACGCTCATACCATATATTGCTATTGCAAATCAATTTGCACATCAATATATGGTATAGAGCGGGTGCGCCGCACCCTTTTGGCACCCTAATCATTTAAATGAATTAGATGAAAAATAATTATTTGCATAATTCCGGAATTCAGGTTAAAATAATAGCATGTTTTGCAACAGTGCAAAAAGGGGTAAATGTTTTGTGGTATGAACCAGAAAGGGGGGCATTAGGACATGGATGTGGCAAGAAAAGAAGAAACCTATACCATGGAAAAAATCTATGCTTTGCCGGATGGGGAGCGGGCGGAGCTGATTGACGGCCATATTTATTATATGGCGCCGCCAAGCACAAAGCACCAAAGATTGCTTAATTATATCATTACAGAGATTAATTTGTATATCCGGGAAAGTGACGGGGACTGTGAAGTGTTCCCAGCTCCCTTTGCCGTGTTTTTGGAGGGAAATGATAAAAATTATGTAGAGCCTGATATATCTGTGGTATGCGATAGGGATAAAATTACGGATAAGGGCTGTAACGGTGCGCCTGACTGGGTGATAGAAATTGTTTCCCCCAGCAGCCGTAAGATGGATTATTTTAAAAAATTATTTAAATACCGTACCTCTGGCGTCAGGGAATATTGGGTGGTGGATGCAGAAAAAGAACTGGTAACAGTGTATGATTTTGTACATGACGACATGGAAGAATATTCTTTTGGGGCGGACGTGCCAGTTGGCATTTATGAAGGGTGCTCCATAAAGGTACAATAATTAGGCGGCGGATAGGCGGACAGGGAACATTCCGTGAAAAGTGCCGCAGGGCACAAACGGCAGAGAAAGGGGCAGGGAACATGTGGATGGTACTTTTAAGCGCGCTTCTGTTAGGGACAGCCTGCGGTATGGCTTATCTTTCCAGCAGGTTTGCAAAATTTGCTTTCGTACAGAAGGCAGCAAAAGGGAAAAAGTGGCTCCGTTTTGCCATAGGGCTTGCCTGTGTATTGGCAGTTGTACTTGGCACAGGGGCGGCTTTTGGGGCAATCAATGCGGAGCTTTGCATCCTGCATTTGGTGTTTTTCTGGCTGGTTTGTGACGGAATCAGCAAGCTGGCGGAGCGGAAACGCCAAGGCAGCAGGGAGAGCGGGGCGGATGTGCTGGATTGGGCTGGGGCCAGCAAGGGGAAAGGATTTCCAAGGTATTATGCCGGGGCATGTGCATTAGGGATTACTGCAGCATATCTGGCCTGCGGCTGGCTTTTTGCCCACCATGTATCCCGGACAGCCTATACGCTGGCAACAGAAAAAGATGTGGGCAGCTTACGCATTGTGCAGATTGCAGATTCCCATGTAGGGAACACCTTCAGCGGGGAAGGGTTTTTAAAGCATGTACAGGCCATTCAGTCAGAACACCCGGATGTTGTGGTGATTACAGGGGATTATGTGGATGACGATACCTCAAAAGAGGACATGGTAGCTGCATGTGAGGCGCTTGGCACACTGGAAACAACCTATGGCGTTTACTATGCATTTGGGAACCATGACAAGGGATATTACGGCCCAGAATACCGTGGCTACAGCGGGGATGATTTGATTGCCGAGCTGGAGAAAAACCATGTGGCAGTCTTGCAGGACGAAACCGTATTGCTAGGCGGCGGTTTTTGCCTGATTGGCCGACAGGACCGTTCCGAGGGCCGGCAGGGCGGCCGGGCGTCTATGGAAGAACTGGTAGAAAATTTGGATGCTGGAACCTATAGCATTGTGCTGGACCACCAGCCCCATGACTATGATGCACAGGCCGCGGCAGGCGTGGACTTGGTGCTGTCCGGGCATACCCATGGCGGGCAGCTGTTCCCATTTAACCATATGGGGGAATGGCTGGGGCTGGACGATAAAACGTATGGCTTGGAACAGCGTGGGGACACAAACTTTATTGTAACCTCCGGCATTTCCAACTGGGCCGTCCAATTTAAAACCGGGTGTAAGGCAGAATATGTGGTCGTTGACGTGCAGGGCAACGGGAAGCAGAAAACGCCTTAGAATGGACAGGAAAACCCAACAATAGAAGGGCTTGTGCAAAGGATGGCAAAGTGCAAGTGTGTGTGGTTGTGGCAGGGTAACAGTACGGAATATGATTGGCGAAAGCATGGGATAAGTATGCGAAAATACTATGTTGACAATATACGTTGGGTTATCATTTTACTTCTTGTTCCCTACCATGCAGCAATGGCATGGAATGTATGGGGAGAACCAAATTACATTTATTTTGAAAGCAATAAAATAATGAGCAGCATTGTGGTATTTTTTAGTCCGTATTTTATGCCGCTTATGTTTTCCATTGCAGGCATTTCCACAAGATTTGCCCTGCAAAAGCGGACAATCGGGCAATATGTGCTGGAAAGGGCTGAAAAATTACTGATACCATTTATTTTTGGGACAGTGCTGATTATGCCGCCTATGGCATATATCGCCGATAAATTTAATTATGGTTATCAAGGGAATTTATTTGGGCATTATGCTGTTTTCTTTACACGTTTTACTGATTTAACAGGCGCTGACGGCGGTTTTTCGGTTGGACAGTTTTGGTTTATTCTATATCTGTTCTTTATTTCGCTCATTGCTGTTGGGATTATCTTATTGCAAAGAAAAATAATGCGCCTAAAAGAGATTGATATACCGCTTGTGCTGAGTTTCCTTTGGGGATTGCCGTTACCATTTTTTAGCGGGGCGCTTTCGGCAGGCGGAAAAAGCCTTGCGGAGTATACTTACATTTTTCTTGTTGGCTACTATATGTTCTCAAATGATGATATAATCAACAAAGCAGAAAAATGGAAATGGATTTTCTTGTGTATAGGCATAACAGCAACGGTTTTCAATGTATATATGTTTATTTGGTCAGATATACAGCAAACATTGTTAAATACGATTGCAAAATATGTATCGGAGTGGTTTATGGTTACTTCCTTGTTAGGGATTGGAAAAAGGTATTTGAATTTTAACGGGAAAATATCAAAATATATGTCAAAAAGGTCATATACTTTTTATATTTTTCATTTTATTTGGGTGGTGTTGTTCCAATATCTTTTCTTTCATGTATGTAGTGGTAATATAATTTTACTATATGTTTTCCCAGTGCTTTTGGCATATGGGGCAACATTGTTATGTTGTGAGATTTGTAACAGAGTTTCTTTTTTCTCTTTCCTTAGGTAAGTTAGTATTTTCAAGAAAATAATATCTTGTTTTATTTAGGAAAGATTTTGTCACGCTAAAGCGTGAAAATATCTGAAATGACAGGAGGTACTATAATGAGCATGGATTTAAATTCCTGGAAATACAAAGAGGGGGCTGCCCTCTGTACGACCCCCAGGTCCCGGCAAGGTCTGATTCCTGGACAGACCAGTGACGGCCCATAGGCGGCAGATAAGGAGTGGAGCAAGGTTATGTCAGGACAAATCAAAGGGAGCATGGTATCGGGCAATCCAGCATTTCGTGGCAAAGCTCCATATGGGGGTAGCGGGGGTGGCATGGGCGACCCTGATTGCGCAGGGGATTTCCGCGCTGCTTTCTTTCGGGTTCCTGATGCGGAAATTAAAGGGGATTGAAACGGAAGAATTCCGCCGTTTTGACAAGGCTTTGCTGAAAAACATGGTAAAAGTGGCAATCCCTACCATTGTGCAGCAGTCCATTGTGTCGGTAGGGATGGTGCTGGTCCAGTCCGCCGTCAACCAGTTTGGCTCTGCTTTTTTGGCAGGGTATACAGCCGCAACGAAAATCGACGGGATTGCCATTGTGCCCATGGTGGCCGTGGGAAATGCGGTTTCCACCTATGTGGCCCAGAATATGGGCGCAAGGAAGCCAGAGCGGATTGGGCAGGGCTACCGGATCTGCCTTGCCATGGCGGCTGGCATCGGGCTTTTGATTGCCTTGCTTCTGCATTTTACAGGGACTGGCTTCGTAGGGCTTTTTTTGGATTCAGAGTCCAGCAGCGAAGCCATAGCCGTCGGGGCCCAGTACCTTAGCATTGTTTCCCTGTTTTATTTTATGATGGGGCTTATGAATGTCAGCAACGGGGTGCTCCGGGGTGCGGCGGATATGGGATGGTTTTTGTCCTGCAGCCTGTGCAACTTAGGGGTCCGGGTAGGGCTTACCTACCTTTTGGCGGAAGCCACCCATGGGATGGTAATTATGTGGGCGAACCCTGCGGGATGGGCAGTGGGGCTTGTGATAGCGGTGTTCCGGTACTTCCAGGGGGGATGGAGGGGGAAGGAGATTATCAAACAATAGGCATCTACTGTGCCCTTTTGAAATATTTCCAAAAATCAACCGTCCCTCGCAGATCCTCCTCATCTTCAAACAAATCCAATGCTTTCCCAACCTCAATCGCAAAGTCCACGTATGCATTTGCCCGTGCCGTCACCACATTCCCTGCCCTTATGCAGTCTGCATCTGTGCTGTGGGTGGAAGGGATGCCTTCCAAAATCCCTGCTTGCTCCAAGATATCCACGCCAGCGCAGATGCCGGCAACCAGCGTTCCTTGCTGGTGCAGCTTCTTTACGGTTTTAAGCACTAAATCCGTTTCAATCTGCCGTACCATCCCGCCCGGCACAATAAAACTCCTGACATTCCCGCAGCCGGCTTCGCTTAAAGGCATGTCAGCATGGATGGAATACCCTTCCATAGATTTTATGTCAGGCTTTTCCGTGAAACAAAATAATACTTGGCTATTGGTATATTGTAAAAAATAGTTCAGGATGACAATTTCATAAATACAGCAGCCGTCATATAACAAAACAATATCTTTCATAATCTTTTCCTCCATTCTGCATCCAGTTTACCATATCAGCCTCCCAGAAGCAACCCTCCATGCCAGCCCCAAAGGCAAATGTCTGGACGGGCATCCAATATTATGTTATACTGCCAAATCTGTGGAATAACAATAAAGGCAAAGAAAGGCGGCGGGCTATTGTCAAAAAATAACTATCAGATTGTATGCCCATAACTTACGATACAGTAGCTTTCTGCGTTCAACGGATCTGCGATATTGTGCTTACGGTTGAGGCTGTCGCAATCCTGATCTGCAAAAAAATTCAATAGTGAAAACTAATGAGGCTGTTGCAAAATAGCTGTTATATACAAGATTATGTATGTAAGAAAGGATTTTTTATCCTGGATTTCACTTATTCATGGAAGCAGGGACTAATAATGAATGATTTGTTGGAACTTATTATTTTCGTTTTGTTTATTTTAGGCGGTAGCTGTTCAGTAGCAGGCACATGGTGGTGCAGAAACAAGAAGAAACAGAATGTAAACGAACATCAGGGCAGTAAATAGAAAAATCTCCACACCTATTTGCCCGTGCCGCCACCACATTCCCTGCCTGGGCATGGTTGGGACATCATTACCGCTGCCTGCCCCTTGGCTTTGCATGGGATTTTACCGTAATCCTGCATCCGCTTTACCATATGGGGCAGGCCCTGGCAAGTCTATTTTTCAGGACAAATGGCTGGACGGTAGTCCGATTCTATGTTATACTGTCCCATGATAATTTATGTATTGCGGTTCTGGCGCCTGGGCGTCGCAGTGCCTTATATGCAGCAGTTGCAGGGATGATGGATCAGCAGAAGGACGGACATTGATGAAAGTAAGCATACGGAAAATAAGTGAGGTTACAGGGTTTTCGCCAGCGACAGTTTCAAATGCCCTGAACCGGAAAAAAGGGGTAAATGCCCAGACCTCAGAGCGTATTTTAAAAGTTGCAAAAGAACTGGGCTACCGGGCAGAAGAACGGATAAAGAAAATCAGGTTTGTCATATTCCGGAGGAATGGGCTGATTATTGATGACAGTACCTTCCATCCGGCAGTGATTGAAGGGGTGGAGCATCAAGCCAAGAGCATGGGGTATGAAACGGTGTTCTGCCATGTGGATATTAATGATGGGGATTACCGGATGCAGATTGATGAAATTCTCTCAGACACGGAAAGCGCCATCGTGCTGCTGGGGACGGAAATGATGGAAGAAGATTTAGAGCTGTTTGCCAATGCAAAAAATAAGATTGTGCTGTTGGATGGGTGGAGCGACCGGCATTTTTTTGACAGTGTGCTAATCAGCAATACAGATTCAGCTGCAAAAGCAGTGGAATACCTGATTGGAAAAGGGCATAAAAGGATTGGCTACATACAGGGTGATTTCCGGATTCAGGCTTTCCGGTACCGGGAAATCGGTTACCAGCGGGTCATGGGGAAGTACCAGCTTCCAATCTGCCCAGACCATATTGCAAGGGTAGGGACGCGGATTGAAACCGCTTATGAAGGGATGAAGGAATACCTCCGGCAGGTGCCGTCGCTCCCTACAGCCTTTTTTGCAGATAATGACCTGATTGCAATCGGTGCAATGCAGGCGTTGAAAGAATGTGGCTACGATATCCCTAAAGATGTATCCGTGGTGGGGTTTGACAACCTTTCTTTTGGGATGGTGTCGAACCCGCCCCTTACCACAATCCATGTATATAAACATGAAATGGGGGAGCTTGCTGTCCGGGAGCTGGTACAGGCAATCGAAGACCCCAAAAAAGTAAAAGCGAAAATACAGGTTTATACCGATTTCGTGGAAAGAGGGAGCGTAAAAGAATTATCTTAAATTCAAATCATTTGGGACAAAAGGCAGAGGCATAGCAAGTTGATATGCTGTATTTGCACCAAAAAGGCGGGCACGGCAGCCCTGGATATAGGCTGCTGTATCCGTCTTTTCATTTTAATCTGATATAAATTTTTATATTAACGTTTATATATCAAAACATTCTAAATATAAGATGCAACAGAGACATCTTTTACTTTTGTCAAATTCCTCTTGTATATTTTGCATAGTTTTGCAATCGGAAAAATGTGAAATATAAACAAAATTATGATTTTATATAAAATATTTATATAAATGTTTATAATATAGGCTATCAACGAAACAGCAGCACATAGGATTGCAACAGAAAGGAAGAAAAGAAATGGCAACAATCAAATTGGGGTTCGCCCCCACAAGGAGGAGCATTTTCAGTGCGCCGGACGCAATTAAGTACCGAAAGCTGACCGCAGACAGGCTGAAGGAATTAGGAGATTGATGGCCTGTTCCTGCCCCACTGCAACTTTGGCACCGAATATCTCTGCGCAAGGCTGGCAAAGGAACTGGATGTGCCTGTCCTGCTGTGGGGGCCATTGGATGAACGGCCGGAGGAAAATGGCGAAAGGCTCCGGGATACCCAGTGCGGCTTGTTTGCAACTGGGAAGGTTTTGCGCAGGTTCCGTGTCCCATTTACCTATATGACAAACTGCAGGCTCAACGACCCAGTATTCGAACGGGGGCTTAAGGATTTCCTTGCCGTGTGCAATGTGGTGAAAACATTCCGTAATATCAGGATTCTCCAGATTTCCACCAGGCCTTTTGATTTCTGGACAACCATGTGCAACGAAGGGGAGCTTCTTGAAAAATTCAACATCCAGCTATCTCCCATCCCAATGACAGAGCTGACAGAAGAAATTAAGGCAGTGAAGGAAGAAAAGGGCAAGATGGCATCCATGGTTTCCTATATCAAGGAACATATGGAAATTAAAATTAAGGAAAATGAGGTGGAAAATGTAGCTGCCCTTGCCGTTGCCATGGAGCAGTTGGTTGACAGGTATGGCGCTGGCGGCGAAGGCATCCGCAATTGCAGTATCAAGGAGTGGGGCGGCGGCCTCTGTCCCAACGAAAGAGGAAGTCATGCAGGCAGTGTTCTGAACCGTCTGCTTAGAGGAACAGCCGCTTGGGGCTTCCATGCGCCAAACAGCAAGGGCTTGCGCTCGGGCGGTTTGCAATAAGAAAGGGATAGCATATGGAAGAAAAATATATAATCAGCATAGACCAGAGCACACAGGGCACAAAAGCGCTGCTGTTTGACGGGAGCGGGACGCTGGTGAAGCGGGCAGACAAGTCCCACAGGCAGATTGTGAATGAAAAGGGCTGGGTGTCCCATGACCCCATGGAGATTTACCAGAATGTTATTTCTGTGGCAGGGGCGCTGACGGAAGGGATTGACCAGGCAAAGGTGGTTGGCGTGGGCATCAGCAACCAGAGGGAAACATTCCTTGCTTGGGAAAAAGATACTGGGAAACCCCTTGGGGATGCAGTCGTGTGGCAATGTGCACGTGCGGCGGAAATTTGTGAGCGTGTGGAAAAATCCGGCATGGGCGAAAGCATCCGCCAGAAAACAGGGCTGAACCTGTCCCCTTATTTTCCAGCGTCGAAAATTGCGTGGATTTTGGAACATGCCGATGGGGCAAAGGAACAGGCCGGCAAAGGGAACATTTGCCATGGGACAATGGATAGCTGGGTTATTTATCAACTGACAGGGCATAAATCTTATAAGACAGATTATTCCAATGCGTCTAGGACCCAGCTATTCAATATTTTTGACTTGGAATGGGATGGGGAAATCTGCGCAGCCTTTGGCATTGACCCACAAAATTTAGCGGAAGTCTGTGATTCAGATTCAGATTTTGGGGAAACCGATTTTGAAGGCCTGCTCCCCCATCCAGTCCCAATCCACGGGGTCCTGGGGGATTCCCATGGTTCCCTGTTCGGGCAGGGCTGCCTGCATCCGGGGATGATAAAAGCAACTTATGGGACAGGTTCTTCCATTATGATGAATATTGGGAAACAGCCCGTGTTAAGCACCCACGGCGTAGTGACCTCCCTTGCATGGAAGATTGGCGGGAAAGTAGATTATGTGCTGGAGGGGAATCTGAACTATACAGGCGCAGTCATTACATGGCTCAAGGATAGCCTGAAATTAATACAGTCCCCCGGGGAAACAGAAGCATTGGCAAGGGAAGCCCTGAAAGAAGATTCCCTGTACCTTGTCCCGGCATTTACAGGGCTGGGCGCACCCTATTGGGACAGCCATGCGGCGGCGGCCATCTTAGGCATGACAAGAACCACAGGGAAAGCAGAACTTGTCCGGGCGGCGGTAGAATGTATCGCCTACCAGATTGCAGAAGTTGTGGAGGCCATGAGCGAAGATGCCGGAATAAAAGTGGATGAGCTGCGTGTAGATGGCGGCCCTACCAAAAATGCGTACCTGATGCAGTTTCAGAGTGATATTGCAGCAGCAATAGTACAGATTCCTGACGCAGAAGAATTGTCCGGCATCGGGCCTGCCTATGCGGCTGGCATTGCCCTTGGCTTATGGGATGAAAGCATTTTTGCAAAACTGAAACGGGTGAAGTATGAGCCAAGCATGGAGGAAGGATTGCGGGAGCAAAAATGCAGGGGGTGGAAAGAAGCAGTATGGAAAGTCCTGGCAAAAGGCTAAGGAGGGGAATTTTAAACCTCTCATAGGAATTATCTTGGTGATCCTAAGGCCCAATCCTCGCGGTAGGGGATTGGGCCTAATATGATTAATCCGGCGGTTAAATATATTCAGATGGAACGGAGCTTCGCTTTGGAACATCTTTTCGATACAGGAAAAAGGAAAATATATACAAAATGGAAAAAATGTATAAAAAACCCAAAAAAACACCAGAAATATTGTACAAAATATTTGCGTTAATTATTTCACAATGCTATACTATGGGGGAAACAACTAAAGTGAGAGCCAAAAAGCATCTGCGGCTATGCAGATGCAAAAGCAGCCAGCCCAGCATTGCATGGGTAATACGTTCCATCATATAAGGAGGAGAAGGATTGGAAACAAAGGACCAAAAGGTACTGGATGAAATTTTAAAATCCCATGGCTACGATCCGACGGCAGTCATTGCCATTATGCAGGACATCCAGAAAGTATACCGTTACCTGCCGGAAGAAATGCTTTGCTATATTGCAAAAAAACTGCATCTGAGCGAAGCGAAAGTGTATGGGGTGGCAACTTTTTATGAAAATTTTTCCTTGGAGCCAAAAGGGAAATACATCATTAAAATCTGCGACGGGACGGCCTGCCATGTGCGCCAGTCTACAGCTATTTTAAATGAAATCCGCAGCCTGCTTGGGGTGACGGAGGAAAAGCCCACCACAGAGGACATGATGTTCACCGTAGAAACGGTGTCCTGCTTAGGGGCCTGCGGGCTTGCCCCGGTCTGTACCGTCAACGACGTGGTGCACCCTGCCATGACCCCGGAGAAAGCAAGGGCATTGGTCCAGGAGTTAAAGGAAGGCGCCATGGACGGAGAGGAGGCCGCAGATGAGGATTAATACACGGGAAGAATTAGAAGCCAGGAGGAAAGAGTATGCCGCTTCCTTAAAGACCCAGAAAAAGCAGATCTTAATCTGCGCTGGAACCGGGTGCGTGGCAGGGGGTTCGCTGGACATATATGCGCGCCTGCAGGAAATTATGATGGCGCGTGGCATCAAATGTTCCCTGAAGCTGGAAAAAGAGCCCCACGGCGACAGCGTAGGCCTGAAAAAATCCGGCTGCCATGGGTTCTGTGAAATGGGCCCGCTGCTCCGGATTGAGCCGGAGGGCATTTTGTACATAAAAGTAAAGGCAGAGGACTGCGAGGAAATTATCGAAGAAAGCATTGTGCATGACCGTGTCATCAGCCGCCTTGTATACCATGACGGGGAGGGGACGCCTTATGAAAAACAGGAAGATATCCCCTTCTATAAGCAGCAGACCCGTGTGGCGTTAGAGGACTGCGGGCGCATCAATGCAGAGTCCATCAAGGAATACATCGCAGTGGGCGGTTACAGCGCAGTTGCCAAAGCGCTGTTTGACATGACGCCCCAGCAGCTTGTGGAGGAGGTATCAGAAGCGTCTTTGCGGGGCCGCGGGGGCGGCGGGTTCCCCACCGGGCGGAAATGGTCCCAGGTGCTGGCGCAGGACGAGGAAGTGAAATATGTGGTCTGCAACGGGGACGAAGGGGACCCGGGGGCATTTATGGACCGGAGCATGATGGAAGGGGATCCCCACCGTGTCATTGAAGGCATGCTGATTGCCGGGATTGCCACTGGGGCGCATTACGGCTATATTTATGTGCGGGCAGAATACCCCTTGGCGGTGGAACGCCTGCAGACTGCCATCCATAAAGCAGAGGAAAAGGGGCTGTTAGGCAAGAATATCCTTGGTTCCGGTTTTGATTTTGAGCTGAAAATCAGCCAGGGGGCAGGGGCGTTTGTCTGCGGGGAAGGCTCTGCGCTGACGGCGTCCATTGAAGGGAACCGGGGCATGCCAAGGGTAAAGCCGCCCCGTACCGTAGAAAAAGGGCTTTTTGAAAAGCCAACCGTCTTAAACAACGTGGAAACCTACTGCAACGTGCCCCCAATTATCAGCAAGGGCGCAGCGTGGTATAAGACCATAGGGCCGGACAAAAACCACGGGACCAAGGCGTTTGCCCTTACCGGGAATGTCATGAACACCGGGCTGATTGAAGTCCCTATGGGGACTACCCTGAGGGAAGTGATTTTTGACATTGGCGGCGGCGTCAAAGGGGGGTCCTTTAAGGCAGTGCAGATTGGCGGGCCTTCCGGCGGGTGTCTGTGCATCAACCCCTCGGAGGATCATCTGGATTTGCATTTGGATTTCGATTCCCTGAAAAAAGTAGGGGCAATGATTGGCAGCGGCGGCCTTGTGGTAATGAACGACAAAAGCTGCATGGTGGAAGTGGCGCGGTTTTTTATGAATTTTACCCAAAACGAGTCCTGCGGGAAATGCATCCCCTGCCGGGAGGGCACCAAGCGTATGCTGGAGCTTTTGAACGACATCTGCGAAGGCCGGGGGACCATGCAGCATATCACGCTGCTGGAAGAACTGGCAGAAACCATTTCCGCAACGGCTCTCTGCGGGCTTGGGAAAACTGCGGCGTCCCCGGTAGTAAGCACCATGAAATATTTCCGGGAAGAATACCTTGCCCATGTGGTGGACAAAAAATGCGCGGCAGGCCAGTGCAAAGCTTTGGTGAACCTTACGATTGACCCAGAGCTGTGCAAGGGCTGCAGCAAATGCGCAAAACTTTGCCCGGTAGGGGCAATTTCCGGCGAAATTAAGAAACCATTTACCATAGACACGGCAAAATGCATCAAGTGTGGGGCCTGCAAGGAAGGCTGCAATTTCCACGCAGTAAAAGAAGTGTAGGAGGGCGGCCGACATGGAAAAATATATGATAATTGACGGGGAGCGCGTGGCGTTTTCTGATGAAAAAAATATCCTTGCAGTCATTCGGAAGGCAGGGATTATCTTACCGACATTTTGTTATTATTCCGACTTATCCATTTATGGGGCCTGCCGGATGTGCGTGGTGGAGGACCAGTGGGGCGGCATTATTGCATCCTGCTCCACGCCGCCCAAGCATGGCATGGAAATCCATACCAACACGCCCCAGCTTTATTACCACAGGAAACGGATTCTGGAGCTGCTGTTAGCGGCCCATTGCCGGGACTGCACCACCTGCGAAAAGAATGGGAAATGCAAGCTGCAGGAATTGGCGACACGGTTTGGGATTCCTGGGGTACGGTTTGAAAATACCAACCCCATCCGTCCCATTGACACCTCCTCCAAGGCGATCGTAAGAAACCCCAACAAATGCATCCTTTGTGGGGACTGCGTGCGGGTGTGCAGCGAAATACAGCATGTAGGCGCCATTGATTTTGCCCACCGGGGTGCGAAAATGGAGATTTCCACTGCCTTTGGCCGGGACATTGCAGACACCAACTGCGTGAGCTGCGGCCAGTGCGCGGCTGTCTGCCCCACCGGGGCTATCACCATTAAGCGGGACAGCCATGACGTATGGGAGGCCATCCATAACCCCAAAAAGCGGGTGGTTGTCCAGATTGCCCCGGCAGTCCGGGTTGCCATTGGGGAAGCCTATGGGTACGAGCCAGGGGAAAATACCATTGGCAAGCTGGTGGCGTCCCTGCGGCGGCTGGGGGTGGATGCGATTTTTGACACCTCCGTAGGCGCAGACCTGACTATTATGGAAGAATCGGAAGAACTGCTGGAAGCGCTGGAAGAAAAAGGCAGGGAGTATCCCCTGTTTACTTCCTGCTGCCCGGGCTGGATCCGGTTTGTGGAAACCCAGTACCCCCACCTGATGAAATATGTGTCCACCTCCAAATCCCCTATGGAAATGTTTGGGGCAGTCATCAAGGAGTACTATAAGAAACAGGACAAAAAAGAGGGGAAAGAAACGGTATCTGTGGCAATTATGCCATGCACGGCAAAGAAATTTGAAGCTTCCCGGGAAGAATTTAAGCGGAAAGGGATCCCGGATGTGGATTACGTCTTAACCTCCGAAGAAGTCATTGCCATGCTGCAGGAAATCGGGATCCGGTTTGACCGCTTGGAGCCGGAAGCCTATGATATGCCATTTTCCATCTTTTCCGGCGCAGGGGTGATTTTTGGGGCTACCGGCGGCGTGACGGAAGCTGCCGTACGCCGGGTAGTGGAAGACAAGAGCCCAAAGGCGCTGAAGGAAATTGAATTTATCGGCCTGCGGGGCATGGAGGGGGTAAAAGTATGCGAGCTGCCTTTTGGGGAGCGGACGCTCCGCATTGGCGTTGTCAGCGGCCTTGGAAATGCGGACTGCCTGCTGCAAAAGATTGAGCGCGGGGAGGAGCAGTTTGATTTTGTGGAAGTGATGGCATGCCCCGGCGGGTGCGTAGCCGGCGCAGGGCAGCCCTTCGCACGTTCCACCGAGAAGCGGATGCGGGCCGAAGGCCTTTACAAGAATGACAAAGCCCTCCAGATTAAACGCAGCGAGGAAAACCCGCTGGTGGAAACCCTCTATGGGGACCTGCTGAAAAACCGGGAGCATGAACTTTTGCATGTGGAGTACAAGGTGTAGCCCAAATTCACCTGTTTGCTTAACGTTACAGGGCATCCGTCTGTATTAAGGCTGGGAAGTATTTGGTTTTAAGGCAGGGGCTGTTACAAAATACAAGGATTTTATAACATATAGTACAATGAAACTAAGATGTGTTATATGCAGCAGGGAATCCTTGTTTTGTGGCAGCCCCTTTTTGAAATTAATAGTTCAGGCATTTTTTACGGAGGATGAAGATGGGTAAAGTATATGGATATGTGCGCGTGTCAAGCACGGAACAGAATGAAGGCCGGCAGATGCTTGCAATGGAACGGGCCGGGGTCGCTGTTGGGAATATTTTTATGGATAAACAGTCTGGCAAGGATTTCCACAGGGCGGATTACAGGAAAATGGTATCAAAAATGCAAAAGGGCGACCTGCTTTACATCATGAGCATTGACCGCCTGGGGCGTGATTATGCAGAAATACAGAACCAGTGGCGTATGCTTACAAAGGAAATCGGCATTGATATCTGCGTGATGGACATGCCACTTTTGGATACGAGGAATGGGAAGGACCTTATGGGGACGTTTATTGCTGATTTGGTTTTGCAGATCTTGTCTTTTGTTGCTGAAAATGAAAGGGTAATGATCAGGAACCGCCAAGAACAGGGAATTGCAGCCGCAAAAAAGAGGGGCGTCCGTTTTGGAAGGCCGGAAAGGCCCTTGCCTGGAAATTTTGGTGAAATTATCAAACAATGGGAAAACGGCCAGATCACATTCCGCGATGCCATACAGGAATGTAATATGAGCCAAGCCACCTTTTACCGGCGGCTGAGGGAGTACCGCGTAGGTGGGAGGACATGAAACGGGCTCTCAAAATGTGTAGGTTTTGATAGTGCATCCTTTATGGTATATTTTACTATAAATTTGGAAGCAAAGCAATAAAATTCTTGTTTGTGGCATAATTTCATCATTGAGTTTCCCAATTTTTTTAATACCATTTTGTTGCTGTCCCAGTGGCTTTTTCGCTTCCCACTGTGAAAAAACAAAGAATGCAAAATAGAGGTTTCTCAAAACCTACACATTTTGATACATGGCAGCAGAAAGCCATGCTGGAAATCAGAAAAGGAGGAGAATGGATGAAAATGAAAAAAGGTTGGCTTACGGAAGGGAGGGCTGCAGTGGCAGCCCGGGCAGCCAGGAAAATAGCGCTGCCCATAGCCCTTATGGTTCTGCTGGTGCTGGCTGCCCTGCCGTCCACGGCGCAGGCCGCGCCCAAGCTTAGGCTCAATAAAACAAAAGCCACTGTATATGTGGGGAAGACGGTGACGCTGAAAGCTTCCGGCGCTTCCGGTACAGTAACATGGGCGTCTAAAAACAAAAAAATTGCCACTGTGAAAAAAGTAACTGGCAAGTCTGCAAAAGTAACGGCAAAAAAAGCAGGCAAAACAACAATTACAGCGAAAATTGGCAGGAAGTCCGTGAAATGTACCATTACGGCCAAAAACCCATACCTGAATGTTAAGAAAAAGACATTGGCGGTAAAACAGGCATTCCAGTTAAAGCTTACAGGCGCAAAAATCCGCTCCTGCAAATCTGACAGGCCGGCAGTCGCAAAAGTGAGCAAGTCCGGCAAGGTTACGGCTAAGAAAGCCGGAAAAGCCGTGGTATCTGTAACAGCCTCCAACCGTAAGGTTTATAAATGCACTGTTACGGTAAAAGGGAAAAATTCACAGGCAAACAGTGGAAGTTCCCAGACAGACCATGACAATTCCCAGACGGACGGCGGCAATTCCCAGACAGATACCGGCGGCACACAGGCAAAGGACCTGTCTGGGCTTGGCGCAGCAATCCATTTGCCGGACAGAAATTATCGGTACACAGGGAAGGCAGTGGAACCAGACGTAAAGGTATCTTGCGGAAGCCTGTATTTGAGGAATGGGGCCGACTATACCGTAAGCTATTCCAATAATATAAACGCAGGGAAAGCAAAAGTCACAGTGGCTGGAATTGGGGGCTACAAAGGGAAGCTTACAAAAGAATTTGAAATTGAGAAAGCAAATCAGGAAATTTCAGCGCAGCCAGCGGCTGATACCATATATGTGGGGAAAACGGAAAAAATCAATGTTTCAGAGGCATACGGCCAGTTAGGGTTCTGGGTGTCCAATGATAAAGTTGCAAAGGTTAGCAATGACGGCACGCTGACAGGGTTAAGCACAGGCACTACAAGCATTTATATGTCTGCGGCCGGGGATGGGAACCACAATGGAAAGGATGCATATTATGTCGGCTGGGTGAGCGTGATGCATGAAGAAGCAACTGCATATGGGTTCCATATAGACGTCAGCAGCCCATATGATTCCTATAAAAAGTCACGCATTAACAGCAGGAACGAGGATGGCACCAATACGTACCAATGCTATTTTATGTGCAATGCAGATAAGAAGTGGCTGGACCAGATTTCTTTTGAAGCTGAGGATGTGACGCCAAGGGCGTATGCCAAAGTATTTGAAGATTTGGGGGTTGCCTATGGAAAGCCTGAGATAACGGTGGAGCCAGCGGATTATTTTGTGAAATTAAGCCAAAAGTATGGGTTTGACATCCATGAGCCGTATACCGAACATGGGGCGGGAAATGTTTCCGAACTTCCTTCCAGCGGCAAGGACATTACCATAAATGCAGGGGCAGGCGTAAGGGTTGTGAAGCTGTCTGCCAAGAAAGACGGCGTTGTTTTAGACTATATTTATCTGGGGTCCAATGGGGAGGATGCAAACCAGGAGTATTCTGCATATGACCTGGAATTATACCGAAGGGTAAGGCAGCAGGCAGAAGCCCAGATTTGGACGGATGGGATGTCAAACTTAGAGAAGCTGCAGGCATTGGCGGATTACATTAATGAAACAACCCATTATCCGGGGTACGATTTGATAAAGAAAGAGCACAACCCAACATTTTGGGAAGACTGGGCAGTAGACGGTAAGGAGCTGCTTTATGATATGTGCGGTGACGTGGTTTTGAACCGTATCATGGATTTGCAGGGAGGGATTATTGACTGTCAGGCAGCAGGCATATTGAAAACTGCAGCCACGGAGGATTTGGGGCTGCCATATCTCTACGACGCGGCTGCCGATGCTGTTGCACCGGGCGAAGGCGTATGGAAGGCGTCAGGGCGTTATAGCTCAAACCCGTCGAACCCTTACCATGAGTCCCTTGTCTATAAAGGTTCGGATGAAACGGAAGTCTTCCTGGACGCCCAGGGGATGACGCTGGATGCTTCATCCGGGGCAGCATCCTGCGAAGCCCATGGGTGCCGGGAAAAATTAATATCTTTGAAGCCAAATACCCCATAGCAAATTATGAAGTATTTGCCCTTTGCGGCATTTACCAAATATCCGCAGGAAAAATTAAAAAAGGAGAAACACATGGAAAAAATAAAAGTTGGAAACAAATGGAAAAGGCTTGCCCTATGTTTGGCGGTGGCAATGGCGGTGCTTACAGCATCAAAAGCAGCCCCCGCATATGCCGGAGATTTTACTGCTGCAGCCACACTGCCTACAAATGGGATGTGGAGCGGAATGTGTGGGTTAGTGGAAGGCACTACGGATTATTATAAGTTTACAATCCCAGCCGCAGGGGCAATCGACATCAAGCTGATGGCTTATACAGAACAGGTAAACGCTGTCTTGTATGACGCAAATTTTAATAAGATTGAGCACGCGTTTGCGTATGGAAGTGAGCAGTCCCCAGGAACAAGCGTGATATACCAATGGCTTTCCCAAGGGACATATTATGTGTCTGTTTCATTGTCATATGCAGAGAGCGGGAATTATAAGCTGTATGCGTCTTTTCTGTCCAGCGGGATTACAGCGGCAGACAAGGACTCTTTTGATTTGCCGCAGGCTATGCGGGTAAACAGCAGGGTTTCAGGGGTAATGACGTATTCCAATAGGGCTGACTGGTATAAAGTGCCGGTTCCTGCTGCCGGGATATACCGTCAGGCCCTGCAGCATAACGATAACATGGAAGTGCGTTTATATGATGGGAATTTGACAGAAATAAAAGCCCTGAAAAGTGACAATTCCCCTACTATGGCAGCGAGCGATGTAGAACTGAAACCCGGGATTTATTATATTAAAATTACAGGCTATGTTTCCAGCTCCTGCGGGACATATACTTACCAGCTCAACGAGGTGATACCTGCAAAGGGGGATATCCTGACAGATGCAAAAAAGCAGGCGCAATATAAGGTGACGAAGGCAGGAAGGAGCGGCGGGACAGTTACTTACCAAAAATCCATGAACGGCGTGAAAACTTCCGTTACGGTTCCGGCAACGGTTAAGGTTGACGGAATCACTTATAAAGTGACAGGCATTGCGGCGGATGCATTCAGGGACAACAGGATGCTGAAAAAAGTTACCATTGGAAGGAATGTAACGTCCATTGGGAAGCGTTCGTTCCGCGGGTGCAGCAGCTTAAGGACCCTGTCAATAGGGGCGGATGTAGCTTCCCTTGGGGATTATGCCTTTCAGGGCTGTACCTCGCTGAAATCCGTTACGGTTCCAGCAAAGGTAAGTAAAATCGGGAAACAGGCATTTTATGGGTGCAAAAAGCTTAAAACAATAAAAATAAATACGAAAAAATTAAATAGCAAAAATGTAGGGAATAAGGCCTTTGCTAAGATTGATCCAAAGGCTACGGTAAAAGTGCCGTCATCCTGCTTGAAGGCTTATAAAAAGATCCTCCAAAAGAAAGGGATTAATGGGAAAAGCCAGAAAATTAAAAGCTAAACAGAACCACAAGAGCGTGCCTGAAAATTGCAGGAATGAATTTTCAGGCACGCTCTTGCATTGGCACGGATCATGCAAAGCACAAATCTAATTCCTGTCTGGATGGATTACCAGGCCAAACAGACGAAACAGGGGGCAGCCGCATGAAAAATTACTTAAGCGTTGCTTCCAGCCCCTTCCAGCCCCAGCCTTCCCATTTCAGAAAATTCTTTCCGTATCACGGCAATGCTGATAAAGAACGCCAGCACGTCAGCCACCGGGGCAGAATACAGAATCCCGTCCAGCCCAAAGAATACAGGCAGCACCAGAATCAGCGGAATCAGCAGCAGCACCTGCCGGGAAAGGGACAGCAGGATTCCCTTCATAGGTTTCCCAATGGCTGAAAAGAAGCTGGCTGAGAGCATCTGCACATTGTTTATAATTACCATCATCAGGAAAATCCGCATAAAACGCACCGTAAATTCCATATACAGCCCATCCCCGGAGCCAAACAGGGAAATAATCTGCTCTGGGAGGAACTGGAACGCCAGGAACGAAAGGACGGACATCACAAAAGAGCATTGGATTTCCAGCTTGTACAAAGCCTTTACCCGCCCATACTGTTTTGCGCCATAGTTAAACCCAAGGATCGGCTGGGAGCCTTGGGCAAACCCCACAAGCACGCCGATGACGATAGAATTTACCTTCATGACAATGCCTGCGCCGGAAAGGGGGATTTCAGGGCCGTATATGGACTGGCTGCCGTAATGGGTCAGGGAGTTGTTCAGCACAATCTGCAGCAAAGTAATTGCCAATTGGTTTAAGCTGTTGCTGATGCCAAGGGAGGCAATTTCCATGCATTTTACAGGGGAAAGGCTGAAAAAATCCCTGCCCAGCTTTACCGTCTGGAAACGGAACAGATACAGCAGGGCAACCAAAAAGGAGAGCGCTTGGGAAATGGTAGTAGCCCAGGCTGCCCCTGCAACCCCCATGCCGAACCCAAAGATAAAAATGGGGTCTAAGACCGTGTTTACCACTGCCCCGATTACCATACATGCCATGGAATACTTTGGGCTGCCGTCCGCCCGGATAATGTTGCTTAAGACGTTGGTGAGGAGCAGGAACGGGATGCCGATGCCCGTAATCCGCACATAGCTGTGGGCGTAAGGCAGGATGGTGTCCGTCGCCCCGAAGGCATACAGCAGGGGATCCAGGAAAAGCTCTGCCACAAGGCAGATGGCAAGGCCAAACCCAGCCGCCATCCAAAACATATTCCCTACGCACTGCCGTGCTTCTTTCACATTCCCAGCCCCTAATTCCAGGGAAAACTTAGCCGCGCCGCCAACCCCTACCAGAAGGGCAGCGGCAAGGCAGATCGTAGTGATGGGGAAAGCCACGTTGGTGGCCGCATTTCCAAGGTACCCTACCCCCTGCCCAATGAAAATCTGGTCCACAATGTTGTACAGGGAGCTTACAACCATGGCAATAATGGAAGGGATAGCAAATTTCCTTAACAGGACGGGTATTTTTTCGTATCCAAGAGGATTTTCTTTCATTTGTATCATTACCTTCTTTCTATATAATGGTATTTGTTGATTTTAGTCCAAAACAAAGGTTTTGTCAAATGGTTACTGTATTTTTCAGCCAGGGCGGGGCAAAAGATTTTTCATTGCAAAACACTTTTGGAGCCGTTATAATAGTTGTATGAAATTGGCAGGATGCCGGAGGATGGTTTTGGGTCTGGCAGAGGAAAAATCGTTTTATACCACAGGAAAGGCAGTTTTATGGATATGGTAGCCCAGTTATGGATGCTGAAACAGATTTACCAGGACGAAAATAGATATTTTGATGAAGCAAGCGGGCAATGGCTTTACCGCATCCCCAAAACAATTCCCCCGGAGGATTTGGAAGCATTGAATGCCGCGGGGCATGGGCCGAACCAGATGTTCCTTCCAAGCCATGGCAAGGTTTTGGAGGAGCTTGCCCGCCGCTCTGCCGCATGGAGCCTGCAGGAAGCCGCCAATGCATTTCTGGCTGGGCTGTGGTCGGCCCCGTTCCTGTGGCAGTCAGCGCTGACGGCAAAAGTATTGGCAATGGGAATCCCGCCCCATAGCCACGAGCCTTTTGGGAATTCTGCGGATACCTGCGCAGTCTGCGGGTGCCGGGAACGGGCGGTGGACGTGGCGCAGGAATGGTATTTCTGCATGACGGAGGGAACCCCTTTGGATGGGGATCCAGCCAGCCATGTCCTTGCGTTGCGGGAAATGGAAAAAATGGGGAGCCGCCCCATGCCTGTGGATTATGATGTGTGGACCTTCCGGGCGGTTTTGGCAGTCATCCGCTCCATGCCGCCCCATGCAAGGTACAGCAAAGTCCGGGATGCCCTCTGGAAGGAAAAGCTGCTGCCCACATCTAAGAAATGGGTATATGGGAAACTCCTGGAAACCCTTTCATTCCTGGGGATTCTGGATACGGAGGAATACCCGGGGATGGCAGTGTCCTTTACCCCTTACTGGAAACGGGAGGAACGCCCAAATGTCCGGGTGGAGGTGCAGGCGCCGCTGGCATGGTGGGATTCTTCCATTGGAATCCATGAAGGTGTTTTGGAAAAAATTTTCCCATGGATAGACATATCCCCAGTGGATTTGGCAAAGCGGCCAACGCCTATGCCTCCGCTGTGCCGGACAGTTACGGGGTGCTTGGAGCAAAAACGGGCGCCAAGGAAATCTTACCCGAAGTCGCCGGATGCAGGGAAAGGCCCGGCAAGGGCAGGGGACGTCTATGCCGTCCGTATCCGGGAAGGGGTGTGGGTTACCATTTACTGCCACAGGATTGAGGGGAACAAGGCAGTGGTGGAATTTTTGGAGGGTGTATTTGAGGATTTCCCGAGGAAGGGGCAGATACAGCTTTTGGCACGCCCCCGCAGGGACGGGAGATGGCTTACAAAGGCTTCCGGCATTGACAGGCATCCCGGGGTCCGGCGGGTGGCTCGGGATATGGAAGCGCCAAAAGTTGCGTCCCCGGAGCCGGAGAAGCTTTCCTTTAGCCAAGCGGGCAGCCTGAAATCCCTGGCTTGGTGGTGTTTTGGGGAATTATAGGGAATATATGGTTGGGATTAATTACGATAAGGCAGCAAAAAAACATCAGTGCATAATTGAAACATATTTCATGGAGCAAGGATAAGGAGTGGATGAAAAATGGTTCGGAAAATGGTAATTGGGGATTATGAAAAGGTATACAATTTATGGGCACATACCGCAGGGATGGGGCTGAACACAACAGATGATTCCAAAGAAGGGATTGCCAGGTACCTTGCCCGGAACCCAAACACCTGCTTTGTGGCAGAACTGGAAGGGGAGCTGATAGGCGTTATTATGAGCGGCCATGATGGGCGGAGGGGATTTATTTACCATACGGCTGTAAAAGAGGAAGTTCGGCAGCAGGGGATTGGGGAAAAGCTGGTACGTTCCGCATTGGCGGCATTAGAGCAGGAAGGGATCCATAAAGTGGCATTGGTGGTGTTTGGGAAAAATAAAACAGGCAACTTATTTTGGGAAAAAATGGGTTTTACCGTCCGGGATGATTTAGCTTACCGGAATAAAAATATCCATGAACTGGAAAGGATAGATTTGTAGCAGGGAAGGGGATAGATTTGGGGTACAAGATTATGCAGGCCCGATTAAAAAATTTTGGCATTTTGGGGGAATTTTCAAACAACAGATTTTCAAACATAAACCTTATCATCGGGGAAAATGGGACAGGAAAAACATTTTTGCTTAAGGCACTTTATTTTGCGGTTCGTTCAGTGGAGGAATATAGGAGAGGCGATGATATAAAAACAATCAGTGAAGTTCTTTCCGAAAAACTCCGTTGGACATTTCAGGTAGAAAAACTTGGTGATATGGTATTAAAATCGGCGAAAGATGTTCTGAGCTTTGAAATACAGTTTGAAGATGAAAAAGTTAGTTACCAATTTTCACAGAGTGCATCCAGCAAAGTGGGAGCTGCTGCTGCGCCTGAAAAGGGAAAGATGGGTAATTCTGTTTTCATCCCAGCAAAGGAAGTACTGTCATTATTTTCTGTGATTTTAAAATCCCGGGAAATTGATAGGGTATTTGGGTTTGACGATACGTATTATGACCTTGTAAAAGCTTTGCAGATTTCACCCTCGCGGGGAAGGAATTATACCGTGTTTGCGAATTCACGGAAGATAGTCAATGATGTGATAGATGGGAAAGTGGATTACGATGAGGGGAATGGAAAGTGGTTTTATAAAAATACAAAGAACCAGAAATTTTCCATTGGTGCAGCTTCTGAGGGTGTGAAAAAAATTGCAATTATGGACCGCCTGCTGGCAAATGGGTATTTGGACTATAATTCTATTATTTTTATTGATGAAATCGAATCAGCGCTGCACCCAAAAGCAGTCTGCCAGTTTTTGGACATGATTGATGCAATTGCTAATGATATGGGTTTACAGGTTTTTATTACAAGCCATTCTTAATGTGACCTGCATGATGGGATGCCGGAAAATTCCATTATTGATACTTCTGTCCAGCTATATGAGCAGGAGATTGAGGAGGTGCTGTAATGCCGGTTATTATCACAGAATCTGATATGCAGTTTGGGAAATATGGAGAAAGGCAGGTGTTCCAGCTAGAAAATAGCAGGCAATATACAGAAAAACTTATGCAGGACGGCATAAAAAGCTGTGAATTTATTTTACGGAACAGAATGGCTTACACCCTTTCAGGATGTTTTTCAGAAGGTGCTTCGGGACGAATTGAAAATTTGGAAAATTCCAGGTTTTAGTGTTATTAATGAAGAAACGGCGCGGAAAAAACATTTTATAATTTGAGTATTCAAAAGCCTAGTTCCATGAGCAGTGTACCGCAGTGCTTAGCCGGGTGCCATGCCTGCATGGGCATTTGGCTCTGATTTCCCAGCCAAAAAAGTTGCCATGGCAAATCTTTGGGGCTGGGATTTTTAATCTTATAGGAAAGACCGTGTTACTGTAAAGTGTTAAAGTCCATGACTTTCCTATAAGATAAAAATAGAGATGCGCACTCGCACAAGAGGTAAAATATTGCTTCGCAATTGTGCTTGGACACTTTGTTCCAGTATTATTCTGGAAAAGGAATAAGCAGGTTACCGGGTGGTGTGTTCCTCTGGATAGGAAAACCCCCAGCTTTTCCGTATCTTTGTCATCACATCCATCACATCCGCAGTGTAGTCCAAATGCATTTCATTTCCCATGCCGGACACGGCCTGTTCCATGTCGCAGATTTCATACCAGAGGGCGTCCGCCGTATCCCCACATGCGATGGTTTCCTGGCGGCCGTCTTCCGTATAAGTGATGGTGGCCTGCTGTGCCCGGGGATAGTCATAGATTTCAATATATCCTTTATCAAAGGAAACCGTTCCCCGTTTGGGCTGCTTTGCATGGAGGGAGAGGGTAGCGGCAGCCAGTTCCCCGGCCGGGTTCATCAGCAGGATGCCCGCCTGCTCGTCCACGCCGCTGGGGGCATATTTTACCTGTGAAGACACTTGGTCTGGGGTTTCAGAGAGGAACCAGCGGATAAAGGAGAGGGCATATACGCCGATATCCAATAAAGCGCCCCCAGCCAAGGCGGGGCTGTAAAAACGGCTGCCCATATCGTATTCCCTGTAGCTTCCAAAGTTCATCTGTACCACCCGCAGGCTGCCTAAGCTGCCGCTTTGCACAAGGGTCTGCAGCTTTTTGTACAAGGGCATATGGTACAGGGTCATTGCTTCTGCCAAAATTAAATGGTTCTGCTCTGCCAGCGCTTTTGCCTGCGCCAGTTCTTCGGAATTTAGAGTAATTGATTTTTCACAGAGGACATGCTTCCCATGCCGCAGCGCTTCGTTTAAATACTGGCTGTGGGTGTTATGGGGCGTGGAAAGGTAGATAATGTCTATCTCCTTGTCTGCAAAAAGGTCTGCTGTATTTTCATAGACTTTTGGGATGCCATATGTTTTGGCAAAGCTGACGGCATTTGCGTGGGTCCTGTTTGCAACTCCGGAAATAGCCCTGCCGTGGCTTTGCATGGCCTGTGCCAGTTCATTTGCAATGGAGCCGCAGCCAAGGACGGCCCAACGGTAAGTTTCCATAATGTTTCCTCCTGTCGTAGGTTTTATGTGGCGTTATGATGCGGTGCCATATCTGCCAATATTATAGCATAAACCCGGGGGCGTGGGAACAGGCGGTTTGTCGGCAGCCGTCACCAAATTTTTATATTCCCGCTTTCACAGAAGATATCGATGCTTTTTTTCTTTTGGCTGCCCTGTTTCTGGTAGAGGACCTGCCCGTCCTCATTTTCCTTTATGGAAGTCCCATCCACGCTGATGGAGCCATATTCTGTTTCCAGGCCATAATTATAGCTGGAAACCTGATCCGAGAGCATAAGCCGGACGTCGCCGTATTGGGAGGAAATGGAAGTATTCCCAAGGGCGGCATTTTCCAGGGCTAAGTTTCCCGATTCCAGGGAGAATTCTCCTTTTTTGACAGAAATGCTGCCTGCTTCGCAGTCGCCATACTGGCCGTTGAAGGACAGGGTTTCCGCTTCAAGCTGGGAAACGTCCAGGTTTCCCGATTCCAGGGAAAATTCTGCCCGGTTGGAAACAGACAAGGCGTCCCCTGTAAAATTCCCGTAAGAATCCGAAACAGTTAAGTTCTTGCAGGTAATCCCCTCAAAGTTAATGTTGCCGGATTCTGAGGAAATGATTAAATCATCCCCGGAAAATTCCCCGAAATCCAAATCCCCATAGGCTATGGAAAATTCTGCCCGTTCTGCATTTGCCTGTTCCGCGTCCACATCCCCGCTTTCCATTGTGACTTCCAAAAGCTTTAAGTAGTGGTCTTTGGGGACATAGAGGTTTAAGTAGAGGGGCCCGGGGTTTGTGAAGTGTGCCCCTATTCCGAAGGAAATAAGGAATTGCTTTTGGGCATGGCCTTCTTCAAAGTAAAATTTCCCATCGGATACTCCGTATTCTGGCTTGGTGTAGGTGCCGTCCAGACGGTATTCCAGATAATAGCCGTCGGATGGCAGGATGGAAAGGTCGGCGTAGCTTAAGCAGATGGCTGCTTCGGAAAATTCATCCAGCTTTGTTTTTTCCAGCGTGTGGGGCTGCGGGGATTTTTCCTTCCGGGGGCCATCGCTGCTGGCAGAAGCAGAGGCGTTGTCTTTGATTCCGCTGGCGATAATGATGCCGGAGCACACAACCCCGGATAAGATGGCGAAGCCTAAGAGTAAGGTTAGAAGTTTGCTGCGTTTCATAGTGGTCATCCTCCTTCGGTACTGGTTATTTTCAGGCAGTGGGAACCCTTTCCACAGCTATGGGCTGGGCAAGATTCCATTACTTATTATAACGATGCAGGAGGGGGGATGACTTCATTTGAAAAAATATTATGGGATTTTTGGTCCAGGATGGCAAAGGCAGCGCTGGAATGCAATCCGCGGGGTATGGTCCTCCACATAAATGATGCCGCATTCCTGAAATCCATACCGTTCCAGCAGCCGCCGCATCACTCGGTTTTCCCTATGGGTATCAATGCGGATGTTCCGGGTAATTGCCCCGCAGAACTCCAGACATTGGGAAAAAACGCCGGGGCATTTGCCATTGCTGGCAATCCGGTGAATGACGCCGTAGGGGAGGGCGTTTCGCCAATGCCCTTCTATGTGCTGGTAGGTAGGTTCTTCGCCCACCCAGAAAGCAAACACCCCTGCGGGCTCCCCGCCGTATTCCATAAAGAATAAATGGCCGTTTTGGATGTCCTGCCGGATGGTTTCCGGGGCAGGCTTATCGGCGCCCCATTGGGTGGGGTTGCCGTTTTCCGCCATTTGCTGCCTTGCATAAGCGTAAATGGGGAGGATCTGCGGGAGGTCCTGAAGGGTTGCTTTCCTTATTTCTGGTTTTAAGTTTTGTTTCATCAGGGATGGCTCCTTTGCTGGGTTTTTGGGCTGCAGCCGCCGTGCCGCCGGAAACGCCCTGTTATTCCCCAAGGTTCTCTTTGGCTAAGTTCTTCTGGGCCGTAGACAGCATCAGCTTAATCCGGTTTAGCTGGTTTACCTCCGAAGCCCCGGGGTCATAGTCAATAGCTACAATATTAGAAAGGGGGAACCGGTGCCGGATTTCCTTAATAACCCCTTTCCCCACTACATGGTTGGGCAGGCACCCAAAGGGCTGGGCGCATACAATGTTGTTGGTCCCGGAGTGTATCAGCTCCAGCATTTCCCCCGTCAGGAACCACCCTTCCCCGGTCTGGTTCCCGGTGGAAACAATGGGGGAGGCATATTCGGCCAGCGTCCCAATCCGTGCAGGAGGGGTAAAGCGGCGGCTGCGCCCAAATTCCTTCCGCGCCGCGCTGCGCAGCCATTCTAAAAACCCGATGCCTAAGTTGGCGATTCTGGCGTAAGATTTTTTTAAGCCCAGCTTTTCCGCCCGGAAATTCTGGTTGTAGAAGCAGTAGAGCAGGAAGTCCATAAGGTCTGGGACCACTGCTTCCGCGCCTTCTGCTTCTAGCAGCTCTACCAGATAATTGTTGGCGGCAGGGAGGAATTTCACTAAAATTTCCCCTACCACGCCGACCTTTGGCTTGGGTTTTTCCACAATGGGGAGCCGGTCAAAGTCCCGGATGATTTCCCGGCAGTAACGCTTGAATTTCCGGTGGGAAACCAAATGCCTGCTGGAAAGGAACTCCATGCATTTCTGTTTCCATGCTTCATGGAGGGCATTGGCTGCGCCTGCCTTTTCTTCGTATGGCCTGGTGCGGTAAAGGCAGCGCATGAAAATATCGCCGAAAATCAAGGCGTACAGCCCTTTCTGCAGGAGGGGCAGGGTGAACTTGAAGCCCGGGTTGGACTCAAAGCCGCTTAAGTTGACGGAAATCACCGGAATATCAGGGTAGCCGGCCTTTTCCAGCGCGCGGCGGATGAAGCCAATGTAATTGGAAGCGCGGCATCCGCCGCCAGTCTGGGTAATGACGACGGCAGTCCGCGCCAAGTCGTATTCCCCGGATAGTATGGCTTCCATAATCTGCCCTACCACAATCAGGGAGGGGTAGCAGGCGTCGTTGTTGACATATTTCAGCCCCATGTCCACGGCAGATTTCCCGCCGCTTTTTAGGACCACGATATGGTACCCGGCAGACTGGAAGGCGGGCTGGAGCAGGTCAAAGTGGATGGGCGACATCTGGGGGCAGAGGATTGTGTAATTTTTACGCATTTCCTCGGTAAATACCACACGTTTGTAGCTGGAAGGCTGTATCTTGCAGCTAACTTTCTGTTTCTCCCGGACCCGGAGGGCGGAGAGGAGGGAACGGATGCGGATGCGGGCGGCGCCCAAATTGTTTACCTCGTCAATTTTCAGGCAGGTGTAAATCTTCCCTGATTTTGACAGGATATCCCCCACCTGGTCCGTAGTGACGGCGTCCAGGCCGCAGCCAAAGGAATTTAATTGGATAAAATCCAAGTCCTCCCGGGTTTTGGCATAATTTGCCGCTGCGTAAAGCCTGGAATGGTACATCCACTGGTCCATGACAAGGAGGGGGCGTTCCAGCTCCTGCAGGTGGGAAATGGAGTCCTCCGTCAGCACGGCAATCCCATAGGAGTTAATCAGTTCCGGGATGCCGTGGTTGATTTCCGGGTCGATGTGGTAAGGCCTGCCGGCAAGGACAATGCCCCTGCGCCCGGTTTTTTCCATATAGGATAAGGTTTCTTCCCCTTTGCGGCGGATGTCCGTGCGCATGTTGGAAAGCTCCTGCCACCCGGCGTCCACTGCGGCATCAATTTCCCCGGGCGGGATGGAAAATTCTTTCTGGAATACCAGCCTTAGCTGTTCCGCCAAAGCTTCCTTGGATGCAAAGGTCAGGAACGGGTTTAAAAACCGCACCTTCCCGGAGGTAATTTCATCCACGTTGTTTTTGATGTTTTCCGCGTAGGAGGTGACGATGGGGCAGTTGTAGTGGTTATTGGAATCCGGGAATTCGTCCCGCTCATAGGGGATGCAGGGGTAGAAAATAAAATCCGCCTGTTCCCTGATGAGCCATGCAATATGCCCATGGGCCAGCTTGGCCGGGTAGCATTCCGATTCGCTGGGGATGGATTCAATGCCCATTTCGTAAATTTTCCGCGTGGACTGGGGGGAAAGCAGGGTGCGGAATTGTAAGCTTTTGAAAAAAACCGCCCAAAAGGGGTAATTTTCATACAGGTTCAGCACCCTTGGGATGCCCACAGTCCCCCGGGCTGCTTCCTGCTCTGGCAAGGGCTCGTACCGGAAAAGCTGCTGGTTTTTGTATTCAAATAAATTTGGGACCTGTTCTTTGTTTTTTTCTTTCCCAAGCCCTTTTTCGCAGCGGTTCCCTGTGATAAACTGCCGGTTCCCAGAAAAGCGGTTGATGGTGAGCAGGCAGTGGTTCGTGCAGCCCTGGCATCTTGTCAGCTTGGTGTCTACCTCCAGGTGGTTGATTTCCTCTAAGGAAAGCATCGTGGTGGAAGGGGATTCCTCGTAGCGTTCCCGGGCAATCAGCGCAGCCCCGAAAGCCCCCATAATCCCTGCAATGTCCGGCCGGATGGCTTCGCAGCCGGAAATTTTTTCAAAGCTCCGCAACACGGCGTCGTTGTAAAATGTCCCGCCCTGCACCACGATATGTTTCCCAAGGTCCTTGGCGTCGGAAACCTTGATTACCTTGAACAAGGCGTTTTTGATGACAGAGTAAGCAAGCCCAGCGGAAATGTCGGAAACCTCCGCCCCTTCCTTCTGCGCCTGTTTTACTTTGGAGTTCATAAAGACCGTGCAGCGGGTCCCTAAGTCAATGGGGTTCCTTGCAAACAAAGCGGCCTGTGCGAAATCCTCTACGGAATAGTTTAAGGATTTTGCAAAGGTTTCGATAAAGGAGCCGCAGCCGGAGGAGCAGGCCTCGTTTAGCTGTACGCTGTCTACGGTCTGGTTTTTGATTTTAATGCATTTCATGTCCTGGCCGCCAATGTCCAGGATGCAGTCCACGTCCGGGTTAAAAAATGCGGCCGCATAGTAATGGGCAACGGTTTCCACTTCCCCTTCATCCAGCAGGAAAGCGGCTTTCAGCAGGGCTTCCCCATATCCGGTGGAGCAGGAGTGGACAATCCTGGCTCCATTTGGAAGCAAAGAATAAATTTCCTGGATCGCTGAGGTGGCAGTGGCAAGGGGGTTGCCGTTGTTGCTGCTGTAAAAGGAGTACAGCAGGGAGCCGTCTTCCCCGACCAAAGCGACTTTTGTGGTAGTAGACCCGGCGTCAATGCCAAGGTAACAGTTCCCATGATAGTGGGACAGGTCCCCGGTTGTCACATGGTACCTGCCGTGGCGTTTCTGGAACCGCTGGTAGTCCCCCAATGTGGCAAACAGGGGTTCCATCCGCTCGACCTCAAATTCTATCTGGATTTCAGAAGAAAGCTTCTGCAAAATGCTTTTCAGCTCCATGGACACTTCCGGCCTGCAGTTTAAGGCAGAGCCAAGGGCTGCAAACAGGTGGGAGTGGTCCGGTGCGATAATGTGCTCCCCGTCCAGCTTTAAGGTGCGGATAAACGCTTCTTTCAGTTCTGGCAGGAAGTGCAGGGGGCCCCCCAGGAAGGCCACATGGCCCCGGATGGGCTTCCCGCAGGCCAAGCCGGAAATCGTCTGGTTTACCACCGCCTGAAAAATGGATGCGGACAGGTCTTCCTTGGAAGCGCCTTCGTTGATCAGGGGCTGGATGTCAGATTTTGCAAATACCCCGCAGCGGGCGGCAATGGGGTAAATTGCCTTATAGTCTTTCGCATAGGTGTCAAGCCCCGTGGCGTCTGTCTGGAGCAGGGAGGCCATCTGGTCTATGAAGGAGCCAGTCCCGCCGGCGCAGATGCCGTTCATGCGCTGTTCCACATTTCCACCCTCAAAATAAATGATTTTGGCGTCCTCCCCGCCAAGTTCAATGGCTACGTCGGTCTGGGGCGCATAATCCTGCAAAGCAGAGGCCACCGCGATGACTTCCTGCACAAATGGGATTTCCAAATGCTTTGCCAAAGCCAGCCCGCCGGAGCCGGTAATCACAGGGGAAAGCCGGAGGTTCCCAAGCTCATCCTGCGCCCTTGCCAGCAAATCCAGAAGTGTTTCACGGATATTTGCAAAATGCCGTTGGTAGTCTGCAAACAAGAGGGTGTTGTGGGGGCCTAATATTGTAATTTTTACGGTAGTTGAGCCAATGTCAATGCCCAGCTTGTGTAAATTTTTCTGTTCCATATAGTTCCTCCAATTTTTCTCTAAATCTCTGCTGATGCGGGAAAATGCATCAAGAGCCTTGCTAAATGGTAAATTATGCTGTTTCTTCCTATTTATATATAAGCGTCCCGAAATCGAACACCGCTTATTATACGACAGGAATTTGCAAAAAACAATTGCTTTTTTTATTTTTCATAGAATGTTTAGAAATCATTACAGCAAAAGATGCTGTTGTCTGGTTATTTTTAGGAAAAAGATTGCGTTATAGAAAATATATGATTAAAATAAAAAGAAAGAACTTGGGAACAGAAAATATTTTATTCCCGCGAGCAATGAGCCAAGCAGCCGTGCTCGCGCGGATATTTGACGAATGCCGCTGGGTATTTGGTTTTAGGAGGACAGCAAGACTGAAGATATGGTATCTGATGTGGACAGGGCGTTAAGCCGCCTGTACCATTTGCTGGGCGTGCCCCCAGTTCCTAAGTGCAGGAAACACGATGGGAAATAGAAAACACATTTTGCCCATCCCATCCGAACCCATTTCCTCCTTTCCGAATATAATAGTAAAAAGACAGCCAAAGAATCTTGGAGGAATTTTTCATGCCAAAAATTATCCCAATCCCAATCGGCCCCATTTATAATGAAGGCCCCTGCCGTGGAATGGTACATGTAATTGAAAAAGGGGATACCCTGTACCGCTTAGGAAAACGCTACCATGTAAGCGTAGGCCAGCTTATGTTTGCAAACCCGTTTGTCAATGTTTACAACCTGCAGGTAGGGGATGAGCTGTGCATCCCCATCAGCATCCAGCCCAGGAACCCGGAAAGCAGGATGCAGGGGGAATTTATGGATGATACAAGGATGCCCGGGGGAGGAATACCCGAAGGGATGGAGCCGGAATCCAGAATATCCGGCCGCATGAGGCAGGGGATGCCAATGCCAGACGGCAGTATGCCAGCCCCGGACGCAGGGATGCCAATGCCAGACGGCAGTATGCCAGCCCTGGATGCAGGGATGCCAATGCCATCTCCAGATGCGGTTCCCATGCCAGCCGGCAGCGGGATGCCCCTGCCGGACGCTGGAATTCCCATGGAGCTGGAGCCAGGGCCTGCGGAGCAGGAAGGGATGCCGGAGGAAATATAAACTTTTTATGAAACTGCGCCGCTTTCGTTGACAAACCCGTATGGAAAACCTATAATAACTATTTGAACACCATTGATCGAAAGAGGAGGATGTTATGGGTTTTCTGAATAAAATGGAGCGGAAATTTGGGAAGTACGCCATTCAAAATTTAACTTTCTGGCTCATTGGCGCATGGGTGCTGGGATTTATTATCCAAATTACCATGCCGGATGTCCTGCAGCTTCTGCTGTTAGAGCCAAGGATGATTCTGCAGGGGCAGGTGTGGAGGATTGTTTCCTGGCTGCTGATTCCGCCTCCAGTCAATATACTGTTTTTGATTTTTTTCCTGTCCTGCTATTATTTTATCGGGATTTCCATTGAGCAGGCCATTGGGACTTTCCGCTATAATGTCTATTTGATTGGCGGAATTCTGTGCTCCATCCTCGGCGCGTTTTTTTTATATGGGTTTTACTATTTGGCAAAAGGGGTATCCGTTGCCGGGATTGGCTATTATTTCAGCACCCAGTATATAACGATGTCGCTGTTCCTGGCGTTTGCGGTGATTTTCCCCAATATAGAATTCCGCCTGTATTTCCTAATCCCCATTAAGGCGAAATGGATGGGGATAGTGGATGTAATCTGGATGGTTTTTATGTTCATTGCTTCAAATGCAGCAGGGCGGACGGCAATCCTCGCATCCCTGATGAACTTCCTGATTTTCTTTTTTACCACAAGGAATTACCATCGGGTGTCCCCAAAGGAAATCCACCGGAAGCAGGTATACCGGCAGCAGATGCGGCAGGCGCAGAATATTACAAGGCATAAATGCGCCATTTGCGGCAGGACGGAACGGGACGGGGCGGATTTGGAATTCAGGTTCTGTTCCAAATGCGATGGCAATTATGAATACTGCCAGGAGCATTTGTTTACCCACCAGCATGTCAAACACAATTGACAGGCTATTATAAAAAATGGGGAAACTCAAACAGCATGTTTATTGACAAACAGAAGATAAGAACTTATAATATCCATAATGTGGCATATCCGAAGTTGCGCTGCAGCTTCTGGTATGCTTTCTTAATTCTATAGGATTAAGGTGTCAAAAGGGTGCGCTGCACCCGCTCTCTACCATATATTGATGTGCAAATTAATTTGCAATAATAATATATGGAAAGAGCGTAGCACCAAAGGTGCTTTTGACACCCTAATCCTTATAGGAAAGGCCTATATTATAGAAAATGGAAAAGGATTCAGGAGGAATACCAATGGAAAATGAAGCAGTTTCCAGAAATTTTATTGAACAGGAGATTGAGGAGGACTTAAAGGATGGGCATTGCGAAACCGTCAGGACACGTTTCCCGCCGGAACCGAACGGCTATCTCCATATCGGACATGCCAAATCTATTTTATTGAATTTCGGGCTGGCCCAGAAATACAACGGGAAATTCAACATGCGTTTTGACGACACCAACCCTACAAAAGAAAAGACCGAATTTGTGGAGTCCATTAAGGAGGACATCCGGTGGCTGGGTGCAGACTGGGAAGACCGCCTGTTTTTTGCGTCCGATTATTTTGGCCAGATGTATGAAGCGGCTGTAAAGCTTATCAGGAAAGGGAAAGCCTATGTGTCAGACCTGAACCCGGAGCAAATCCGCGAGTACCGGGGAACCCTGACGGAGCCGGGAAAGGAGGACCCAAATGCAGGGCGGGGCATAGAGGAGAACCTGCGTCTGTTTGAGGAGATGAAGCAGGGGAAATACGGGGACGGGGAATTAGTGCTCCGGGCAAGGATTGACATGGCGTCCCCGAATATCAACATGCGCGACCCCATCCTTTACCGGGTGGCACATATGTCCCACCATAACACCGGGGACGAATGGTGCATTTACCCCATGTATGATTTTGCCCATCCCATTGAGGACGCCATCGAGGGCATTACCCACTCCATCTGCACGCTGGAATTTGAGGACCACAGGCCCTTATATGACTGGGTGGTGCGGGAACTGGAGTATGAGAACCCCCCAAGGCAGATTGAATTTGCCAAGCTGTACCTGACAAATGTGGTGACAGGCAAGCGTTACATTAAGAAGCTGGTGGAAGATGGGATTGTGGACGGCTGGGACGACCCAAGGCTGGTGTCCATTGCCGCTTTGCGCAGGAGGGGATTTACTCCGGAATCCATCCAGAAATTTGTGGAGCTGTGCGGGGTATCTAAGGCTAACAGCTCTGTGGATTACGCCATGCTGGAATACTGCATCCGGGAGGATTTAAAGCTGAAACGCCCAAGGATGATGGCAGTGTTAAACCCCATCAAGCTGGTGATTGACAATTACCCGGAGGGGCAGATGGAACAATTAGACGCTGCCAACAATCTGGAAAACGAGGAACTGGGGACGCGGAAAATTCCCTTCTGCAGGGAACTTTACATTGAGAGGGAGGATTTCATGGAGGAGCCCCCGAAAAAATATTTCCGCCTGTTCCCTGGGAATGAAGTACGCCTGATGCATGCATATTTTGTGAAATGCGAAAGCTTCGTAAAAGATGAAAATGGAAACGTCATTGAGGTGCACTGTACCTACGACCCGGAAACAAAGGCGGGCAGCGGCTTTGCCGGGCGCAAGGTCAAGGGAACCATCCACTGGGTTCCGGTGCCTTATGCGCAGAAATGCGAAGTACGGCTATATGAAAATCTGGTAGATGAAGAAAAAGGAGTATACAACAAAGAGGATGGAAGCCTGAACTTAAACCCGGACTCCCTGACAGTTTTAAAGGAATGTTATGCAGAGCCTGCCCTTGCAGAAGCGAAGGCATACGACAGCTACCAGTTTGTGCGGCAGGGGTTTTTCTGTGCAGACGCAAAAGATTCCAAGCCAGGTTCCTTGGTATTTAACCGGATTGTATCGTTAAAAAGTTCTTATAAACTGCCGGCACAGAATTAACGTGCAAAAGAGGAGTAAATCAATATGAATTTGTTTTCAGGGTTGGAGAAATTCGGGCTGGAAGCCAAGGAATCCATGCAGTTGTTTGAAGAAGGGAAAAGGGAGAACACAAAGAAGGAGAAAGAGGAGGAGAAAAAAGCGAAGGAACGCTTAATCCCTTCGGAAACAGAATTTCTTTTACAGAAAACAGTACGTTGTAAAGTGTGCGACAATGTATTTAAGACGAAGGTGGTGAAAACTGGGAGGGCAAGGAGGATGCAGCCGGATAAGGACCTGCGTCCAAGGTTTGAACATATCGACACGCTGAAATACGATGTGATTTCCTGCCCGGAGTGCGGCTATACTGCGCTGATACGGGATTTTGACAGGATCACGCCTACGCAGGCAAGGTTTGTGCGGGAGCAGATTTCCTCCCGGTTCCATAAAGCCAACGAGCCGGAAGCAGAAATATATTCCTACGACACCGCCATTGCCCGCTGCAAGCTTGCGCTGCTGAACGCAGCCGTCAAGCGGGGGAAGGAAAGCGAGAAAGCGTATGCCTGCCTGAAAATTGCATGGCTGTGCCGTGGGAAAGCAGAAGCCATGGGGGAGGAAACCCCGGCGGAACAAGCCGCCAAGGCAGCCTGCAGGAAGGAGGAGGAAACCTTTTACCAGCAGGCATATGAAGGCTTTATCAAGGCCATTTCCCAGGAAATGTTCCCTATTTATGGGATGGACGAGGGCACAATGGATTATCTGCTGGCCTGTATGTCGTTCCATTTCAGGAAATATGACATGGCTTCAAAATGCCTTGGGAATGTGCTGACTTCCCACTCTGCAAGCCGGCGGCTAAAGGATATGGCCCTGGACTTGAAGGAGGAAATCATCACATTATTAAAAAGCGTGAAACAGTAAGCTGCTGAGATACGCAAGAGCAGGAAGACAGGGGGACAAAAGAAGGGAAAAGAATAAGAATGCCATGCAGCATTGAAGCAATTGGAGGAAAAATATGAGGAAACACACAAAATTTATGGCAGCAGGGATGGCATCCGCATTGGTATTGGCGGTTAGCCTGACAGGCTGCGGTGGTCCTACAGAAGAGCAGAAACAGGCTGCAGAACAGTACAAGGCAGAGGCGGAAGCCTATATGGAAGGCAATGAATATACCAAAGCGCAGAAAGCCATGGAACAGGCATTGGAGCAGATGCCGGAAGATGAAGGCCTGCTGGCAGCAGCCGAGGAACTGAACCGGAAGGCAGAAGAAATGGAAGGCTACAACAAAACGATGGAAGCTGCAAGGAAGGCCATAGAAGCAGACGATGCCGCCGCGCTGGATAAGCTGCAGGAGAGCCCGGAAGGGCAGGCGCTGGTGAAAATGGCAAAAGAAACCGGGACTTACATTTACTTTCCAGAAGGAGGGGACAGCGGGACCGGGATTGGTTTTTATACCTTTGACGGCTGCGACTGCGACCAGTGGTACTACGGCGATTACAAGGAAGGCAAGCGGGAAGGGAACGGGATTTGGTATTATGCCAGCAGCCATACGGAGGATAAAAGCCTTTACAAGGAAGTCTATACCGGACAATGGAGCGGGGACGCCCCGAATGGGAAAGGGCACCAGCTTGTTGCGCTGGGAGACACGGTAGATACAGACCAGGATTTTGACGTGGAAAACGGGCTGTTTTATGGTACTTATAAAATTAAGGACACTTTGGAGGATGGCACCAAGGTGAGCGGGAAGTATAAGCTGAAAGCAGGGAAATATGTGACGATTTCTGACGAGGAGCTGAAGGAGAATAATTTTGAGGTGCCAGACCAGCCCCACCTTGCCATTGCTTTTTTGTATGACAAAGAAGGGGAGATAAAAAGCTGCACGATGGTCTATGCGGAGGATACGACTAAGGGCGTGAAGCATTTTTATTAA
>ERZ778516.66-NODE-66-length-86651-cov-17.841113_pt1 | contig 86651 bp, 69 predicted proteins | sample MGYA00510342_ERZ778516 | MGnify/ENA primary metagenome ERZ778516 (study PRJEB29527, sample SAMN07138961) | mouse gut metagenome | material: feces | host: mouse | place: China:Nanjing | collected 2016-01-25 ...
AATTTGGCATTGTGCTCGGCTTATTCGACTTTGGCTTACGCCCAAGATACTCCCGTTCGGCAAAATGCAAACACGTTTGCTTTTGCGCTCACTTATTCGTATCTTTGTCGCTTGTCGGACTTCCGACACCCAAACAGCGTCCGCAGCTATGAAATTCAAGGAGTACAAAAGTCTCGATCTGGCCGGGCTCGCCGCCGAGGTTCTCGGCGAGTGGGACGCCCGCGACACATTCCGCAAAAGCATCTCGACGCGCGAAGGACACCCCTCGTTCGTCTTCTACGAAGGTCCCCCCTCGGCCAACGGCCTGCCGGGCATCCACCACGTCATGGCCCGCACGATCAAGGACGTATTCTGCCGCTACAAGACGCAGCAGGGCTTCCGCGTGCACCGCAAGGCCGGCTGGGACACCCACGGACTGCCCGTCGAACTGGGCGTGGAAAAGAAACTGGGCATCACCAAGGAGGACATCGGCCGCACGATCTCGATCGAGGAGTACAACCGCACCTGCCGCGAAGCCGTCATGGAGTTCACGGGCGTGTGGGAGAACCTCACGCGCAAGATGGGCTACTGGGTCAACATGGATGACCCCTACATCACCTACGACAACAAGTATATCGAGACGCTGTGGTGGCTTCTCAAGCAGCTTTTCGACAAAGGGCTGCTCTACAAGGGCTACACCATCCAGCCCTATTCCCCGGCGGCCGGCACGGGGCTTTCGACCCACGAACTCAACCAGCCGGGCTGCTACCGCGACGTGAAAGACACGACCTGCACGGCGCAGTTCGCCGTTGTCCGCGACGCCGCGAGCGAAAAGCTCTTCGGCTCCGACGACTGCCCGCTCTGTTTCCTGGCCTGGACGACCACACCCTGGACACTGCCCTCGAATACGGCACTGGCCGTCGGCCCGGCGATCGAATATGTCAAGGTGCGCTGCACCAACCCCTACACAGAGACGCAGCAGGCCGTCATTCTGGCCCGCGACCTCGTGCCGGCCTACTTCACCAAGAAGATGGAGGGCACCTACGAAGTGACGGGCGAAAGCTGGCGCGGCGAAGAACTCGTCGGCATCCGCTACGAACAACTGATCCCGTGGGTGAAGCCCGACGGCGATGCGTTCCGCGTCATTGCGGGCGACTACGTGACCACCTCCGACGGTACGGGCATCGTGCACATCGCCCCGACGTTCGGCGCCGACGACGCCCGGGTGGCGCGTGCGGCGAACATCCCGCCCCTGTTCATGGTCGACAAGGCCGGCAAGGAACAACCGATGGTCGACAAGCAGGGCAAGTTCTTCCTGCTCGAAGACCTCGATCCCGACTTCGTGCGCACGCACGTCGACACGAAACACTATGCCGAATATGCCGGCCGCTATGTCAAGAACGCCTACGACGACAAGCTGACCGACGCCGATTCGACGCTCGACATCGACCTTTCGGTGATGCTCAAGGCCGAGAACAAGGTCTTCAAGATCGAGAAGCACACCCACTCCTACCCCCACTGCTGGCGCACCGACAAACCGGTGCTCTACTACCCGCTCGACTCGTGGTTCATCCGCACCACGGCGCTGCGCGACCGCATGATCGAACTCAACAAGACCATCCGCTGGCGCCCCGAATCGACCGGAACGGGCCGCTTCGGCAAGTGGCTGGAGGGACTGGTCGACTGGAACCTCTCGCGCTCGCGCTTCTGGGGCACGCCGCTGCCCGTGTGGGCGACGGAAGACCACGCGGAGCTCAAGTGCATCGGCTCGGTCGAGGAACTGATGGCCGAGATCGAGAAGTCGATCGCCGCCGGATTCATGCAGGAGAATCCCTACAAGAATTTCAAGGTCGGCGACATGTCGAAGGAAAACTATTCGACCGCCAACATCGATCTCCACCGTCCCTACGTGGACCAGATCGTGCTGGTCTCGTCCAAGGGCGAGCCCATGCGCCGCGAACCCGACCTGATCGACGTGTGGTTCGACTCGGGCGCCATGCCCTACGCGCAGGTCCACTACCCGTTCGAGAACAAGGAAGGCTTCGGGCAGGTCTACCCGGCGGACTTCATCGCCGAGGGCGTCGACCAGACGCGCGGCTGGTTCTTCACGCTCCACGCCATCGCCGCCATGCTTTTCGACTCGGTGGCATTCAAGAACATCATCTCCAACGGCCTGGTGCTGGACAAGAACGGCAACAAGATGTCCAAGCGCCTGGGCAACGCCGTCGATCCGTTCGAGGTGCTCGACACCTACGGACCCGACGCCACGCGCTGGTACATGATCTCCAATTCGCAGCCTTGGGACAACCTCAAGTTCGACCGCGAGGGTGTGGACGAGGTGCGCCGCAAGTTCTTCGGCACGCTCTACAACACCTACTCGTTCTTCGCCCTCTACGCCAACATCGACGGCTTCACGGGCAAGGAAAAGGAGATACCCGTGGCCGAACGCCCCGAGATCGACCGCTGGATCATCTCGCTCCTGAACACGCTGGTCGCCGAGGTGACGCGCTGTCTGGAGGACTACGACCCCACGCCTGCGGCCCGCGCCATCCAGGAATTCGTGGGCGAGAACCTCTCCAACTGGTACGTACGCCTCAACCGCAAGCGCTTCTGGGGCGGTGAGATGACCGCCGACAAGCTGGCGGCCTACCAGACGCTCTACACCTGTCTGGAGACCGTGGCACTGCTCTCGGCACCTTTCGCACCGTTCATTTCCGACCGCATCTTCTGCGATCTCAACGCCGTGAGCGTCCGTCACGACGACGAATCGGTCCACCTGGCGACCTTCCCCAAGGCCGACCCGGCACTGATCGACCCGAACCTGGAGGAGATGATGGCCACGGCCCAGCAACTCTCGTCGATGGTGCTGGCCCTGCGCCGCAAGGTCTCGATCAAAGTGCGCCAGCCGCTGCAGAAGATCATCGTTCCGGTGCTCGACCCGACGATGGCTACCCGCATCGAAGCGGTGAAAAAGCTGGTGATGAACGAAGTGAACGTCAAGGAAGTGGAGCTGATCCGCAACACGGCGGGCGTCATCACCAAACGCATCAAGCCCAACTTCAAGACCCTGGGCCCGCGCTACGGCAAATACATGAAACAGATCGCGGCGCTGACGGCGGAATTCACGCAGGAACGCATCGCCGAAATCGAGAACGCTGCCGAAACCATCCTCGACCTGGGCACCGAACGCATCGCCGTCACCGCGGCCGACTTCGAAATCACGTCGGAAGACATGCCGGGCTGGCTGGTGGCCGCCGAAGGCAAGCTGACCGTGGCGCTCGACATCACGCTGACCGACGACCTGCGTGCCGAGGGCGTGGCCCGCGAACTGGTCAACCGCATCCAGAACATCCGCAAGGATTCGGGATTCGAAGTCACGGACCGCATCCGTGTAGAGATCGCCGACCTCGATTTCGTGACCGACGCCGTAGCGCGCCATGCCGACTACATTGCACTGCAGACGCTGGCCGACGAAGTACGCCTTGCAACCGAACCGGCGGGAGAAGCGGTCGCAGAATCGGAAATCGACGACCGCCCGATCCGCATAGCGCTGACGCGCGTCTGACGAACCGGGCCGGAGCAGAGGGCCGGGAAGGAAGACCGGAAGGAAAGACCGGAGGGGAGGAACAGAACGACGGCGACCGAACTCCCCAAACGGGTTCCTGCCGGAATCGGCCCCGACGGAACGATCCGCCCTGCAGAAACCTCCGGCAACGACGCAAAACCAAGCGATTATCCCCCGCCGACGCGGGGGATTTTTCAGAGACCGGCACCCGCAAAGAAGATGGGAGAACTCCGCGAGACAATAAGGCGCAAAATTTGGTATTGTCGGAAATAATACTTAATTTTACGTAAAACCTAATGCGACAAAGACTATGGCAGACGAGAGGAACAGATACAGCGACGCCGAACTGGAAGAATTCAAACAGATCATTCTGAAAAAACTGGAGAACGCACGGGCCGACTACGAACTGCTGCGTGCGACCATCACCCATACGGCCGACAACGACACGGAAGACACCTCGCCGACCTTCAAGGTGCTGGAAGAAGGCGCCGCAACCCTCTCCAAAGAAGAGAGCGGCCGGCTGGCGGCGCACCAGATGAAGTTCATCCGCAACCTGGAGATGGCCCTGGTACGCATCGAAAACAAGACCTACGGCATCTGCAAGACCACGGGCAAACTGATCCCCAAGGAACGCCTGATGAAAGTACCCCACGCGACCGAATGTATCGAAGCCAAAGAAGGCCGCCGCTGAAAAGGGTCCCGGAGAAAGGGGCGAGAGAGCGAGAGCGAGAGCGAGAGTGTGAGTGAGGAGAGAGAGCGGAGAGAGAGGGTGGCGGTAAAAGGCGACAAACGCCAGGAAGCCAAGAGACACCAAAGTTCAATCCCCGAGAAGACGGGGCGAGCCCGAGAAACCAACGCTCTCCGAAGACGGAAAGGCCTGCCTTGCGGCAGGCCTTTTTTATTGAACGGAATCGCCTTTCCGGCCGCGGAACCTGCCAGATGACGGACCGCGGAGAGCGGATGACAACCAATAGACTACTCGAACGCTACCATTTCGGGCCGCTGGGGCCGATAACGATACTGCTCGAGCCGCGTGTAGCTGGAGAGGCGGAAATACTCGCTGTCGACCAGGCCTCCCTTGCCGAAAGCGAGGCCCAACCTGATCTGCAACGTGCTGAAAATCAAACGCTCGTTCCGGATACGGATGCCGCCGCCGAGCGAAGCGAAGAAATCGTTCCGGAACGCGTTGGGCGACCGACCGATCAGACCGAAATCGGCGAATCCGAAAAAAGCGATGCGGAAACCTAAAGGCTGCCATGGCGTGAAAAAGACGGTCTCGGTATTGAGCACCGTGCGGTTGGTGCCGATCACGTGCTCCTTGAGCGCCTGCAAGCCGTTGCGCCGGGTGAACCGGATGCTTTCGTCGTTGCCCGTATCGCGGTTCCAACCCTGGGTGTAGTTGAGCATCAAAAACTGCCTTACGCGGCTCCGCCCCATGATGAAAAGCGGCGAGAACCACCGCAGGTCGACATCCACGGCACTGCGGCTCCACCGGCCGGAGGCACGGTCGATGCTGCTGCCCAACGAGAAGCCGCCCATGATGTAACCCAGCGAACAGAACCCGCCGGCCTTGAGTCCGGCGCCGAAGTAGAGCCCCTCGTCGAACTCGCCCCACGAATAGCCGCTCACGAACTCGGCCTTGTAACCGGCCGCCAGGTACTCGCGGGTGCCGAATCCGTAGATCATATTGGCCGTGAAGAACTTCTCGCGGTAGAGTCCCGCACCGAAAAGCATGACGTCGCGGCCGTGCAGCGCCGGATGGTGCGTCGCCGAAACCCCGTCGGGCCGCCGGACGAAGCGCCGCCGGTTGTAGTGGGCCGTGAGGAAAGCGCTCGACCGGATGGGCGCCAGGAAACGGGAGTAACCGCCCCACACGTCGAAGTTGCGCACCTTGACGAGCAGCGACGTGTCCTGCTCGATCATATACTGCTTGAACTTGAGGTCGCTGTACGAGGCGCCCGCCTCGTAGTCGGTGGGCCGCAGGAACTCGCGGCACAACTTCATGTCGAGCGTCGACTTGTAGAAGTCGCGCCCGGCGGCGAAGTCGGCGGTGAAGAAGGTGCCCAGCACGTTGGGGATTCCGTATTCGATCAGGTTGCCGCCGTAGGAGAAATCCTTGCGGCTGAAATTGGTCTTGACTGCCAGCATGTTGCCCGTGCCGAGGACGTTGGCGTCGGAGAGCCCCGCCATGGTGCGCCCCTCGGAGTGAAACCCCACGTCGACGGAGACGGTCCAGCTGTCGCGCGTGCGGATCACCAGGTCGACGCGCGTGGTGTCGAGCGTGTCGGGCCGGACCGTGAGTCCGACGTTGGAGATATAACGCCGCGAACGCAACAGCTGCATGTTGCGCACGACCAGGCCGGGATCGAACGGGTCGCCGGAGCGGAAAAGCAGGTCGCGGCGGATGACCCGCTCGCGGGTGAGAAGATGGACCTTGTTGCCCGTGCGCTGCAGCCAGTTGCCGTCGGGACGGAAAACCTGCCGGCGCTCGATAATGATGTCGCCGATGATCTTGCCCTTGTAGCGGGCCAGCGCACGGCTCTCGTCCAGCACGCGGTCGTTTTCGAGGGTGTCGACCCTGGGGCGCGCCGAGATCAGCCGGTAGAGCATCCGCGGCAGGGCATGGCGTCCGGCCTTGGATTGCAGGCTGTCGTAGAGCCGCCGGTTGCGCTCCTCGGCCATGCGCGACAGGCTGTCTTCGGGAAACCGCTCGGCCGCCCATGTGTCGGGGCGTGCGGCCGAAGCCCGGCAGACAACCGAGACTGCGCCCAGCAACAACAGCAATATGTACCTGCGAACCGCCATGACTCCCTATACAACGTATTTCCGCACGAAAAACGTATCGCCCTTCGTCCACAAAGAGTGCGCCCAACGGCAGACAAAATGCAGCAATCAGGCATCCGGCCATCGTTACCGCCCTCACTTCCGGAAAGTTGGCTCCGATTCCCGCAGGTGGCGCGGAGACGCAAAAAACCCGGCGGCCGATGCATATCGGCCGCCGGGGCGGGAAACAACCGGTTTCGATCAGCCCGGCAATCCCGACTCTGTCGAGAGGTGCCGAAGCGAGAAAACCTGCCTGAAAAATGAACTTTTTTTGAAAAAACCTATCGTTTGCGAGTGCGGATGTCGATGGCACCGTGAGCCGCTTCGGGCCCGAACTTGTCGACGGCCTTCTGCCCCTTGTAGATGTCCATGCGGCGGATCTTCCCGGCCGCGATCTTCGTTATGTCGTCCTTGGCGGCACGCTTGCCGTCGATGAAGATCAGGCAGTCGTCGGGAATTCCGTTCGTGCCGGTTACCGTGATACGTCCGGTCGACCGGGTTACGCAGGACTCCTCCTGCCCGGCATAGCGGTCGGCATGGATCGACACCGTCTGCGCAGCCTCTCCGGAGTTCTGTATCTTGACGGATCCGGCCGTTCCGGCCGCCTCGATTCGCTTGCAAGCGGCTTTCCACTCGTCGCTCTTAAAATACGCGTCGGCGCGCTCCAACTTCTTCTGCACCTCCTTCCACTCGTCGGACTGGAAATAAGCGCCGGATTCGTTCAGCTTGCGCTGTGCCTCCTTCCACTCGTCGGACCGGAAAAAGGCCTGCGCGTCGGCTCCCTGTTTGGTGGTCACCACGATCATGCCGTCGTAGCCCTGCTCCTTGTATATTTCGGGCAAAGAACCCTTCTCTACCGTAATGGATTCGATCGCTTGGGCCGACAGATGATCGATGTCGTCGACCTGCACGCCGTCGACCAAATAGAGAGGCTTGCCCGTCGCCCGGGCACCGCCTTTCCCGCTGATGCGGAACGTTGTTCCGAACGTACGCGCGCTCTGCGATGCAGCCGCGGCCTGTTCGCCGGGCTTCCTCAACGTAATGAGGACCACCCCGTTGCGTCCTTTCTCACCATAGGCAGCCAGCGTTTCGGCATCTTTGTGTATCTCGATGTTGGCTATCTGCGCCGCATCAATGTCGTCTATCGAAGCTGTCTCCTTGCCATCGACCACGTAGAGCGGCACCGCCTGCGACGTCTCCCTGGGAGCATCTCCGTAACCGACGACGACGATCTCGTCGCTATGAACATCGGCCGCATCCGTACGATCGGCGCCCTGCTTCTTGAGCGTAACAACGATCAACCCGTTGCGTCCTTTTTCGCCGTAGGCTTCCGCTTCGGCGGAACCCGCCTTGTAGACATCGACCGACGCGATCCGGTCCATCGCCACCTCATCCATCGAAGCCACTTCGCGCCCGTCGACCAGATAGAGCGGACCCTCTTTTTCCGAATTTTCCGCTCCGGAAACGACGGCCGTAACGGATTCTTTGTTAACTTTGTCGTCGGGCACGACATAAACGGTTTCGGCGAAGGCTCCGAGAGCCATGGCCGTGAGCGGCAGAACGAAGAGCGCCTTGGCCCCTGCCCACCGTGACGATTTCTTACGCAACATCATGGTAATACGGTTTTTAAGTTTACTGTGATTGAAGCTGTTGGCAACGGAATACCACCTCCCGCCGACAGCTTTCCTTATGAGTAGCAACTGGTAGTCGTGCGCATCGGCCCCGCTCGCGATCACGGCACGGTCGGCCTCGTATTCGTGGATGGCCCGCAGTTCGCGGCGCAGCAGCCACATGGCCGGATTGAACCACTGCAGGCATCCGGCCAGATCGGCGATCAGCAGATCGGCCGAATGGCGCAGCCGCAGGTGCGCCCGCTCGTGGCAGAGAATCTCGCGGCCATTGGCGGACATATCGTCTTCGGAGACAACGACATAGCGCCACCAACTGAAAGGTGCGACGCTTCCGGCCGGCATCCGTACGAGCACCGTGCCGTCGTCGAGCCGTTCGCGACGGCCCGAACGCACCGCGCGGGCCACCCCGACGACCGAGCGCAAGGTATGCAGCAACATGACGGCGGCACCGACCACGAAAAGCACCCCGAGCAGCGACCGCCAGTCGAACGCGGCTTCCTCGGGCACGACGATCCCGGGCGCTCCGTCCAGCGGAACCGCGGCCGCGGGCAACACCGGCAGCTCGCGATAGACCGTCACGACGCACAACGGCAGCACGAAAGCGAGGAGCATGCCGGCGAGGACGACGAAGCGGTTGAAGCGATGGAACGTCTCGCGGCTGAGCAACAACTTGAAAAACAGATAGAAGACCGCAAGACAAACCGCAGCCTTGAGACTATATATAAAAAGAGCGTACATGACTAAGCACGGTTTTGGCGGTCGATGCGCTCAACCAGTTCGCGCAACTCCTCGACCGAAATCTTCTCCTCCTCGACCAATGCGGAGACGGCTCCGAGATAGGAGTTTTCGAAATATTTACGGATGACGCCGCCCAATGTCCGGCGCGAAAATTCGGACTCGGAAACCACGGGATAATATTGATAGGTGCTGCCGAAAGCCTTGTGGGCGACGTAGCCCTTGGCTTCGAGCGCCCGCACCATGGTGGAGAGGGTGTTGAAATGGGGTTTGGGCTCGGGCGAAAGATCGACCAGCTCGCGGACGAACAAAGGTCCGTGTTCCCAGAAACAGCGCATCAGTTCTTCTTCGCGCGGCGTGAGTTTTTCCATGACGTACGGTGTTTGTTTTCGGCAGCTTCTGCGGCCGGAAGACCCGCCTCCGGCTTCGGAGCACGCATCCCGGCTCATCCATGCCTCGGCAGCGCGGCCGCCCCGGAGCGAAGTCCCCGAATGCAAAGGTAACTAAAAAAAGTTCATGCGCAACTATTTTTTATAGTTTTTCAACTAAAATATTTAGTTTTACATTCGGAACGACGTTTGAAGCAGGAAAAACGAAGGCGGAGAGACAAAAACGCAAGAAAAAAAAGTATTTTTGCAAAACGGGATGCAACCCCGCCCCACAAGACGATGAAACTATTCACCGAACGCGAAATACGTGCAACGGCGATCTTCCTGCCGCTGGCCCTGCTGGTGACGGTCGGCGCCATGCTGGTACGCCCGAAACACGACCCGCAGGCCCTGCTCGAAGCCGAACGCACCACGGCCCAACGCCAGAACGACACGCTGCGGCCCCGCCCCTTCGATCCCAACACGGTGACCTACGAAGAACTGCGCGGAATGGGCCTCGACCCGGTCGAAGCGGCCGGGCTGATCAACTACCGCGCAGGCGGCAAGATTTTCGGCATACCCGAAGACGTGGCGACCTGCTACACCGTCGGCGACTCGCTCTACCGGCGGCTGAAACCCTACATCCGCATCCACCGGCGCTATGCACGCATCCCGCGCCGATACCGCAGCGACCGGATGGTGGCGCACCCCATCGAACCGCAGCCCTTCCGGGTCGATACGGTGAGCGCACGCTATCTGCGAGCGACGGGACTGCTCAGCCAGCACCGCGCCGAAACGTTCGTCAAGTGGCGCGACACGCACCCGATCGAAGACATGGACGAAGTGCGCAAGTGCTATGCGATCGACGACTCCACGGCGCGGGTGCTCGAACCCTATCTGATCTTTCCGCAGCCGGAGCCCCGGCATCCGGTCGAGATCAACCGGGCCGACTCGGCGACGCTCGTAGCCATCAAGGGCATCGGACCGAAAACCGCAGGCTCGATCCTTGCCTACCGCGAACGCCTGGGCGGCTTCGTACGGGCGGAACAACTGGCCGAGGTACGGGGAGTGACGGAAGAGAACTACGAAAAAATTTTGCAACAAATTTACTGCGACAGTTGCAGAATTAGGAAAATTCCTATTAACTTTGTGCCCTCCGAACGATTGGCGGAACATCCTTACCTGGAGCCGCGAACGGTCCGGAAAATCAACAAAAGAAGACAGCAGAAAGGAGGTTGGATCAACGCGGAAGCATTTCTGAAAGAAAACATACTCACTCCGGACGAAGCCGCACGCGTGGTTCCGTACCTGAGTTTCGGGCTTCCGAACGATACCGACGAAGAATCCTACGCACCCCCGCAGAGCGATGCGGAATCCGAAGATTCCACCCGCTGCACACAAGAAACAAACGACTAAGAAACGTAAAATTCAAAAAAAAGAGAATACCATGATTATCATGCCGGTAAAGGAGGGCGAAAACATCGAACGCGCCCTGAAGAAATTCAAACGCAAATACGAGCGTACGGGTGTCCTGAAGGAGCTCCGCCGCCGTCAGTACTTCACCAAGCCTTCGGTGCAGAAGCGCGAGGCGATGATGCACGCAGTCTACGTGGAGCACATGTACCGCAACGAAGACTGATCCGCGACACGCATGCAACATGGAAAAGGGAGCCTTCGAAGGCTCCCTTTTCGCATCTGCACCGACTTGCACGCGCCACCGGAAAGCCGGGAAAACTGGAGAGGGGGAGGGCAGGAGAATCGGACGAGCATAAATCCACGAACAAACGCAAAAAAAGGGTCTGCCGTATCGCAGACCCTATCGCTTTCATGCTTCGTTTTTCACCGATCCGTCACGACCAGCACCTGCTGGTGCGGAACGTTGTCGGGCCGCAACGGGCTCCCCGACCGCAGCCGGTCGATCAGCACATCGGCGACCTCGACGTCGGTGACGGAACCGTCGGCATACTCCAGCTCCTTGTAATTCTTATAAATATAGTCGCTCATGGCCAGCGAATAGACCCGATCCTCGCGCAGGGCGTGGAAGCGCACGTCGAACGCCCGGTCCGATTCGTCGACCAAAATGGTATACGGCGTAGAAAGAATGATGTCTACGCGGTGTCCCTCGCGCGTATCCTCGTTGTACTTGGCGATGATCATGCGCCGCATCTGCCCGGGCGTCATGCGCAGCGTGGCGACCTTGGTGCCGAACGGCTCCAGATCGTAGACCCGGGCGCGGCTCACGTCGCCGGCAGCGATGCTGTCGAGACGCACGCCGCCCACATGATAGACACCGATGTCGGCCCCGGCATCCTCCGCAATGGCGCGGGCCATCCAGTTGGCCAGTCCGGTCTTGTCGGGCTGCACGGCGAACTTGCCGATGAAGCGGTTGAGCTCGGGATCGGCATAGTAACCTGCCACCTGCTCGGCGAACGAAGCGTCGGGCTCGTAGGCGTCGAGCGGCACGATGCGATAATCGATGCTCTCGACCTTGCGGCCGCGCATCCGCACGGTCGTGGCGCCCACGTTCTGCAAGTTCTTGCCCGACTGCGTGAGCAACGTACCGTTGACCAGCGTATCGAGCTGCACATGGGTGTGGCCGCCGATGGCCAGGTCGAACAACTGCGTTTTGCCCAGCAGCTCCATGTCGCGGTCGTCGCCCATGTGGGAGAGCAGCACCAGGAGGTCGACCCGGGGACGCAGATACTCTGCATAACGGATCGCCTCGGCCTGCGGATCGGGAAACTCCAGCCCCACGAACGACGACGCGTGGCCCGCCGGATGGCCGGGACCCTCGTAGTTGGTCACCGCACCCACGAAACCGATGCGGATGCCGTCGCGCTCGATGACGGCATAGGGAGCCACCTGCGGGAACGTGCAGGTGTCGCTGATGCAGTTGGCACAGACGATCTCGGCGGAGATGCTGTCGACCATGCGGCCCAGAAAAGCCTGACCATGGTCGAACTCGTGGTTGCCGAAGGTCATGACGTCGTAGCCCAGGCGGTTCATCAGCTCGATCATCGGCTTGCCGGGAACCGACACCTTGTCGACGAAGGCATTGCCGGTCCAGCGGTCGCCCGCATCGACCAGCACGACGAGCTGCGCCGTGTCGCGGCACGCCTCGACGGCCGCCGCCAGCTGCGGAAAACGCCGGATCTTGGCGTGCATGTCGTTGGTCGAGAGAATCACCAGCGTACGCTCGCGCGGCGTACAGGCCGCCGTCAGAACCGCGGCCGTCAGAAAGAACGCACGGAACAAATGTTTCATATTTGTCGGTTTTGTTGTCATAATCGGTTTGCGATGGCCAAAATTACAAAATAATTTCTATCTTTACATGTCGTTATTGCGAATAATCGTCTCCCTATGACCGATACCATCCAGATCGTCTGCGACAACCTCGGCGGCCGCGTCGAGGCGGCTGCGGGCACCTCGCTTTCGGAGCTTGCGGCACGCATCGGACCGCGCACCCTCCCCTTCCTGGCGGCCGAAGTGGACAACCGGATCAAAGAACTGAGCTACAGGCTCTACGCGCCCGCCACGGTGCGCTTCGTCGATCTCTCGTCGTTCGCCGGCATCCGCGTTTACCAGCGCACCGCCTGGTTCATCCTGCAAAAAGCGGTGCAAGACCTCTACCCTGCGCAGAAACTCCACATCCGGCATTCGCTGGGTCGCAGCGGCTTCTACTGCGAGATCGAGGGGATCGACGAATTCACGGCCGCCGAGGCCGACGCGCTGCGCGAACGCATGCAGCGAATCGTCGGCGCCGACCTCCCGATCCGCCGCGTGCGGGCCCTCACTTCGGAGGTGCGCGCCCGCTACGCCGCCCAGGGCTACGACGACAAGATCGCCCTGCTGGACACACGGCCGCGGCTCTACAGCGAATACCACACGCTCGACGACACGGTGGGCTATTTCTACGGCGCACTGGCCCCGTCGACGGGCTATGTCCGCCTTTTCGGCATCGAACCCTACTACAACGGCTTCTACCTGGCCCTGCCGCTGCGCACGGCACCCGACCGCATCCACACCGACTTCTATCAGGAGAAGATGTTCGGCATCTTCCGCGAATACCAGTCGTGGGTCCGCATCATGGGCGTGCCCACGGTGGGCGACGTCAATGCCAAGGTGCTGGCGGGCGACGCCGGAGGCATGATCAAGCTGGCCGAGGCGTTCCACGAACGCAAGTTCGCCTGGGTGGCCGACTCGATCTACGAGGCCAACCTCACGCGCGGCACCCGCATGGTGCTGATCTCGGGTCCCTCGTCGAGCGGCAAGACCACCTCGGCCAAACGCCTGGGCATCCAGCTGGGCGTGCTGGGACTCAAACCCGTGATGATCTCGCTGGACGACTACTTCGTGGAGCGCGAGAAGACCCCGCGCGACGAAAACGGCGAATACGACTACGAAGCGCTCGAAGCCATCGACCTGGAGCTCTTCAACGACCATCTGCGCCGCCTGATGGCGGGCGAGAGCATCGACATCCCGCGCTACGATTTCGTCACGGGGCGCCGCACCAAGCACGATGCGCCGCTGACGCTCGACGAACGCTCGATTCTGATCGTCGAAGGCATCCACGGACTCAATCCGCGGCTGACGCCCTCGATCCCCGACGAGCAGAAGTTCCGCATCTACATTTCGTGCTTCACGTCGGTGGCCATGGACAACCTCTCGCGCATCGCCACCACCGACAACCGCCTGCTGCGCCGGCTGGTCCGCGACTCGCGACAGCGGGGCTCCGACGCGCTGTCGACCTTGGCGCGCTGGCCGAGCGTGCGCCGCGGCGAGGAGCGCCACATCTTCCCCTACCAGGAAAACGCCGACGTGATGCTCAATTCGTCGCTCTTTTACGAAATATCGGTCCTGCGGCCCTACGCCGAGAAGATGCTGCGCGAGGTGCCCGACACGGTGCCCGAATACGACGAGGCGCGCCGGATGCTCAAATTCCTGGACAACTTCATCCCCATCGCGCCCGACGAAATACCGCCCACGTCGATCCTGCGCGAGTTCATCGGCGGAAGCAGCTTTCAATACTGAGTGAAAAATGAAAAGCGAGAAGTATGGCCATTTACTTTCAGCATTATCATAGTTCAGTGTTGCAATTGCGGCTCAAAGAGCTTGCGGAGGCCCGCAAACGTGCTCCGCAGACTGCGGTGGTTTCTGCAACATGAAAGCATCCGATTCCTTTTACCTGAACCTTTCACTTTTCACCTTTCATCTGAACTTTTAACCCTTGCCAAAATGTTCGACCAATTTGCAACGCGCCACATCGGCGTCACCAACGAAAAAGAGCTCGCAGAGATGCTCGCCACGATCGGCGTCGGGTCGGTCGACGAACTCATCTCGCAGGTCATCCCCGCGTCGATCCGTCTGAAGAAACCCTTGGCCCTGCCCGAAGGGATGAGCGAATACGAGTTCGCCGCCCACATCCGAGGGCTGGCCGACCGCAACCGCCCGCTGCGCTCGTTCATCGGCATGGGCTACTACCCCTGCGCCGTGCCGGCCGCCGTGGTGCGCAACGTCTTCGAGAATCCGGCGTGGTACACCTCCTACACCCCCTACCAGGCCGAAATCTCGCAGGGACGCCTCGAAGCGCTGCTCAACTTCCAGACCGCCGTCATCTCGCTCACGGGCATGGAGATCGGCAACTGCTCGCTGCTGGACGAAGGCACCGCCGCGGCCGAAGCCATGGCCATGATGTTCTCGCTGCGCTCGCGCGAGGCAATCAAGGAGGGCCGCAACCAACTTTTCGTCGACCGCAACCTCTTCCCGCAGACGCTCGACGTGCTGCTCACGCGCAGCGAACCGTTCGGCATCGAACTTATCGTCGACGACTACGACCAATACGAATTCACGGGCCGCGAATTCGGCGCCATCGTCCAGTATCCGGCCGCCGACGGCAGCGTGCGCGACTACGCCGCCTTCACGGCCGCGGCCCATGCCGCCGGAGCGCTCGTCACGGCCGTCGCCGACCTGCTGGCGCTGGCGCTGCTGAAAGCCCCGGGCGAATGGGGCGCCGACATCGCCGTGGGTTCGGCCCAACGACTGGGCACGCCGATGGGTTTCGGCGGTCCGGGCGCCGGCTACATGGCCACGCGCGAAGCCTACAAGCGCAACATGCCGGGCCGCATCATCGGCGTCTCGGTCGACCGCCTGGGCAACAAGGCGCTGCGCATGGCGCTCCAGATGCGCGAACAACATATCAAGCGCGAACGCGCAACGTCGAACATCTGCACCGCCTCGGCGCTGATGGCTTCGATGACGGGTTTCTACTGCGTCTACAACGGTCCGGAGGGGCTGCGGCGTGCGGCCGGAACGGCGCACAACGCCGCGCTGACGGTGGCCCGGGCACTCGAAGCGCTGGACTACCGGCTGACGTCGGACGTGTTCTTCGATACGTTGGAGGTCGAAGCCGAAGCGGCCGTCGTGCAGTCGCTCGCGCTCGAATGCGGCATCAATTTCCACTACCCCTCCGAGGGGTCGGTGCGCATGTCGTTCGACGAAGTGACCACGGCAGCGGAGATCGAGGAGACGGTGCGCATCTTCGCCGCGGCCAAGGGCAAGCGGGTCAAGACGGTGAAACCCGTCACGGAGAGCTGCATCCCGGCCGGACTGCGCCGCACGAGCGCCTACCTGCAGGAACCCGTCTTCAACAGCTACCGCTCGGAGAGCGCCCTGATGCGCTACATCAAGAAACTGGAGCACCGCGACATCTCGCTGGCCGACTCGATGATCTCGCTGGGCTCGTGCACCATGAAACTCAACGCCTCGGCCCTCATGCAGCCGCTCTCGCTGGCCGGGTTCCAGAACATGCACCCCTTCGCACCGGCCGACCAGGCCGAGGGCTACATGCAGCTGATCCGCGAACTGGAGGAAGACCTGGCGACCATCACGGGCTTCGCGGCCTGCTCGCTGCAACCCAACTCGGGCGCCGCGGGCGAATATGCGGGACTGATGGTGATCCGCGCCTATCACCAGAGCCGCGGGCAGGGCTACCGCAACATCGTGCTGATTCCGGCCTCGGCCCACGGCACCAATCCGGCCTCGGCGGCCATGGCGGGCATGAAGATCGTGACGGTGGCCTGCGACGCCAAGGGCAACATCGACGTCGCCGACCTCGAAGCCAAGGCCCGGGAACATGCCTCGGAGCTGTGCGGACTGATGGTGACCTACCCCTCGACGCACGGCGTTTTCGAGAGCCGCATCCGCGAAATCGTGGAGATCGTGCACGACGCCGGCGGCCAGGTCTACATGGACGGCGCCAACATGAACGCCCAGGTGGGTCTGACCAATCCGGGCTACATCGGCGCCGACGTCTGCCACCTCAACCTGCACAAGACCTTCGCCATGCCCCACGGCGGCGGCGGTCCGGGCGTGGGTCCGATCTGCGTGGCCGAGCACCTGCGGGCTTTCCTGCCCTCGCACTCCGTGGCGGCCACGGGCGGCGACGAGGGCATCACGGCCGTGGCCTCGGCACCGTGGGGTTCGGCACTCCTGCTGCCGATCACCTACGGCTACATCAAGATGCTGGGCGAAGCGGGCCTGCGCCGCGCCACGGAGATGGCGATCGTCAATGCCAACTACATGTCGGCGGCCCTGGCAGCTGAATACCGCACCTACTATTCGGGCGAGACGGGACGCGTGGGTCATGAAATGATCCTCGACCTGACGTCGTTCAAAAAAGACTACAACATCGACTGCGGCGACATTGCCCACCGCCTGATGGACTACGGATTCCACGCCCCGACCCTTTCGTTCCCGGTACACGAAACGCTGATGGTCGAGCCCACCGAATCGGAGCCCAAGGCCGAGATGGACCGCTTCATCGAAGCGCTGGTCAGCATCAAGCGCGAGTGCGAGGCGGCTGTCGGAGAGGCCGACAACGTGGTGGTCAACGCGCCCCACACGGCTCCGGAGCTCTGCGGCGAATGGACGCATCCCTACACGCGCGAAGAAGCGGCCTTCCCGCTGGCCTGGATCCGAGAAGCGAAGTTCTTCCCCTACGTTTCGAAGATCGACAACGGCTACGGCGACCGCAACCTGTGCTGTATGAACGCGGAATAGCCGCCGCATACGTCGGCCCGGGCCAGTCGCACCTCCGATGCGGACCGCCGGAGCGGGAAAATCCGCACGAACGGAACAGATTTTGAAAGCCGAAGATTTTCACTACCTTTGCAACTCTCTAACTGAAAAGACATGAAAGCAGAACAGAACAAAATGGTCGGCGTCGACTACAAACTGACCGTCGACGGACAGATAGCCGACCAGTCGCGGCCGGGCCAGCCGCTCGAATTCATCTTCGGAACGGGCATGCTCCTGCCCAAATTCGAAGCGGCCATCGAGGGCAAGGAACCGGGCGACAAGGTGTCGTTCACCCTGGAGCCCAAGGACGGCTACGGCGAACTGATCCCCGAAGCGATCGTCGACCTGCCGAAAGAGATATTCATGGTCGACGGCAAGGTGGCCGAAGACATCCTCTTCGTAGGTTCGCAGGTGCCGATGAGCGACGCCCAGGGCAACCGCATGATGGGCATCGTCAAGGAAGTGGGCGACCAGACGGTGAAGATGGACTTCAACCACCCGATGGCCGGCAAGACCCTCAATTTCGAGGTAGAAGTGGTGACGGTGCGCGACGTGACGCCCGAAGACCTGCAGGGCCACTGCTCCTGCGGTTCGTGCGGCGGCGATCATGAATGCGGCGATGACTGCGGCTGCGGGCACGACGACTGCGGCTGCGGCGACCACGAACACCACGACGGTCACTGCAACTGCCACTAAACGCCGGGAGCCCCGGGGGCTTACAATCCGGTGAAAAGCAGCAAGCGAAAGGTGAAAGGTTAAACGTCACAAGTTTTTCCTTTCGCCTTTTCGTTTTCTGCGGCTCTGTCTCTGGTTTCCAGCCCCTCGCTTTCAAGCCTCCTTCGGGGGCTTGACTCCGGATGCGTTTCGGACAGGCTTAGCCATATCCTAACTTGTTCGGTATGACTCCCGGCTTGCACCATCATCACGCCCGATCGGCATAGCATGCCTGCAAAGGCTGCCTTCAACCTTTCACTTTTAACTTTTCACCTTTCACTTTCCTTTTGTACTCCTTCCGCCAATATCTCCAGACCCTCGAAGACCCGCACGGCCTCACGCGCCGGCTGGGCGAAGCGAGCCTTTGCCGCGACGACAGGGGCCGGGCGATTTACAGCACGGGCAACAGCGCAGCGGTGTTCCGCATCCGCTGCCAGGGCCGGACATGCGCCCTGCGCTGTTACTTCCGGCCGATGCGCCGGCTGGCGGCGATCTACGGCGACCGCTACCTGCCCCGCGAACTCTACCTCTACACCACGCCCGAGCAGGGCCGATGGGTCGATGCGGTGCTCTGCGACTGGGTGGAGGGCGAAACGCTCCATGCGGCCATCGCCCGGGCCGCCGAATCGGGCGACGGCGAACGTCTGGCTCAACTCTCCGAAGCGTTCGACCGGCTGGCGCTGGAACTGGTGACCGACGACCGCGCGCATGGAGACCTCAAACCCGAGAACCTCATCCTTACGCCCGACGGCCGGCTGGTCCCGATCGACCTCGACGCCTCGTTCCTGCCGGAATTCGCCGGTGAAACCAGTTCCGAAATCGGCACGGCAGCCTTCCAGCATCCGGGCCGCACGGCGGCGCACTTCGATGCCTCGCTCGACGACTACCCTGCGGCGCTCATCGCAACGGCGCTGCATGCCCTGCGTCTCGACCCGACGCTCTACGCCCGCCATCGGTGCGACGGACTGCTTTTCACGCCTCAACGCATCGCGACCGACCCGGCCCTGCAAGAGGTGCTGGCGCTTTTCGAACGGCACGGCATGGCGGCAGAGTACCGCCTGGCCCGCCTGCTGCTGTCGCCGACGCTCCGGCTGACCGACCTGCCGCAGCTCCTGCGCCGGCTGACCGCGACGGACGAACCGCCCGCGCAGACGCCCGAACTCTTCGTCGAAAACGGACTGTGGGGCTACCGCTGCGGCGACCGGACGACCATACCGCCGCTCTACGACGAAGGATTCGACTTCTCGGAAGGGCTGGCGGCCGTGCGGCTGGGACGCACGTGGCACTTTATCGACACGGCCGGACGCACGGTGCTGAACTGCCCCCGCTGCGAAGCCGTGAAACCGTTCCGCAACGGCCGGGCGCAGGTCATCCGCGCAGGCCGCCGCACGGAGATCGACCGCCGCGGCCGCGAATTGGATATTTAGTTGCGAATCGCTATATTTGCACGAATCAAACCTTGCAGATGTCCGACTTCAGAAAGATGACCGCCGCGGAGATCGCCGCCGCGGAAGCGCGCGGCGCCACGGCCGAAGCATGGGCGCTGGTGAGCGTCACCGACGACTTCGACCCCTCGCAGCTGCTGCAATGCCGGCTGGAGGGGCGCGTGGAGATCGGCTCCGGCGCACGCATCCACCGTTCCGCCGTGAAGAACTACCGCCTCGAAGCGCGAACGCTCGTAGAGGGCGTGACGGCACTGGAGTGCCGCCGGCGCAGCTCTTTCGGCAACGGCACGCCCGTCGCCGCCATGAACGAATGCGGGGGCCGCACGGTGAAGATCACCGAGCGCATGTCGGCCCAGACCGCCTACATGACGGTCGTCTACCGCCACCGTCCGCAGCTGATCGCCGCCCTGGACAAGATGGCCGACGACCTTGCCGCAAGCCGGTCCGGCGACCTGGGCGAGACGGGCTGCGACTGCCGCATCGTGGGCGCACGCTTCGTACGCGAGGTACGCATGGGCGACAACGTGGAGATCGACGGCGCCTCGCTGCTGGAGAACGGCACGCTCTGCGCGGGCGCACGCATCGGCGCGGACGTCAAGGCCTACGACTTCATCGCGGCGGAAAACGCCCGGATCGACAACGGCGCCACGCTCGAACGCTGCTTCGTGGGCGAGAGCTGCCGCCTGGACAAGGGCTTCACGGCCGTGGACTCGCTCTTTTTTGCCAATTCGCACTGCGAGAACGGCGAAGCGGCCTCGATCTTCGCAGGCCCCTACACGGTTTCGCACCACAAGTCGTCGCTGCTCATTGCGGGCATGTTCTCCTTCTTCAACGCCGGCAGCGGCTCGAACCAGAGCAACCACCTGTTCAAGAGCGGCGCCGTGCACCAGTCGGCGCACCTGCGGGGCTGCAAGTTCGCGAGCGGCGCCTACATCATGTCGCCGGCCGTCGAAGGAGCCTTCACCATGGTGCTGGGCCACCACGCCGACCACCACGACACGGCTCTCTTTCCCTACTCCTATCTGATCGAAAAGGAGGGGCGCTCGCAGCTGATGCCAGGCGCCAACCTGACGAGCTACGGCACGGTGCGCGACGTGGAGAAGTGGCCGGCGCGCGACCGACGCACGGTGAAGCGCGACGTGATCGATTTCGACGAATACAACCCCTACACCGCCGGCGCGATGCTGCGTGCCGTCGACATGCTCCATACGCTGCAGGAAAACGACCCTGCGGCCGCACAATACAACTACAACAAAACGGTGATCCGCTCCACGGCCCTGGCCCGCGGCGTGAAACTCTACAACAAGGCGATCGTGGCGGCCTTGGGTGCGATGCTCGACGGCGCCGCACCCAACGAACGCTACGACGGCACGGGCCGCTGGCTGGACATGGCGGGCCAATACATCACCAAGCGCGAAGCCGAAGCCATAGCGGACGACATCGAAGCGGGCCGGCTGCGGAGTTTCGAGGAGATCGACAACCGCTTCCGCGTGTTCCACGTCCACTACGCCGAGTACGCCCGCAGCTGGGCCGAACAAGTGCTGACGTCGCTCCTGGGTCATGCTCCCACCGCCGCAGAGGCGGCCGAGGCGATCGAGGCGGGCCGCAACGCCCACCAGGCCATGCGCCGCACGACCGACGCCGACCACGACCGCGACTGCGCCCCGGAACTGGCCGTGAGCTACGGACTCGACAGCGACGACCCGGAAGAGATCGAGGCTGACTATCGGACCGTACGCGGACTTAAATAACAAAGACATGTACACCCAGAGCATCACGCGAACCCGCCGCACGGCGTTCATCCTGGCCATCGACGGCTCGGGCTCGATGGCCGAAACGATCCGTTTCCGCGGCCGCACGACGACCAAGGCCGAAGCGGTGGCGGCCATAGCCAACGACCTGCTGTTCGAGCTTATCGAACGGGCCCGGCGCGACGACGGCGTGCGCGACTACTACGACCTGGCTGCGGTGGGCTACTCGGGCGACGACGAAGTACGGCCGCTGCTGCCCGGCGGTCGCAGCATGATGTCCGTGAGCGAGCTGGCGGCGCTGGAGATGCCCGTCCGCACGCAGACCGTGGAACACCGCCTGCCCGACGGCTCCATCGCCCTGCGCGAGATACCCTCGCCAGCCTGGATCGAACCCTGCGCGGCCGGGCAGACCCCGATGTACCAGGCGCTGGCCGAAGTCCGCGACATGGCGGCGGCCTGGTGCGCACGCAAAGAGAATGCGGCGAGCTTTCCGCCCGTGATCTTCAACATCACCGACGGCGAAGCCACCGACTGCGACGCAGAAGAGCTGCGCATGGTGGCCGGACAGATACGCTCCCTGGCCACGGCCGACGGCAAGGCCCTGCTGATCAACATCCACATAGCCGCCGACGAGAGCGGCCGCACGATCTTCTTCCCGACCGAGGAGGAGGCCGACTACCCCAACCGCTACGCCCGGCTGCTCTACGAGTGCTCCAGTCCGATGCCGGCGCTTTTCGACGCGGCGATCCGCGAAGTCAAGGGCGCCGGGGCGCTCCCTCCGTTCCGGGGCATGAGCTTCAACGCCTCGGCCGCGGACCTGATCGCCATGCTGAACATCGGCTCCATCAGCGTCAAAACCGAATGAACGATGATCCCGACCCTTCCGATCTTTTCGCGGGCGCTGCTCACGCCCGACCTCTCTTTCCGCACCCTCGCCGACGCCTGCGCCGAGACGGGAAGCAGCGGAGTGCCCGGACTGATGCGCACGACGCGTTTCGTCGAAGCCCGCATCCGCTGGCAGGGACGCCGCTGGCTGCTCTCGATGCCGCTGACCCCGTCGGCCCTGCCGCTCATCGAACGGACGGCGCTGGCCGTCAAGCGCTTCAACACGCCGGCCCTGAGCGACTACCGCATCCTGCCGGACGAACTGCGCTGGACCGATGCCGCAGGGCAGGAACGGAGCTGCGATCTGGTGCTGCAACACCTGCCCGAGGGGCGCGATTTCGAGGAAGCGCTGCTGTATGAGAGCCGCGACACCCTGCTGCAAGCACTCGACACGCTCGAACGGGAGCTGACGGAACTGGACTTCGCACACAACGGACTGAAAGCCGAAAACCTGCGCTGGAGCGCCGGCCGTTTCGTCCCGCTGCGCTACCACGACGCCCGCATCGGCGGCGACCGCGGGCGCGACGCCGAAGCCATCGAAGCGCTGCGCCGCCGGATAACGGAACAAAGCGGAACATCGGCGGCCCACGATGTGGCGGCGCCCTACAATCCGGTACGACCCTTGGAGGGACACCGCTGGACGAGCCACGTATTCGAAGGCCTGGTCTGCGTGGAAGACGAAACGGGATTCGGCTACGTCGATACCGACAACCGCCCTGTGATCGCATCGCGCTACCTGTGGGCCGACGACTTCCGCGAGGGGCGCGCCGAAGTGGAGACCCCGACGGGCATGGGGCTCATCGACCACGAAGGCAACTACGTCATCCCGCCCGAATATGAAATCGTAGACTACAAGCCGGCCGAAAGCATAGTCTACGTCCGCAAGAACGGATCGTGGGCGCTGTTCGACTACCTGGGCCGGCAACGAACGGAGTTCACGACCATCGACGCATGCAAAATCTGAAAAATAACGACACAACCATGGAAATCGAAGAAGTAAAGGTACTCATCATCGGCAGCGGCCCTGCAGGCTACACCGCCGCCATCTATACGTCGCGCGCCAACCTCGCGCCGGTGCTCTACGAAGGCATCGAACCGGGCGGCCAGCTGACGACGACCACCGAAGTGGAGAACTTCCCGGGCTATCCGGAAGGCGTCGACGGCAACCAACTGATGGCCGACCTGCGCAAGCAGGCCGAACGCTTCGGCGCCGACATCCGCACGGGCTCGATCACCACGGCCGACCTTTCGTCGCGGCCGTTCCACATCGTGGTGGACGGCACGAAAGAGATCCGGGCCGAGAGCCTGATCATCGCCACGGGAGCGACGGCCAAATACCTGGGTCTCCCCTCCGAAACGAAGTTCCGCGGCCAGGGCGTGAGCGCCTGCGCCACGTGCGACGGCTTCTTCTACCGCAAGAAGGACGTGGCCGTAGTGGGCGGCGGCGACACGGCGTGCGAGGAGGCGACCTACCTGGCATCGCTCTGCCGCAAGGTCTACATGGTCGTACGCAAGCCCTATCTGCGCGCCTCGAAAGCGATGCAGGAACGGGTCTTCGCCACGCCCAACATCGAAGTGCTCTTCGAGCACAACACGGCCGAAGTGCTGGGCGACGAGACGGGCGTCACGGGCGCCCTGCTGCGCAAGAACGACGGCTCGGAGACGAAGATCGACATCGCGGGCTTCTTCCTCGCCATCGGCCACCATCCCAACACCGAACTTTTCGCCGACCAGCTGGAGCTCGACGCCGAGGGCTACATCAAGGTGCAGGGCGGCTCGTCGAAGACCAACATCGAGGGCGTCTTCGCCGCCGGCGACGTCAAGGACCCCCACTACCGCCAGGCCATCACGGCCGCCGGTTCGGGCTGCGTGGCGGCGCTCGACTGCGAACGTTTTCTGCTGAGATAGGAGCGACCGGAGAGTGGGTTTCAACGTCACCATACTGGGTTCGTCGTCGGCCAAGCCGACCGCGACGCGGCACCCGTCGGCGCAGGTGGTCAACGTACACGAACAGCACTACCTGGTCGATGCGGGCGAGGGAACGCAACGGCAGATGGCCCGGACGGGCATCAACCCGCTGAAACTGCGGGCCGTCTTCATCTCCCACCTGCACGGCGACCACGTCTTCGGACTCTTTCCGCTGCTCTCGACACTGGGGCTCTACGGGCGCCGCACCCCGCTGCCCATCTACGCACCGGCGCCGTTCGGCGAGATGCTGGCCTGCCACCTGCGCTACTTCGACAGCGATCTGCCCTACGAAGCGGAGTGGCACGAAGTGCGGACGACGGAACACGCGCTGCTCTTCGAAAACCGCACCCTTGAAGTGTGGAGCGTCCCGCTGCGCCACCGCATCCCCACGGCCGGATTCCTTTTCCGCGAGAAAGAACCGCCGCTGAACGTCGACAAGTTCAAGATCGCGAAATACGGGCTCTCGATCGCACAGATCGCGGTGGCGAAACGCGGCGAAGAGGTGACGCTCGACACGGGCGAGGTGCTGCCCAACGCGGAACTGACCTACGCGCCCTACCGCCCCCGGGCCTATGCCTATCTGTCGGACACGGCCTACTCGGCCAAGGCGGCGGAGCTGGTGCGGGGAGCCGATCTGCTCTACCACGAAGCGACCTACGCGGCGGCCGAGCGCAAGGTGGCCCGCCAACGGGGCCATTCGACGACGGAAGAAGCGGCGAAAGCGGCCCTGCGGGCCGAAGCCGGACGGCTGGTAATCGGCCACTACTCGTCGCGCTACAAGGACGAGGGCGTGCTGGTCGAGGAGGCCCGCCAACTCTTCCCCGAGACCTACCCTGCTGTAGAGGGAAGCACCTTTACGATCGAAAAACAACGTCCCGAAACCAAGAACCGATGACGAAAGCCGAAATACAACTTGTACGCTCGCTGGCCGACAAACGGGGCCGCACGCAGCACGGGCTATTCGTGGCCGAGGGCGAAAAACTGATCGGCGAACTGCGCGCCTCGCACCTGCGAATCCGCAAGATATTCGCGCTGGAAGGAGTGTTCGAAGGACCGGAAGTGGAGCCGGTAAGCCCCCGCGACATGGAACGGCTGTCGCAGCTGAAGACGGCCAACAACTCGCTGGCGCTGGTGGAGATACCCCGCCACGACCTCGGAACGGTACATGCGGACGAAGAACTGGTGCTGGCGCTCGACGAGGTGCAGAATCCGGGCAACCTGGGCACCATCGTCCGGCTGGCCGACTGGTTCGGCATCGGCGACATCGTCTGCTCGCCCGGCACGGCCGACTGCTTCAATCCTAAGGTGGTGCAGGCGACCATGGGCGCCATCCTGCGGGTGCGGGTGCACTACACCGACCTGCCGCGCTTCCTCGCCGAAGCAGCCGGACGGGGCACGCCGGTCTACGGCACTTTTCTGGAAGGCGACAACATCTACGACGCGCCGCTGACGCGGGGCGGAATCGTCGTCATGGGCAACGAGGGACGCGGCGTGACGCCCGAAACGGCCCGCACGGTGACCCGCAAACTTTTCATTCCGCCCTTTCCTGCCGACCGCCACGGTTCGGAATCGCTCAACGTAGCGATGGCCACGGGCATCGTATGCGCGGAGTTCCGGCGGCGGCACTGACGCCGCGGATCCGAGGGGAGGGAAAAAACCAGACACCGGCTTCCCGCCCCAACGGCAGTCCGCCGGCACCCGCCCGCACGACGCAAGCGGCGCAACGCAAGCGGCACGACGGACCGGGTGCCCGGGAGTATCCGGCCGCGGAAGTCCGCACGCCCCGCAAGATTCCCGGCCAAAAACCGCCCGATAAATTTGGCAATCCGCTTCTTACGCACTATTTTTGTAATGATAAAGCAAACGACATGTCCGAACAGAAACTCAAGATAGGCATCGCCCAGGGCGATCCGAACGGCATAGGCTGGGAAGTGATTCTCAAAGCGCTGGCCGACACGCGCATGACCGAGCTGTGCACACCGGTGATCTACGGCTCGCCCCGCGCGGCCGAACACTACCGCAAACTGCTGGCCGGCATGGAAGAAGCCGCGCTGAATCCGGTCGTCTCGGGCCACGAAGCACGCAGCGGCAAGGTGAATCTGGTGGCCTGCGGCGAAGTGGAGCAGGTGACGCCGGGTCAGGCGACGCCCGAAGCGGGCCGTGCGGCCGTGGAAGCGCTGCGCCGGGCCACGCAGGAACTGAAAGAGGGACGCATCGACGCCCTGGTGACGGCGCCTTTCGACAAGGAGACGGTGCAGAGCGACGACTTCCGCCATACGGGCCACACCGAATTTCTGGGCGCCGAACTGGAGGGCGAACCGCTGATGGTCCTCTGCAGCGACATTCTGCGTGTAGGACTGGTTACCAAGCACATACCCGTCTCGGAGATCAGCCGCAGCATCACCCGGGAGAAGATCGTCCGCGACCTGCAGACGATGCGCCGCACGCTGATCGAAGACTTCGGCATCGTGGAACCCCGCATCGCCGTCATGGCGCTGAATCCTCACGCAGGCGACGGCGGCCTGTTAGGCACCGAAGAAGAGGAGATCATCAAGCCCGCCATCGTCGAAGCCTACGGACAGGGGATCCTGGCGTTCGGCCCCTTTGCGGCCGACGGGCTTTTCGCCGGGGGCGGCTACGCCCGCTACGACGGCATCCTGGCCATGTACCACGACCAGGGGCTGGCCCCCTTCAAAAGCCTCTCGCCCGACGGCGTGAACTTCACGGCCGGACTGTCGAAAGTACGCACCTCGCCCGACCACGGCACGGCTTTCGACATTGCGGGGCAGGACAAGGCCGACGCGCAGTCGATGCGCAACGCCATCTACGCAGCCATCGACATCGTGGGACACCGCCGCGCCTGGGCGCGCTGGTCGGCCGATCCGCTGCCCCGTGCCGAGCGCGAACGCAACAACCGCGACTCATCGGCCAAGGAACAGACACGTCCTGAGCGAGAAAGATAAGCCGAACAACCCATCGCAGACAACGCATAACAGAACCGCACTCTATGGACTTCGAGAAATACCGGATCGGGGAGGGAGAAGTGACCGTGCCCGTACCCCGCAGCTACCGCGACTGCGCCGAACTCATCCGCTCCGACTACTTCCGCCACAGCGGCAGGCGCCACGGCCTTTTCCGCATCTGGCTGGGCGGTCTGACACGCACCTCCGTCGGCTTCTCGTTCTGGTTCCGGCTCTCGCAGCACAAAGGCTGGCTCTACCCTTTCACCAAGATGATGGCCCACCGCTACAAACGCTACGGGCTGCTGATCCCGCCGCGCACGCGCATCGGCTACGGATTCTACCTCCAGCACTGCTGCGGCACGGTCATCACGCCGGGCGCCGTCATCGGCAACAACGTCAACATGGGCCAGCTGACCTCCATCGGGTCGAACGTCCCCGCCCCGGCCGCCGTCATAGGCGACAGGGTCTACATCGGACCCGGCACCTGCATCGTGGACCATGTCGAGATCGGTCCGGGCGCCTGCATCGGTGCGGGAGCCGTCGTTACGCGCAACGTCCCAGCAGAGACGACCGTGGCCGGAGTGCCGGCCCGGCCCATCGGCGTACCGCCCCACCCGGAATACATCCGCAATCCGTGGCCGCTCCCCAAAGAGTGCCGATAGCGTGTTTTTCGTCCGCAAAGCACCTGGCCGTCAATTCCTTTGCCGCATGCTTCCGTGTTTCACTTTTTATTTATAACTTTGCAACGTAAAACCGGACTCCCGAGGACGTATTCCGTCTCGTAATTGTGGAAGCGCCCGAGGCCCGCAACCAAACTTCAGCAACGCAATGATCAAAATCACCTTTCCCGACGGCTCGGTCCGCGAGTTCGAAAAGGGAACGACTGCCTACCGGATCGCGGAGAGCATCAGCCCTCGTTTAGCTGCCGACTCCCTGGCCGCTTCGGTAAACGGCGCGACGACCGACATGACGCGCCCGATCGAGGAGGATGCCTCGGTCAGATTCTACAAATGGGACGATGCCGAGGGCAAGCACGCCTTCTGGCACACGTCGTCGCACCTGCTGGCCGAGGCGCTCGAAGCGCTCTACCCGGGCATCCGCTTCGGTATCGGCCCGGCCATCGAAAACGGATTCTACTACGACGTCGATTGTCCGACGCCCATCACAGAAGCCGACCTGGAGAAGATCGAAAAGAAGATGCAGGAGCTGGCACGCAACAAGGAGGAGCTCGTCCGCCGCGAAGTGCCCAAAGCCGAAGCGCTGAAGACCTTCACCGAAAAAGGCGACCCCTATAAGGTGGAGCTGATCTCCGACCTGGAGGACGGCACCATCTCGTTCTACACCAACGGCGCATTCACCGACCTTTGCCGCGGTCCGCACATCCCCAACACGGGCTATATCAAGGCCATCAAGCTGACCTCGGTGGCGGGTGCCTACTGGCGCGGCAACGAGAAGAACAAGATGCTGACCCGCATCTACGGCATCGCCTTCCCCAAGAAGTCGATGCTCGACGAATACCTCGTCATGATGGAGGAGGCCAAGAAACGCGACCATCGCAAGCTGGGCAAGGACCTCGAACTCTTCACTTTCTCGCAGCGCGTGGGCCAGGGCCTGCCGCTGTGGCTGCCGAAGGGTGCCGCGCTCAGAGACCGGCTGGAGCAATTCCTGCGCGGCGTGCAGAAGGAGTACGGTTACCAGCAGGTCATCACCCCCCACATCGGCAACAAGGAACTCTACGTGACCTCGGGCCACTATGCCAAATACGGCAAGGATTCGTTCCAGCCGATCCACACGCCCATCGAGGGCGAGGAGTATCTGCTCAAACCGATGAACTGTCCGCACCACTGCGAGATCTACCGTTCGAAACCCCGCTCCTACAAGGAGCTGCCCGTCCGTCTGGCCGAATTCGGCACCGTCTACCGCTACGAACAGTCGGGCGAGCTGCACGGCCTGACGCGCGTACGCGGTTTCACGCAGGACGACGCCCATCTCTTCGTGCGCCCCGACCAACTGCTGGAAGAGTTCGAACGCGTGATCGACATCGTGCTCTACATCTTCCGCACGCTTAAGTTCGACAACTACACGGCACAGATTTCGCTGCGCGATCCCAACAACCGCGAAAAGTACATCGGCTCGGACGAGAACTGGGAGAAAGCCGAATCGGCCATCATGCAGGCCGCCAAGGAGAAAGGCCTCAACACGGTGGTGGAATACGGCGAAGCCGCTTTCTACGGGCCCAAGCTGGACTTCATGGTCAAGGACGCCATCGGCCGCAAATGGCAGCTGGGAACGATCCAGGTGGACTACAACCTGCCCGAACGTTTCGACCTGACCTACAAGGGTGCCGATGACAAGCTCCACCGCCCGATCATGATCCACCGCGCGCCGTTCGGCTCGATGGAACGCTTCGTGGCCGTGCTGCTGGAGCACACGGGCGGCAAGTTCCCGCTGTGGCTCTCACCCGACCAGGTGGTGGTGCTGCCGATCTCGGAGAAGTTCAACGACTATGCGCAGAAAGTGGTCGACTATCTCAACGTCAACGACATCCGCGCGCAGATCGACGATCGCAACGAGAAAATCGGCCGCAAGATCCGCGATAACGAACTCAAGCGCATCCCCTACCTGCTGATCGTAGGCGAAAAGGAGGCGGCCGAAGGACTGGTTTCCGTACGCGCACAAGGCGAAGGCGACCAGGGCCAGATGACAATGGAGGCTTTCCGCGACCGCATGACCTCGCTGGTCAAGGACGAAATGGAAGCCAACAAACTGAAAAAGGAATAACGATTGCGACATAGGCCGCAACAGATTGTAACACACACTAATACACTACAACTATCGCAGCACCGAAACCGTTCCCGCCGAGGCCGTTCAACCCCGGGAACAACCGACCGAAACCGGCCATGGGCGGACGCCGCCCGCCTGTCAAGGAGAATCCCCACCGCATCAACTCGGAGATCACCGCTCCCGAAGTGCGCGTGGTGGGCGAAAACATCGAACAGCCGCAGGTTCTGTCGATCCGCGACGCCCTGCGTCTGGCCGACGAGATGGAGCTGGACCTGATCGAGATTTCGCCCAAGGCCGATCCTCCCGTCTGCCGCATCGCCGACTACCAGAAGTTCCTCTACCAGCAGAAGAAGAAAGCCAAGGAACTGAAGGCCAACCAGGTGAAGGTCACCATCAAGGAGATTCGCTTCGGGCCTCAGACCGACGACCACGACTATAACTTCAAGCTCAAGCACGCCACCAACTTCCTCAAGGAAGGGTCCAAGGTCAAGGCTTATGTCTTCTTCCGCGGCCGCTCGATCGTCTTCAAGGAGCAGGGCGAGATTCTGCTCCTGCGCTTCGCCACTGACCTCGAGGAGGTTGCCAAGGTGGAAATGATGCCCAAGCTCGACGGCAAGAAGATGAACATGATGCTCGCTCCGAAGAACAAGAAATAGTCGTTTGCGGCAACATGAAACCCCATAATCGGAACCCGCGGGTTCCGATTATGGTTTCCGGACACCCCTGCAGAACCGGAAAGACAGCCATTTTGTGCGCCCAGTCGGAACGGGAAGAAGATAGTTTCGACCACCGCCACTGCAAAACCGGCACGACAGAAACCATCGAACACTCGGAACCGGCAAAAACAAGAATACGGCAGATGCTACACGACCTCCGATGAAGAACGGAACACACGACATATTCGGCATAAGGAACGACGCGGAATTCGAAGCGGCGGCGCTGGAACTTTTCCGCTTTCAGGCAGCGGAGTGCCCGCCCTACCGCGAATACCTGTCGCTGACGGGCATCCGGCCGGAAGAAGTGCGGACGTTCGCCGGGATTCCCTACCTGCCGATCGAACTATTCAAGACGCACGACGTCTACTGCGGCGAATGCGAACCGGAAGCCGTCTTCACCTCGTCGTCTACCACGGGCATGACCCCTTCGCGCCACCCGATGCGCTCGCTGGCGATGTACGAAGAGGCATTCCGGGCCTCGTTCCGCACCTTCTACGGCGAACCGGCCGGGTGGAGCCTCTATGCCCTGCTGCCCAACTACCTGCGGCGCAAAGGCTCGTCGCTGGTCTACATGGCCGACCGGCTGATCGGCGACTGCGGCTCGGGCGGCTTCTACCTCGACGACCACGAAGCCCTGCTACGCGACATGGCGGCGGACCCGAAACCCAAAATCCTCCTGGGCGTGACCTATGCCCTGCTGGAGCTGGCGGAACGCTACGCACCGAAACTGCAAGACACCATCGTGATGGAGACGGGCGGCATGAAAGGCTACCGCGAGGAAGTGGCCAAGGAACGCCTGCACGAAATACTCTGCGAAGCATTCGGCGTCGCGGAAATCCACTCGGAATACGGCATGGCCGAACTTACCTCGCAAGCCTACTCGCAGGGCGGCAACCGCTTCCGCTGCCCGGACTGGATGCGGGTAACGACGCGCGACGTGAACGACCCGTTCGACCGTCTCGCCGCAGGTGCCCGCGGAGGACTCAACATCGCCGACCTGGCCAACCGCTGGTCGTGCGCCTTCATCGAGACGCAGGACGTGGGCCGCGTGCTGGCCGACGGCTCATTCGAAATCGAAGGTCGCATCGACCACGCCGAAATCCGGGGCTGCAACCTTTTAGTACAATAACCGATGAAAACCGTAGCATTCGTACCCATCCGTCTGAACAGCCAGCGCGTCGAGGGCAAAAACCTGCGCCTACTGGGCGGCGAACCCCTGCTGTGCCACATACTCCGGGCCCTGCTCCGCACACAGGGCATCGACGAAACCTATGTCTACTGCAGCAACGAGACGATCCGTCCGCTGCTGCCGGAAGGGGTACGGTTCCTGCAGCGCCCCGAGCGGCTCGACCGCGACACCACGCTGGGCGCCGAAATATACGACGCCTTCACGGCCGAAGTGCATGCCGACCTCTATGTGCTGGCGCACGCGACCTCGCCCTTCATCCGCCCGGAGACGATCGGCGAAGCCCTGGAACAGGTACGGTCGGGCAACTACGATTCGGCATTCAGCGCGGAGAAGATACAGACCTTCGCCTGGTACGAAGGACGCCCGCTCAACTACTCGCCCGACAACATTCCCCGCACGCAGACCATCGAACCGGTCTACATCGAAACGAGCGCCTTTTTCATCTTCCCGCGCCCGCTGTGGTGCGGTCGCCGCCGCCGCATCGGCGACCGCCCCTACATGGCCGTCGTCGACCGGATCGAAGGCATGGACATCGACTATCCCGAAGACTTCGCCATGGCCGAAGTCATAGCCTCGGCGCGCGGAATGCACTGAGGAACAAAGCACAGAGATCAAGTTAGGTTGAGACAGATATGAATCGAACGCAACGTGCCACGCTGGGCGGCAAACTGAGCGCCGTGCTGGTCGCCGCAGGCAGCTCGGTAGGGCTGGGAAACATCTGGCGCTTCCCCTATGTGGCCGGCAACAACGGCGGAGGAGCCTTTCTGGCCATCTACATCCTCTGCGTGCTGGTGCTGGGCCTGCCGCTGATGATCGCCGAATTCACGGTAGGCCGCGCCTCGCACCGCAACGCTGTGGGCGCATACCGGGCACTGGACAACAAGTGGAGCTTCCTGGGATACAACGGCGTGCTGGCCGCATTCCTGATTCTGGGCTTCTACTTTGTTGTTTCGGGCTGGACGGCCGAATACATGGTCCATTCGGTGACGGCCGAGCTGGCGCAATATACGACGGCCGAAGAGTACGCGGGCATGTTCGAACGCTTCATCCGCAATCCGTGGCGGCCACTGCTCTACACCTCCGTCTTCGTCCTGGCCACCCACTTCGTCATCGCACTGGGCGTGCAGAAAGGGATCGAGCGGTCGGCCAAGGTGCTGATGCCGCTGCTGTTTATCATCTTGATCGCGCTGGCGATCCACTCGTTGCTGATGCCCAGCGGCGCGGAGGGGCTGAAATTCTTCCTGCTCCCGGACTTTTCGAAAGTGACCGCCGCGACGGTGCTGACAGCTCTGGGTCAGGCGTTCTTCTCGCTCTCGATCGGCATCGGCACGATGGTGACCTACGCTTCCTACTTCAAGCCGGAAACCAACCTGCGGCACACGGCGCTCAACGTCACGATTCTCGACACGCTGGTAGCCGTATTGGCCGGCATCATGATCTTTCCGGCCGTTTTCAGCGCCGGCATCGAACCGTCGTCGGGCCCTTCGCTGGTATTCATCACGCTGCCGGGCATCTTCAACGGCATGCCGCTGAGCATGGTGTGGTCATCGGTTTTCTTCCTGCTGCTGGTCGTCGCCGCGCTCACGTCGACCATCTCGCTGCACGAAGTCATCACGGTCTACCTCCACGAGGAGTGGCATCTGAGCCGTCGCGGAGCCGCCTGGACCACCACGGGAGGCACCCTGGCACTGGCCGCCCTGGCCTCGCTCTCGCTCGGCATATTGGACGGGTGGCGGATCTGCGGACTCAACCTTTTCGATTCGCTCGACTACGTGACGGCCAACATCCTGCTGCCCGTGGACGGATTCTTCACCTGCATCTTCGTGGGTTGGCGCCTCGATCCCAAGGTTCTGGAGGCTGAAATCACCAACCAAGGACGTCTCAACTTCCGCATACGGCGTATTTTCGCTGTGTTGTTGCGTTACCTCTGCCCGGCAGTGCTGCTGCTGGTATTCCTGGACAACTTGGGAGTATTCTGAAACATTGCACAGCCATAGGTTAGGCGTTATCGGCGGTAGTTTGTTCTGCTCTACGGTTTTCCTCTGAAAGCAGTCGGAGTGCCCGGAGTGGTGCAGGCTACGGCTTGCGCCAGCGTGGTTAGTAGATTCAGCAGTCCGCTGGCGGCGTAATGACGCGGGAGGGTTAAAGGAATTGTTTATTTTGTAGGACGGTTTTTGTTTTGGCGTTTTTGCAATTCTGCGAATTGCGCGACCCCCACAGCCGGCCCGGGCGAATGATTTGCAAGAAAATGCGTTGTGAATAATTTCGGACGCAGCCTGCGGGGCACGCTTGCGGGCCTCCGCTGCGGAAGGCTGCGGCCCGCACGGCTCAAAGAGCCGAACGATACACCGGCAATCGCAGCAAAAACCATTGTTCGCACCCTCCACTGCATTCCTATTAGCGATTGTTTTTCAGCGCCTGCTGCGGGCAACCGCACCCTATCGACGGGAGCTTTGCTGAGCGTTGGCGAGCGCGGCTACGCATGGTCTTCGTCCACCTACGGAGCCGATGACAGCAATGCGGCCCGAGATTTGCTTTTTTAGGTCGGACTTCCTTTCGGACCGCTCCGCCAACTCCGCGCGAGCCTGGCCGAAATCGAATTTGACCCCGCAAGGAATCCCGCTGCGGCCCGCGGTTGCAAGTCCATCGCTGCGCAACGTCCCGAAACAACGCGCCGCAATCGAAAACGCTGATACAAAAACATATAATTGCTGTTTTATTTTGTCGGATCGGAAAATTTGGTTATCTTTGAAAATTCCGTATAGTTAGCAGCCTCAAAATGTCGAAAGCACTGCTCGCACCGATTGCCTATTTCTACAAGTTGGGGGTGACGTTCCGTCACCGCCTCTTCGACTGGGGCATCCTCAAAAGCGAGCGTTTCGACATTCCGATCATCTGCATCGGCAACATCACCGTCGGCGGCACGGGCAAAACCCCGATGGCCGAGATGATTATCGCCTACATGTCGCAGAAGCACAACATCGCGTTGCTTTCGCGCGGCTACGGCCGCAAGACCAAGGGTTACCGCGAGGTGCTGACCACCTCCCACTACCGCGAGGTGGGCGACGAACCGCTCCAGATCAAGCTCAAGTTCCCCGAAACGGTGGTCGTCGTGTGCGAGAAGCGTGCCGTGGGCATCCGCCGCATCCGGGCCGAGCATCCGGAAGTCGACCTGATCATCATGGACGACGGCTTCCAGCACCGCTACGTCGAGCCCAAGATCAACGTGCTGATGATCGATGCCACGCGTCCCATCCAGCACGACAAGATGATGCCCGTGGGCACGCTGCGCGACCTGCCGAGCGAGATCTACCGCGCCCACTACTTCATCGTGACGAAGTGTCCCGAGAAGATGGCGCCCATCGACCGGCGCATCCTGCGCAAGGTGCTGATCCAGATCGCCTACCAGCGCGTCTACTACACCCGCTACGAAAGTTTCCTGCCTCAGCCGCTTTTCGCCGACGAGGCGCCGCGCGAACCCCTGTCGCAGGGTCGCAAGGTCATCGCTCTGTCGGGCATCGGCAATCCGGGACCTTTCCTCAAGACGCTGCACGAGCGTTACAAGGTGGTGGCCGAGGTGACGCTCGACGACCATCATGTCTACCGCATCCGCGACATCCGCATGCTGGCGGCGCTGCTGGCCAAGCATCCCGGCGCAGCGATCGTGACCACGGAAAAAGACGCCGTGAAGATGATCAACCGGGCGAAAATCCCGCCCGAGATGCGCAGCAATCTCTATTATCTACCGATCAATATTTCGTTCATAGAGGATTCGGCAACGGATTTTCTGCAAAAACTGGAAGAAGATGTCAGAGGAAATTAAGAAGACCGCGGCCTGGATCAAAGAGCAGACCGCCGATTTCCGCCCCGAGGTGGGCGTCATACTGGGCACCGGTCTGGGCGATTTCGCCGAGCAGATCGAGGCCTGCCATTCGATCGAATACAAGTCGATTCCCGGATTCCCCGTCTCGACGGTCGAGGGACACAAGGGCCGCCTGATCTTCGGCATGCTCGAAGGACACCGCGTGGTGGCCATGCAGGGCCGGTTCCATTACTACGAGGGCTATACCATGCAGCAGGTGACGTTCCCCGTGCGCGTCATGCAGCAGCTGGGCATCCGCCATCTCTTCGTCTCCAACGCGTCGGGAGGCATCAACACGTCGTTCCGCACGGGCGACCTGATGATCATCACCGACCACATCAATCTGATGCCCAACCCGCTGATCGGTCCCAACATGGCCGAATTCGGTCCCCGGTTCCCGGACATGCACAACTGCTACGACAAGGAGCTGATCGCCCGCGCTACGGCCATTGCTGCGCAGGAGAACATCAAGCTGCAGTACGGCGTCTATGTCGGCGGCACGGGTCCGACCTTCGAGACGCAGGCCGAATACCGCTACTTCAAGGCTATCGGCGGCGATGCGGCCGGCATGTCGACCGTGCCCGAGGTGATCGTGGCGCGCCACATGTCGATTCCGGTCTTCGGAGTCTCGGTCATCACCAACTGCGGCCTCTCCGACGAGATCGGCGACCACGAAGACGTCCAGTTGCAGGGCAAGAAAGCCGGCGTCAAGATGCAACTGCTGTTCCGCCGGATGATCAAAGAATTGTAACCATGGTAAACAAAGTCATTCTTATCGGCAACGTGGGCATGGACCCCGAGGTGCGCACCACCGAGAACGGGGTGAAAGTAGCCCGTGTACGGCTCGCCACGACCGAGCGCCTTTTCGACCGCCAGGCCAACGAAACGCGCGAACATACCGAGTGGCACACCGTCACGCTGTGGCGCGGGCTGGCCGACGTCGTCGACCGCTACGTGCACAAGGGTTCGCAAATCTATATCGAGGGGCGCCTGCGCACCCGCGACTGGATGGACAAGGACAACAACAAGCGCTATACGACCGAGATTCTGGCCGATTCGATGAATCTGCTGGGACGCCGCGGCGATGCTCCGGCTTCCGACAACGCATCCTATGGCCAGACCTCAGCCCCGGCATCGGGAACCTCGTACGGACAGCAGCCCGCTGCTGCTCCCATGGCTGCGCACTCCGCTCCGGCCGGTTATGCGACTCCGGCTCCGGCAGCAGCACCGGCCCAGCCGGCACCCGCTCCGGCACCGGCTATGCCGGCCGACGATCCCGACGACCTCCCGTTCTAAGGCGCTCGCCAATCGTTCAAAAACATCCCTTGCTTTGATTATAGGCAAGGGATTTTTGTTTTCGGAGCGGAAGGTTGTTCCCGATCCTATTCCGAGTAATAAGAAGCAGTCGTGTAGATGCTGGACGCAGCGCACGGAGAAGCCTACCGCCCGGCGGAGGGACTTACATGGCCGCACCTCGCCGCCCTTGAAGTGGAAACGCGTGGCATTGAAGTCGCCGGCACGTGACGTGGAAGACGACCACGCACTACCCTCCACTCCGACGCCGCCCAAGACTCCCGTCTCACGGGCGCGGTAGCCCGCAGCAGGAGTAAAAAGCAATCGCTCAAAGGAATGCGGCGGAGAATGCGGAACAAGGGTTTCTGTACGAATGTCGTTGCGTCGTTCTTCGGCTCTTTCGAGCCGTGCGGGCCGCAGCCTTGGCCGGCGGAGGCCCGCAAGCGTGCCCCGCAGGCTGCGTCCGAATCCAAGCCCTTTGTCATTCTGAACGAAGTGAAGAATCTTTTCCCTTGCGAACCAAAGGCCGCGGGCGGACTCTTCCGAGCAAGGAGGAGAAAGACAAACGCAGTGCAGTCAAACATCTATATCGTCAGCATACAGATTCTTCGTCGCTATGCTCCTCAGAATGACAAATTGTGCATTTTGAATTGTGAATTCTGAATTGTTCTCGGCTCCGCAGCAGACTGGAATAAGTAACTGGCGGCAACGTGGATTGGAAAATGGGAATGGCTGTTCGGATTGTTCGCGAGTCTGCCAGCTTCGGGTGCAAGCCGAATTCATAAACACCGGCTTTAGCCGTGCGAGCCGAAGCCCCGCCCCGCGGAGGCTCGCAAATACTCGCCCCGCTGGCTTCGGCACGAGAACATTTACTATACCTCTATCGAAACCGGGCGGCCGCGAATTAAAAACGCCGAACAACAAAAAAAACAATTTTCCGTAATCCTCCCACGCCATTACACCGCCAGCGGACTGCTGAATCTACTTACCACGCTGGCGCAAGCCGTAGCCTGCACCACTCCGGGCACTCCGACTGCTTTCAGAAGAAAACCGTATAGCAGAACAAACTACCGCCGATAACGGAGCGGCAAATCTTTGACCCGGCGACCGCAAAAATAGGTATTCCAGGCATCGCAGGCATAACCGTCGCCCAACACCCGAAACGTCAGAACGGAAGCATCCGCCATCTTCCGCCCACTGTAAAAAACGCTCCAGGCATCGTGTGCATAGCCGCTGCCAAGGTACTTGAACGAAAGAACTGCGGCTCCGTCCATCATGAATCCGTCGTAGAAGACATGCCAGGCGTCGCATCCGTATCCGCCGCCAAGATTGCGGAACGACGAGGCCGAAGCACCCTCCACCACACAACCGCGATAAAGAACGGTCGCACCTCTCACGACATATCGAGCATTACGCCGTCTGCCGTCTTGTTCGTGCGAACATCCCGGACGATTCGGACGATGTTGCGGCCGCACATCGGGATGGCGATCCGCGTGCCGGTCGGGATTCGGGCACGGCCGCTGTGCGTCACGGGAAACCTCTTCCGGAAAACGGGACGCCGGATGTTCCGGCCCGCAAAAAGGAAGCATGGAAAGCGCATGCGAGGGTGCCGAAAGCACGGTACCGCCGGCCAACAAGGCAACGACCAGCAAGAAAACGGAGAATCGTTTCATATCAGAAGGGTCAGTGAATCAGTTTATAGGATAACGATACGGACGACGAAAACAGTATGTCAGAATGTAAAAAAGCACCCGCACGGAAACTCCGCGCGGGTGCCTCATCGATCGGATGGCCGCGGATTACTCCTCGGTCTCCTCTTTCTTGGCCTTGGGAGCCTTCTTGGCTTCGGCGGCCTCCATGGCGCTCTTCAGAGCAGCCAGACCGGCGATGTCGCCAAGGGTCGTCTTCTCGACCGAAGCGTTGATCTTCTTCACGGTCGACTTCGTAGCGTCGGCAGCAGCGCGCTTCTCGGCCTTCTCGGCAGCGATCTCGGCGCGGCGGGCCTCCTCATACGTACGGACGTGCGAGAGGGTGATGCGCTTGGTAGCCTTCGAGAACTCGATGACCTTAAAGTCGATCTTGTCGCCGACCTTGGGAGTCGTGCCGTCCTCCTTGGTGAGCTGACGCGCGGGGCAGAAGCCCTCGACGTTCTCAGCCAACGATACGACAGCGCCCTTGTCGGTCATCTCGGTGATGGTACCCTCGTGCACGGTGTCGATCGAGAACTTGCCTTCGATCTCGTTCCAGGGGTTCTCCTCCAGCTGCTTGTGACCCAGCGAGAGACGGCGGTTGTCCTTGTCGATCTCCAGCACGACGACCTCAATGTCGGCACCCACCTGCGTGAATTCGCCGGGATGCTTCACCTTCTTGGTCCAGCTGAGGTCCGAAATGTGGATCAGACCGTCGATGCCCTCCTCGATCTCGACGAAGACGCCGAAATTGGTGAAGTTGCGGACCTTGGCCATGGTCTTGGTGCCCACGGGATACTTGGTCTCGATGTCAGCCCAGGGATCGGCCGAAAGCTGCTTGATGCCGAGCGACATCTTGCGATCCTCGCGGTCGAGCGTCAGGATGACGGCCTCGACTTCGTCGCCGACCTTCATGAACTCCTGAGCCGAACGCAGGTGCTGGCTCCACGACATCTCCGACACGTGGATCAGGCCCTCGACGCCGGCAGCGATCTCGACGAACGCACCGTAGTCGGCCATGACGACCACCTTGCCCTTGACCTTGTCGCCCACCTTGAGAGCGGGATCGAGCGCCTCCCACGGATGCGGGGTAAGCTGCTTGAGACCCAGAGCGATGCGCTTCTTGGCATCGTCGAAGTCGAGGATCACGACCTGGATCTTCTGGTCGAGCGAAACGATCTCCTCGGGGTGGCTTACGCGGCCCCACGACAGGTCGGTGATGTGGATCAGACCGTCCACGCCGCCCAGGTCGACGAAGACGCCGTAGGAGGTGATGTTCTTGACCGTACCCTCGAGGATCTGACCCTTCTCGAGCTTGGACATGATGATCTGCTTCTGCGCCTCGAGTTCGGCCTCGATGAGCGCCTTGTGCGACACGACCACGTTGCGGAACTCCTGGTTGATCTTGACAACCTTGAACTCCATAGTCTTGTCGACGTATACGTCGTAGTCGCGGATGGGCTTCACGTCGATCTGCGAACCGGGCAGGAAGGCCTCGATGCCGAAGACGTCGACGATCATACCGCCCTTGGTGCGGCACTTGATGTAACCCTTGATGATCTCGTCCTTCTCCAGGGCCTCGTTGACACGATCCCACGACTTGAGCTGGCGCGCCTTCTTGTGCGACAGGGCCAGCTGGCCGTTCTTGTCCTCGGCCGAGTCGACATAGACTTCGATCTTGTCGCCCACCTTCAGATCGGGGTTGTAGCGGAACTCCGAGATGGAGATGATACCCTCGCTCTTGTAGCCTACGTTGACGATGACCTCACGCTTGGTGAGTCCCGTCACCGTACCCTCGACCACTTCGCCGACCGTAACGTTGGACAGCGTCTTGTCATAGGCTGCGGCGATCTCTTCCTTGGGCTGGTTGTAGACGCCCAGGTCGTTTTCGAACGAGTTCCAGTCGAAATTCTCGTTTGCGACCACATTCTTGTTTTCTTCCATTGTGGAAATGTTTGCGATACAATCGCTCGTTAAAAGGTTGATAATGTTCTGCCTTCCGTCATGCGCCCGGCTGCCGTTGCGTCACCGGCCCTCACGGGTCCGGCTCCGCAGCGCCCGACCGTATATAATTACGATCCCGCGCGCACGCAAAAGGCTTGCAAAGTTAACGCTTTTTTTCGGAATGCCAAAACTTCGTATGCTTATCCGTAAAACCACCCTTGCAAGCGAGCTTTCCGGCCGGTTCTGCGCCCTGCGAGCAGGACCTAAGGAGTGCGGAGTGTCGCCCGACTTTTGCCGGATACTTGGCGGACTTCTGGGGAGGGCTACAGATTCTTCGCTCCGCTCAGAATAACAACAAATAGAAGCCTTGCCAAGACGTGCGAAGCCGGCAGCAGCCTGCACGAAAAGATCCTTCGCCTCGCTCGGAATGACAAACCGGGAAAAAGCGCACAAAGAAAGATGCTTGGCGGCGCAGCGCTCAAGATACAAAACAATTAGAAGGAGGTATCCTGCACGGCTCGAAAAACCGCAATCGGCGGTAAAGCTCCCCGCCTCCGCACAGCGCAAGCGCGCAACCCGAAAAAACCTTCGCACAAGGCATTTTGCTGAGAGAGATCACCCCTGTTCCGGCCGCATCGTCCGGAACCGGAGCGGGCACGGGGTTTGTGTTAATAAAATAACAAATCGGCGGAAATTCTTGCGCAATCCGGATAGTTTTTTGTATTTTTGCACGGTTGAACGGCTCGCCCTCACACCCGAGGGAGGCCGAAGAAACGGCCGGGAATCGCCCCTGCGGCCCCCGGCCCGACAAAAGGATAAAACACACAAAATCAAAATACACCGATGGCTGATTTCATCTACCAGGAACCGTTCCCCGTAGGGGAGGACAAGACGCAGTACCGTCTGCTGACGAAAGATTACGTGAAGGTCGTGGAGTGCGACGGCCGCAAGATGCTGAAGGTCGACCCCGCCGGTCTGGAGCTCCTCTCCAAGGCCGCCTACAGCGACGTGTCGTTCTACCTGCGCGCCGCCCACCTGCAGAAGCTGCGCAACATTCTCGACGACCCCGAAGCCACCGACAACGACAAGTTCGTGGCCTACACCATGCTGCTCAACCAGTGCGTGTCCGCCGAGGGCGAACTGCCCACCTGCCAGGACACCGGCACGGCCATCTGCATCGCCCACAAGGGCGAAGACGTCTTCACCGGGGCTGACGACGCCGAGTGCATCGCCCGCGGCGTCTACGAGACCTACAAGGAGCGCAACCTGCGCTACTCGCAGGTGGTGCCCTTCACCATGACCGACGAGAAGAACTCGGGCACCAACCTGCCCGCGCAGATCGACATCTACGGCGGCAAGCCCGGCATGGAGTACGAATTCCTCTTTATCACCAAGGGCGGCGGCTCGGCCAACAAGACCTTCCTCTACCAGCAGACCAAGGCGCTGCTCAACGAAGAGTCGCTCACCAAGTTCATCACCGAACACATCAAGGACCTCGGCACCTCGGCCTGCCCGCCCTATCACCTGGCTATCTGCATCGGCGGCACCTCGGCCGAAATGTGCCTCTCGACCGTCAAGAAGGCGTCGGCCGGCTACCTCGACGAACTGCCCACCTCGGGCAACGAGGGAGGCCGCTGCTTCCGCGACCTCGAATGGGAGGAGAAGGTGCTGAAGATCTGCCGGCAGTCGGGCGTCGGCGCCCAGTTCGGCGGCAAGTACCTTGTGCACGACGTGCGCGTCATCCGCGCTCCGCGCCATGCCGCCTCGTGCCCCGTGGCCATCGGCGTGAGCTGCTCGGCCGACCGCAACATCAAGGCCAAGATCACGCCCGAAGGCATCTTCCTGGAGGAGCTGGAGAAGAACCCGGCGCGCTTCCTGCCCAAGGAAGCCCCGGCCATGTCGCCCGCCGTGGACATCGACCTCGACGAAGGCTTGGACAAGGTGCGCGCCATCCTGACCAAGTACCCCATCAAGACGCGTCTGAACCTCAAGGGCACGCTGATCGTGGCCCGCGACATCGCCCATGCCCGCATCAAGCAGATGCTCGACGAGGGCAAGCCCATGCCCGAATACTTCAAGAAGCATCCGGTCTACTACGCCGGTCCCGCCAAGACGCCCGACGGCATGGCCTCGGGTTCGTTCGGCCCCACCACGGCCGGGCGCATGGACCCCTACGTCGACCTCTTCCAGAAACACGGCGGTTCGCTCGTGATGGTGGCCAAGGGCAACCGCTCGCAGGAGGTCACCGACGCCTGCAAGGCCAACGGAGGCTTCTACCTCGGTTCGATCGGCGGCCCCGCCGCCATCCTGGCCAAGAACTCGATCAAGTCGGTCGAGGTGGTCGACTTCCCCGAACTGGGCATGGAGGCCGTGCGCAAGATCTACGTCGAGGATTTCCCGGCCTTCATCATCGTCGACGACAAGGGCAACGACTTCTTCGCCGATTTCAAGCATTAAAATTGCAGACCCCCGGATACGAACGGACTCAAAACCGCGTTGTTGAAACGATGAAAGGTCTTATTGCGAAAATCATCTTCGCGGCGCTCTGCGTCGTCGCATGGGGGCCGGCCGCCGGCGCCGACAAAGTCGTCTTCGAGGCCTCCTCGCCGCTGATCGTGGCTGTGGGCGAAGCCTTCCGGGTCGAATTCGCGCTCAACGCCCGGCCCGACGACGGAAGTTTCGCGCCTCCGTCGTTCGAAGGGTTCGACGTGCTGGCCGGACCCGCCGTCTCGGAGGGCTCGTCGATCCAGATCGTCAACGGTTCGATGACCAAGAGCGTCGAATATACGCTCACCTACGTGCTCATGGCCAACAGCGCCGGCAACTTCACCGTCGCCCCGGCCGCCATCGCCGTCGACGGAGAGACCTACCGCACGCGGTCCCTGCCGATCGAGGTGGTCGACGAGGGCGTCGCACCGGGTTCCGCCGGCGCAGCGCCCGGAAGCTCCGCCAACGGAGAGCCGCAGTCCCGAAACCCCGAGAGCGAAGCCCGCCGGCGGCTGGGCAAGGACGACATCCTGCTGCGGGCCGCCGTATCGCGCAGCACCGTCTACAAGGGCGAACCGCTGCGCGTGACCTTCAAGCTCTACCGCCGCGCCAACGTAGCCGGATTCCAGGACTACAAGGTGCCGTCGTTCAACGGATTCTGGGCCCAGCAGCTCAACACCGACAACGCCCCGCGCCAGCGCGAGACCTACAACGGCAAGATCTACGAAACGTCGGTCGCCTGGGAATACCTGCTCTACCCGCAGCAGGCCGGCACGCTGGTCATCGAACCCGCCGAACTGACCGCCGTCGCGCAGGTCATCGTGCCGAGCAACCGCAGCGCCGATCCTTTCTTCGGGGGCGGCCACGATGTCTACAACGTGCCTGTCAAGGTGCAGAGTCCGCGCGTCAACATCACGGTCAAACCCCTGCCGGCCGGCGCCCCGGCCGGATTCAGCGGGGCCGTCGGGCACTTCACGATGGAGACCAAGCTCCCGACGCAGCGGCTGGCCGCCAATTCGGCAGCGACCTATACGGTCAAGATTTCGGGAACGGGCAACCTTACGTTCGTGCAGGCCCCCAAGCTGACGCTGCCCGGTTCGTTCGAGCAGTACAACGTCAAGACCACCGAGTCGATCAACACGTCGGCCGCTGGCATCTCGGGCTACCGCCAGTTCGAATACCCCTTCATAGCGCGCGCCGACGGCTCTTTCCAGATCGAACCCGTGGTGTTCAGCTACTTCGATCCGTCGCGCATGGAGTATGCGACCCTGCGCTCCGAACCGCTGACGCTCGACGTCGCACCCGATGCCGGAGGCGGCGGCGAAGCCGTGGTGATGCAGAACCGCGGCATGTCGAAAGAGGAGGTGCGGCTGCTGGGCGAGGACATCCGCTTCATCAAGCTGGGCAACGCCCGGCTGCGCACTCCGCAGCAGCCGTTTCTGTTCAGCAAGCTCTACTGGGTGCTGTTGTGCGGCATCCTGCTTCTGTTCACGGCGGCCTACGCCACCCTGCGCCGGCGCATCCGCGAATCGCAGAACGTCGCCCTGGTCCGCGGACGACGCGCCAACAAGGTGGCCGTACAACGCTTCCGCGCGGCCCGCAAATACATGGAAGCCCACGACCGCCATGCCTTCTACGAGGAGATGCTGCGCGCGCTGTGGGGTTACGTGAGCGACAAGTTCAACATCCCCGTGGCCAACCTCACCAAGGAGAACGTGCGCGAGGAACTGCACCGCCGCGGCGTTCCGTCCGACGAGTCGCAGCGCTTCACGGCCCTCATCGCCCAGTGCGACGAGGCACAGTATTCGCCCGCCGCATCGGTGCAGATGGGCGACATCTACGCCGACGGCGTAGACCTGATTTCGCGCATCGAGTCGATCATCAAACGATAGATTCCCATGAAACGATTGATCCTGGTTCTGTTCGCAGCCCTGGCGGGTTCCGCTCCGCTTTTCATACCGACGTCGGGCGCTGCGGCGACTGCATACGCACAGACATCGGCCGCCCCCGCCGCAACGGCCGACCAAACCGATCCCGAAACAACCGCCGAAGCTGCCGACTTGGCTGCCGCAGATGCCTCGACCGAAGTTTCCGCGGCGGAAACGGACGCTGCGGCGCCCGCGCTCCTATGGGACCAAGCCAACACGGCCTACATCAACGGCGACTACCGCGCGGCGGCCGAGACTTACGAAGAACTGCTCGCGCAGGGGCTGGTCTCGGTGAAACTCTACTACAACCTGGCCAACGCCTATTTCAAGGCCGACCGCCCGGGCAAAGCGATCCTGTTCTACCGCCGGGCGCTCCGCCTGGCGCCCGGCAACGGCGACATCCGCTACAACCTGAGCGTCGCCGAAGCCCGCACCAAGGACAACATCGAACGCATCCCCGAATTCTTTCTTGTCACCTGGCTGCGCAGCGTGCGCCACACGATGGGCTGCACGGCCTGGACGATCCTCTCGCTGCTCTTTCTGACCTGCGCACTGGGCTTTTTCCTCTTTTTTCTGCTGGCCCAGCGGCTCTCGTGGCGCAAAACCGGATTCTATGGCACTCTGGTTGCAGCGGTGCTCTTCGTGACCGCCACGCTGTTCGCCGCGGCCGAACGCCGCGGAATGCTCGACCGCACGAGCGCCGTGGTGATGCCGGCCTCCGCGGCGGTGAAGAGCTCGCCCGACAACTCGGCCACCGACCTCTTCCTGCTCCACGAAGGCACCGTGGTGACCGTCACCGACCGCCTCGACGACTGGTGCGAGATCGTCATCGACGACGGCAAGAAAGGGTGGATCGAAAACCGCAAAATCGAGATCGTCTGATGTCGAAACTCCTACAGGACGTGGTCGGCGAGCTGTCGAAGCTGCCGGGCGTGGGACGCCGCACGGCACTGCGCCTGGCCATGCACATCCTGCGCATGGAACCCGACTCGGTGGGCGAAATGACCCGCAGCATCGACCGCTTCCGCAACGACATCAAGCACTGCGCCCGCTGCAACAACCTCTCCGACGAGCAGGTGTGCCCCATCTGCGCCGACCGCGAACGCGACCATGCGACGATCTGCGTAGTGGAACAGGTAGCCGACGTGCTGTCGATCGAGAACACCCGCCAGTACAAGGGGCTCTACCATGTGCTGGGCGGTGTCATCTCGCCCATGCAGGGCATAGCGCCCTCCGATCTGAAGATCGACCTGCTGTGCGACCGCATCGCGCAGGGCGGTGTCAAGGAGGTGATCCTGGCCATCTCCACCTCGGTCGAGGGCGAAACGACGCTCTTCTATCTGATGAGCCGCCTGCGCCGTTACCCCGGCGTGAAGATCACCTCGATCGCCCGCGGCATCGGCTTCGGCGACGAACTGGAATATGTCGACGAACTGACCATCACCCATGCGCTGCTCAACCGCCGCGAAATGGAGTGAAGCGGAAACACACAAAGCAGCGAAGCATGCACCGGCCCTCCGCCCACCCAATTGAGAGGGACCGAAAAAGCAACGACGAAGAATTACATATCTAAAACACAACACGATGGAATTCGTTACCAATGAAAAACTGACGATCGTCGGCGCCGCCGGCATGATCGGCTCCAACATGGCGCAGACCGCCCTGATGATGCGTCTGACGCCCAACATCTGCCTCTACGACCCCTTCGCGCCCGCGCTGGAGGGCGTGGTCGAGGAGCTGCGCCACTGCGCCTTCGAAGGGGTGAACATCACCTGGACGTCGGAGATCGGCGATGCGCTTACGGGCGCCTCCTACGTGGTTTCGTCGGGCGGAGCCGCCCGCAAGGCCGGCATGACGCGCGAAGACCTCCTGAAGGGCAACGCCGAGATCGCCGCCCAGCTGGGCAAGGACATCCGCACCTACTGTCCCGACGTGAAGCACGTGGTGGTCATCTTCAACCCGGCCGACATCACGGGTCTCGTGACGCTGATCTACGGCGGGCTGCACCCGTCGCAGGTGTCGACCCTCGCAGCGCTCGACTCGACGCGCCTGCGCTCGGAGCTGGCCCAATATTTCAAGATTTCGCCCGACGAAATCCGCAACTGCCGCACCTACGGCGGCCATGGCGAGCAGATGGCCGTCTTCGCATCGACGACGCTCGTGGCCGGACGTCCGCTTTCGGAACTTATCGGTCATGAAATGCCCGAGGGCGACTGGCACGAACTGCAGCAGCGCGTCGTCCAGGGCGGCAAGCACATCATCGACCTGCGCGGCCGTTCGTCGTTCCAGAGCCCGGCCTACCTTTCGATCTGCATGATCGCCGCAGCCATGGGCGGCAAGCCGTTCACCTATCCGGCCGGCGTCTATGTGCACAACGACGAGTTCCGCCACATCCTCATGGCCATGGAGACCTCCATCGGCCCCAAGGGTGTCGAGTACAAGAACGTGCAGGGCACGCCCGAGGAGCACGCGCGCCTCACCGAGAGCTACAACCACCTCTGCAAGCTCCGCGACGAGGTGATCGCGATGGGCATCCTGCCGCCCGTCGACGAGTGGCACAAGGTCAATCCGCATCTGAAATAGGCCCCGCCGCCGACAAGAAAAGCCGCCCGTTGAACGGGCGGCTTTTGGTTATATGCTATGTCTCGGAGTTCGCACACAAAACAATTGTCCGAACAGCACCGCTGAGAGCGGCTATTCGGCCAAAGCCTGCAAGACAGCCTGCAACTCGCCGTTGCGGAGCAACAGCAGCAACGGCCCGTCCATGTCGTAGTGGGTGGTGGTCCGGAGCGCTTCGAAGAAACGTTGCTCCTGCTCCAGCCCGGGGCAGGCCATGTGGGTGCAGCAAAGCGACCCGATGGTCAGGGCCCGGCTGCGATCGGTCGCATAGGCGCCCGAAAAACGGTTGCAGGCTCCCCGGCCGCTAATCCGGCCGTCGCCGTCCGAAAGGACGAGCGTGAAAGCGCCGGGCGCGGCCGTCACGCTCCGGCCGTAGAGCTGGACCAGCTGCCAGGTCGTTCCCGCGAGCGGGCGGCGGTATTTCTTCTGATAGGCGCGGCAATGGCACCCTTTGCTGTGGCTGCATCCTGCCGCAAGGGCGACCGCGAGGGCCAGGAACAGCATCCGGATCATGCGTTTCATCTTCGTCTCGAATTGTTGGTGCAAAGATACGAAATTCATATCTTTGTCCAATCAACAGACATGCACCTATGAAAAAGATCATCGCTTCGCCCCTCGCACCCAAAGCCGTGGGGCCCTATTCGCAGGCCGTGGAGACCGACGGCGCACTCTATGTATCGGGGCAGCTGCCCATCGACGGCGCCACGGGCAAGATGGCCGAAGGCATCGAAGCCCAGACGCGGCAGTCGCTCGCCAACCTGGGGCACATCCTCGCCGAAGCGGGCTACGGTTTCAACAATGTAGTGAAGACCACCGTCCTGCTGCAGCACATCTCCGACTTTGCGGCCATGAACGCCGTCTACGCCGAACACTTCACCTCGGAGATGCCCGCCCGCATCTGTTTCGAAGTCGCCGCCCTGCCCATGGGCGCTCTGGTGGAGATCGACGCCGTAGCGGCGAAGTAAACGACGGCAGAACGGAAACCCGATTCCGTCGGTCCGTGCTGCGGAACGGAGAGAAGGTCGCAGACCTTGCGCCCGGGGCCGCCGGCATCTATGATGTGTCCCCGCACCGGCCCGAACGAACGTTGCCGGCCGCCCGGAACGAGATGCAGCATGCCCGGCGGCCGTCTCTTCGGAAAACAACCGTTGCGCAAAAAGCAGTCGCGGTGTGTTTCAACCGGTTGGAACGCGCCGCGACTTTTTGTAGATAATTTGTGTATAATTCGCGCCGCGATTGTTGGGATATTTGCCCGGAATGCGCCATCTTTGCAAAACCGTCCCCGCCGCAGGGACCTCCGAAAGGAACAATCAAAAAAGGTATCGATATATTATGGCAAAAGTTTCCAATCCGCCTGCACCGCAGAAGGTCGACTACAACGACGCCGTGGCCGAATCGAAAGTCTACTTCGACGGCGACGACCTGGCCGCCACGGTGTGGGTCACCAAGTATGCCCTCAAGGATTCGTTCGGCAACATCTACGAGAGTTCGCCCCGGCAGATGCACGAGCGCATCGCCGCCGAGATCGCGCGCATCGAGCGCAAATACCCCTCGCCCATGTCGGCGGACGAGGTATTCGATCTGCTCGACCATTTCCGCTACGTCATTCCCCAGGGCGGCCCCATGACCGGCATCGGCAACAACTTCCAGGTGGCCTCGCTCTCCAACTGCTTCGTCATCGGCCACAAGAACCCGGCCGACTCCTACGGCGGCATCTTCCGCATGGACGAGGAGCAGGTGCAGCTCATGAAGCGGCGCGGCGGCGTGGGCCACGACCTCTCGCACATCCGTCCCACGGGCAGCCCCGTGCTCAACTCGGCCCTCACGTCGACGGGCATCGTGCCTTTCATGGAGCGCTATTCCAACTCCACGCGCGAGGTGGCGCAGGACGGACGGCGCGGAGCCCTGATGCTCTCGCTGTCGATCAAGCACCCCGATGCCGAGCGTTTCATCGACGCCAAGGTCGACACCGGCAAGGTCACGGGCGCCAACGTCTCGATCAAGATCGACGACGACTTCATGCGCGCCGCCATCGCCGGCAAGAAATACCATCAGCAGTTCCCCATCGCTTCCGACAATCCGGCCTACAAGCAGGACATCGACGCCCGCAAGCTGTGGGAGAAGATCATCCACAACGCCTGGAAGTCGGCCGAGCCCGGCGTGCTGTTCTGGGATACGATCATCCGCGAGAGCGTCCCCGACTGCTATGCCGACGAAGGCTTCGTGACCGTCTCGACCAACCCCTGCGGCGAAATTCCGCTCTGCCCCTACGACTCGTGCCGCCTGCTGGCGCTCAACCTCTTCTCCTACGTCGACGATCCGTTCACCGAAAAGGCGCGGTTCAACTTCCCCAAATTCAAGGAGCACGTGGCCAAGGCCATGCGCATGATGGACGACATCATCGACCTGGAGCTGGAGAAGGTCGAGCTCATCATCGAGAAGATCGCCGCCGACCCCGAAGACGAGGACGTACGCCGCGTAGAGCTGGAGCTGTGGAAGAAGATCCGCAACATGGCCCTCAAGGGACGCCGCACGGGTCTGGGCATCACGGCCGAAGGCGACATGCTTGCAGCCCTGGGTCTGCGCTACGGCTCGGAGGAAGCCATCGCATTCGCCGTAGAGGTGCAGAAGACCCTGGCTGTGGAAGCCTACCGCGCATCGGTCAAGATGGCCGGCGAACGCGGCGCTTTCGCCGTCTACGACGCTGCCAAGGAGAAGGACAACCCCATGATCGCCCGCATCCGCGAGGCCGATCCCGAGCTCTACGCCGAGATGGTCGAGAAGGGACGCCGCAACATCGCCATGCTGACCATCGCCCCCACGGGCACCACCTCGCTCATGTCGCAGACCACGTCGGGCATCGAACCGGTGTTCCGCACCGTCTACAAGCGCCGCCGCAAGATCAACCCCTCCGACCACGACACCCATGTCGACTACCAGGACGAGACGGGCGAGAAGTTCCAGGAATACAACGTCTACCACCACAACTTCGTCAAGTGGCTCGAAGCCAACGGCTACGACACCTCGAAGCTGGAATCGATCTCCGACGACGAACTGCAACGGTGGGTCGAGGCCTCGCCCTACCACAAGGCCACGGCCAACGACATCGACTGGGTTGCCAAAGTGAAGATGCAGGGCGCCATCCAGAAGTGGGTCGACCACTCGATTTCGGTGACGGTCAACCTGCCCAACAACGTCTCGGAAGCCCTCGTCGCCGACGTCTACCGCACGGCCTGGGAGTGCGGCTGCAAAGGCGTGACGGTCTATCGCGACGGCTGCCGCGACGGCGTGCTGATCGAGAAAGGCGCCAAGTCGAAGCGCAAGTGCGAGGAACACCCCGGGCAGGCGCCCAAGCGCCCGAAATCGATTCCGGCCGACATCGTGCGTTTCAAGAACGGTTCGGAAGACTGGATCGCATTCGTCGGTCTGCAGGAAGGACGCCCCTACGAAGTCTTCACCGGCAAGATCGAGGAGGACGCCATGTACATCCCGCGCAAGATCACCAAGGGCTTCATCATCAAGGTGCGCGAAGAAGACGGCTCGAAGCGCTACGACTTCCAGTACAAGGACCGCTACGGCTATACCAACACCATCGGCGGCATCTCGCGTCTCTTCAACGAAGAGTTCTGGAACTACGCCAAACTCATCTCCGGTGTCCTGCGCCATGGCATGCCCATCGAGAAGACCGTGTCGCTCATCGAATCGCTGCATCTCGACAGCGAATCGATCAACACCTGGAAAACCGGCGTCTGCCGCGCCATCAAGCAATACATCGCCGACGGCACCAAGTCCAAGGGCAAGTGCCCCTCGTGCGGACAGGAGAATATGGCCTACCAGAACGGCTGCCTGACCTGCATGTCGTGCGGCTACTCCAAGTGCGGCTGATTCTTCGGGCCGCCTGGTTACCGTTCCGGGCTGAACCGGGCGGGCTGCCGACTGAACCGGTCCGAAGCAGGAAACGGAGGGTGCCCCAAACCCAAGCTGAACCGCACACGAACCGGGGGCGAAGGAGCAAACCGGAGAACAGCTGAAAAGCAGAGCCGGATAAAACCCGCGGCACATTTGGGCCGAGCCGGACGAACCCGGGTGAACCCAAAACAGCGCGAATCGGAGAACCGGGCCACGCAAAGGCACCGCACTCCGCAAACGAAAAGAAGCAGGAACTAAGTTCCTGCTTCTTTTATATGATGGTCTGAAAGGCTCCCGCGGGAACTTCCAACCACAACGGCACTCAACGCACGATCACCGCATTGACCAACCGCACGCCCGACCGCTTGTTAATCTCCTCGCGGAGGGCATCGCGCTGCATGAAGAGCTCCTGCCGCAAGACGCTCGACTGGATGCGCACATGAAGGATGTGCCGCTCCAGCCTCAGCTCGGTCGTCAGATCGGCGACCCGATCGCCCACAATGGAGCGCCATGTCTCCGGCAACCGGCCCTCGGCCACCTTGGCAGCAATGTGGGGACGCTTGAAAAACTCCTCCAGCAGGTCGCCCATCAACATGGTCTTCGTACGTCTCATGCTTCGTCGTTCTTTTCCGCGCCGGTCTTCTCCGCATCGCTGTCGTCCGCCGCAGCGTTGGCCGGGCGGATCTCGCCGCCCTCCACCGTGAAAAGGGCGTACTCGCCGCCGGCCTTGTCGAGAATCGACTTGAGCCGCAGCGAATTGCAGTCGGTGATGAATATCTGCCCGAAAGCGTCGTCGGCCACCAGCCGGATGAGCTGCTCCACACGCCCGGCGTCGAGCTTGTCGAAAAGGTCGTCGAGCAACAGGATCGGCTTCTCGCCGCACGCCTCCGCCACAATGGCGTACTGCGCCAGCTTCAACGCGATCAGAAACGATTTCTGCTGCCCCTGCGACCCGTATTTGCGCAAGGGGAACCCCCCGATCTTCAACACCAGATCGTCGCGGTGGATGCCTGCCGTAGTGAATTCGTTGACCAGGTCCTTCTGCCGCGCGGCGAGGAGCACCTCCTCGAAACTCCGCTCATTCAACTCCGACTTGTAGTGCACCTCCACCTGCTCGCGGTCGCCCGAGAGCATGCGGTAGTACTCGGCCACGATGGGCTGCAGCCGCTCGACGAAAGCCTGCCGCGCGGCGTGTATCTTGCCGCCGTGCTCGACCAGCTGCCGGTCGTAGATCGAAAGCATCGTTTCATCGGGCCGGGTCTTGAGCAACCGGTTGCGCTCTGCCAGCACGGCGTTGTAACGCATGACCGTAGTCAGATAAGGGCGGTCGAGCTGCGAGATGCAGGCATTCAGGTAGCGGCGCCGCTCGTCGGCCGCGTCGCTGATAAGGGCGCTGTCGGCCGGCGAAACGATCACGGCGGGCACCAGCCCCACATGGTCGGCCAACCGCTCGTATTCCTTTCCGTTGCGCTTCAGCACCTTACCGCCCTTGCGCGAAAAGGTGCACACCACGCACTCATTCTTCCCCTCCTCGGAGAGGTATTGCCCCTCGAGCAGAAAGAAGTCGGACCCGTGGAGAATGCTTTGCGCATCGGTCATCGGCAACGACGACTTGCACATCGAAAGATAATAGATCGCATCGACGACGTTGGTCTTACCCGCACCGTTGTCGCCCACAAGACAATTCACGCCGCGGCAGAAAAGGGGTTCCTGCCGGACGATGTTCTTGAAGTTGAGCAACGAAAGTTTTTTCAGACGCATGGTGCAAGGGGCGATCGCCGCTTCGATGCCGCCGCTTTCCGACCGCAGCTCCGCAACTCCGGCTGCCGACCGCGGTCCGTGCCGCCCCGAAAAGAGGGAGAAGCGCCCGGCGGCCTCCGTCAAGGGAGGAACCCGGAAAGCGAAACAGGACCGGAACACGGCCCGTCGAATGCGCGCTATCGCGGCGTAAAGTTACAAAAAATCCCCGACACGGCATTGCACATTGTAAATAGTTTTGTATCTTTGCCATGATTAACCGGCGCCGACAAGCGGCCGCAGGGCGGGAGCGGAGAAATTCCCCCGCGCGTGCTTGCATTGTTTTTGCCGTTTTCCCGATCCGAACATAAACCAAAACACACTATTCGATATGGCAAATCAGCAGCCTGCCGGGCAGGAGACTCTCGGCGAAGCAATGAACAGAACCGAGCTCTTCCTGGAGAAACACGGCCGCACGATGTCCTACGCGATCCTTGCGCTCTTCGTCCTGGCCGGACTGATCTTCGGCTACCGCGCGACGATCGTGGCTCCCCGTGCCGAAAAGGCCGCCGAGCTGATGGCCGAGGCGCAGCGGCGCTTCGAATCGCAGACTCCCGACTACGAACTCGCGCTTCTGGGCGATGCCAACGGCGCCGGCTTCCTCGATGTCATCGGGCAGTACGGCTCCACCCCCTCGGGCAACCTGGCCAAGCACTATGCCGGCATCTGCTACCTCCACATGGGCGACCTGGAGAACGCCGCGGCCTACCTGGCGAAATTCTCGTCGGTACGAGGCCTTCCCGGCGAGATCATCAACGCTCAGAACCTCGGACTGCAGGGCGACGTAGCCGTCGAGATGAAAGACTATGCCAAGGCCGTGAAATACTACGCCAAGGCCGTCGAAGCCTCGGACAACAACCTCACCGCCCCCATGTATCTCTACAAGGCCGCGCTGGCCGAGCAGGCACAGGGCCGCAAGCCCGAAGCCGCGGTGCTGCTGGAACGCATCCTTGCCTCCTACCCCATGTCGATGGAAGCCCGCGATGCCGAGAAACTGCTGGGCAGCGTAAACTGATCGTAATCCGATGGCCACCCGCAACCACAATCTTTCGAAATTCGACGCTCCGCTGCCGTCGGCTGCCGACATGCACTTCGGCATCGTCGTGGCCGAATGGAACCGCGAAGTCACGGAAGCCCTGCTGGAAGGCGCTGTACGCACGTTGAAAGCCGCCGGCTGTCCCGATCTCAACATTCAGATCAAGTATGTGCCCGGCACGTTCGAACTGGCGCTCGGTGCGCAGTTCTTCGCCGAGTACACCGATGTCGATGCCGTCATCGTGCTGGGATGCGTCATCCAGGGCGAAACGCGCCACTTCGACTTCATCTGCCAGGGCGTGACACAGGGCATCACCAAACTGCAGCTGCACTGGAACATGCCCGTTGCGTTCGGCGTACTGACCGTCAACGACATGCAGCAGGCCCTCGACCGCTGCGGCGGACGACTGGGCAACAAAGGCGACGAAGCGGCAGCGACGGCCATCAACATGGTCAAGCTGCAGATCGACATGGATGCCGCCTCGCCCGACCGCGAACCCGACCGGCGCCACATCAACTGACCGCTGGGGCTAAACTCACCGGAGCTCCCGAAGCACTTGCCAAAAGGCAAACAAAGGACCTCTGAAACGGAGCGAAACCGAAAGCAGGCGCCAAGCACGACGAAAGCGGGGAAAAGAGTGACGGGCGGAGTTTACAAGACAAGCACGAAACACTCCCGACAAAACAGCATTCGAACCTGCGAACAAGCCGGACCGAGCCGCAAACAAGGAACGCCCCGAATCTGAAGCCGTGAGATTGAGAAAGAGACGACGAGAGGAACACACCTCTCTCAAAAGCGATAACGAAAAAGCCGCCGGAAATCCGGCGGCTTTTTTATGCGGAACCGGAAACGATCGGCAAGGTGTCCCGGACCCCGATACTCTACAGACACCTACGCGGCTGACGGAAGAACAACAACGCTGCTTAGCACCCGAACAGGCCTCCCGGACCTTGCCGGATACCCTCTCCTATCGCCAAGCCCTGCAACAGCCAACCGCTAACGAGCCACTTTGCATCGAAGTTCCGCCCCAATCCAGATTTCTGCACCCAAGCCAAACCCAGCCAGAACGAGCATTCCGCAAAACAACACGGAAACGCACCGAAGCCCAGCAACCATCCTGCATGCGAACGCAAAACGCCCTTTCGCCGGAGTCCGGAACGCCAACTGTTATAATTTTCACAAAAAGCGCATGAAAAAGCGCATTATTAAAATAATTTAAGTAAATTTGTGCGGTTTTTGAGCGCACCCCTTCTCGACACGCCGCGCGCAAAGCCGAACTTGTTCGGACCATGCCGAAGCGAGAAAAGGACACAAAGACGAACGATTCATCAGCTAAAAATAACATTATGGTATCCTACAAAGAACTGGGCCTGGTAAACACCCGCGAGATGTTTGCCAAAGCCATCGAAGGCGGTTATGCCATTCCGGCATTCAACTTCAACAACATGGAGCAGATGCAGGCCATCATCCAGGCGTGCGTCGAGGCTTCGTCGCCCGTGATCCTGCAGGTTTCGGCCGGCGCACGCAAGTACGCCAACCAGACGCTGCTCCGCTACATGGCGCAGGGCGCCGTGGAGTATGCCAAGGAACTGGGCAAGAACATCCCCATCGTGCTGCACCTCGACCACGGCAACTCGTTCGAGCTGTGCAAGGACTGCATCGACATGGGTTTCTCGTCGGTGATGATCGACGGTTCGGCGCTGCCCTACGATGAGAACGTGGCGCTGACGAAGAAAGTGGTAGAATACGCTCACCAGCACGACGTGACCGTCGAAGGCGAGCTGGGCGTACTGGCCGGCGTCGAAGACGAAGTGGCCTCCGAGCACTCGCACTACACCGACCCGGCCGACGTGGAGGACTTCGTGAAGAAGACCGGCGTGGATTCGCTGGCCATCTCGATCGGCACCTCGCACGGCGCCAACAAGTTCAAGCCCGAGCAGTGCACGCGCAACGCCGAGGGCATCCTGGTACCGCCCCCCCTGCGTTTCGACATTCTGAAAGAGATCGAAAAGCGCATCCCGGGCTTCCCCATCGTACTGCACGGTTCATCGTCGGTACCCCAGGAGTACGTGAAGATCATCAACACCCACGGAGGTGCACTGAAGGATGCTGTCGGCATTCCCGAGGAGCAGCTGCGCGAGGCTGCCAAGAGCGCCGTCTGCAAGATCAACATCGACTCGGACGGTCGTCTGGCAATGACCGCCGCCGTGCGCACCGTCTTCGTAGAGCAGCCCGCCGAGTTCGACCCCCGCAAATACCTGGGTCCGGCCCGCGACGAGCTGAAAAAGCTCTACAAGCACAAGTGCGAGAACGTTCTCGGTTCGGCCGGCAAGGCCTGATCGGACGTCGACTCCAGAAATGCTTCCCCGGACATCGTACGGGCGGAGCGCGCAAGCAAAAGGCTTCCTGCAATTGCAGGAAGCCTTTTGTTATCGGCCCCTTATGCCGGGACCGGCGGTTGCAGATGCTTGGACTCAGCGCACGGGGCGGGCCGCAACCCGGTGGCCTCCGGTAAGCGGATGCGCAATGTCCGCTCCGAGGGAAAAAAGACCGGCATGCAGGTCGCCCGAAACCCACGGCGACGAAGCCCACATGTAGCCGCTCATGCCGACTTCCGCCAAGGCTCCCGTCTCACGGTGGCGGAAGCCCGCAGCAGGCGCTGTAAAGCAATCGCTAATAGGAATGCGGCGGAGGGTGCGGAACAATGGTTTTTGCAACGAATGTCGATGCGTTGTGCGGCTCCTCGAGCCGTGCCGGCCGCAGCCTCCGCCGGGGGAGGCCCACAAGCGTGCCCCGCAGGCTGTGTCCGAATCCAAGCCCTTTTTCTGAACGAAGTGAAGAATCTTTTCCCTTGCGAACCAAAGGCCAAGGGCGGACTATGCCTCGCAAGAAAATAACCAACGCACTGCAGTCAAGAATCTATCGCAACAGATTCTTCGTCGGTCGATGACCTCCTCAGAATGACAAATTGTGCATTTTGAATTGTGCATTCTGAATTGTTCGCAAGCTCCGCGGCAGACTGGAATAAGTAACTGGCGGCAACGTGGGGAGGTGGAGGGAAAAAGATGTTCGGGGCTGCCGCGACTTGTAGAGATCAAATCCGGCTTTAGCCGTGCGAGCCGAAGCCCCGCCATGCGGAGGCTCGCAGATACTCGCCCCGCTGGCTTCGGCACGAGAATATCTCCTACACCTCAGTCTAAACCGGACTCGGCTGGGCCTTACACAATACTGCGAATTGCAAAACCACCAAAAAACAGCAGTCAAACAACCGCAAACGAACAACGATTTTCTTTAACCTTTCCGCGCCATAACGCCACCAGCGGATTGCTGAATCTACTAACCTCTCTGACAAAAGCCGTAGCCCTTGTCACTCCGGGCCGGGAAACCGCCGGTTATCAAACAGCATGAAAGCATCGGACCGAAACACGTTGCCGCGCTCCGGTCCGACGATTCGGGAAGGAACCCATGATTCCGAAACCCGGGCTGCATCTCCTTTGCAACCCGATAGCTCCAGCCACATGCTTTCGCAAAGGCGAAAAAAGCAAAAACTACTGAAGCAAGAGCCAAAACAAAAGAATGAAACACAAGAACATCCGACCGCGCCGCATAACGCAACGGTCGCGTCGGCCTGCCTATTTCTCAAGCGTAACGCTGGCCCTGTCGAGCTTGCCGCCCAACGGCGGAGCGAGCTTGGAAACGGTGCAGGAGAGATGGCGGATTTGCGGGAAATCCGCATAGAGGGCATCGATGATGTTCATCGCCACACGCTCGATGGTGCGTTGCGTAACGGACATCTGTTGGCAGACTATTTCATAGACGGTCAGATAGTTGACCGCCTTTTCCACGCAGTCCTCAGCGGCCACGTCGCCCAGTTCGGCCGTGACGGTCAGATCGACCGTGAAGCGGTTGCCCACCTTGCGTTCGAGCTCGTAACAGCCGTGAAACGCATGAAACTCCATGCGCTCCAACGTAATGCGGTATTCCATCACTCGACGATAAGCAGATAATAGTTCTTCTTGCCTTTCTGCACAAGCAGGTATTTCCCGGCAATAAGGTCCGATTCGCCCACCGGCCGCATCGGATCGGCGACTTTCTCCTTGTTGAGCGACACGCCGCCGCCCTGCACCATCTTGCGGCACTCGCCCTTCGAGGGGAAGACCTGCGATTTCTCGGCCGCAAGGTCGACGAACGGAAGCCCGAGGTCGGCCCGGGCGATGCGGAACTGCGGCACGCCTTCGAAAACCTGCAGCAGGGTCGTTTCATCGAGCTTGCGCAACGCTTCGGAAGTAGCACCGCCGAAAAGGATGGCCGACGCCTCGACCGCCTTCTCGTACTCCTCGCGGGAGTGGATCATGGTGGTGATCTCCTGCGCCAGGCGTTTCTGCAACACGCGCAAGTGGGGCGCGGCATCGTGCTCAGCGACAAGAGCATCAATGGTAGGCCGGTCGAGCAACGTGAAAATCTTGATGTAGCGCTTGGCATCCTCGTCGCTGACGTTGAGCCAGAACTGGTAGAACTTGTAAGGCGACGTATAGCGCGGATCGAGCCACACATTGCCGCTCTCGGTCTTGCCGAACTTGGTGCCGTCGGCCTTGGTAATCAGAGGACACGTAATGGCGAACGCCTCGGCCCCGGCATCCAGCTTGCGGCGGATGAGTTCGGTGCCGGTGGTGATGTTGCCCCACTGGTCGGCACCGCCGAGCTGGACCTTGCAGTTCATCGTCTCGTAGAGGTGCAGGAAGTCGTAGCCCTGCACGAGCTGGTAGGTGAACTCGGTGAACGACATGCCGTCGCCCTCGCCGTTGAAACGCTTCTTGACCGAATCCTTGGCCATCATGTAGTTGACCGTGATGCACTTGCCGATGTCGCGAATGAAGTCAAGGAACGTGAAGTCCTTCATCCAGTCGTAGTTGTTGACCATGACAGCGGCATTGGGCGCATCGGATTCGAAGTCGAGCAGTTTGGCCAGCTGGCGCTTGATCGCCTCCTGGTTATGGCGCAGGGTGGTCTCGTCGAGCAGGTTGCGCTCCTGCGACTTGCCCGAGGGATCGCCGATCATGCCGGTGGCACCGCCGACGAGCGCCAGCGGACGATGGCCGCACAGCTGGAAGTGCTTGAGGATCATCACACCCACCAGGTGGCCGATATGCAGCGAGTCGGCCGTGGGGTCGATACCCAGGTAGGCCGTCGTCATCTCCTTTTCGAGCTGTTCCTTCGCGCCGGGCATGATGGTGTGAATCATGCCGCGCCATTCGAGTTCTTCGATAAAATTCTTTGTCATATCTTTTTCTTGTTCTACTTACTTCTTCGGAAAAGCGTCCGTGTACGGGCAAGACCGGGCTTGCACCGTATTCGGAACAACCGACTTATTCCATTTCCAGATCCAGCACCTTGCGGAGTTCCGCCACGAGGGGGTTTTTCTCCGTCAGGAACTTCAGTTTGTCTTCGGGCCGGATGGGCCGCGCCGCGCGGATCGCCTCGTTGACCGTCACGCGCAGATCGATGACTCCCATGACGCCGGCCATTTCGGCTATGCGGATGAGCATCGCCGTTTTGTTGCGCATGATCTCGTCGTGCAGCTCCATCGTGGGCACGCTCACCGAAATGATGTTCTTCTGAATCTTCATCTCCTCGAACGCCGGCACGAAACGCGGACGCCGCGAGCGGATCATCTCCAGAATCCGGCCGCGCGACCGTTCCAGCTTCTCGGTGCACGCCGGGTCGAAATCGGCCGGAACCTGCGGTGCGGAGTCGCCCTCGGATGCCGGATCGGAAGCCTCCGCCCCGGCGATCAGATCGGCCAGCGACGCACCCGAAATGAGGGATTTGCGTGCCGGACGGGATGTCGCGGGCGCTGCCGGAGCAGCCGAAGCCGTCGGTGCGGCTGTCGATGCCGCCGTGGGCGGCACGGAAGCGGACGATGCGGGAGCCGGTCCGGGAGCAACGTTGGATGGTCCGGCGACCGGCTGCTTCGCAGAGGTTACCGCCGTCTGAGCAGGTTGCGAGGAGGATGTTTCCGGCTGCGAAGCTGCTGCGGCAGGGGTCGGCTGCGGAGTCGTCACGGGCGGAGCCGGCTGAGGTTCCGATGCTACCGGCGGGGCCACAACCGGAGCGGCCTGCGGAGCCGGAGCAGCAGCCGGAGCGGAAGGCACCGGTTCGACAGCAACAGACCCGGCGGAAACAGGCTCGGGGGCCGGAGTCGCGGATTGCACGGAAACCGTAACCGGAGTCGCGGCCGGGGCCGCAGAAACAGCGGCAACGGGTGCTGCAGCCGGCTGCGGAGCCTTCGACAACTCGGGAAGCGGGTAATCCTCGGGAGAAGTCAGGGAGTCATTTTTTTTTTGACCGAGCCCGGCGATTTTCATCAGGCCCAGTTCGACGAGCAGCCGCTGGTTGGACGACTGCCGTATCCGTCCGTCGAGTTCCGTGAGGCAGGCGATGGCCCCGAAAAGGAATCCGACTTCGCAGGCGCCCGCCTGCGTCCGGTATCGTTCGAGCAGCGTACCCGTCATTTCGATCAGCCGCAGGGTCTCGGGCCGCTTGGCCATCAGCAGGTCGCGCATGTGGCGGTTGAGCCCCGCCATGAAAGTCTGCCCAGAGAAGCCCTTGGCGAGCACCTCGTCGAAAGCGACGAGCGCCCGGACGTAATCGCCGCCCAAAAGCATCTCGGTGACACCGAAATAGGTATCGTAGTCCAGCACGTTGAGCGTCTGGGCCACGTTGCGGTAGTCGAGCGTTGTGCCGCAGAACGACACGGCTTTGTCGAACATCGACAAGGCGTCGCGCATGCCGCCGTCGGCTTTCTGCGCGATAAGGTTGAGCGACTCCTCGTCGGCCGTGATCCCCTCCTGCGACGCGATGTGCTTGAGGTATTCGACCGAATCCTCGACGCGGATGCGGTTGAAGTCGTAGATCTGGCAGCGCGAGAGGATCGTGGGGATGATCTTGTGCTTCTCGGTGGTGGCCAGGATGAAGACGGCATGGGCGGGCGGCTCCTCCAGGGTTTTGAGGAACGCGTTGAACGCCGCGGCCGAGAGCATGTGGACCTCGTCGATGATGAAGACCGAGTAACGCCCCACCTGGGGGATGATGCGCACCTGCTCGATGAGCGTGCGGATGTCCTCCACGGAGTTGTTCGATGCGGCGTCGAGCTCGTGGATGTTGAGCGAACGCCCCTCGTTGAACGAGCGGCACGACTCGCACTCGTTGCAGGCCTCGGCCCCGTTGGGCGAGAGGCAATTGATCGCCTTGGCGAAGATGCGGGCGCAGGTGGTCTTGCCCACGCCGCGCGGCCCGCAGAACAGGTAAGCATGGGCCAGCTGTCCGCGCTCGATGGCGTTCTTGAGGGTGGAGGTGATATGCTTCTGCCCGACGACCGATGAAAAGGTCGCAGGGCGGTATTTGCGTGCACTGACGATGAATTCGCTCATAATAGTGCAAAGATACGAATAAGCCGAATACAAAACCAAATTTGTTTGGATTTTATTGAGGCGAAGTATCTAAGATGAAATCGAAGATACAGAAACAAGGTGAAAGGTGAAAGGTGAAAGGTGAAAAGCGAAATTCGGATCGCACGCGGTTCGCCGGGAAACCGGAAGATCGCGACGCATAGCCGGCCTGCTATTCTGTCCGGCCGATGCTGCAAATTGGCAGTCCGGCATGTCGGATTGTCGGCCGGAACGCGTCACCGACTGACACGATGTCCGCAATACGCGGCGTGGCAGGTCTTTTGCTTCTGAAAAGCGAGAAACGGCAAAACAAAATTCACGACAACAATGAATATCAACACTTTGACCATCAAGGCGCAGGAAGCGCTCCAGGCGGCGCTTTCGCTGGCGCGCGAGCGGGGACAGCAGGCTGTCGAACCGCTCCACCTGCTTTCGGTTCTCGTGCGCGAGGACGACTCGCTGGCCGCATTCCTCCTGGGGCGCGTCGGCGTCAACGTACGCGGACTGCGCGAGGAGGCCGAACGTGCCGTAGACGCACTGCCCCGCGTGGAGGGCGGCGGCGAACAATTCTTCTCGCAGGACGTCACGCGAACGATCCAGAAAGCCGTCGACTTCACCAAGAACTTCGGCGACAAATATGCGTCGGTCGAGCACCTGCTGCTGGGTCTGGTGGCCGAGCGCGGCGCAGCCTCGGAGATGCTCAAGCGCCACGGCGCCACGGAAAAGGAGCTGATCGAAGCCATCCGCACCTTCCGCAAGGGGGCGACGGTCGACTCCCCCACGTCGGAACAGCAGTTCGACGCCCTGGGCAAGTACGCCGTCAATCTCAACGAACAGGCCCGGGCCGGCAAGCTCGATCCGGTCATCGGGCGCGACGAGGAGATCCGCCGGGTGCTGCAGATACTCTCGCGCCGCACGAAGAACAACCCCATCCTCGTGGGCGAAGCGGGCGTGGGCAAAACGGCCATCGCCGAAGGCATCGCGCGCCGCATCATCGACGGCGACGTGCCGGAGAATCTGAAAAACAAGGTGATCTACTCGCTCGACATGGGCGCGCTGATCGCCGGCGCGAAGTATCAGGGCGAATTCGAGGAACGCCTGAAGGCCGTGGTGCAGGAAGTGGTGGCGAGCGACGGCGAAATCCTGCTCTTCATCGACGAAATCCACACGCTGGTCGGCGCCGGCAAGTCGTCGGGAGCGATGGACGCGGCCAACATCCTCAAACCGGCCCTGGCGCGCGGCGAACTGCGCACCATCGGCGCCACAACGCTGGACGAATTCCAGAAATACTTCGAACAGGACAAGGCGCTCGAACGCCGCTTCCAGAAGGTGATGGTCGACGAACCGACGCGCGAAGACGCCATCTCGATCCTGCGCGGACTCAAGGAACGCTACGAAAACCACCACCAGGTGCGCATCAAGGACGAAGCGATCGTGGCGGCCGTCGAACTGTCGACCCGCTACATCACCTCGCGCTTCCTGCCCGACAAGGCGATCGACCTGGTGGACGAAGCGGCCTCGCGCCTGCGTCTGGAGATGAACTCCGTGCCCGAGGAGATCGACACCCTCGACCGCCGCGTGCGCCAGCTGGAGATCGAACGCGAAGCGATCCGCCGCGAGAAGGACAAGGAACGGGTGGAGCAGCTCACCCAGGAGATCGAGGAACTCAAGTCGCGCGATGCTGCGATGCGCGCCAAGTGGCAGGGTCAGCGCGACCTGCTGCGCAAGATACAGGACAACAAGGACAAAATCGAACGCCTCAACGTCGAAGCCCGCCAGGCCGAACGCGAAGGCGACTACGGCCGGGTGGCCGAAATCCGCTACGGCAAGATTCAGCAGGCCGAAAAGGAGATCGAGGCCTTCCAGGAAGAATACCGTCTGACGGCCGCCAACGGCTCGATGATCAAAGAGGAGGTCGACGCCGAAGACGTGGCCGAGGTAGTATCGCGCTGGACGGGCGTTCCGGTGACGCGGATGCTGGCCTCGGAGCGCGAGAAACTGCTGCACATGGAAGAGGAGCTGCATAAACGCGTAGTGGGCCAGGAGCAGGCCATCGCGGCGATTTCCGATGCCGTACGCCGCTCGCGGGCCGGACTCAACGACCCGCGCAAACCCATAGGCTCGTTCATCTTCCTGGGCACGACGGGCGTGGGCAAGACCGAGCTGGCCAAGGCGCTGGCCGAATTCCTTTTCAACGACGACCAGATGCTCACGCGCATCGACATGAGCGAATACCAGGAACGCCACAGCGTCTCGCGGCTGGTGGGCGCCCCTCCGGGATACGTGGGCTACGACGAGGGCGGCCAGCTGACCGAAGCCGTGCGGCGCAAGCCCTACTCGGTGGTGCTCTTGGACGAGATCGAAAAGGCCCATCCCGACGTCTTCAACATCCTGCTGCAGGTGCTCGACGACGGCCGGCTGACCGACAACAAGGGCCGCACGGTGGACTTCCGCAACACCATTGTCATCATGACCTCGAACATGGGGGCGCAGATCATCCAGGAACGTTTCGCAGCGGCGGCCGACGGCAAGCGGCTCGATCCGGAGGTGGTGGAAAAGACGCGCGACGAGGTGGTCGACCTGCTCAAACAGCACCTCAAGCCGGAGTTTCTGAACCGCATCGACGAAATCGTGATGTTCGAACCGCTGACGCATGCCGACATCGAACGCATCGTCGACATCCAGTTAGGCATCGTACGCAAGATGCTGGCCGGCAACGGCATTGTCCTGGAGTACACCGACAAGGCGCGCCGATGGATAGCCGATGCAGGGTTCGATCCGCTCTACGGCGCCCGTCCGGTCAAACGGACCATCCAGCGCTACGTGGTCAACGACCTCTCCAAGCGGATTCTGGCCGGCGAAGTCGACCGCTCGAAGCCCATCCGCATCGACGCGGCGGACGACGGGCTGACGTTCGAGAACTGAAAAGAGGAAAGGTCTGCGAGCGCAGACCTTTCCTCTTTTCATAATCCTTTTTTGGCCAGCAGCCACGCCAGCCGGTTGTAGAAGTTGAGCACGGGCGTGCGCCAGGCGACGGGCAGTGCGTTCAAGACGCGGACTTTGCGAAGCGTACGGCGGTAGGTACGGGTAAACGAGAAGGTGCGGATGGCGCGGGCAGCCTCCTCGGTACCGCCCTTGGCGCTCAACACCAAAGCCTTCCCCAGAGCGGCACGGGCAATGAACTCGCGTTCCTCGATGGGTGCAGCCGGGTCGTAAAGCGCCTCGAACGAGCAGTCGCACGCTTCGGGGGTATAGATGGCGGCCGAACGGTTGGCGGCCGTCTTGGAGTAGCAGACCAGCCGCGCCGGCGAGAAGCAGACCGGCAGGCGGCGCGCAATCTTGACCCACAAATAGAGGTCTTCGCCGATTTTCATACCGGGCGGGAAGCCGCCGACCTCGTCGAAGACGCGGCGCGGTACGACGCTGGCCGAAGGAATGGAGATGTAGCGGTGGGCCGAGTCGCGAAAGAAGTTGTCGACGACGCCCCGGCGGTCGGGACAAGGAACCGGGAAACGCCCTCTGCCGTCGAGGACCCAGAAAGCGGTGGAATAGATGCCGCAGCCGGGAAACTCCGCAATCAGCGCAGCGATTTCGGCCAGATAACCCGGTTCCCAGCAGTCGTCGGCATCGAGAAAGGCGATGTATTCGCCCCGCGCTTCGGCCACGGCCCGGTTGCGGGCGACGCAGACCCCGGCGTTGGACTGCACGAGGAGCCGCACCAGCGGCGAACCGATGGCCCGCACGACTTCGGCACTCCCGTCGGTCGAACCGTCGTCCACGACGACGATCTCCACAGGCGGCAGCGTCTGCGCCAGCACGGAGCGGAGCATGGCGCCCACCTCATCGCGCTTGTTGAACAGCGGCACAACCACCGAAATCGCAGAACTCTTCATAACCGGGCTTTTCTTGCGAAGATACCCATCTTTTGCTACTTTTGCAAATAAAACCCTTGCTGATGACTCTCTTCGAAAAACTCGACCGCTTTCTGCGCAATCTCTACGAAACCGGATTCTACTTTCTGGCGATGGCTGTGAAGGAGAATTTCCGCAACTACGTCGGGCGGGCAGGCACGGCGGGCGCACCGGCGCCGACGATGGCGATTCTGGGCAACGGTCCGGCGCTGGCCGACGAACTGCCGCGCCTGCTGGAAGAGATGCGGGGGGGGGACCGCGATTTTCTGGCGGTCAACTTCTTCGCCGAGGACGAACGTTTCGCCGAGCTGCGCCCGGCCTACTATGTACTCTCCGACCCGATGTTCTTCCGCGACACGGACGAACGCGAACGGGTCGAAGCGCTCTATCGCACGATGAACGAACGGGTGACGTGGCCGATGAATCTCTATGTACAATATTATAATCCCGAGCGGTTCGACTACCGGGCCGCGCTGCCCAACCCCCATATCCGCATCGTGCCGTTCCACACGCTGATGTACCGCGGATTCCGCCGGCTCGAATTCCGGCTCTACCGCCACGGACTGGGCAGCGCCAACTTCGGCACCGTGGTGCAGGTGGGCGAATACATTGCGTTGTTGCTGGGATACAAGCGGATCGAACTCTACGGCGTAGATCACACGCTTCTGGAGGGGCTGTGCGTAGACGACGCCAACCGGCTGTGCCGCGCCGACCGCCATTATTATGACGACGGAGCGCCTGCCGCACTGCGGCCGATGTTCCAGAAAGCGCCGCGGAGGCCCTATACGATGTCGGTTTATCTGGCCGAGGTAGCCGAGTTGTTCCGCGGCCACGAAGTGCTGCGCGACTACGCCGCGACGCTCGGCGCCCGCATCGTCAACCGCACACGCGGCTCGATGATCGACGCCTACGAACGGGAAAGATTCTGAAAAGACAGGCGGTTCTCCGAACTGTGCGAGCCGCAGCCTCCCGACGCGGAGGCTCGCCCCGTCAAGACCGGGGGAGGTTATCAATTTTGCCCGCACTGCGGGCCGCAGCTGCAACCGGAAGAAACGGTTACTCGATATAGCGGCTCACGAACTCCTTGACCCGCCGGGTGTACTCCTCGCGATTGTCGCGGTAGGAAAGCGCGTGCGCGGCGCCCGGCACGACCCACAGCTCCCTGTCGCCCTGCTGCTTGGCCTCGTAGAGCGGATAGACCATCTCCGTAGGCACGAAATCGTCGGCATCGCCGTGGATGAACAACATCGGCAGGGTGCTTTTGCGCACCTGCTCCAAGGCCGACGCCTCGCGGAAGTTCCATCCGTAACGCAAATCGCACAGCCAGCTGGCGACGGGCAGCAACGGGAAAGCCGGCAAACGGAACTGCTCCTTGAGCTCCTTGGCGAACTGGTCTCGGACGCTGGTATAGCCGCAATCCTCGACGAAACACTTCACGTAGGGCTGCTGCTGCTCGCCCGAAACCATCATCGTGGTGGCGGCGCCCATCGAAATGCCGTGTACGACCATCTGCGTATGACCGCCGAAAATCGCGTTGGCGATCTCCATCCACCGCAGCACGTCCAACCGGTCCTTCCACCCCATGCGGATGGCCCGGCCCTCGCTCTGCCCGTGGAAATAGAGGTCGGGCAGCAGGATGTTGTAACCCAGGTCTCGGTTATACAGATAGCCGATCATCAGCATGCGGACGGCGTTGTCGGTATACCCATGCACGATGACGGCCGTACGGTCGGTCGGCTTGGGCGCAAAAGCATAGATGGCGTGCAGCCGCTCGCCCTCGGCACCGACGATCGTGGTGTCGCGCAGGGCGCCCGTGGTTTCGAGGCTGTCCAGCCAAGGCTCCAGGAAAGGATATTCGGCAGTCATGACCTCGCGGGCCGCAGCGTTGCGGGCGCGCATGGTCTTGCGGGGCGTGAGCGAATAGGCCAGCAGGTAGAGGCTGCCGCCGGCGACGGCACCCACAGCGACAGCCGCAACCACGGCCGTCCAGCGCAACGTTTTTTTCAATCGAACCGACATTTTACTTAGCAGCGGGAAAAAGCCCCGACGGTGACCTCCGCAAGCGGCAAGAACCGCGCCGGAACGGGACCGTCGGAGCGAAATACGATCAACGGAACGGCGTCAGGCCACGCCGAACTTCAGCCGGATGTGCTCCAGCATGTCGTCGGTCATGCGCGAGAGGTCCCACTCGGGTTTCCAGCCCCACTCCTCGCGGGCGCAAGTATCGTCGAGCGAATTGGGCCAGCTCTCGGCGATGGCTTTCTTGACGGGGTCGACGTCGTAGTCCATCTTGAAGCCGGGCATGCGCTTCTTGATCTCGGCACAGATGATTTCGGGCGTGAAGCTCATCGACGCAAGGTTGAAGCTGTTGCGGTGGACGAGTTTGGCGGGATCGGTCTCCATCAGTTCGACGCAGGCCCGCAAGGCATCGGGCATGTAGATCATGTCCATGTAAACGTCGCTCGGGATGGGGCAGGTGAAACGGCCCGACCGCACGGCCTCGTAATAAATCTCCACGGCGTAGTCGGTCGTGCCGCCGCCGGGCAGCGTGACGTTGGAGATGATGCCGGGGAAGCGCACCGAACGCGTATCGACGCCGTATTTATGGTGATAGTAGTTGCCCAGCATCTCGCCGGTATACTTGCAGATGCCGTAGATGGTCGTGGGCTGCATGATGGTGTCCTGCGGCGTGCCGTCCTTGGGCGACGAGGGGCCGAAGGCGCCGATCGACGAAGGGGTGAAGAGGGCGCAATGGTGCTGGCGCGCCACTTCGAGCGAATTGTTCAACGCCCCCATGTTGACGCTCCAGGCCATCTGGGGGTTGCGCTCGCCGACGGCCGAAAGGAGCGCCACAAGGTTGAAGATCGTGTCGATATGGTAGCGGGCGACGATGGAAGCCATGGCCGTGGCATCGAGGGCGTTCAACACCTCGAAAGGTCCGGCCTCGCCCAGCTCGCGGCAGTCGCGCATGTCGGTGGCCACAACGTTCGAATCGCCGTAAATCTTGCGCAGATGGCTTGTCAACTCGGAACCGATCTGGCCGCCGGCGCCTACGATAAGGATTTTCTTCATGGGTTGTGAGTGATGATTCGGAAGTAAAGGTAGAAAAATAATGCGAAAGTTGCACATTTTTTTTGTCTTTTCATTTTTCTTGTGTACTTTTGCATCGCTCTTGATGAGAAAATGCTGTTTTAGCTCAGTGGTAGAGCACTTCCTTGGTAAGGAAGAGGTCACGAGTTCAAGTCTCGTAAACAGCTCGAACGAGGAGCAGAGAAACCCGCCCTGCAAAGGGGCGGGTTTTTGTATTAAGTTGTTCGGGCGTGAAGTCGCGCAGCGATAGGTACACCGCCGAAGCGGGAGCCGCCGCAGCACCCGAGCGGGCGGACGAACAGCCCGGAGCATCCGTCGGATCGACCGCGGCACTTCGGAGTCCAGCGGAAAGAGAGGAAGAAGAAAGAAGCGACACAAAAAAGGCGTTCCGGAAGAGACGGAAGCTGACAAAATACCTATCTTTGCCCCGGCGGGCAAGTCGCACAGCACATGCCGGTTGCGGCATAACCGGATAAAATTTGCCGTTGCGCCCGCCTTGCACTATCTTTGCAGAAAATAGGTTGCGTCTCAGCACTATTCAAGCGAGACTTGATACTGCGTTCGACTTACACTATCTTTTGCAGGAAACAGGCTGCGCTCCGGCTGTATTCGGGCGAGCCCGACACTGCGCACGACCCACACCTATCGCACAAACCGCTTCGTCCATGAAACTGCATATCGCCCCCTCCTACGAACACCTGCGTCCCCAGCTGGAACGCCTGCCGGAACTATTCGCCGCCGGAGCGGGCGAGACGCTCCATGCAGGCCGCAACACGATCCGGGCCATCGAAATGGGGGGCCAGCGCCTGGCAGCCAAGCGGTTCAAGCGCCCCAATGCCTTCAACTCGCTGGTATACGCCTACCTCCGCAAGAGCAAGGCCCAACGGGCGTATGAACACGCGCAACGGCTGCGCGCCATGGGCATCGACTCGCCCGAACCGATCGCGTGGTGCGAAATCCGCCGCAACGGAGTGATCGCCGACACCTACTTCGTCGCACGCTACACCTCGTTGCGCCCGCTGCTCGATGCGATCGAACGCTACCCGGCGGACGACAGCCGTGAGGTCCTGGACTCCTTCGCCGCCTTTGCGGCCAATCTCCACAAACACGGCGTGGAACACAAGGATTTCAACAGCACCAACACGATCTACGCCTGCGACCCCGCAACGCAGGACTACCGGTTCCAGCTGATCGACATCAACCGCATGCGCTTCCACCCCCGGGCACTTTCGCCCGACCGGGGCATCGCCAACTTCCAACGCCTGACCGGCCGTACGGACGCTTTCCTCTACATCCTCGACCGCTATGCGGCCGTCCGCGGACTGGAGAGCTTCGCAACCCGCCTGCAAGGCGCCCGCTGCCGGCTGAACTTCAGGTATCGCCGCCGCCTCAAATACAAGCTCCGGCGGCGATAGGGACCCGCCGGCACCAAAAAACGCCGCCGAAATTTGGATACGGCAGTTTTTTTACCTAAGTTTGTAACCGTTATGACGACTCAGAACTTCGCATGCTTCTTTTTCGGCTTTTTCTTCGGGACGGAGAAAAGCGGGACGGCGTGCGCATGATCGACAGCAAACAGCACAGAAACAAAATCCCGCTTCACCGAGCGGGATTTTCTTATGTCGGGAACCATGAAACGGATAACCATACAGGGCGTGGCAGGCTGCTACCACGAGACGGCCGCCCGGGGCTTCTTCGGCGACGAACCGATCGAGGTGCTCCCCTGCGCCACCTTCGAGGAGCTTTTCGCACGGCTGGAAGCCGACCCCGAGCTGTTGGGTGCGGCGGCCATCGAGAACACGATTGCGGGATCGCTGCTTCCCAACCACGAACTGCTGCGGCGCAGCCGGCTGCGTATCGTGGGCGAATACAAGCTGCGCATATCGCACATGCTGGCAGCGCTCCCGGGGCAGTCGCTCGACGACATCCGCGAGGTGCGGTCGCACCCCATCGCACTGATGCAATGCACCGACTTCCTCCAGACCCGCCCCGCCATGACGGTAGTCGAGCGCGACGACACGGCGGGCAGCGCCCGCGAGATCGCCCTGGAACGCACGGCCGGCACGGCAGCCATCTGCAGCGCCGATGCCGCAGCGCTCTACGGACTCGACATCCTGGCCCGCAGCATCGAAACCAATCCCCACAACTTCACGCGGTTTCTGATCCTGGCCGACGCAGCGCAGGCCGCGGAGTTCGCCGACCCGGCGCACACCGACAAAGCCTCGCTGCTCTTCACGCTGCCCCACACTCAGGGAAGCCTCTCGAAAGTGCTGACGCTGCTTTCGTTCTACGGAATCAACCTCACCAAGATCCAGTCGCTGCCCATCGTCGGACGCGAATGGGAGTACCGGTTCTACGTCGACGTGACGTTCGACGACCTCGCCCGTTACCGCCAGGCCGTCGCTGCGGCGCGTCCGCTGACAAGCGAATTCCGCATTCTGGGCGAATACGCCGCATATCCCAACCCCACCCTCTGATACCGAGACCCATGAACGACACCACCCCCACCCTGCTGCCGGGCGTCGAAAGCCGCCGCCCGCTCGTCATCGCCGGTCCGTGCAGCGCCGAGACCGAAGAACAGGTGCTCGCCAGCGCCCGGCAACTGGCCGCCGAAGGGGTCCGCATCTTCCGCGCCGGACTCTGGAAACCCCGCACCAAACCGGGAGGCTTCGAGGGCGTAGGCACGGCGGGCATCGCGTGGCTGCAACGCGTAAAACGCGAGACGGGCATGTATGTCGCGACCGAAGCGGCGACCCCCGCCCATGTCGAAGCGGCCCTCGCCGCAGAGGTCGATCTGCTGTGGATCGGCGCCCGCACGGCGGCCAACCCGTTCGCCGTGCAGGAGATCGCCGACGCATTGCGGGGCCACGACGTGCCGGTGCTGGTCAAGAACCCCGTGAGCCCCGACCTGGAGCTGTGGATCGGTGCCGTCGAACGCATCGGCAACGCCGGAATCCGACGTCTGGGAGTCATCCACCGCGGTTTCACGTCGATCGACCGCAGCATCTACCGCAACCATCCGATGTGGGCCATCCCCATCGAACTGCGCCGGCGCTATCCGCAGCTGCCCGTCTACTGCGACCCGAGCCACATAGGCGGCAAACGCGAACTCATCGCGCCGCTCTCGCAGCAGGCCATGGACCTGGGATTCGACGGACTTTTCATCGAAGCGCACCGTGCGCCCGACGAAGCGTGGAGCGACAAGGCCCAGCAGGTCACGCCCCGAGCCCTCGCCGAGATACTGCGCAACCTGGTGATCCGCGAAACGAGCGTCACGACCGAAAACCTCAACGAGCTGCGCGCGAAGATCGACAAACTCGACGACCGGCTCGTCGAACTTCTGGCCGACCGGATGAGCGTATCGCGCGAAATCGGCCGATACAAGAAAGAACACGCCATGCCGGTGCTGCAGGCGCAACGTTACGAGGAGTTGCTGGCGCGGCGTGCGGCACAAGCCGTAGAGTTGGGAATGGACCGCGAATTCATGCGCACCGTACTGCAATTCATCCACGAAGAATCGATCCGCCAGCAGATGCAGCTGTTGGAAAAGGAGTAACGGCCCGCAGCGACTACCGGTTTTCGCTGCGCACCCGCTGCCGGTCGGCCAGGATCGCCTCCATGTTTTCGGCTGCCCAACCGATCAGGGCATTGACATGCGGCAGGAGCGACCGCGCACGTTCGGTAAGGGCGTATTCTACCCGGGGCGGAATCTCGGGATAGACGCTGCGCGTCACCAAACCGTCCTCCTCCAGCATGCGCAAGGTCACGGTCAGCATCTTCTGCGAGATGTCGGGCAAGGCGCGCAGCAGCTCGCCGAAACGCATCGACGGCGAGCGGTCCAAGGTGTAGATCACCAGCAGCGACCATTTGTCGCCCAGCCGAGCCAGCACATTGCGGATCGGGCACTCGGGACACAAAGCATCCCGCAAGGTTGTTCTGTCCATGGTTCGTACTTTCGGATAGCATGCAGCGCAGACGCGATTCCGGCCGGCCAAGAGATGCTAACCAAGTTGAATTCAAACACCGAAACAATCGTCGGTTTACAAAAGTAAGCAAAAATCTTTCAGCAATCGACGCATAGCAACATGCCGCAGACGAAACCGGCATAAAAAGCAACTTCTGCAGATGCTGGACGCAGCGCACGGAGAAGCCTACCGCCCGGCGGAGGGACTCCCATGGCCGCACCTCGCCGCCCTTGAAGTGGAAACGCGTGGCATTGAAGTCGCCGGCACGAGACGTGGAAGACGACCACGCACTACCCTCCACTCTGACGCCGCCCAAGGCTCCCGTCTTACCATCGCGGAAGCCCGCAGCAGGCGCGAATAGCAATTGCTGAAAGGAATGCGGCGGAGAAGGAACAAAACAGAATTCACAATTTAAAATTCACAATGCACAACTTTACGATTAAGCGAGAGTAAAGACCGTTCACGGGCTTTACCGAGCAGGAGTAAAGTCAAGCCCCCGTAGGGGGGATTAATTCACAATTAAGAAGTAGTTTGTCATTCTGAGGAGCATAGCGACGAAGAATCTGTATCGTCATCATACAGATGTTTGACTGCACTGCGTTTGTTGTTCTCCTCCTTGCTCGGCATAGTCCGCAAGCGGCCTCTGCCAAGATTAATCACAAAATTGTGAATTGTGAATTGTTTTCAGCTCCGCAGCAGACTGGAATAAGCAACTGGCGGCAACGCAAGTTGGAAATAGGAATTGTTATCCGGCAGGCTGGCAAAGCTCGAATCGCAAACACCGGCTTTAGCCGTGCGAGCCGAAGCCCCGCCACGCGAAGGCTCGCAATACTCGCCCCGCTGGCTTCGGCACGAAAACATCTGCTACACCACTACCGCTACCGGGAATCGGTTGCGAATTTCAAAAACACAAAACGCCCAAAACAAACAATTCCTTTAATCCTCCCGCGCCATTACACCGCCAGCGGACTGCTGAATCTACATACCTCGCTGACAAGAGCCCTAACCCCTGTCACTCCGGGTGTGAAGTTGCCGGAAGCGAAGATAGCACGAAAAAGTCATGCAACATAATTCCATGGGCCTGCTGCCGGGAGGGGTGCCGCAGCGGCTGCCGCCCTGCAAAGGGCGAATAAAACGGATGAGCCGCAAATAGTTCGTCGGTTTTTTGCAGATTTAAGAAAGTTTGCCTACTTTTGGACTCCGATTGGAGAGGTGCAGGAGTGGTTGAACTGGCCCGCCTGGAAAGCGAGTAAACGTCAAAAGCGTTTCAGGGGTTCGAATCCCCTTCTCTCCGCCAAAGAACTGGAATAGCAAAAAACTGCAAACATGATGTTTGCAGTTTTTTTTTGTTTCCGGGCGGCAATGCGGATTCATACGCAGTTCCCATGCGGGAAACTACTTGTTCCGACAATCCGTCCGGGAATAGTTGCGACTGGAATGTGTCCGGGAACATAAAAGAAATCGCTGTGCGGCGGCTGCCCCTCGCTCGGCGCCCGGCCGATCTGACATTTCAGGCGTTCCCGGTCACGGGCTCCAGCTCGAATATCTCGTGACGGTCGAAATCGAGCCAATAGTGAAGCGCAAGTTCGCGGACATACTGCCAGTAAGCCTCCGTCCGATCGCCGTGAAGCTCGACACCGCGGCGGACGTCGCGCCGGATCCGCTCGGCATATTCGGGTTTGAGCCGCAGCCGGATCGTCTTGTCCTTGAACCGGAAAAGCGCTTCGGGCCGCGGCGCGTCGACCGCCGCCACACGGATCAGTCCATGCCCCACGGAAGCCCCCGTACCGACCTGCAGCCCGTCGTTCATGCAGCTCACCGGCGGCGTATGCCCGGCGTAAGTCGTCACCTCGATGTCGTCGACCCCGATGTTGAAATACTCGCGGGCCCGGATACCCATCTTGACCCCGACGGTAGCGTAGATGCCCAGATGGCCGTGCAGTTCGTTGGTCAGCACGCATGCGCGCCATTCGCTCGGACCATAAAGCGCGATGGCCTGGTCGATGATCGGCTCGACGTCGCGGGCATAACAGACCGCATCGGTGGGAAATCCATAGAAAACACGGCTCTCGGCGTCGGGCTTGCCCCGCAGCAGCGGGAGCATCGACGAACAGAAGCACTCCGGATCGCGGAACGTGCACGCCGAGACGTTGTAGGTGAGTTGTTTCCGGTCGAAAAGTTCGGGATGGAACAGATAGAGCGCCGCCAGGTCGTCCCAGGCACCGAGATGGCTCTCTGCAATGGACTGCGAGAGCGGCAGGCAGCGATGCGTGGTCACGATGCGCCGGGCATATGGCGTGGCCACCGTAGCCACGGAGTCGATCCACGCAGCGGAGATCGGAACCGGCCGGATCGAAGAGACCATCGCCGTGGGGATGCCGCTGGCCAGCACCCGGCAGGCCGCCGCGGGATCGGCCCGGTAGTTGGCGCCTTCGAGCGGCCGGATGCAGTCGTTGTACCACACGATGCGGGCGATGCGCTCCTTAAGATCGGGGCGCGCGGAGCACAAGGCGTCGATGTTGGTGAGCGACCCGAGCGCCACGAGCGTCACCGTCTCCTCTTCGCCCTCGATGGTCGCGGCCAGCAGGTCGCAGGCCTCGGGACAATCCGCCTTTTCGACATGCCCCCACTCCACCTGCCCGGCCCGCGCACGCCACGCGGGAGCCTCCGCACCGGTGGGCCGGCCGCAACCGACGGGAATGCCCTCGTGGTGGAAGTGGCGGAGCAGCGCGCAGAGACATGCAGCCGTGCGCTTCGGGCTTTGGGCACCCTCGGAAGCGGTGAGGGCGAGCACTTCGACCTCGCGGTTGCCCAGAAGCAGGCAGATGGCGCGCAGGTCGTCGGGGGCACCGTCGGTATCGACGATGACATGGTAACGCGCCTTGCCCGAATGAGCCAGACAGGGAGTTGCCAGCAGCAACGCCAGCAGAAGCAGGCATCGTTTCGACAAACCGAGAGCGAAGCGGAACTTGCTTAAGCTATGCCGAGGCGGGAAAATCTGCCCGGCAGGGAACGTATGTTTCATGATAAAAGATATTTGCACCGCCTGCAGGCGGTGCAAATATCGGACCTCGGGAGTGCGCTACTCCTGACAATTGCAGTCGCGGAAATCGCACACTTCGGTCGATGATTCGCCCAGATTGCCGCTTTTGGCCTGGACGCCCGTCTGCACCATCACGAAATCGACGTATCGGAGCTGGGCCGGGCGGCCGTCGAACCGCACGGCATCGGCTATGCGGAAGCGGTTGACGTTGGCGGCCGCTTCGACGTTGGGATCGTCGTCGGGCCGGTCGACGGAACTGAAATTGTCGGCATAGCCCCATTCGTAGGGCGGATTGATCCAGTCCTGTCCGTCGAAATAGTTGCGTGCTTCGAGCCGCGTGCCGCGCAGGGTGTAGCTCTCGCTGTCGACCCAGGCAGGATAGTAGGAGTCCTGAGTATGGAAGTTCAGGTAGTCGACCGTGCCGCTTCCGCCCCGGTTGTCGCGCCAGGCCACGCCCATGCCGGGGGCGGCAGGCCGATAGTAGGTGACGGCATATTCCTGCCAGGTCGACGATTTGCCGTATTCGGAACCTTTCAGTTCGTACCAGGTGTCGTTGGGCAGGCCATCGCCGTTCTCGTCCTGCATGACATAGACGATCCCCGGCTCGGATGAGGTGGCGAACGAATTGCCGCCTATGGCCAGGTCGTAGCCGCCCGTACACTCGACGCTGTGGTCGAAACCCACGACAATGCGGCCGCCGAAAGCGCCCAGCGACACGAAAGCGTTCGGCTTGGCCAGCTGGCGTTCGGCCCAGGCGCAGGCCTCGGCCATCGTGCCGGCGCTGTAGTTTTCATTGATGAACTGCCCCGGAGCCGGCAAATATTCATAGACCCGTGCGGCGACCGCCGAACTTGCAGCGGTGCAGGGCCGCCGGTAGGTTCCCTCGGGAGCGCAGACCTCGACGGTCAGCTCCTGCGAAACGGTGAACGAGCTTTCGCCCTCGCCGCCCGAAGCGGTGACAACCACGCGGTGGATGCCCTGCTCCGACGATGCGAAACACAAGGCCGGTTCGGCACCCTGCTGCAAGACGGTGCCCTCCTGCGTCCAGGTGAAGACGACACCCTGCGTGCGTGCGATGTCGAGCGGTGTCAGGCGGATCGTGCGCCCGGCAGCCATGCGGTATTCCGTGGCGGCGAAACTCCAGGAGAAAGGCAGCTCGTCCGGCGCGCAGACCTTAACGGTCGTTTCGACGCTCGTTTCGCCGTCGTCGTTCGACGCGGTGAAGCGCAGGCGGAAAGTGCCCGTCTCGTCGCTCCGAAAAGTATAGTTGCATTCATCGGACACTTCGCGGCCATCGACGCTCCAAACATAACGCGTAGGGATGGACGTACGGGCCACGGCGGGCGACAACTGCAGCTCGCTGCCCACCGCGATCGTGCACTCCCGGCCCGCCTCGGGCAGCGAAACGACCGGGATTTCGAGCTCCACGGTCTCAATGCGCAGCTCCTCGCAAGCGGTGCCGCCGGAAGCGGTCACCTCGATGCGGACGTAGGCCGTGCCGACGCTCCCGGCATGGTAAAGCAACGTCGGTTCGGTGCCGATGACGCATCCCTCCTGCGTCCAGCAGAAAGAGGCGTAGCCGGCATATTCGTAGCGGGGGGCGATCTCCAGCTCGCGCCCCGTCTTGACGGTGTAGACGCCCGAGGGATCGTCGAGCAGAATGCGGGGCGGGCTGTCGGTGGTGATCGTGTCGTCGCGGTTGCACGACGACACGATCAGCGCCACGGCCAAACCTGCCAGACAGGCGAATCTCATCATGGAAGCCATGCGCTATTCAAAACGGACGGCCACGTCGTCATAGGCGAAATAAGCAGGCGTATTGAGCCCCCATTCGCCCGTGCGCGAACCCTCCATGGTGAAAGCGATCCGGGCCACCTTGCCCAGCGACGAAAGGTCCCACCGGGTCCAGTCGGCAACAATGTCGGTGTCTTTGGCCAAGTAGAATTCGCAGGTGCCGGTCTGCGTGCCGGCGGCGTTGAGACCCGTAGCCACGATTTTCAGCCAATCGCCCTCGGCAAAGGGGCCGCCGCTCCAGTCACCGTTCTTGATGCTATTGAGCGCATAGCTCGTGTTGACCACCCACATGTGATCCACGACGCGCTCCCTGCCGTCCATAAAGCGGAACGAGGGCCGTTTCGTCACGTCGTCGTTCGCACCGTTGTGGATGCAGAAATTCTTCGAACCGTTGTGGCCGCCGTTAGCCTCGAAGCAGACCGAAAGCTGGCGCGTGTGGTCGCACTGGGCGATGTCGGTTTCCACGTAGTTCGACACGGCGTGGCCGCCGCCCCAGAACTGCCGGTCGCCCCGGCTGTCGGCGAACTGCGACGCAAGGAACGTGTTGTCTGCGTCGTTCCAGTTGTAGATCCACGTGCCGCCCTCGTCATTGGGGTAAAGCAGGGCGCCGTCGTATTCCTTGGCGTCGATGAGCGACGACCAGTCGGCGAAGCCCTTGCCGCCGTTGTCGGTGCCTTTGTAGTCTCGGTCCTCGAACGTCAGCACACGCAGCGTGTATTCGGGGTCGTCGTTGTTGTCGCAGGCCGTCAGCCCGAGGGCCAGCAGCGCGAAAGGCAGGAGTTTGAAGAGATTTTTCATTGCTTTTCCGTTTATTTGAGTTCGTACAAAAAAAATTCGGCCGTGTCCTTCGGGGAACACGGCGCAACGAAAAATCAAAACGGCTTCTTGCTGGATTACCGCCTGCACTGTCGGGGCGGCGGACCGGTCGCTGTTTCGATTCTCGCCCGTACTCCCGCAGGCAGCAAATCCCATGGCGCATCGGCAGGTCTTCTGACTTGTTCCTTTTCTGCGCCTTCCCGGCCTCGGGGCCAGTGGCTGGTTGCAGAACCTTTTCGCTCTTTCGCGGGAGCCGGAACTCACAGCAACGGGTATTGTTGCAGATTCTCACTGCATTCCCTTTTCATTCCGTCGCGCCGCAGGCGCTCGGGAAAACCTTTGCGGCGGCAAAGATAGAAATAATTTTCGAATCGCTCCCTACCAAAACAAAAAAAGCCGCCCGATCGGTCGGACGGCCCCAAAAAACTTCGGTTCGACGGCACCCTGCCCAACAGCAGGTTACAGCCGCTTTCCGGCAGGACAGAGAGTTACCATTTCACCGCTTCGTTCAGAATTTCGCCGTCAACGGCATCATCGGCGCCGAAGGTGTCGGCCCGGTACTGCACGCAGAGCATCGCCAAAGGTGCCGTGCCGTTGTTGCGCACCGAACGCCGGCCTGCGGGAGCCACCCGCACCACGCTGCCCTCGGCTACCGGAAAGACCTTGCCGTCGACCTGGAACTCGCCCGTGCCGGAAAGGAAGAAGTAGAGTTCTTCATGCGTCTTGTGCGTGTGGAGGAATCCGGTTTCGGTGCCCGGCCGGAAGAGCTGAAACGAAAATTCGCCGCCCGTCGTACCGGCGGCCGCACCTCCGAACACCTTGCCCGGAATCTTGATTTCGGGGCCGAGTTCCAGAAGATAGTCGTCCAATTCGCTGAATTTGCCCGCGTCGACCGCATTGAAATTTGCACCCGACGCAATCATCCGAATCTCTTTCATAGAATCGTTTTTTTTGTAGTTATCTTAATAGTTTCTTAAAGTTTGTAAATTACCTTTCGAATGCAAATATAAGACAAGCAACAATGGTTATCAAGTAGGCACTTATAAGTCAGCTTGTTACCTTTTTGTAAGAATTAACGCCGGCGCATCTCTTGTTGGACCTTTTTTATAGAAATATTATTCATAATTTCAAGTTTGATCCCGCGTCATAAATGATTTACCATGATAAAAAGTGAGTCGGTCTGGATTCGGAAATCGGTTTTCCGGGGCCGGGACCGACAAAAAAAACGGCAGAACTCACGTCGAGCCGTTGCAATCCTTTCGGGAAAAAAAAGGGATTCGAAGTGCGGAGCACTCGCGGGATGACCGTTGGAAATAGGAATTCAGTTCGTCCCGCAACCCCTGTTATTTGTGAGCAGTGCCTTTTCCTGAAAGAAGATTGCGCCGAGCGGAGCGAGCGAAAAAGTCGGCGCCGGGCTGAAAAATTGTTTTCCAAAGCCGGCGCCGACAAAAAAACGGCAGAACATCAGTTCTGCCGCGCAATCTTCGGAAGCGGAAAGAGAGGTAAATGAACTCACGCTCCCAACCACTATATATCAGCCGTTTATAAAGCAGCCCAGATCAAAGTACACCGAATTGTCCACAGCCGATTTGCATCGGTTTATCCTGCGTTACACTTGGTTGATACAAAGATACGAAAAAATTCGACAATTCAAGCATTGGTTTTTACTTTTCCACACATCATATCATAATGCGCCGAATGACCATTTTTATAGAATATATCTTTGAATACTTTCATATATTTCTCCACGGATGAATCTATAACCTCCAAATATAAATCATCATTATGCAAATGCGAACCATCGTTTATCCAACACAATAAAGATCGACATATCTGTTGATCTTCTATATCTGAAAATTTACCTATAATATCTTCATCCCCGAATCCACCTAAAACTTTAAAATAGCTCTCAATTATACGCCGCATAGTATTTTGAATGATAATAGGACTTGTATCCTTTTCGTTATTCATTATTTCTTTCCACAATAACTCATAAGAAGAAGATATAGGATTAGTCCTTTCATAAGAAACTATTTCTGAGATATTATTATTTTTCTTCAATATCCAATAATACAACCCATTACGCTTACTCTTCCCCCGATCAAGGAATGATACTTCTTTATGAAAATAGACATTATGCGTCAAAATGAATATTTGTTTGATATTGCCCTCATTATTTAATGTCGCACATATGCAACTCTTTATTAAGGTACTGACAATAAAAAGAATATTGCTATCCAAACTGGAAATAGGATCATCAAACACAACTACTCTTTCTGCAGATACATCGGTTTCATCAACCGCACCCTTAATCAATTGCATAAAATATAAGAATGTAATAAAGGTTTTTTCGCCTTCGCTTAAAGAGCGCATTGCGATTTCGCCATTTTCTCGTACGATTTGATAATAACCTTTTTCTTCCGCCTTGTCGAGTTTAAAATTGGAAAAACCAAATCTCGACAGCATCTTATTTATTGCATTGATAGTTGGCTCAATGCTCGTCATATTTTTTTCCAGCTCTTCAAGCTCACTCTTTAATTTCTTGCATTTTTCAGCCTGTTCGTCCCGTTTTTTAGATAGACCTGCAATAGCCTTATCAAGATTATTAGCTTGATTTTTATAGAAGCTATCATATTCGGGTTTTATTTCGGAGACGACAAAAATCCATATGTCATTTTTTAAAGCATCCTTCGATGTTTTAAGATTCTCTATCAAAACATTATGATCATCGATCTTTCTATTGGCCGCTTTAACGATAGCATTCACACCATTAATGAAACCTCGCGAATTTGTAATTTCAATTATGGAACTCGGTTCTTTGATTTTTCGTTCCATAAGCAACATGTTATTTTGGATACAAGACTCGATCTGATTCCCTATTGTTTCAATAGCTGCACAATCTATATACGAATTAGCTTGCTCGATAATAGTTTGTATTGCCTGTAAAATCTCTTCTTTTGCATCCTTATATGACATCAAATCGCTATTAAGTTTTTTTAATGCGTTCGTGTATGCTGCATCAAAAAAATCTTCAATCTGGTTACGAATAGAATCACTGAGTGGCTGTTGGCAAAAGGGGCATTTCGAGCTACCATCTATATCAACAACATATTGTCGGCCACTATTTACCCAATCGCTATTACCCAAATATTCTATTAAAGCAGCAATATCCACATCTTTCTTACCCACAATAGGCTGTTTCCATGAATCTTCAGCTTCAATATTGGGCAAGGCGCTTTCCAATATAGTAAACGGGAATAACCGTTCTTTATCAGATTTAAAAATGCTATCAGCACGTTGTTTCAAATCTTCATACTTACAAATGTTGGTATTCGATGTAAGAGTGGAATATACTTGTTTTATCTTATCTTTAAAAGTCTTTTTTTGAGCCGAACCATAAAAGACTTCTATAAAATCATCGTGATATTTTCTATATTTATTCCAGCAAACTCTTTCTAAGTGAGCTTCTAAATCATCACGTTCCTGTTGTTTTTGAGTTAACGTTTTTTCTGTTCGGGCGTAATGTTCCCGGGTTTCATTGTATTGCTGTCTTACATCATCTATTTTCTTCTTTTCTTCTTTCGATGCTTGTCCGAGAGTAAAGACACCTTTTAATTTCCGACTTTCACCGAAATTAAGCTCCTTAAAATGTGAATTATAAACATAAGTCTTTAACGGATTATTCCGTTCCCATTCGATAGCGCATAGGCCGCCTATGGGTATCTCTTCGATAATATTCGATATGGTCGTTTTGCCGCTACCATTTGCGCCATAAATAATATTTATCTTATTAGGTATAATCTCTACGGGATTTCCCGTATATGTCGCCACTCCGTTTATGGTAATTTTGCGTATCATAGAAATTTCATTTTCACAAAGTTATGATTTTTATAAATATAGCAAACAAAAAATAGTAAATATCGGCAGCATTTCCAATGCAATATATTATTATCACATCGTATAAAGTATCAGTGGAGCGCAAGGTTTATAGACCTTGCGCTCCACTAACGCTTTCCATCTACCATATGACTTTATTTTCCGCGGAGGAAGTCGGCGAGTTGTCGGTCGAAGTCGAACAACTCGAACCGTTCGGACGGTTGTCCCGATGCGCGGGCCTGGGCAATCCGGTCGAGTTGTCGGCAAAAGAGACGATAGAGCACATGCACACTGTCGGCATCGCAGCATTCCGGGTCGGCCCAGAAGTTCGCATGAATAGCCAGCGCATAGGCGAATACTTTAAGTCGTATGTTTTTGTCGTCCAGTCGGAATATGGCGGCCACGTCGTCCAGGCTGGAGATGGGAGTATAACGTTCCTGCCCGGGCTGAGACGTCCAACTGCGCAGAAATACCTGCGGTAGTTTCTCGGCCTGCACACGAAAGTCATTGGACCGAATAAAGTTCAAACTTGCATCGAGTACTTTTTCGATGTTCGTTGCATCTGCGGTAAACTTCGGAAGAAACGCTATCGGAACCGGAACGCCAATTTGGCGTGCGTGGATCAGAAACGGGTCGGTCTTATTGCGCCCGTAGCCATTGTAAAGAATCAGGTCGCATTGCGCGATGAACAGCTGGTGGAGCTGCTCTGCATAGTTGCCTATGGATGTCTCGGGAACAACGATGTAATAGTTGGACGCAGCGATTATCCGGTTTCGGTGCACGACCGTCGAGCCTGTTCCGGGGTTTTGATAACTCCGCATGTGTGCAGTCGCAATGACCGAAACGACCTCTATTTCCGGGCGACTTCTCCGGGCTGCGATAATGCGCGTTGCAAGGCGTGTTTCGCTCTCAGTAGTCGGCGACACCAACACCCGCAGACGTGCGTTGCGCACGGAGTAATAATCGAGTGCGTTATCAATGAAATCCGAGTTGTGGCGATAATCCCTGAATCCGCCCAGGAAACCGATGGTATAGGGAATCTCCGTCACGGGCATACGGATATTTCGTAAGCGAACAATGTCGTTTGCCGAACGACATGCCGCGTCCGTCCATCACCTAAAAGGGTGATGGATGCAAGCCGTATGTCTTGGGGTGTTCGGAGGGCGCCGGACGTCATAACTTGCTGGAATGAGCGTTGGTGATTGCGCCCGACAAAAATAAAAAGGGGGCGCGGTGTCAGCCCCTAAAGCAGGTCATAGGAAACCCGAAGTTGAAGCTGTCCTGCGCCCTTGCTTGTTCTGCCCGCAAAGGAGCAGAACATAACAAGGACTGACAACCATTATACCAACTTCAAACCCTCCCGAAAGAGGTTCCTATGTTTGCTTTAGGCATAAAGAGTTGTTTACCCTTTATAGTTATGTCCGTCGGCCTATGCCGTGTCGTCGATTGTCCGTTTCATAATCCGCAGGTTTCTTTTAAGCGGCCCCAGCCGCCTCCGTCGGAAACCTTTTGCAGACTATTTGCAGAACAATAGACAAATGTACTTGTTTTTATGGGTTTTGCAAAACGCATTGTCGGAAAATTTCATAATTTTGTCATTATGAAACGAAGCATCCGATTTTTACCGCCGCGCAAAAGACAGGATTTGCAACAACTTGTCGCATTGATCCGCGAGCAGGTCAAACAAGTGGAAATGATTGTTCTTTTCGGCAGCTATGCCAAGAACAAATACGTCGACTATGACCAGCGCGTGGAGTTCGGCACACCGACTTACTATATGAGCGATTACGACATCGTGATTCTGACGCGCAAGCCAATCGGGGCGGTCGAATATTCGCTGTACGAGAAAATCAAGGATCGCTTTTTCGAGAACAAAAATCGCCCGTTTCATACCCATCCGCAATTCGTCAATTACGGCATCGACGACTTCAACTACGCACTCACGAAAGCCCACTATTTCGAGACGGAAATCAAACGTGACGGAGTGATTCTCTACGATTCGGGAACTTACAAGCTGACTCGACGTCGAAAGCTCGACTACACCGAGATTCGGGACAGGGCGCAAAAATATTTCGACGATAAGTTCGGGCGGGCATTAAGTTTTCTCATGGATGCACCACACCCAACCAACAGAAAAGATTATAAACAAGCATCGTTTTATTTGCATCAGTCGGCCGAGAATTTCCTGCGGACGATTCCGATGGTCTTTATTCTCTACGGCCACAAGAGCCATGACCTGTCGGAGTTGATGAATGCCGCGAAAAAACACACGACAGATATTTTCAAGGCTTTCCCGCGCGACACGGCAGAGGAAAAACGGCTGTTCGACCTCTTGCAGCGCGCTTATATCGAATCGCGCTACAATCCCGATTTCGAGATTACGAAAGAGGACATCGACGCGCTTCTGCCCAAAATCGAGCAGCTCCGCGATATTGTCGAGAAAGTCTGCCGCGAACGCATAGCCTACTACGAAAGCAAAATATAATGAATGATATCCGACCCATACAACCCGACGAACGGCATTTTGTCGAGGGTATCAAGCAGTTGGTCGAAGAAGCCCGTCTGAAATCCTATGCAGCTATCAATGCCGTGATGCTCGACACCTATTGGAACATCGGACGGCGAATCGTCGAACACGAGCAGCAGGGTAAAAGCCGCGCCGACTACGGCGCACGGTTGCTGTCGCTGCTTGCAGACGAATTGACTGCTACCTACGGCAAAGGTTTTTCAGCCCGAAATCTTCGTAATTTCCGGCAATTCTATGTCTTGTTCCCGAACGAGGAGATTTGGCACACGCGTGTGCCAAATCTTACGTGGTCGCATATCCGTACGCTATTACGCGTAACGAATGAAGACGCCCGGATGTGGTATCTGAACGAAGCGGCACAGCAGACATGGAGCGTCCGCACGCTCGACCGCAACATATCGTCGCAATACTATCACCGATTGCTGCAGTCGCCCCAAAAGGAAGCTGTCGTTACGGAGATGAAATCACTAACGGCGGCTTACGAGCAGGACAAGCTGGAATTTATCAAAAATCCTATCGTCGCAGAGTTTCTGGGGCTGGCGCCGAATATGGATTTCACTGAATCCAAACTCGAAAGCGCAATCCTTACCCACATCCAGAAATTCCTTATGGAGATGGGCAAGGGCTATGCGTTCGTGGCACGGCAGCAACATATCTCCACCGATGCGGGCGATTACTTCATCGACCTGGTATTCTACAACTACATTCTGAAATGCTTTCTGCTGATCGACCTCAAAACCTCGCAGATTTCGCATCAGGATGTCGGGCAGATGGATATGTATGTGCGGATGTACGACGAACTGAAGCGCACCGAGGGAGACAATCCGACCATCGGTCTGATTCTCTGCTCGGAAACCAGCCGCGACATAGCCCGCTACTCTGTGCTGCACGAAAATCCGCAATTATTCACAGCGAAATATCTGACCTATCTGCCCAGCGAAGAGGAGCTGCGCAAAGAGATCGAACAACAGAAAGAGGTGTTCCGGTTGCAGCAGGAGGAATAATCCGTATACGCCATGACCCAGAAGCAAGGCATACAACTCTTCGAGGAGCGCAAGGTGCGCACTGTGTGGGACGACGAGACCCGGAAATGGTATTGTTCCATCATCGACGTGGTGGCGGTCCTGACCGACAGCCCCGACCCCAAACGCTATTGGAGCGTATTGAAAACCCGGATTAAAAAAGAAGCGGGAAATGAAAGTACTACAATTTGTAGTACCTTGAAAATGCCCGCTGCCGACGGTAAGATGCGCATGACGGATGTGGCAGATACCGAGCAGCTTTTCCGCCTTGTGCAATCTATTCCCTCGCCCAAGGCCGAGCCGTTCAAGCTGTGGCTGGCTTCGCTGGGCCGCGAGCGGATGGAGGAGATGGACGACCCCGAAATTGGCATCGACCGCATGCTGGAGTATTACCACCGCAAGGGATATTCGGAGAATTGGATCAACCAGCGTCTGAAGTCCATCGAGGTGCGCAAGGAATTGACCGACGAGTGGGAGCGCCGCGGTGTGAAAAAGGGTGCGGAGTACGCGACGCTGACCGACATCATCACGCAGGGCTGGGCGGGTATGACGACACGCCAATACAAGCAGTACAAAGGACTGAAAACGGAGAGCCTGCGTGACAACATGACCAACCTCGAGCTGGTGCTCAATATGCTGGCTGAAGCGTCAACAACCGAGATTTCCAAAGAGAAGAAACCCCGCACGGCAGCCCAGAACCGCAAAGTCGCGGCCGAGGGAGGGTCAGTCGCAGCAGCAGCCCGCAAGACGCTCGAAGCCCGAACCGGCAAGAAAGTGGTTTCGCGGCTCAATGCCAAACAAGTTTTAGCGGCCAAGCAAGCCGAGCAAATCGAAGCGGCTGAGGAGAAAAAATAGTTCCGACCGGGACGACGGACGGGTTATCAACTCACTCGTTCGCTGCTCCAGTGCGGCAATCTGTCGAGGTATGGTTGCCGACGAAAAGTGCGTATTGATGGCCTTGACTACTTGGTTGTAGTTGTTGCCGATGCGCTGGAACTGGTAGT
>ERZ778516.69-NODE-69-length-86204-cov-16.144482_pt1 | contig 86204 bp, 69 predicted proteins | sample MGYA00510342_ERZ778516 | MGnify/ENA primary metagenome ERZ778516 (study PRJEB29527, sample SAMN07138961) | mouse gut metagenome | material: feces | host: mouse | place: China:Nanjing | collected 2016-01-25 ...
TACGGCCGCAATTATTCTTTGGATATGTTACGTGATGTTACGTTTGCCGGAATAAGCGTTGTTGCGTTGCAGAATATCGCTTCAGCAGCCTATAAGACCGAAATTCCAATCTGTTCGCGGACATTTCCGAATCGCCAGGCATCGTCAATAGATGGTGTTCGTTTTCGGGTGTTGTTACTTCCCGATCGAACAGGCTTTGACTGCTCATTTCTCTGAGTATGTGAGTATGCAATGGGAAAAACTGTGTCGGGATGCCGTAACAGGAAATCTTGTTAATGGAGTAGTTTATGGCAAAGCGAAACGCTGGTGGGGCTCTGTTCTCAATGAGGATAAGAAGCCGGAACAAGTTGAATTTGACGTGATGGCTGAATCGCTCGATAAAAAGTATCTGTTGGTCGGAGAATGCAAATGGACAACAGGGGAGAATGGCAAACAGCTAACTGCTGCACTTCTCCGCAAAGCTAATCTGCTGCCGTTTGCCAAGAGCTACACCGTCGTTCCAGTGCTATTCCTTAAGAACGCTCCGAAAGGTGATTCCGAGAATGTGATGTTACCGGAAAAGATTATTGATATGTTACAATAGGATCGTTTCATATTATGAGAATCAGAATTCCTGCAACTTTGACTTCTTAATCAATCAATGAGGTTTCTATAGCTTATAAACTTGGTTATATGAGAAATTAGATGTATTTTGTTTGCAATTTAACGAGTATAATTTGAATATTGATGTCGAATAATCAACAAATAGTAATGAATAGAATTAAGGCGGTACTTGCTGAAAAGCAAAGAACCAATAGGTGGTTGGCAGAGCAAATGGGCAAATCTGAAAATACAATTTCAAGATGGTGCTCTAATAAGTCGCAACCGTCTATTTTACAACTGCAGGAGATTGCAAATTTGCTGGATGTTGACGTTCGTATATTGTTGAAATCGCAGAAAGTATAATTGTCTATAGATTTTTAGAACCATGTTAAAATAAAGTCATTCTAAGGAATAATGGCGCAACAAGATATTATTATTCTGACGCAATCTCAACGTTTCTGACTAAGAGTGTCAATGAAATTGTTGGTAAACTTACGTTGATGTCTCAACATGATATTAATGATGAGACTTCACATTCGTGGGTGGACGAAATAATTATATTACACGAAGTTCTTGCTCCTTATTCTGAGCGTGGAAGTGTTTACTTCGAGTATAATATTCCCCGAATGGGGCGCCGAGTTGATGTGATTGTTATCATTGATGGAATAGTATTCGTATTGGAGTTTAAAACTGCTGAACAAAAGTTTCGTCGTGATGCAATGATTCAGGCATGGGACTACGCTTTGGACTTAAAGAACTTTCAAGAAGGTAGTTTCAATCGTGTGCTTGTACCTATTGTTGTTGTTCCCAAAGAGAAAGATAGTCATTGCAACCTAGAACTTAGACACTTTGGAGATAATGTATATAATCCGCTCATGGTGAATGTCAGGTTGTTAAGCCATGCATTCTTAAAGGTGCTTGATACTATTCCTCGCTCACTACAGCAATCGGTATTTACTGATAATTCTTGGGCTAAGAGTGGGTATGAACCAACACCTACCATTATTGAAGCTGCGATTGCTCTCTACGAAGAGAACACTGTAGAGGAGATAACAAGGCATGGTGGTGATATCGACAAGACGTCTATAGAACTTACAAATATTATTGAATATTGCCGCCAAAATAACAGAAAGGCAATCTGTTTCATTACAGGAGTACCTGGAGCAGGAAAGACTCTTATCGGGCTAAATACTGCTATTGAACAGTTTAATAGAGGCGAGAAAGCAGTTTATCTTTCTGGTAACTTTCCTCTTGTCGAAGTTCTTCAGGAGGCTTTGGCACGCGATTATGTGCGTCGCGATAAGATAAAAGCCAAGCAGGAGAAACGGAAGGCTTGCACTAAGGGAGAAGCCAAGAGTAAAGTAAAGGCTTTCATTCAGATGATTCATCATTATCGTAATCTCTATCTTGAAGGAACTAAAGTAGAGGATGGAATAATCCTACCTATTCCGGGGTACTTTCAAAATCATACAGATAAGGCATATATTCCAACTGAGCATGTTGCCATTTTTGATGAAGCTCAGCGTGCTTGGACACAGGATGAACTTCAGCGTTTTATGCGTGAGAAAAAAGGAATTAAAGATTTTCCTTACAGCGAACCTGAATATTTGATTTCTTGTATGGACCGCCAGCTAGATTGGGGTGTTGTGGTTTGTCTAGTAGGTAACGGCCAGAGCATAAATAAAGGCGAAGCCGGTCTGACAGAATGGATAGAGAGCGTACATCGCAATTATAGAGATTGGGATGTGTATATGTCAGAGTATTTACTTACCTCGGGTGATGTAACAATGGAACAACTAGAAATCATTCGTCCGCAGATCAAATCACGTGATAGTCTTCACTTGAAAATGTCTATGCGTTCATTCCGTTCGGAAAAAGTTAGCATTTTTGTTAACCAACTTCTTGCACTGCAGAAAGAGGAAGCTACGTCAACCTTGCGTGAACTCGTTAATTACCCGATAGTAATCACACGTTCGCTTTATACTGCAAAACAATGGCTTCGTGCTCACACTCGAGGTAGCGAACGAATGGGATTGCTTGCCAGTAGTAAGGCTGAAAGACTAAAAGCTATTTCTATAAATGTTCGTTATCAACCAGATTTCGTCCATTGGTTTCTCGAAGATGACAGCGACATCCGCTCAAGTAACGCTCTCGAAGATACACTTACTGAATTCAAAGTACAAGGGCTTGAAATTGATTGGGCTTGTGTGGCATGGGATGCAGACCTGCGTTTAAGTAAGGATCACACTAGTTGGCAACATTACCAACTACGTAGTGGTACCAAATGGCAGAATATTAATAAACCCATTAACCGAGAATATCAAATAAATGCATATCGTGTTTTATTAACTCGTGCTCGCCAAGGAATGGTAATAGTTGTTCCTAAAGGAGATTATAGTTTACCTCCTGATGAAACTAGAAAACCAGAATGGTATGACGAAATTTACGATTACCTTAAGGAGGTAGGTATAAAAGAAATATAAATGAAGAATTCTGATATTAATAACAATATACCGCTTAAATTTATTGACCTTTTTGCGGGATTAGGAGGATTCCATCTCGCACTTGAGAGATTCGGGTGTGAGTGTGTGTTTGCTAGCGAGATAAATTCAGATCTTAGGCAATTATACGAAAGGAATTATGGTATGCCATGTGCCGGAGATATCACAGAGATTGACATCAAGAAAGACATTCCAGCACATGATATCTTATGTGCCGGTTTCCCATGTCAGCCATTCTCCAAAGCAGGAATGCAAGGTGGTTTTGATGACGAACAAGGACGAGGTAATCTTTTCTACAGGATTATGGACATTCTCCGCGAACACACGCCAGAATATGTGTTTTTAGAAAATGTGCCAAATCTCAAGTCGCATGATGGTGGTAATACATATAAAGTAATAGCAGAACAACTAAATACACTTTATGATATTGCCGATGATATAATTTCTCCACACCATTTTGGTATTCCTTAGCATCGAACAAGAATTTACATCGTTGGACGCCTTAAGTCTCTGGGGGGACTACAGGATTTTCATTTCCCGATGCAGAACTTAGAGAAGATGCTGGAGAGGATTTCGTCGGGGGTGATGAGGCCGCGGCCGGTGATGGAACCGAGGGCGGCGGTGACGGTCCTGATTTCCTCGGCGAGGAGGTCGGCGGGGAGCGAATCGAACGCAGAGAGGGCCTGCTGCAAGGCCCCGGAAGCCTGCGAGAGGGCCTGGAAATGCCGGCTGTGGGAGACGACGGGATCGCCCTGGAAAAGCGCCCGGGTGTCGACGCACTCGCGCAGAGCCTGGCAAAGGTCGTCGATGCCGGCCCCGCTGCGGGCCGAGATGCCGATGGTACCCTCGGGCAGCACGAGCGTGGGGCAGGTGTCGATCTTGTTGACGACGGTCAGCAAGGTCTGCTCCCGGCTTAGGGTGAAGTCGGGCTGTGGGATGCTTCCGTCGGGTCCGAGGGAGTCGGCGGCGGCGAGGTAGATGACGATCCGGGCCCGCCGGATGCTTTGGATCGTGCGCTGGATGCCCATCTGTTCGAGCCGGTCGTCGGTGGTGCGGATGCCGGCGGTGTCGAGAAACCGGAACACCACACCGTCGATGTTGGTCTGCTCCTCGATCACGTCGCGCGTGGTGCCGGCGATGTCGGAGACGAGGGCCCGTTCGTCGTTGAGGAGCCGGTTGAGAAGCGTCGACTTGCCTACGTTGGGTGCGCCGGCGATGGCCACGGCGACACCCTCCTTGATGGCATTGCCTAAAGCGAAAGAGCGGCGCAGTCCGTCGATCGAACGGCCGATCTGCTCCAGAGTCTCGCGCAATGCCTGACGGTCGGCGAATTCGACGTCCTCTTCGGAAAAGTCGAGTTCGAGTTCGAGCAGCGACGCGAGTGCGACAAGCCGTTCGCGCAATGTTTCCAGCGACGCCGAATAGCCGCCGCGCATCTGCTGGGAGGCCAGCGCATGGGCGGCCTGCGACGACGAAGCGATCAGGTCGGCGACAGCCTCGGCCTGCGCGAGGTCGATTTTCCCGGCCAGGTAGGCCCGGACGGTGAATTCGCCGGGCTCGGCCATGCGGGCGCCGGCGGCCTGTGCGAGGCGCAGGATCTCGGAAACGATGTAGGAAGAACCGTGGCAGGAGATCTCGGCGGAATCCTCGCCCGTGTAGGAATGCGGAGCACGGAAGACGCTGACCAGCACGTCGTCGACGGCACGGTCGCCGTCCATGATGCGGCCGTAGTGCAGGGTGTAGCCTTTGGCCTGGGCGAGCGGTTTGCGTCCCTTGAAAAAACGGTCGCACAGGGCGCAGACCTCCGGGCCGCTCAGCCGGATGACGGCGATGGCTCCGCCGGCGGCCGTAGCCGGGGCGACGATGATGTCGTGATCGCGGTTCATGGACGAGTCGGCGGCGGAAGAATCAGCGCCGCTCGATGCGGAGTTTCTGACCGATGCTCAGCTTGTGGGCGTTCTTGAGGTCGTTCCAACGCATGATCTGAGTCGTGGTGACGTGGTATTTGCGCGCGATGGCACCGAGCGTGTCGCCTTTCTTGACGACATGGATCGTGTTGGCCATCTCCGCGCGCTTCTTGTCGAGGTTGGCGGGATTGATATACTCTTTGAGGTACATCGAATCCTTGGCCATGATCTCCTGTTCGTGGGCTATGTATTGGGCGATCTTGCGCTGGGGCAGCACGAGCGTATAGCTCTTGGCGGTGGCGGGGATGATGTCGAGCTTGTACTGCGGATTGAGCTGGCGCAGGGTCTCCATCGGGATGTCGATGGTCGAGGCGATCTGCCCGAAGTGCATCAGCCGGTTGATGCAGAGGGTGTCGACCGAGAGCGGAATGGGCGCTGCGTCGGGTTCGATGCCATGGTTGCGGTGGTAGGAATAGACGTAGGAGGCGCCGATGAAGGCGGGGACATAGCCGCGGGTCTCGCGCGGCAGGTAGTCGTAGATGTCCCAGAACGAGCGGCAGTTCTCGCCGGCGCGGGCCAGAGCCTTGTTGACGTTGCCGGGGCCGCAGTTGTAGGCGGCGATGGCCAGCGACCACTCCTTGTAGATGCGGTAGAGGTCCTTGAGGTAGCGGATGGCGGCCTGGGTGGAGCGGATGGGATCGCACCGCTCGTCGACCAGCGAATTGACCTCCAGTCCGTAGCTGCGCCCCGTGGAGGGCATGAACTGCCATAGGCCGGCGGCGCCGGCGCGGGAGATGACGGCGGGCAGGAGCGCCGATTCGATGATGGGCAGGGCGCGCAGCTCGACGGGCAGACCGGCCTTGATGAGTTCCTCCTCGATGAAGGGGAAATAGTATTGCGACATGCCGAGGATGCGGGCTACGTCGCTGCGTCCGGGCTCGACGTAGCGGTCGATGTAGCTGCGCACGATCTGGTTGTAGGGGAGCTGGACGGGCGACACGAGGGCTAAAAGCCGCTTGGTGTAGACCGAATCGGGAACGTTGCTCCGGGGTGCGGTGTCGAAGGAGACGTAGGTGTTGACGAAGTCGTTGAAAGAGTGGCTGCGCTGCCGTTCGCGCCATTCGGCGACGAGCGAATCGGCCTGCTCGGCGGTGAATCCGAGGGTCAGGTCGTTGGTGCGGGTGTGAGGCGTAGGCTGCGCGGTCTCTTCGGCCGACTGCCCGGCGGCGGTTTGTCCGTTCTCTTCGTCGGTGCCGAGAACGGGGGCGGCTGCGGGCGTTTCATCGAGGGTTTCCTGGGTTGCGATCGGCTCTCTCTGGCTGCGGGGGTTGCGGGCCGAGGCCGGCAGGGCGGTGCAGGCGGCGAGGAGCAGCAGGAAGGTCAGTGTTTTCATGGTCAGAATTTGAAGCTCATGTTGAATCCGAAGACGGGGCGGTTCCCTCCTGCGGACGGCACATAGGTATAGTCGACCGACGGCTCGAGGTTGATGGAGAGGTCGTCGGAGATGTCGTAGTCCTTGAGGTGTGCGTCGACGTGCGCGTCGACGATCTGCAGAATATAGAGCGCTCCCGTGACGATGATGCAGAGGTCGCGGTTGCGGCGGAAGTTGTTGCGCAGGTTGAGGATGAAGGAGGCGGAATAGCGGCCGTGGAATTCGTCGGTGGGGCCGTCGGGGAAATCCTCCGGGTGGGCCTCGTAAGCGCTCAGAAGGTTATAGGCCTTCTTGTAGCGCTGGTATCCGCGGTTGTTCCAGTCGATGCAGTAGATCATCGAGGCGAAACCGCCCACGACGAAGGGTACCTTCCAGTAGCTTTTGTTGTAGATCTGCCCGGCGCCGGGGAAGATGCAGGCCAGCGTGGTGGCTTTCTTGACCTGCGAGACGTCGTTGGTGCTGTAGTTGATCGCCGCGTCGCCGATGAAGTAGGCGTAGGAGGCGATGGTGAGTCCGAGGTAGAGCTGGCGCCGCGTGTTGCTGCGGATCATGCGCGTCTGCAGGGCGTTGAGCTCGGGCGTGCGGGAGAAGCTGCGGTCGGTGATGGCTTCGTATTCGCGCTTGAGCGGTTTATAGCGGTTGTTTTCGTGGATGAAAAGCGTGAGACCGGCGCCCAGGGTGCCGTAGAGGACCGGCAGCTTCCAGTATTGCTTGTTGTAGATCTGACCGTAGCCGGGAACGACGGTCGACATCCAGCACACCTTCGAAAGCGACATGGAGTCGCTCATGAACCACCCTTTGCGGTAGGGTGTGCGGCGGATCGTGTCGGCAGGGGAGGCAGTCTCGCTTGCGCGGCTTCGGGCGAAGCGTGCGGCCGCCAGAGAGTCGAGCGTGACGATGTCGTCGGTGCGGAGTTCGTTCAGGAGAACCGAGTCGGCCCGGAATTCGGCCGTGAGCAGCGAATCGAGTGCTGCTATTTCGGCGGCTAAGCCGGCATCGGATCTGTCGGAACCGGCATCGGACGGATCGGTCTGCGTGCGCAGCGAATCGGTCCGCGCGATCATGCCTCCGCTGACTACGGTGCGGGCGCCGCGACGCAGCTGGGCGTCGGCGGGCAGCCACATGAGCAATGCGGCCAGCGCGAGGAGCAGGCGGAACCGGATTCGGGCCATGGCGTCAGAAACGCGAAGCGAATCGTTCGATGAAACGTTCGATGTCCTTGTCGTCGGCAAAGCCGATGGTGATCTTGCCGCCGCCGTTCTTCGACCGCTTGATGGCGATCTCCTGCGAGAAGAACTTTTCGAGCTGCTCGACCAGGCGCGAATAGCTTTCGGGGTACTCTTCGTCCTCGGTGCCCGGGGCAGCTTGGGCGGGTTGTTCGGAGAGGGTGCGGACCAGCTCTTCGGCCTGGCGTACGGAGAGCGACTTCTTGACGCAGCGTTTCAGCACGCGCAGCTGTTCTTCGGCCGGGGCGCCGGCAATGGCCTTGGCGTGCCCCATGGAGATGAGGCCCTCCTTGAGCGCAAGCTGCACCTCGTTGGGCAGCTTCAGCAGGCGCAGGTAGTTGGAGACCGACGAACGTTTCTTGCCGACTTTCTCCGACAGGGCGTCCTGCGTGAGGTGGCATTCGTCGATGAGGCGCTGCATGCCCAGCGCGATTTCGATGGCGTTGAGGTCCTGGCGCTGGATGTTCTCCACGAGGGCCATGGCGTGGAGGTTCTCGTCGTCGACCTCGCGGATGTAGGCCGGCAGGGTCGTGAGGTCGGCGCGCTGAGCCGCCCGCCAGCGGCGTTCGCCGCTGATGATGACATACTTGCCGCCGGCCGACTTGCGGACCGTGACGGGCTGGATGACGCCCAGCTGGCGGATCGAGTCGGCCAGTTCGTCGAGCGCCTCTTCGTCGAACCGCGTGCGGGGCTGCGTGGGGTTGGGCACGATGTCGGCGATGGCGATCTCGGCCATGTGGCTCATGGGCTTGAGCTTGGCGTCGATGGGGTTGGCGTCGGAGCCGAAGATGGCGTCGAGACCGCGGCCCAATCCTTTCTGTTTCATATCGCGAAAATCTTTTTTGTTTGTCTGTGTCGATCGCTCCGCCCGGCGGAGCGGTTTAGTTCTTCTTGTTGCGTTTGAGGAACTCGCGGGCCAGGTTGAGGTAGTTTTCCGAACCGATGGCGTTGGCGTCGTAGAGCACCACGGGCTTGCCGTGCGAGGGGGCCTCGCCCAGGCGGATGTTGCGCTGGATGATGGTGTCGTAGGTCAGGTCGCCGAAGTGGTCGCGGACCTCGGTGACCACCTGGTTGTTGAGCCGGTTGCGCATGTACATCGTCAGCACGAAACCCTCGATCTCGAGCGCAGGGTTGAGCGAACTCTTGACCTTGCGGATCGTGGCCAGCAGCTTGGAGAGTCCTTCCAGGGCCAGGTATTCGCACTGCACGGGAATCAGCACCGTGTCCGCCGCCGTGAGGATGTTGACCGTCGTGTAGCCCAGCGAGGGCGAGCAGTCGATGAAGATGTAGTCGTAGCGGTCGCGCACCGAGTCGACGATGCGCTTGATGACGCGGTGGGCATCCTCCATCTTGGGCAGCTCGGCGTCGGCGGCCACCAGGTCGATCGACGAGGGCAGCAGCGACAGATGTTCGATTTCGGGGCTTTCGAGGATCACCTCTTCGGCCTTGCGAGCCCCCGAGATGCACTCGTAGATGCCTTCCAGGTTGATGTCGAAGCCCAGGCCCGACGTGGCGTTGGCCTGCGGGTCGGCGTCGAGCAGCAGCACCTTCTTGCCCAGCAGGGCCAGCGAAGCCGCCAGATTGATGGCCGTGGTGGTTTTGCCCACGCCGCCTTTCTGATTGGCCAATGCGATAACTTTTGCCATGTTGCGTTGGGGTTAATAAGCGGACAAATTGGCAATCACATACCTGGTTGCTCCGGCGTTCGGCGGGTTGCGGTTCTTCGTCCGGGAGCCGGGGCGGCCGCAGACCGCATATCCGGTTCCCGACCGGCCTTTAACTGCGTCGGCCGGCAGAGCCCGGCTCCGTCCGGGCCGTCGGCCCGCTACGGCAGAAGCGGAACAGGTTCCGCATATCCGCCCCAGGCCGGCGACGGTCGGAAAACCGGGGAAACCGGGTTGCCGGAGCGTCGGGACAGCCATGTACATAATTGCGGACAAATTTAGTGAAATTAAATGGAAATCCGCAACCGTTGCCGAAATTTGATTACCTTTGGAAGTTCAAATTACCGATATGTCATTGCCTATGACGGATAAAAACCGGGCGGCAGAGTCTTCTGCCGACATGCTTCCCCAGGTTGCGCCACAAGCTCCGCGACCCTCTTTTCCTACGGTCGGCGACTTCTTCGCCATGCTGGGCATCGCGTTGGGCATGCAGCTCGTGGCGGGGTTGGCGATGGCGCTTGTCGGGCTGGTTTGCGGCATCTCCGTCGATGCGTTGGACCCTGCGCAGCGGGGCGTATGGTTCGCCATCGCCTACGTTGCTTCGATGTTGCCGGCTTGTCTGCTGGTGCTGGCCTACCGTCGGTTCCGCGGCGGCAAGGGACCGGTCGGGCATTTCGCGCTCAAGGGGTGGAATCCGGTGCTGTTGTTGTGGGCTTTCGTCTTCATGATGGCCGTCGGCGTGGTGTGCGAGCCGCTTTTCGCCTTGCTGCCCAGGCCTGTGAGCCCCGACCTCGGGCGGGGCGTCTGGACCGTGCTTGCGGTCGTCGTCGCGGCGCCCGTGCTTGAGGAGCTGCTTTGCCGGGGCATCGTGCTCGGGTCGCTCCGGAGCCGCTGCGGCGTGGCGCCGGCGTGGTTCTTCTCGTCGCTGTTTTTCGGTGTTCTGCATGGCGAGCCGCTGCTGGTGGCCAATGCGTTCGTCATCGGGCTGATTCTGGGTTATGTCTATGTGGCGACCGGTTCGCTGTGGGCGTCGATGATCCTGCATGCGATGAACAATGTCGTGGCGTATCTCTTGATGGTCGCCGGACTGAGCGATACGCTGATGATCGAACTCGCGGGCAGCCGGACGCTCTACGTTATTATATATATAAGTGCGCTGCTCGTCACCGCCGTTTCGGCATGGATGATGTGGCGTACGCTGCGCGGCCTCGGATCCGGAGCCAAAAAAGAACCGGAGGTACAATAATCGGGCGCTGCGTGCGTTAGTTTCGGAGAAAATATCGTATCTTCGCGGTTGAGAATGAATTGGAAAACATACATAACGATCTGTTCCGTGCTGCTCATGACAGCTTGTCAGGAGCTGCCGAATTATCTGGCGGGCGACACCACGCTGGCGCGCGCCGGCAGGAAAGTGCTGCGTCTGCGCGACGTGGAGTCGGTGGTCCCGCGGGGAGTCACGGGCGATGACAGCGTGGCGCTGCTGGAGGTCTATGTCGACCGGTGGGTGCGCAAGCAGCTCAAGCTGCAGGAGGCCGAGGTGCTTTTCTCCTCGTCGGAGGAGGACATCGCCCGAATGGTGGAGGAGTACCGCCAGGCGCTGCTGATCCGCAAGCTGGAGCAGCACTACGTCGACACGGGCATCGACACCACTTTCACGGCCCAGGAGATTGCCGATTATTACAATGCTCACAAGGCCGATTTCCGGCTCGACCTGCCCGTGGTCAAGGGGCGCATCGTGCGTTTCGACGAGGACTACCGCCAGGCGCGCCGCCTCAAGGAGCTGATGGGCTCCTCGTCGGCGACCGACCAGCGCGATTTCGACGACATCTGCTTCAAGAACGAATTCACGGTCAACGATTTCCGTGAGCATTGGGTGGATTTCAACGAGTTTCTGAGCTATCTGCCCGCCGTACGTTCGCAGAACTACAATTCGATGCTTTCCTCGACCGCCGTGCAGGAGATGCGCGACGACCGGTCGCACTACTATCTGAAGATCGACGCCGTGCGTCGCGAGGGCGAGACCGTTCCGCTCGAACGGCTCGAGTCGACGATCCGCCGCATCCTCTTCAACCAGCGCCAGGGCGAGGTGATCCGCCGCCACGAAGAAGAACTCTACATGCGTTCGGTGGAGAACGGCGAAGCGAAGATCTACGGCCGTGAGAAGCCGGCCGGTCCGGAGCCGCACGACGACTGACGTTCCCATGGCCGGGCTACGTCAGACCCGGAGCCGGATGGAGAGCGGCCGCCCCGGCCGCTTTGAAAGGAGCGGACCCCGGGGCAATGGTAGCTGAGGCGGCCGGTCCGGGCGGACCGAACGCTGCGGCCTCGGTTTCCGAAGCGGAAGTTCCGCGAACAGGCAAAGTTTGAAGTTGCATTAACGTTAGATTATGATATTCAGAAAAGCGATAGGCACGGCGGCGCTCGCGTTGTTGTGCTTCGGCGCTTCGGCGCAGAAACGGCAGGTGATGCTCGACAAGGTGGTGGCCGTGGTCGGCGGTTCGTCGATCCTCTCGTCGGAGGTGGACGAATATGCCCGGCAGCTCGTCCAGCAGCGCCGCCAGGAGGGCTACACCTCCGACCGCGATCCGCGCAACGAGGCGCTCGAGATGCTCATGACGCAGAAACTCCTCTACAACCAGGGGCAGATCGACTCCGTGTCGGTCAACGACGGCGCCATCCTTGCGGCCGTCGAGGAGCAGGTGCAGCGCATGATCGAGCAGGAGGGTTCGATCCCCAAACTCGAAGCCAAGCAGCACATGCCCGTCTTCACCATCCGCGAGATGATGCGGCAGCGTTTCGAGGAGCAGGAATACGCCAACGAGATGCAGCGCACCGTGACCGGCAAGGTGACGATCATCCCCGGCGAAGTCGAACGTTACTACAAGTCGCTTTCGCGCGACAGCCTGCCCGTCATCGCCGAACAATACGTCTACGCCCAGATCACCAAGTTCCCCAAGTCGATGACCGAGGCCAAGCAGCGTACGCGCGAACGTCTGCTCGACATGCGCGAGCGCGTCATCTCGGGCAACGCCAAGTTCGAAAACCTGGCCCGCATGTACTCCGTCGATCCGGGTACGATGATGCGCGGCGGCGAGATGCCCCCTTCGCGGCTGGCCGAGCTCGATTCGTCGTTCGGGGCCGCGCTGGAGAAGATGCGCCCCGGGCAGATTTCGGAGGTCGTCGAGTCGCAGTTCGGATTCCACATCATCCAGCTGCTCGACAAGCAGGGCGACTACTACCATTTCCGCCATATCCTGCTCAAACCGACCTACACGGTCGAGGAGCAGACCGCTTCGCTCACCACGCTCGACAGCCTCGTGCGGCTCATCCGGAGCGATTCCGTCACCTTCGAGCGCGCCGCCCTGGAGCACTCCGACGACAAGGGCTCGAAGATGAACGGCGGCGTGGTGTCCAACAGCGACATCATGAGCTATTACAACGCTTCGAACCCCAAGATGACCGTCACGAAGTTCCTGCGCGAGGACTTCGGCCATTTCAAGAGCCTCGACGACTACAACGCTCTGATGAAACTCAAGCCCGGCGAGATTTCGGAGGCTTTCCTGACCGAGGACATGCTGGGCAACAAGATGGCCAAGATCGTCAAGCTCGTAGAGATCATCCCCACCCACCAGGCTTCGCTCGAGGAGGACTACCTGCGTCTGGAGGAGATGGCGCTGGCCGCGAAGCAGGAGCGGGTCTTCCGCGAATGGCTCTCCAAGAAGATCGACGGCATGTACGTCTACATCGATCCGGAGTTCCGCAACGGCGAATTCGAGAACAAGCACTGGGTGAAGTGACACCATGCGTCGTTACCTTGCCATAGCGTCGTGCATCGTCTTCTTCGGCGGCGCGCTCGTTGCCCGCGGGGGCATGCGGCCGCTTGCGCTGCCGGTGCCGCAGCCGCTTGCAGCGTCGGCGCAGCAGCAGCCCGGGCGGCCCTCCGCTTCGGCGTCCGGCGGCGGTGCGAAGATCATCGACCTCAAGTCCGACCTCTCGGGCCCCGTGGCGCCGGGCGATTCGGTCATTTTCCTCGTCGGCAACTTTGCGGCCCAGCACAACGGGGCAGTGATTACCAGCGACAGCGCCGTGCGCTATTCCGACAAGCGGATCGAGTTCTTCGGCAATGTGCTGATCAACAAGAACACGACTTACATCTACGGTGACCGTGCCGACTACGACGGCGACAAGAACGAAGCCCGCGTCTATTCGCCCATCATCAAGGTGGTCGACGGCGACGCCACGCTCTACACCTACGAGTTCAAGTTCGACACGCGTACGAACGTCGGCGAATTCGCCGGGGGCGGCGTGCTGACCAACCGCGACAACGTGCTCGAGTCGGAGCGCGGCTACTTCTATGCCGACACTAAAGAGCTGGCGGCCGTCGGAGAGGTCGAGATGCGCAGCGAGGAGTACGAACTCAAGGGCGATTCGGTGGTCTACAACATGGATTCCGACAACGCCTACTTTTTCGAACGCACCAACATCTGGAGCCGCGACGGCAACTACCTCTATGCCGACCGCGGCGAATACCGCAAGGCCGATACGCTCTATCTGGTGACGCGCAACGGCTACGTGCTGACCGACGAGCAGGAGATGTGGAGCGACAGCATCGATTTCTACCGCGCCCGCAACCATGCCGTTCTCCGTTCCGGCATCCAGATCGACGATACGCCGCACAAGGTGTTGGTTTTCGGCGATTACGGCGAGTATTGGAAGGAGCCCGGCGATGCGTTGCTCACGCGGCGTCCTTCGGCCGTGAGCTACGATCTCTCGCAGGGCGATTCGCTCTTCATGCGGGCCGATTCGATCATGCTGCGTACGCTTCCTTGGATCGACAGCCTGGCTTCCGAAGCCGGCAAGCCGGGTGCCGTGCGCGATTCCGTGCGGACCGCCGCGCTTCCCCGAGGTGAGAGCGTCGCGTCGCGGCGGGAGACGGTGGATTCGTTGGGTCGGGGCGCAGTTTCCGATTCGTTGCAGCGAGCCGTGATGCCCGATTCGCTGGCGGCGGATTCGGCGGCCATGGCCGACAGTGTGCGGGTGCTGACGCCCGCCGAACGCAAGGCCCGACAGAAGGAGGAGGCGCGGCAGGCCAAAGTAGCCCGTCAAAAGGCGAAAGCCGCCGCCAAAAAGAAACTTCTGGCCGAAATCGCCGCCCGCCGGCAAGCCAAGGCTACGGCCAAGTTGCTGAAACAGAAGGAGCGCGAAGAACTCCGCCTGGCCGCGCAGCGCCTCAAGGCCGAATCGAAGCTGCGGGCGCGTCAGGCCCGCGCCGCCCGCAAGGGGAAATCCCTGCCGGAGGATTCGACGGCGCTGTATGAACTGGACGACCGGCTGGCCCGTGCGGCAGCCCAGCGCGATTCGCTCTACCGCCTGCTCTACAAAGAGTGGCAGAGCGACAGCGTGGTCATGGCGGCTTCGGCCGACTCGTTGCCGCGGATGCACGACAGCATCTTCCGCCTGTTGCAGGGCTACCGCAACGTGCGGATCTATCGTTCCGATTTCCAGAGCGTCTGCGATTCGATGACCGCCGTGAGTACCGATTCGACCATCCATCTCTACATCGACCCCGTGCTGTGGAACGAGCAGAACCAGATCACGTCCGACGTGATGGACATCTTCACACGCAACCAGCAGCTCGCGCGGGCCGATTTCGTGGGCTCCCCCATGATGGCCAACCGCCTCGACAGCATCCACTACAACCAGATAGCCGGCAAGGAGATGACGGCCTATTTCCGCGACAACGCCATCTGGCTCAACAAGGTCAACGGCAATGCGCGGACCCTCTACTACAACCAGGACGGTGAACCGCCTCAGATCACGGGCCTTTTCTTCATCGAGAGTGGCGGCATTGATTTCTATGTGGAGGAGAACCAGGTGGTGCGCATGGTGTGGACCAACGAGCCGCACTATACGATCGATCCCATCGACAAGCTCCCGCCCGATCGGGAGCTCTACCTCAAGGGCTTCAAGTGGGAGGGAGCCCGGCGGCCGGCGCTGGAGGATGTCTTCGACCGGCGTATCCGTCCTTCGGAGCGCGAGGAGCGTTCGGCTCTGCAACATCCCGACTTCCCGTTGCAGCGCCGCATCGAGGCGCACCGCAAGGAGCTGGTCGAGCAGCGGCGCTGGGCCGACCGCGTCGACCAGGTCGATCCCAACACGGCTGAATGGATGCGCGAACTGGGCTTCGAGGTGGGGCAGCCCCGTACGGGAGGTCCGAAATTTTAGCATACGGAAGGCGGCAGGTTCCCGGGAGGGGCTTCCGCCTTTCTTTCTTTTTCCGCCGCAGCGGCGGATTCCGACATCGCGGAATCATGAACAGCGCAACCATGGAGAACGTTTGTGCAAGGCCGAACTCGTCTGAGCTTTTATCGAAGCTGCAAAACCAACAGGAACTTTTCCCCGTCGTCGATGCCGAAGGGCGGACGGTGGGGTGTGCGACGCGGGCCCGGTGCCACGGCGGGTCGATGTTGCTGCATCCGGTGGTGCATCTGCATGTTTTCAACCCGCAGGGCCAACTCTACCTGCAGAAACGCCCGGCATGGAAAGACATCCAGCCCGGACGCTGGGACACGGCGGCGGGCGGGCACGCGGCTTTCGGCGAGCCGATCGAAGAGGCGCTGCGCCGTGAGGTGCGCGAGGAGCTGGGCATCGAGGGGTTCCGGGCCGAGGAGGTGCGGCGTTACGTGTTCCGTTCGTCGTGCGAATGCGAACTGGTGCACGTGTTCCGTACAGTGTGGGAGGGTCCGGTGACACCGAGCGACGAACTCGACGGCGGCCGCTTCTGGAGCTGCGGGGAGATTCGCCGGGCTTTGGGCCGGGGCGTTTTCACGCCCAACTTCGAGCACGAATTCGCAACCCTCTTGTCGTAGCGGGCGCCCGGCGCGGAAATTGCGGTTCGCTCCTGCATGCGCCATCTGTTGAAGAAATGGACCGATTCCCTGCTCGACTGGCTGGGCGTGGAGTCGGCGGCCCACGATACGTGGGAGAGCTGGGTCGCCCTGGGGCTGGTGATCGCCGCTACGGTGCTGGTCGACCAGCTGCTGCGATGGACCATCGTGCCCGGCGTCCGCAAGGTGGTGGAGCGTACGCGCACCAAGTGGGACGACCGGCTTTTCAGCACCCGTGTGCTGCGGTGCGGATGTCATCTGGTGAGCGCCGTGCTGATTGCGGTGGTGCTGCCGGTGGTTTTCGAGGCCAGGGCCGCGGTGCGCGAGGCGGTGCTGCGGCTGCTGAACGTCTATCTCATCGTCTCGATCTTCCGTTTCGTTAGCGCGTTCATCTATGCTTCGTTCCAGATCGTGGCGGCGAGTCCGTCGTGGCAGAACAAGCCGATCAAGGGTCTGCGGCAGACGGCGCAGGGGTTCGCGCTGCTCGTCTGCTTCATCCTGGCTGTTTCGGTTCTGATGGACAAGTCGCCGACCATCCTGCTGACGAGCCTCGGGGCTTCGGCGGCCGTGCTGATGTTGATTTTCCGCGACAGCATTCTGGGTTTCGTGTCGAGCATCCAGCTCTCGGCCAACGACATGGTGAAGGTGGGCGACTGGATTTCGGTGCCGAAGTTCGATGCCGACGGCGCGGTGGAGGAGGTGTCGCTCACGACCGTGAAAATCCGCAACTGGGACAACACGATCGTCACGATGCCGCCCTATCAGCTGGTCAGCGACTCGTTCGTCAACTGGCACGCCATGCAGCTCTCGGGAGGGCGGCGCATCGAGTTGTCGGTGCTGGTCGACATGACCTCCATCCGTTTCTGCACGCCCGGGATGCTCGAACGCTTCCGCAAGATCCGTCTTCTGGGCGACTACGTCGACCGCACCGAGCAGGAGTACGCCCGGCTCAACGAAGCGCAGGGAGCCGGGGCCGACGACTCGCCGGTCAACAGGATGCGGCAGACCAATCTTGCGGTCTTCCGGGCCTATATGATGCGTTATCTTCAGGAGAAGACCTCGGCCCGCCACGACATGAAACTCGCCGTGCGCATGCTGGCGCCGACCGACACGGGCGTGCCCATCCAGCTCTATTTCTATACTACGTCGATTTACTTTGTCGATTACGTGCAGGTGGAACTCGCCGTTTTCGAGCACATGTTATGCATCCTGCCCGAATTCGGCCTGCGGGTGTTCCAGTCGCCGTCGGGCGACGATCTCCGCGCCTGGACCGAGGCGCTGCGGGCCGCACAAGCCGCACAAGCTGCGCCGTCCGCCGTTCCTCCGCCGGCGGGCCCGCCGGTTTCCTCGCCGGCTCCGGGTGCTGCCGCGGTTCCGCCCGGTTCCGGGAGCCCGGAAACTACAGCGTCAGCATCAGAACGAGCTGAATGATGATTACGCGCAGGAACATGCAGACCGGATAGACCGTGGCATAGGAGACCGAGGGGTTATCGCCCTCGATGGTTTCGTTGGAGTAGCCCAGAGCCATGGGGTTGGCCATGCTGCCGCACAGCAGTCCGGCGACCGATCCGAAGTCGAGCCGGAAGAGACGCAGGGCGAACGGTGCTACGAGCACCACCGGCACGAATGTGAGCAGGAACCCCGTACCCAGCCACAGGGCCCCTTCGGGGCGCATGACCGTCTCGAAGAAGTGGGCGCCGGCGTCGAGTCCCAGGCACGCCAGATAGAGCGAGAGTCCCAAGGCCCGGAGCATGAGGTTGGCGCTCTGGGTGGTGTAGGTGATCATGTGGAGCCGCGGCCCGAAAGTGCCGATCAGAATGCCCACGACGATGGGGCCGCCGGCCAGACCGAGCTTGACCGGGATGGAGATGCCGGGAATAGCCACGGGGATGCTTCCGAGCGCGAGTCCGAGGATCAGACCGATGAACACCGCCGCGAGATTGGGCTCGTTGAGGCTTTTCACGGCGTTGCCAAGAATCTTTTCTACGCTGCGGATCGCCTGCGCCTCGCCCACGACCGTCAAGCGGTCGCCTAACTGCAGCCGCAGGTCGGGGGTGGCGAGCAGCTGCACGCCCGAGCGGTAGACGCGGCTGATGTTGATGCCGTAGTTGTTGCGCAGTCGCAGGGAGGCCAGGCGTTTGCCGTTGATCTCGGGCCGCGTGACCAGAATGCGCTGCGAGATAAGTTGGTTGTCGACCGAGTTCCAGTCGATGTTTTCGCGGTTCCAGTCTTTGTGTTCCTGTTCGCCGAAGAGCAGCCGCAGGGCGTCGGCTTCGTCGGGATTGGTGATGACCAGCACGACGTCGTCGGGTTCGAACGTCTTGTCGGAGGTGGGAATCGAGACATGCCCGCCGCGCCAGAGCCGCGAGACGACGAAGTGGCGCTGGCTCTCGGCGGCGACTTCGTGGAGGCTCTTCCCGAAGAGCGCGGGGTTGGTGAGCCGGTAGCTGGCGATGAAGACGCTGCGCCGGTGCTCGGCGTCGGGCCCCGCGAGGTCGTCGGGCCGGACGAAGCATTTGCGGATGACGATGATGGCCAAGATGACGCCGATAACGCCCAACGGGTAGGCCAGGGCGCACCCCAGGGCGGCGCCGGAGGAGGCGTAACCCATCGACTGGAGCGTCTGCTGGGCGGCACCGAGGGCGGGGGTGTTGGTCGTGGCGCCGCAGAGGATGCCTGCCATCTCGGGCATCGGAACGCCGCATGCGTAGCTCAGGGCCACGGCGGCGCCGGTGCCGAGCAGGACGACGGCGATGGAGGGCACGAGCAGCCGCACGCCGTCGGAGCGCATCGAGCTGAAGAATCCGGGCCCCACCTGCAGTCCGAGGGCGTAGACGAAGAGGATCAGTCCGAAACTCTCGGTGAAGGCCAGCATGGCCGGGTCGACCGTGAGCCCGAAGTGACCGGCGACGATACCCGTGAAGAAGATGAAGGCCGCGCCGAGCGAGACTCCGAAAAACCGGATTTTGCCCAGTCCGATGCCGATCACCGAGATGAGCGAGAGAACGACGACGGCTTGCAGGGCCGAGTGTTCGACGAGTATGGCGCGTATCCAATCCATCGCAGGCTGTTTTGGTGCAAAAGTAGGGAAAAATTCCGGAATGGCAACAAAACGATCGGGGCTGTCGGTTTTCCGACAGCCCCGGTTCGTGGGGCGGGGAGCTCGGACGGCTCCCGTGGCTGCCGCTGCCGGCTTTCCACGGGGCTTGCGCCCCTCGCATGGGGCCCCCCCCGATCGGGAATCGGGGTTACAACGTCAGCGGTTCGCCGCGGTAGAAGTCGAGAATCTTCTGCCGGAAGACGAATTCGAAACGCGCCTGCGCGAGCTCCGATTCGGCCTTCTGCATGCGGGTTTTGGCGTCGTTGAAATCGAAAAGCGTCGAGCGGCCCGCTTCGGCCTTGCGTTCTTCGTAGGCGAAGGCTACGCGTGCGGATGCCAGGGCCTGTTCGGCGGCGCAATATTTGGCATAGGCGGCGTCGGCGTTGACCCATGCCTGTTCGATCTCCTTGCGCAGGGCCTGCTCGGCGTTCAGCAGGGCGAGCTGCTGGTTGCGCACGGCGATCTTGGCCGTGCGGATGTTGTTGCGCGTGGCGCGGCGGTTGAAGATGGGGATGCTCATCGAGACGCCCACGAATTCGTTGCGGTTGCGGTCGAGCTGGGTGCCGAACGCCGCTTCCATGCTGCTGTAGACCCCTGTGCCGAATCCGCCGCGCAGCGAGAGCGACGGGTAGAGGTAGGAGCGGGCGATGCGCACGGCGTTTTCGGTGCTTTCGAGGCGCAGGCGCTCCGTGCGGATGCCGGGCCGGTGGTCGACGGCATAGGCGTAGACGTTCTCGGCCGAGCCGAGCCGGTGGAGCGAAGCCAGGGCCACGCTGTCGAGCACAGGGACCACGACGTCGAAGCCGGCGGCGCTCTCGCGGTTGAGCGCCTGGCTCAGATCGAGCAGGGCGATCCGCAGGTTGTTGCGGGCCTGGGTGAGCGCCAATTCGTCGTTGGCCGCCAGGGCGCGGCTTTCGTAGAGGGCCGATTCGGGCTGCTTGCCGGCGCTGACGAGTTCGCGCGAGCGCTCGGCCTGCGCAGTGCTCAGTGTCAGCTGCCGTTCGGCGACGCCGACCAGCTCCTTGCAGTAGAGTACTTCGAGGTAGCGCGTCATGATGTTGACGGCCACGTCCTCCTTGGCGCGTTCGAGCTCCTGGACGGCGGCCGCCAGGTCGAGCTTGCCGCCCTTGATCTGGCGGTTGATGCGCAACCCGGAGAAGAGCGGCATCGACGCCGATATGTCGAACGATCCGGTCTGGAGCGTCTCGCTCTTGCGGGTGTTGTCGGCCGAGGTGCCCCAGCCGAACGATGCGTTGTAGCCTACGGAGGCGTTCAGGTCGGGCAGCCGGCTGTAGCGGGCCGTGGAGAGTTCGATGTCCTGCTGCTCGACGGAGAGGGCGCGCTGCTTCACCTCGATGTTGTTCTGCTGGGCGTAGCGGATGCACTCGTCGAGCGACCAGCGGGGCTGGGCAGGGAGTTCCTGCGCGCGTATTTGCGTCTGTGCGGCCGTCAGGGCGCAGAGCGCAAGGGTCAGAAAGAGCGGTTTCATGCCTTGGGTCGTTGGGGGTTACTCCTTGCTGTCCTGCTTGGCGCCGCGGACGCGGTCGCCCTCTATGAGGCCTTCGGTGATCTCGATGTCGATGCCGTCGGAGAGTCCGACGGCCACTTCGCGGCGCTCGAAGGTTTGTTCGTCGGCATCCGGATCGCTGGTGAGGAAGTAGACGTAGGTCTTGTCGCCCTCGAACTCGACGGTGCTTTCGGGCAGGGCGAGAACGCCTTCGCGGTTCTGGATCATGATGCTGGCGTTGGCGCTGTAACCGGCGCGTACGAAGACATCCTCGGGAATACGCACGGCGGCCTTGACCTCGAACATGATGACGCCGTTGTCCTCGGTGGCCTTGGGCGCCACGTATTCGAGTTCGGCGTCGAGTTCGACGTTTTGCAGGGCGCCGATCGTCAGCTTGACGGGCATGCCTTCGTGGAGTTTGCCCACGTCGGTTTCGTCGATCTTGCCCTGGAACTGCATCTTGGTCATGTCGGCCACCGTGGCGACGGTGGTGCCGTCGTTGAAGGTGTTGGCCTGGATGACGGAGTTGCCGACCTTGATGGGCACGTCGAGGACCATGCCGTCGATGGTGGAGCGTATCTGCGTGTTGCTCAATTCTTTGTATCGCTGGGTAATGCCGTTCTTCACGATTTCCATGTTCTCGCGGGCGTTGCGGAGCTCTTCCTGGGCCTTGGCGAGAGCCGTGCGGCTCTGCTCGAACTCTTCGTCGGAGACGACGCCCTTGTCGTGGAGCGCGGCGGTGCGGTTGTGCTCGCGGCGGGTCTGCGAGAGGGTGATTTCGGCCGTCGAGACGCGCGATTCGGCGCTCGACAGCTGCCCCATTTCGGGCACAACCTTGACGGTGGCGATGACGTCGCCCTGGCGGATGCTCTGCCCGGCCTCCTTGTAGACGGCCGCTACGATGCCCGAAATCTGGGGCTTGATCAGCACCTCGTCGCGGGGCTCGACCTTGCCCGTGGCGATGACGTACTGCCGCAGAGTGTCGACCTTGGGCTGCACGATTTCGTAGACCGTCTTGACGGGGCGGGTCTTCTGCCACAGGAACCAGAACATGCCGACGAGCAGGGCTGCGAAGAGCACGCCGAGGGCGATTTTGAGGAATTTTTTCATGGCGGTAGTTTATTTCTGTCTTTCGTATGCGGGGTGTTATTCTTCGCGTATGGCGTCCACAGCCTTGATTTTCAGAGCGCGGAGCGCGGGGAGCACGCCGGCCAGCAGGCTGCCGGCGACGATGATGGCCAGGGCTTCGACGGCGGTGCCGAACGACACCTGCCACGAAACGTCGAAGCCTTCCTGCGCGCTCGCTACGACCTGGCGATAGACCGAGTCGGCGACGGAGAGCAGGCCCACGGCGGCCGTGAGTCCGAGCGTGCCGGCGATGAAGGTCAGCATGAAACTTTCGCTCAGAATCTGCGAAAGGATGGCCCGCGGAGGCGCTCCGATGGCGCGGCGGATGCCGATCTCCTGGGTGCGCTCGCGGATGGTGACGAGCATGATGTTGCTCACGCCCACGATGCCGGCCAGCAAGGTGCCGAGACCCACGATCCAGGTGAGCAGCGCGATGCCGCGGAAGAGACCCTGCACGCGGCCGAGCATCTCCGAGACGGCTATGGTCCAGACGGCCTTTTCGTCGTCGGGAGCGATGAGATGGCGGGCGAAAAGGATCTCCTTGCAGGCTTTTTCGACGCGTTCGCTCGCGATGTCGTCGCGGCCGGCCACGGCGATCATGTGCACGAAGTCGCCGCGCCCGAACATCTGCTGGGCCAGCGAGACGGGAACGATGATCGTGCGCTCGACGTCGCTGAACGACATGGCGGAACTTTGCTTGCGGATGACGCCGATGACGGTGAAATAGCTGTTGTTGACCTTGATGATCTGGCCCGCGGGGTCTTCGCCGCCGGGAAAGAGGTCTTTCCACACCTGGGTGCCGATGACGCAGACCTTGCGCTTGCGCTGCATGTCGACGTCGTTGATGAAGCGTCCGTAGAGGATCTTCTGCGGGTTGATGCGCTGGTAGTCGGGCGAATAACCCATCAGCGAGTAGTCGCCCTTGCGGTCGCTGCGGCTGCAATGGAGTTCGCCGCCCCAGAACGCGGCCGAGGCGTAGAGCACTTCGGGCAGCTGTTTGAGGACCTCGACGTCGCTGTTGACCATGCGCCACCATCGGTTTTTGGGCATGCCCTTGTACGGCACGGAGGTCTGCTGGGGCTGCATGAGGACGGTGTTGGTCGACATATCGCCCAGCTGGGCCCGGAACAGGCGCTCCAGACCCATGCCGGCGCCGAGCATGACGGTGAGCATGAAGATGCCCCAGAAGACGCCGAGCGCCGTCATGATGCTGCGCTTGCGGTTGCGCGAAATGGTCTGCCATATCTCGCTCCAGCGGTCGCTGTCGAAAAGTCGGGTCATTGAAAATTCAAAATTAGAAATTCACAATTCATAATCGTGTTTCTTGACTTGGTCGGGTCTGCGCCGTGCAGCTTGCCGCAGGGGGACGGACCGAAAAAAGTCGGAGTTCGATTCGTATAAGTTTCCCGTTTTTTTATTTGAATTGTGAATTGTGAATTGTGAATTGTGAATTACTTGTTGTATCTCAGTGCGTCGATGGTTTTCAGCCGTGCAGCGCGGCGGGCGGGGACGTAGCCGGCGATGAGTCCGGCCACGACCAACACGATGGTGGCGCTGACGGCGATGCCGAGGTCGAGCGTGGGGTTGAGGAAGACGTTTCCTATGCTGTCGGACGTCTCTCCGGCTGCCTGTTCGAGCAGGTGATTCACGATCTCCATGACGGCGACGCCCAGCACCATGCCTATGTAGCCGAAGACCGTGGTGACGAGGACCGATTCGGTCAGAATCAGCCGGATGATCGAAGCCGGGCGGGCGCCGAGCGCCTTGCGGATGCCGAATTCGGAGGTGCGCTCGGTGATGGTCACCAGCATGATGTTGCTCACGCCCACGATGCCGGCCAGCAGCGTGCCCAGGCCGATGATCCACACGAAAAGGTTGATGCCGCCGAAGACGACCATGATGCTTTTGTAGCGCTCCAGGGTGTTGTCGATCCAGATGGCGCTTTCGTCGTCGGGGGCGAACCGGTGTTCGGCGGCCAGCCGTCGGAGGAGCCGTTTTTCGAAGGCTGCCATCGCTTCGTCGGTCGCGATGCCCTGCACCGTGATGATGATATTGTTGACTTCGGGGTTGTTGGCCTTGTAAAGAAGTTGTCCGGTGGTCAGCGGAATGTAGCAGGAGGAGGTGTTTCGTTGAACGTCGCCTTTCTCTACGCCGATGACGGTGAAGACCGAATTGCCCGCCTTGACCTGTTTGCCCAGGGGGTCGTCTCCTTTGAAGAGCACGCGCCGCATCGGCTCGTCGATAACGATCGTCTTACGGCATTCGGCGATGTCGATCTCGTCGATGAAGCGTCCTGCGGAGAGTTTGACACCTTCGATCTCAGCGATTTTCGGCAGTGATCCGCGGAGGACCGCCGTGGTGAATTCCTTGTCGTAGGTGACCGTCACGGAGTTGTACCACGAGTTGGCGGCGACCTGTTCGATTTCGGGGAATTCGCGGCTCAGAATCTCCAGATCGCTGTTTCTCATGCGGATGCGGCGTCCTTTCTGATAGCCCATGTAGGCCTTGGAGGTGCGGCCGCCGAAGAGGTCGATGGAGTTGGTGGCGTAGTCGCCGAAGTTGGAGAGCACGCCGTTCTTGAGGCCGTTGCCCGAACCCAGGAGGATGACCAGCATGAAGATGCCCCATGCGACCGAAAACCCCGTAAGGAACGTGCGCAGCTTGTTGCGGCGCACCGAGGTCCAGATTTCCAGCAGCAGTTCTCTCATCGTAGGGTGGTTTCTTTTGTGCGTTGCGTCCGGTTGGCGTTGGCTTGTTTCATCGTCCCGGGCCGGTGGAGGTGATCGAATCGATGACTCCGTCGCGCAGACGGATGATGCGGTCGGTCTGGTCGGCGATCGACTGCTCGTGCGTCACGCAGATGATGGTCATGCCCATCTCGGTGTTGACGCTGCGCAGCAGGTTCATCACCTCCTGCGAGGTGGCGCTGTCGAGCGCGCCCGTGGGCTCGTCGGCCAGGATGATCTGCGGCTTGTTGATCAGCGCCCGGGCGATGGCCACGCGCTGTTTCTGACCGCCCGACATCTCGTTGGGCATGTGCGAGGCCCACTCCCGGAGCCCCAGCATGTCGAGATACTCCAGCGCCAGGGCGTTGCGTTTGCGCCGGGCCATGCCCTGGTAGTAGAGCGGCAGGGCCACGTTCTCCATGGCGTTCTTGTAGCTGATGAGGTTGAACGACTGGAAGATGTAGCCGATCATGTTGTTGCGCGCCTCGGCGGCCTGCGTTTCGCTCAGATTGCGGATCAGCCGCCCGCCCAGGTAGTAGCTGCCGCTGTCGTAGTTGTCCAGAATGCCCAGGATGTTGAGCATCGTCGACTTGCCCGAGCCCGAAGCGCCCATGATCGACACCAGTTCGCCGCGTTCGACTTCCAGGTCGATGCCTTTGAGTACGTGCAACGGCGAACCGTTGTTGTAGGTCTTGTGAATCTGTTCCAGTCTGATCATGGTTTCGTGATGTTTGTTCCGGTCGCGTCCGCCGGCTCGGTTTCTCTTTTCGGTCCTTGCGTCCGGCTCTTGTTTTCGCCGGGGGCGTTTCTGCTGTCATGCTTCCGGTTCCTCGTGCAGGGGAGCGGATATTTCGTATCTCGAGCAGGGGTGACGGACAAAAGTAGTAATTTATTTTCGAAAAACAATTTATTTTTATCGAAAATCAATAAATTTTATGGTTGTCCGCAAAAATCCGTTCCCTGTCATGCAGGTTTTCCCGCCTCGGCATAGCCCAAGCAGGCTTGGCTCTGCCCTCGGCTCAAGAAAACGTTCATTGTCATGCAAGTTTTCTCGCCTCGGCATAGCACAAGCAAGCTTGGCTCTGCGCTCGGCTTATCGAAAACGTTCCCTGCCGGGCAGGTTTTCTCGCCTCGGCATAGTCCGAACAAGTTCGGCTCTGCCCTCGGCTCAAGAAAACGTTCTGTTATCGGTCTGTCGGGGGAGGTTGGGATTTATGATTGTTTTCGGGCCGCTTCCTGCGGAGCGGGTCCGGCGCCGGACGGATCGTTGCGTGCCAGCGCGGGGTGGTGTGCGGCCTGCGCGGCTCTGAATGCTCTTTCCAAAAGCTGGAGGGGGTAATTATTCCTTATGTCTTTTTAGCGTATTCCGGTCCGCGGGTGGTTTCGGCAGGCGCCGGCATCGCTGGGCGGGAGGTTTGTAGGCCGGCCCCCAGGGCGATGGCTGCTCGTTGTCGTATCGCGTGCGCGATTATATGGCGGTGGGGAGTGGAAAAACGCGAAGCGGATAGATGAACGGACGGGCGGCCGGTTGAACGGAACGTCCTGCCGGGCGGAAAAAGATGCCCCGGGCCGCATCCGGGGCCGATTCGGAAGAAATATTGTTTTCGGGCCAAAAAATATGCCGCAAGATTTGCGAAAGTCCCGATTTTTACATTAACTTTGTCCACGTCCGAAATTGGTTAACCAGATTGGCGAACCACATTCGTTGGCCGTTTCGGACGCATGAACCGTAACCAACCTGATGATAACCAATGTTTTCCTATGCCGAGGCGGGAAAACCTGCATGAAATGAACGTTTTCCTAAACCGAGCGCAGACCGAGTTTTTCGGGACCGGGACTGGAAAACCTGTAAGAACGACGAACCTTAAACTTCAATACTTCCATGATTAAGATCAACTTGCGAAAATCGCTGTTCGCGCTGGTGCTGCTGCTCGGCGCGACGACAGCCTTTGCGCAGAAACGCACGGTGAAAGGTGTCGTCACCGACGACAGCGGGCCTCTGGTAGGCGTTACCGTGGTGCTGCGCGACCCCCCCCCGACGGGTACGGCGACGGACCTGGACGGCTCCTATGCGCTCGATGTGCCCGATGACAAGGCCGTGCTGGTCTTCTCGTTCCTGGGTTACAAGACGGTCGAAATCGAGGTCGGCACCCGCAGCGTCATCGACGTGAAGCTGGTGTCCGACGCCCTGGCGCTCGACGAAGTGGTGGTGGTCGGTTACGGCACCCAGATGAAGTCGCACCTCACGGGCGCCATCTCCAAGATCGGCGGCGACGTGCTGAGCGACCGTCCCGTTTCGGACATCACTACGGCGTTGCAGGGGCAGATTTCGGGTCTCAACATCAACAACGTCACTTCGGAGGTCGGCGTTTCGCCTTCGATCCGCGTGCGCGGCACCGGTTCGATTTCGGCCGACAGCGCTCCGCTGGTCATCATCGACGGTTATCCCGTGCCCGACGGTCTGTCGGACCTCAACCCCTCGGACGTCAAGTCGATCGAGGTGCTCAAGGACGCCGCTTCGGCCGCCATCTACGGTTCGCGCGCGGCCAACGGAGTCATCATGGTGACCACCAAGAGCGGCCAGGCCGACAAGGCCAAATATGCGGTCAAGGTCTCGCAGGGTCTCAAGTGGGCCTACCGGCTCCACGATCTGATGACTTCGAACGAGCACCTCGGGCTGCTGCAATGGCAGGAATCGATGGGGGCTTCGGGTTCCAACTTCGTGCCCGCCGCCAACTACCGCGCCGCATCGTGGATCGAGCGCAACATCGGTTCGACCGACTGGCAGCGCGAGGCCCTGCGCGACCTGGCAGGCATCACCAACGTGCAGTTTTCGCTCACGGGAGGCAAGAAGGCTTTCCGCTACTATGCTTCGGGCGCCTATACCAAGGACCAGGGCATCATGTTGCAGAACGAGGTGCAGAAAGCCAACTTCCGCACCAAGATGGACGTCGATCTGTCGCCTGCCGTGAAGTTCGGCGTCAACCTTTCGGGCACCTACCAGCAGGCTTCGCGCCCGAAGAACAACTTCATCGACTTCTACCGCACGCCGTCGTTCATGCCCGTGCGGCACAACGCCTGGACCACCGCCCTGACCGGCTACGAGGGTTTCGCCCGCGGCAGCCATTTCAACGCCGTTTCCGTTCCGACGGGCCCCTCCGAGGACGGCGGCATCCGCTGGGAGACGGCCAATCCCTTCTCGTCGGCCAACAACAACCCCCGCAGCGTGATGGCCAACACCGAGCGGTGGAACGAGTCGTTCTCGGGGCTGGGCAACATCTACCTCACGGTCGACATCGTCAAAGGTCTTACGTTCAAGACCTCGAACGGCTTCAACGTGAAATATTCGCCTTCCTACTACTTCGCCCGGCGCAACGCCACCAAGGACGGCGAGGCGAGCAACGCCACTTTCTTCAGCACGCTCTACGTCGACTTGCTCACCGAGAACACGCTCGACTTCCACCGCACGTGGGGACGCCACGACTTCGAGGCGCTGGCCGGCTATACGGCCGAGACCACACGCGTGCAGCGCGTGGCGCTCACCGGCACCGGCTTCCCGACCGACGACATCCGTACGCTCAACGCCGCCACCATCTTCAACCTGGCGTCGGCCAACAACGGCAACGGCGCCGGCACGGGTACGTTCCGCTATCCCGACGTGGTGCTGCAGTCGTTCCTTGCGCGCGTGAACTACGCCTATGACAACCGTTACCTTCTTTCGGCATCGATCCGTCTCGATTCGTCGTCGCTCTTCGCCGGCGGCCACCGCAACGCATGGTTCCCTTCGGTGTCGCTGGGTTGGCGCATTTCGGAGGAGGATTTCATGCGCGGGCTGCGCGGCGTCTCCAACCTCAAGCTGCGCGCTTCCTACGGTGTGACGGGCAATAACAACATCGACTACAATGCCGCTCTGGAGGTCTACGAGTCGCAAAACTACGTGCTCGGCGAGGGCAACGGTTCGTTGCAGCCCGGCGTGGCGCCGGGTGCCGTGCTGGCCAACCGCGACATCACGTGGGAGCAGACCGACGAATTCAACTTCGGTCTCGACGCCGGGTTCCTCGACAACCGCATCAACCTCTCGGTCGACGGCTATTTTTCGGTGACCCGCGCGCTGCTCTTCAAACAGCCCATGCAGTCGTTCTCGGGCTACACCAACTACTGGAACAACATCGGCCGCGTGCGCAATGCGGGCGTCGAAATCCAGCTCGACACCTACAACTTCAACCGCGGCAACTTCAAGTGGGAGACCTCGGTCAACTTCTCGCTCTCGCGCAACAAACTGCTTGAGCTGGGCGGCGAGAAGCAGGTCATCACGCTGGGCGAGCGCACGGAGAACTACCTGGCCCGCGTGGGCGATCCGCTCATCCAGTTCTACGGCTTCAAGACCGTCGGCGTGTGGAACTCGCAGGAGGAGATCGACGCCAACCCCCACTTCTCGACCGACGTGCCGGGCGGTCTGCGCATCCTCGACGCCAACAACGACGGCGTGCTCGACGACAACGACCGCATGGTGCTGGGCAATCCCTATCCGTCGTTCACCTACGGCATGACCAACACTTTCCGGATCGGCGACTTCGACCTCTCGTTCCTGGTGCAGGGCGTGCAGGGCGCCACGATCTTCAACGGCGACATCTACTACACCGAGACCATGCGCTACAACAAGGCCTATGTCAAGAACCGCTGGATCTCGGCCGACCATCCGGGCGACGGGCGCACGCCCTACGAGAAGCTCGGCACCGACATGCTGCTGACCGACTACGCCTTGCAGGACGGTTCCTATTTCTGCCTGCGCAACGTGACCTTGGGCTATACTTTCCCCAAACGCATCGTGCGCAAGCTGCATCTGTCGGGGCTGCGCATCTATGCCTCGGGCAACAACCTTCTCTACGTCTGGAGTTCCGACTACAAGGGCATCAACCCCGAGGCGCGTTCGACTTCGGGCAACTACGCCAGTCCGATGATCTCGGGTTACCAGCGCGGCGGTTTCCCGCTCACGTCGACCGTCACGTTCGGTCTGGACCTCAACTTCTAAACACGTCCACGTCATGAAATTCTCAAAATATCTTTTCCCGATTCTTGCGGCCGTCGGCCTGGCGGCCTGCGAAATGGACCGCGAGGTCTACTCCGAGCCTCCCGTCGACGGCTACGCCAAGGACGCGGCCGGCGTCAACAGCCTGCTGATGGGCGCCTACGGCTCGATGCACGACGTGCTCTACTACGAGTGGGCGATGACCGAACTGCGGTCGGACAACACCCGCATGCGTATCAGCGGTTCCAATTCGTCGGAGAGCAAGCTCATCGAGCAGCTCGACCAGAGCACGCTGCTCAGCTCCCATGCCTGGGTCGACAAGTATTGGACGGCTTCCTACCATGCCGTGGCCTGCGCCAACGATGTGCTGGCCAGCATCGGCGTCGTGGACGACGAGACCTTGGCAGCGCAGTACGAGGGTGAAGCCCGCTTCCTGCGAGCCCTCAACTACTTCAACATCGTGCGCCTCTGGGGCCCGGCCTTCAAGGTGACGCGCAAACTCTCGGCCGCCGAGTCGCGCACCATGCAGCGCGTCGCTTCGTCGGAGATCTACGATCTGATCGAGGAGGACCTGCGGGCCATCGTCGACAACGACCTGCTGCCCGGCGTCCATGCCGCCGCCGACCTGGGGCGCGCCGCGATGCCGGCCGCCAAGGCGCTGCTGGCCAAGGTCTGCATGACGCGCTACGCCCCCGGCGATGCAAAATACGCCGAGGCCGCCACGCTGCTGCGCGATGTGATCGCCGCGGCGGGCGATCCGCAGAGCGGCGCCCAGCTGGTGCCCTACGACGAGGTCTTCTCCATCCGCAACGAGATGAACTCCGAGATCATCTTCGCCGTGCGCTACACGGCGGGCAACAAGGGGCTCGGTTCGCCTTTCGGCGGATTGTTCGGTCCGCTCAACAACGGCGGCAATGTCATCATCGGTTCGCCCAAGCACTACAATTTCCCGTCGGACGATCTGCTGGCCGCGTTCAAGAAGAACGCTGCCGACAAGCGCATTGCCGTCTCTTATGCCGAGAAATACTGGAATGCGACCACCGGCAAGGATGTTTCGGCGCGCTACGTCACCAAATTCCTCTCGCCCGTGCTGACCGAGTACGACGGTGAGAATGACTGGCCCGTGATCCGCCTGGGCGACGTGCTGCTGCTCTATGCCGAGCTCACGGCCGAGCTGGCGGGCGCTCCCACGGCCGAATCGGTGAAGTATCTCAACATGACGCGCGAACGCGCCGGCATCGCGACCTATGCGCCGGCCGACTTCGGTTCGCTCACGCAGTTCCGCACGGCCCTGCGCGAGGAGCGCCGCCTGGAGCTGGCGTTCGAGAACAAGCGCTGGTTCGACCTGCAGCGCTGGGGCATCGCCGTGGAGACGGTCAACGACTACCTGCTCGACCGCGAGAGCGCCTTCTACGGCGGCTACGGCTATGTGAAGGCCATCGCCGCCTGGCAGACCATGCTGCCCGTACCGCTCTCCGTCATCAACATCAACCCCGACGTGGCACAGAATGTCGGTTACTAAAAAGATCGCTATCATGAAAAGATTCCATCAATATACGGCAGTCCTCGTCGCGCTTGCGCTCGCGGCGGCGGGTTGTGCCGAGACCTACGTGGAGGAGTACGTTCCCGAAGCTCCGGTCATCGAATCGTTCGCACCCTCCGAGGTGTTGTCGGGCGAAGACACGCCGGTGGTCGTCACCGGACGCCATCTGCACACCGTCACCACGGCCACCATCGGCGGCCGCGAGGTGTCGATCCTCGAACGCGTGTCGAACACGCAGCTTATCCTCGCAGCCACGCGCGACGCCCGTTCGGGTGCCATCGAGCTGACCAACGCCGTGGGCAAGGCGCAGTCGGAGGCCCTGATGACGGTGAACTATCCCGTGCCCGTCATCCGTGCCGAGGAGCTGCCCGCGCAGGTCGACATGTTCGGCGAACTTACCCTCCGGGGCCATTATCTCGCCGTGGTGCGCAAGGTCATCGTCACGCCCGACGGCGCCGACAAGGGCCGTGAGGCCGAAATCCTGAGCCAGGACGGCGCCGAGCTGGTCGTGCGCGTGCCCTATGTCGAGACGTCGGACGCCCGCATCACGCTGCGCTACGACGAGGGCGACGAGGAGGTCGAGACTCCGCTGGGCCAAGCTCCCAAGATCGGAGTCGTACGTCTGACGCCGGTGCTCGACGCACTCTCGTTCGGGCGTCTCATCGTGGGCCGCATCACTACGCTCACGGGCTCCAATCTCGACCAGATCACGGCCGTCAAGGTAGCCGGCGAGTCGGCCAACATCGTCTCGCAGAGCGCTTCGGTGCTGCGTTTCATGGTGCCGCTGGTCGAGGGATTCGCCGAGGGCGAGGGCAACACGGCATCGCTCGCGATCTATTACTTCGACGACTTCGAATCGTACGACGTGCGCGAAACGATTCCCGTTACCGTGCTCCCGTTCCACATCTGGGAGGGAATCACCACCTACGGCCAGCGCGGAGCCGTGGCGCAGTCGTTCTTCTCGCCCGAAACCGGAAAGGTCTATGACAACAGCGCCTGGCGTACGGAGGTGGACCCCCATGCTTTGGAGACCAATCAGAACAAAGACTATTATAAGACGCATCCCGTGATCCTGCAGACGTCGCAGGTGGCGGCCGACAAGTATCTTGCTACGCCTCCCTATTTCTTCTTTTCGGGTGCCAATGCCGGTACGCTGGCCATCAATTCGCCGGCCAACTCCTATTCGCAGCTGCGCAACTTCTTCGTATCGACCGTCTTTTCGGGTGCGGCCAATCGTGTGCCCGGCGGCGAATTCGACTGCATCGGCACGCCGGTGCTGCGCTTCCGCTATCTCGATCCGCAGAACCCCACCGAGGCGGCCATGGCCGATAAGGTGCGCAACATGACCCTGACGCGCATCGACGAGGAGGAGTTTCCGGTCGATATGACGGCGGGAACGGTCGGCGGCGTGCTGCTGGGCAGCGATGCCATGGGCGGCCTTTCGACCGACAAGTGGGCTCCGGCCTATGCCAAGGGTACTGATGCCGAAGGATTTCCGGCCGACGCCGTCTTGCTGGTGCTCTATTACAACGAGAACGGTTCGCCGAAAGATGCCAACCCCGTGGAGAACATCAAGCGCATCGGCTTCGTGCACATTACGTCGGTCGATTTCAAGGTGGTGGTGTCGGGCAGCAACAACCCGCCTTCGGCCAGCGCCGTGCACTTCAACGCCTACTGGCAGAAGAGCGACTACGACTATTCGAAACTTTAATCTATTGCTCATCATGAAACGCAAGTTCAACAGATATGCCGCCCTGGCGCTCTTAGGAGCCCTCGTGTTCGGCGGTTGCCGGGAGGATCATTTCATCGAGGGCGGCGAGTACATCCCCGCGCTCAACTCGGCCACGCTCGCCCCGGCGACCAATGCGTCGGGCACCCAGCGGGCCTATGTCGGCACCGAGGTCTCGGTGCAGGGCTTCAACCTCGACCGGCTGACGGCCGTGACGGTCGCCGACATGCCGGCCGAAATCACCGCACAGAGCATCAAGGAGCTGAAGTTCCGCATCCCGGCCCTGGAGCTGGAGCAGCGCGATCTGCCCCACGAGGTGGAGATCAAGGCGTTCGATGCCCGTGAGGAGCAGTTCTTCGCCTATGCCTATTACGTCACGATGCCTGTCACCGACGCTTCGGTGAGCGGCTATTCGCCCGCCGAGGGCACCGTCGGCACCGAAATCACCCTCACGGGCCGCAACCTCGGGCAGGTGACCCGCATCCGCTTCGGCGGTGCGACGGTCGAGGCCGCCGATTTTGAGGAGGTCGACGACGAGGGCGCTTTCGTGAAGTTCCGCGTGCCGGCCGTAGAAACCGATGCGGCCGACAGCGAAGTGGCCATCGCGGCCGAGTGGGGCACCGAGACCATCGACGTGACGGGCGAAACGCCTTTCCTGCTGCATGTTCCGGTTTTCGATGCTTTGGCCGCGCAGCCCGAGGGAACGAATTCGGCCCTCGGCGACGAACTGGAGCTGTCGGGCAGCAACCTCGACCTCGTGACGGCGGTGAAGTGGGGCGACAAGGTTCTGGTCATCGCTGCGCAGAGCGCCGAAGCGCTGACGGTGCGCTTCCCCTCCTCCATCGAGGCGGAGACTCCGGCCGTGCAGAGCCGTGCGCTCGTGGCCGAGTGGGGTTTGTCGGAACCTGCGCAGTCGACTGCGCTGTCCGAGGCATGGCGCGTAGACACAACTCCTTCGTCGACGGCGACCGTGCCCGAATTCGGACAGATGACCGTCGAGGGCGGCAAGTTCTATCTGGGCAAGACCGTCACCGTCACGGGCGCCAACCTCACGACCGTGGAGAAGATAGAGTTGCAATACGATGCTGAGCGCGTCGAGGCCGCTGTGGCGGCCGGTGCCACCGACTCCGAACTGAAGTTCGCCGTGCCCGACGGCGTTACGTTCGACATCGCACGCGAGGTCTCCGTCGTCGCTCTCCATAACGGCGGCGAGCAGCTCGAAATCGGTAAGGCGACGGTTTATCCGTTCTATTATTATAAGGATGTCACTATTGGAGCGAGCGATGCAAGCAATGCAGCGATTGCTTTCTTTGTCCCTGATATGGGTAAGGTGATTTCGACCGACGAATGGCGCGCGTTGGACAAGCACGCTGCGGATAAAATCATGTTGAATAGTAAGAACGAACTTGACAAAACCAAGATCACCAAAGAACAATATTATGAGGTGCTGCCCTACCTGTTCTGTACGGCCGGATCCAAGGCTTTCAATCTCCAAGGTCCTTGTGGCAGTAACAGTCAGCTGAAGAATTTCAAGACTACAGCCGGTGTGAGCATTACGGGTGGTGACACATGGTTCGGCACTCCGGTTTTGAGCTTCCGCAATCTGGAAGAAAGTACGGCCAAAGATGAAGTGAAGGCTGTTGCCGCTTCGGTTCGCGATGGTTCCATCGCTACGATGGTTTTTTCTGCCGTGACCACGGCGACGGCTTCTCCGGCGCTTGTGTTTGATGGAGATGCTGTCGGTTCCGGAGATTTCAAGGTCGGGACGGTGTTGCTGGTGCAGTATTCGACTTACGATTTCGGCAATATCAAACCCAAGGGTGAGGGTATATGCCGCAGCGGATTCCTTTGCGTAAAAAACGTAACGGCGAGTGCCGTTTCGGACAAGAAAGGCTGTGTCACGTTCGACTTCTACTGGTCGAAGACGCTCAATGAATAGACATAAGGTTATTTTTTAGGTTGATGAGAGGTGCCGGGAGGCGCGTTCTGTCTCAAAGCGGCGGAACGCGCCCCGACGGTGCCGAAATGGGAAACTCCCTGTGAACGGCCGGTTACTCCCCGCGAAACAGGCTGAACCCTGAAACTGAAAAGACGATGAACATGCGCAAAATCATATGGACGACCTTGCTGCTGACGCTGGTCTTCGGTTGTTCGGGCCGCGACTGGACGGTCCCGGAGGTCGTACCGCCGGTGCAACCCGAATCCCCCGGGCAGAAGCCCGATGAGCAGCCGGAAGAAAAGCCCGACGAGAAACCCGAGGACCCGGGAACGCCCGAAAATCCGGACGTTCCGGAGGTAAAATACGTCTCGTCGGCCGCCGAACTCAAGGCGCTGGGTACGCTCGGCGCAGGCGACGTGGTGGTGTGGCGCGACGGCACCTACGATGCCCAGATCGCGGAGGTACGCGGGTCCGGCCAGGCCGGCAACCCCGTGGTGCTGCGGGCCGAAACGCCGGGCGGTGTCCGTTTCACGGGCACTTCGCGCCTCTCCGTAGCAGGTTCGCATGTGGAGGTGAGCGGCTTCCGCTGGCTGGACCCCGAACCCGTGAAGGGTAAGTCGGTGGTGACTTTCGCCAAGGGTTCGACGGGCTGCGTGCTGGCCGACTGCGCCATCACGGGCGATGCCACGCCGGAAGACGCCGCGACCGACACCAAGTGGGTGTCGCTCTACGGCACGCACAACACCGTCCGCGGCTGTACGTTCCGCGACAAGCGCAACATCGGCTGTCTGTTGGTGGTGTGGCTCGAGCCGGAGATCGTGCCCGAGCATACCATCGCGAACAACCGCTTCGAGCGTCCTGTCACGCTGCGCGATGCCGCAGGCAAGGCCATCAACGGCCAGGAGACCATCCGCATCGGCACGAGCGACTATTCGATGCAGCGGGCCGCCTGCACGGTCGAGGGCAACTGGTTCTACCGCTGCCACGGCGAGCAGGCCGAGATCATCTCCAACAAGTCGTGCGGCAACCGCTACCGCGGCAACCTTTTCGTCGAGAGCCAGGGTACGCTGACCCTGCGTCACGGCAACGCCTGCAACGTGACGGGCAATTACTTCTTTGGCAACGGCATGGAGGGCACGGGCGGCATCCGGCTTATCGGCGAGGACCACGTGGTGGAGGACAACTACCTGCACGGACTGGCCGGGACGGGTTACCGTACGGCGGTCTGCATGGTCCGGGGCCAGGCTTCGCCCGCGCTCAACGGCTACTGGCAGGTGAAGAACGCCCGCGTGCGGCGCAATACGATCGTCGACTGCAAGTATGCTTTCAATGTCAACTACGGGAGCAACAGCGATCAGGTGATGCCGGTCGTCGGCACGCTGGTCGAGGAGAACACCGTGTCGCTCTCGTCTTCGTCGTCCTACGCCGTTTGGTGCGCTGCAACGCCCGCGCCCGACATCGAGTGGAAAAACAACGTTCTGTTCGGCGGCCGCCAGAGCGGTGTTTCGCTGCCTGCGGCTTCTTCGGCGCCCTCGCTGCCCGACGTGACCCGGGCCGTCGAGGCGATACGCGCCGCTGCCGGGTGCCGCTGGAAAACCGAATAACCCCGACTTCGAACCGAAATATGAAAACTCCGAAATTTCTTCTGACTCTCTTCATCGCTGCGACCGTTCTGCCGGTCGCCGCAAAAGAATATCGCGTGGCGCTGCCCGAGGTGGCCGCCGTTCTGCGTACGGCAGGCCCGGGCGACCGCATCGTGGTGGCCGACGGCGACTACCGCGACCTCGAACTCAAATGGCGCGGCGCCGGGGCCGAGGGGGCTCCCGTCCGCATCGAGGCCGCCACGCCGGGCGGCGTGCGGATCGGCGGCATGTCGACGCTGCGTCTGGCCGGCCGGTGGATCGAGATCGGGGGCTTCGATTTCCGCAACGGCACGGCTCCTTCGGGCGCCGTCGTCGAGTTCCGCTGCGGAAAGGAGGTGGCCGACGACTGCCGCATGACCGACTGCATCATCGACAACTACAACCCCGTGCGCCGGGACATGGCCTACAGCTACGTGCTTTTGTACGGGCGCCGCAACCGCGTCGACCACTGCACGTTCGCCGGCAAGCTCAATCTCGGCGTCACGCTCATCGTCATGCTCAACGAGGAGCGTTCGCAGCAGAACTTCCACCGCATTGACCACAACCATTTCGCGCCGCGCCCGGTCTACGGGTCGAACGGTGCCGAGACCATCCGGGTCGGCACTTCGCAGCAGGCCCTGCGGTCGTCGAACACGCTTATCGAGGAGAACCTTTTCGAGCGCTGCGACGGCGAGGTGGAGGTCGTTTCGATCAAGTCGAGCGACAACATCGTGCGCCGCAACGTCTTCTTCGAGTCGCAGGGCGTGCTGGCCTTGCGTCACGGCGACCGCAACCTGGTGGAGGAGAACCTGTTCGTCGGCAACGGCATCCGCAATACGGGCGGCATCCGCATCGTCAATGCCGGTCACCGCGTCGTGCGCAATACGTTGGTCGGCATCGCCGGCGGGCGCTTCTTCTCGGCGCTGGCCGTGATGAACGCCGTGCCCAATTCGCTGCCCAACCGCTATTGTCTGGTGGAGGACGTCGAAATTGCGGACAACCTTTTCGTCGACTGCTCCAACATCGAGTTCGGCACCGGCCGCGACCTCGAACGCACGCTGGCGCCCGAGCGGGTGACCTTCGAGCGCAATACCATCGTCAACAAGGCGTTGACCGATCCTTTCATTGCCGTCGACCGCACCGACGGATTCACGTTCCGCGGCAACAAGGTCGCGCTGGGCCGCAAATGCACGCTTGCCGGCTTCAAGAACGCTGTTCCCATGCTGCCCGTGCTTCCATCCGAAGCCGAGATGCGGGCCGGCCGGGGCGCCGCACGCTATTGTCCGGCGGCCGTGTTGTGCAGCCGTTCGGAGAAGGTCTATACGGTCCGTGCGGGCGATGACCTGCCTGCCGTCGTGGAGCGTGCCGAGGCAGGTTCGACGGTTGTGCTGGCCGATGCCGGGGGCGACTACCCTGTGGCCCGTGCGATGGTAGTGCGGGTGCCGCTGACGATCCGTGCCGCCGGGAGCGGTGCGCGGCCCGTCGTGCGCTTCAACGGCACCAAGGGCGACAACATGGTGACCATTGCCGACGGCGGCGAACTCCGCATCGAGGGCATCGCCTTTTCGGGCGAGCTCGAAGACGGCAAGGCGCTGGCCAAGGCGGGTATCTCGACCGCTGCGGAGATGATCCGGCCCTACGATCTGTTCGTCGACGACTGCGAGTTCGCCGATTTCGGCGAGGGCGGTTTCTTCGCCGTCAAGGGCACGCAGTCGACCTTTGCCGGCCGGGTCGAGATCCGCAATTCGTTGTTCCGCAACCTCTCGGGCGACGCCATCCACTACGCGGCCGAGCGCGACGACAAGGGGCGCTACAACGCCGACGACATGCTTATCGAGAACTGCTCGTTCTACCGTATCCTGGGCCTTCCGGTCAACATCTACCGAGGCGGCAGCGACGAATCGACCGCCGGACCCTACGTCACGGTGCGTAACTGCAACTTCGAGGACTGCTGCAACAAGGAGCGCGGTTCGGTCATGCGGCTCGTAGGGCCGCAGGTGCTCGAGATCGCAGGCTGCAACTTCTCCGGCAGCGGCCGGGGCGGCTGTTCGATCCGGCTGGACGAGGCCACGTGGGAGACGGTCTCGATCACGCGCTGCAACTTCTGGAACGCGGGCCGCATCCTCTCGATGACGGGCAATGCGGTGAAAGGACCTCTCAGCGAGCTGGAACCCGCCTATGTCGATGCCGCAGCGTTCGATTTCACGCAGCGTGACGGTTCGCCGCTGGCCGAGGCGGGCATCGGAACAACGAAATAACCACCCGATCATGAAAAAGATACTCTTTATTGCCCTCTTGTCGCTGGCGTTGCTTCCGGCGCGGGCCGAACACCCTTCGCTGATGCTCACGCGCCGCGGCGCGGAGGCCATGCGTGCCGACCGGGGCAAGGTGCCCGCGTTCGACGCTTCGATAGCCCGCACGCTGGCGGGCGCCGATGCCGCGCTGGCCGCTCCGATCGCCGTGCCGCAGCCCCGCGACGGCGGGGGCGGCTACACCCACGAGCGGCACAAGCTCAACTACTACGAGATGGTCGACTGCGGCATCGCCTGGCAGCTCACGGGCGACGAGCGGTATGCCCGCCGCGTGGCCGACATGCTGGCGGCCTATGCCGATCTCTACCCGACGCTGGGCTTCCATCCTGTAGCGATGTCGAAGACTCCGGGCCGCATCTTCTGGCAGACGCTCAACGAGAGCGTGTGGCTGGTCCACACCTCCATGGCCTACGACTGCGTCTACGACTACCTGACCCCGGCCGAGCGGAAACGCATCGAGCGCGACCTGTTCCGGCCGATGGCCGATTTCCTGATGAACGGCATGGAAGGCAACCGCGAGAACAACAAGGTCTTCAACCGCATGCACAACCATGCCACCTGGGCCACCGCGGCCGTGGGTATGATCGGCATGGCGATGGACGACGAGGCGCTGGTGCGCAAGGCGCTCTACGGCACTGACGAGACGGGCCGCAACGGCGGGTTCGTCCGGCAGCTCGACCACCTCTTTTCGCCCGACGGCTACTTTACGGAGGGGGCCTATTATCAGCGCTACGCCATCTGGCCCTTCATGGTCTTCGCCCAGTGCATCGACCACAACCGGCCCGAGCTCGGCATCTTCGACTACCGCGACGGCATCCTCAAAAAGGCCGTTTCGACGCTCCTGCAGCTCGCCTACGAGGGACGTTTCATGCGTTTCAACGATTCGCTCGAAAAGGGCTACGACGCCCAGGAGCTGGTCTACGCCGTCAATATTGCCTACAACGCCGATCCGTCGAACAAGCAGCTGCTCGACGTGGCGGCCCGTTATCAGGCGTGGGTGCTGCCCACGGATGCCGGCTATGCCGTGGCCCGCGACATCGCGCGCGGCGAGGCGCAGCCGCTGCAGTTCCGGAGCGCGCTCTACCGCGACGGCCGCAACGGCGATGAGGGCGGGGTGGCCGTCATGCGCTCCACCGACCCGGCGCTCAACAGCGCCGTGACCCTCAAGGCCACTTCCCACGGGCTGAGCCACGGCCACTACGACAAGCTGACGCTGGCCTACTACGACAACGGCAACGAGGTGCTGGCCGACTACGGCGCCGCCCGCTGGCTCAACATCGAGGCCAAGTACAAGGGGCACTACACGCGCGAGAACCGCTCGTTCGCCATGACGACCGTGGCGCACAACACGCTGGTCGTCGACGAGCGCTCGCACTTCGGGGGCGACTACGCCGAATCGATGAAGCACCATTCCGACATCCTTTTCGCCGACTTCTCGCGCGAGGGCGTGCAGGTCGTTTCCGCCCGCGAGTCGAACGCCTGTCCCGGCGTGACGATGCAGCGCACGGTGGCCTACGTGACGACGCCTTTCCTGCAATATCCGCTGATCCTCGACCTCCTGCGGGCCGAGAGCGACACGGAACACCGCTACGACTATCCGATGTGGTACTGCGGACAGCCCGTGAGCGTCGATTTCCCCTACGAAAAGGCGCGTGCGACGATGACGGCGCTGGGCGAGGCCGAGGGCTACCGCCATCTGTGGAAAGAGGCCTGGGGCCGCAATACGGAGGGCGCCTCGTCGTGTTTCACGTGGATCCGGGGCGATCGTTTCTACTCGCTCACCACAGCGACGACGCCCGACACCGAGATGGTCTTCGCACAGACCGGAGCCGACGACCCCGACTTCAACCTGCGCACCGAAAAGGTCTACATGCTCCGCGAGCGGGCGAAGCGCAACCATACGTTCTTCTCGTCGCTCGAAACCCACGGCACCTACGACCTGCAGGTCGAGCAGTCGGACAACCTCGTTTCGTCGTGCCGCGGCGTGCGGCTGCTGTGCGACACGCCCGACTACACCGTGGCGCTGGCCGAGTACGAAGGCGGACACCGCGTGGTGCTCTGCCTTGCCAACCGGGCGACCGGCGCCGGCAAGCGCCACAAGGCCGTTACCTCCGAAGGCACGTTCGAGTGGACGGGCCCCTGCGACATACGCATCGACTAACCGATTAAACAACCATAAGCAATGAAAACACGCAGCGAAACATTCCAGTTGGAGAACGAGATGCAGTGGGAGCATCCCGCACCGGGCATCGCCCGTCAGATCATGGGCTACGACGGTCAGCTGATGATCGTCAAGGTCCGTTTCGACAAGGGCGCCGTCGGCACCCTCCACGAACACTTCCACAGCCAGGCCACCTATGTGGCCAGCGGCAAGTTCGAACTGACCATCGGCGACCAGAAACGCGTTCTCGAAGCCGGCGATGGCTACTATGTGGCGCCCGACGAGCTCCACGGGTGCGTCTGTCTCGAACCGGGCATTCTGATCGACACCTTCTCGCCCCACCGCGAAGATTTTCTTAAAAAGTAACGCATTATGAAGATCAGAGGATTCCGATGGATCGTGCTGGGGCTGATCGTGGTGGTGACCATCATCAACTACCTCGACCGCGGCACGCTCAACTACATGTGGGTGGCCAACACCAAGATCGTATGCCCGGCGGGCGAATACCGCTACGACGAGGCTTCGGCAAGCTATGAAACGATCGTCGACGGCGAGCCCGAGGTGCTTGCGGCCGACGAGGTGAAGGTGCTGCCCGACGGTTCGATCGAATATCTCCGCTACGGCGGCATCGCCAAGGAGCTGGGACTTATCGACACTGCGGCGCCCTTGGAGGAGCAGCAACGGCAGTCGAAAAGCCTGCTGGCCGTCATCACCATGTTCTTCATGGTGGCCTACGGCGTGAGCCAGCTCGTCTCGGGCCGCATCTACGACAAGGTGGGCACGCGCCGCGGCTTCACGCTCTCGGCGCTGCTGTGGGGCGGTGCCGACGCGCTGGCATCGCTCTCCACGGGACTCAAGTCGCTCATCTCGTTCCGCGTGCTGCTCGGTCTGGGCGAAGCGGGGCCGTGGCCCGGGACGACCAAGTCCAACGCCGAGTGGTTCCCGCAGAAAGAACGCGCTTTCGCGCAGGGCATCTTCGGAGCCGCCGCGTCGGTGGGCTCGGTGATCGCACCGGTGCTTATTCCTGTGCTCTTCCTGGCTTTCGGGTGGCGCACGACGTTCCTGGTCGTGGGTTCGCTGGGTATCCTGTGGGTGGTGCCCTGGCTTCTTATCAATAAGAAAGGCCCCAAGGACCATCCGTGGGTGACCGACCGCGAGCGCGAATACATCCTTTCGGGCCAGCCCGAGTGCCGCGTTTCGTGCGATACGGCCAAGACGTGGGGGCAGCTCCTGTCCGAGCGTAAGAACTACGCTGTTATTCTGGGCCGCTTCTTCCTCGACCCCATCTGGTGGATGTTCGTCACGTGGCTACCGATCTACCTGATCGAGGTTTTCGGACTGGACATCAAGCAGATCGCCATGTCGGCGTGGGTGCCTTACGTGGGCGCTGCCATCGGTTCGGTGGCCGGAGGCTGGTTCTCGGGCATGCTGATCGACCGCGGTAAAAGCGTCGATTTCGCCCGCAAGACGGCCATGATCGTCGGCGGCTGCATCATCGTGCCGGGCATGGCGCTGGCCGCCGTGGCTTCGTCGGCCGTGATGGCGGTGGTGATGATGGCCTTCATTCTGGGCGGCTACCAGTTCGTCATGACCAACATCCAGACCCTCGCCAGCGATTTCCAGACCGGCAAGGCCGTGGGTTCGCTGGCCGGACTGGGCGGTGCGTCGGCCGTGCTGGGTACGATCATCTCGATCCTGCTGGTGCCCTATCTCACGCAGAGCGGCGTGTGGACTCCGTTCTTCGTGCTCGGGGCCGCGCTCGTGCCGGCGAGTCTGCTGTGCGTCTTCCTTTTCGGCGGCCGCATCGAACAAGTGGAAAAATAGATTTGCAGACCTGTCATTCTGAACGCAGTGAAGAATCTGTTTTTACCTTTGTCAGATCCTTCGCTTCGCTCAGGATGACAAAAAAATATTCGAATAACCCTTTAAATCAATAACAACATGAAACTTACAGGAAAAGTAGCCGTCGTGACGGGCGGCGCGCGCGACCTGGGTCGCGCCATTTCGGTGAAGCTGGCTTCGGAAGGAGCCAAGGTATGCCTCAACTACTTCGACAACCCCGACGATGCGGAGAAGACGCTTGCCATGATCAAGGCCGACGGCGGCGAAGCGATCGCCGTGCAGGGCGACATGACCAAGGCTGCCGATGTGAAGAAGCTCTTCTCGGAGGCCGGCAAGGCGTTCGGCGGCAAGGTCGACATTCTGGTCAACGTCGTGGGCGGCATCGTGGGCCGCAAGAAGATCGTCGAGCAGGACGAGGCATGGTACGACTTCCTGATGGACGTCAACATGCGTTCGGTCTTCCTCTGCACGCGCGAGGCGGTGCCGATGATGCCGGCCGGCGGTTCGATCGTCAACTTCTCGTCGCAGGCCGCACGCGACGGGGGCGGTCCGGGTGCTTCGGTTTACGCTACGGCCAAGGCGGCCGTCATGTGCCACACGCGCGCCATGGCCAAGGAGCTGGGCCCGCAGGGCATCCGTGTCAACGCGCTGGCTCCGGGCATGATCAACACCTCGTTCCACGACCGCTTCACCAAGCCCGAGGCTCGCGAGAACCTGCACAACACGGCGCCGCTGCGCCGCGAGGGCGAGGCTTCGGAGGTTGCCGACCTGGTCTGCTACCTGGCCAGCGACGAGTCGAGCTACCTCACCGGTACCAACATCGACATCAACGGCGGTACGCTTTTCTCGTAGCGGAAAAGCGCCTGCAAACAGAATCGGCGGACCTGCGAGGGTCCGCCGATTTTTTGTGGTTGTCCGGCCGGTTATTGTCTGTCCGTTCGGAACGGGATGACGGGCATGCCGAGCGAATTGCGCAGGTTGCCGGGAGCGAAGTTGCGGAACGAGTAGCGTACGGCGACCGGGGCCGGAACTTCGGGGGAGGAGAGCTCGACCTCGGGTTTCGAGGCCACGATCCGGGCCGTGGCGGGGTGGAACCGGCCGTCCTGGCCGGCGAGTTCGAAGCCCGTGACCGTTCCGCCCGGTGCCGAGAGCCCGAGCCGTGCATTGTCGAACCGCACGAGGGCCTTGCCGTCGGCGAATTCCGCTCCGGCGAACCGCACCGCGAGGGCGTCGGGCAGCTTGCTGGAGTAGGCCCGGACGAGCGCTGCCGCTGCGAGCCGTTCGCCTACGGGGCGTTTGTGCGGAGGGTGGATGCACGTTTCGCTGCCCAGATCGGTGGTCGAGACCATCGCCGCATTGGGAATCCGGTCGAGGGCATCGCTCTGCGCCTCGACGAGGAGCGCCGCATCGGTGTCGCCGGCACCTTTGTAGGCGTGCGGGGCGATCTGCACATAGAGGAAAGGCATGCGCGCCCGGGTGTCGCCCCATTGCGCACGCCAGTAGGCGGCCATCCGCTCCATCAGCAGGGCATAGCGCGGTGCCTCCTTGCGGTTGGATTCGCCCTGGTACCATACGAAGCCGCGGGCCGCGAATCCGGCCACCGGAGCCACGAGTCCGTTGTAGAGCAGGCCGCACTTGGCACGGGGCTCGATCTTGGGGTCGGCGTTGATCTTCGCCACGTCGTAGCCCAGTTCGGCGAGCGACGCGGGGTCCATCCACGCTTCGATCTTCGAGCCGCCCCAGCTGGTCGAGACGATACCCACCGGCACGTCTAAGGCCTGCGTAAGCGAGCGGGCGAAGAAGTAGGCCGCCGCGCTCATGCGCAGGGCGGTTTCGGGCGAGGGCACCTCCCAGCGTCCCTCGAAATCTTGCTGCGGCGTTGCGGCGTCGCGCTTGGGCAGGGTGATCATGCGGATGCGGTCGCGATAATCGCCGGTTTCGAGCAGGGCGGGCAGCGCTTCGTCGACGGGCTGGCCCGTGTAGCCGCGCAGGGGCATGTACATGTTCGATTGTCCGGAACAGATCCACACTTCGCCGATCAGCACGTTGCGCCACGTTAGTTCCGAATCGGCATCGCTCACCGAGAGCGTCTGCGGCTCGTATGAGCCGGCCGGGGTCGGCACCGCCAGTTCCCAGCGGCCCTCTTTCACGGCGGTGCGGAACTCCTCGTCGCTCCACGATACGCGCAGGGTCACCTCGCGGGCGTCGGAGGTGCCCCACAACCGCACCTTGCGTTGTTGCTGCAGCACCATGTTGTCGCCGAAGATGGCCGGTGCGGCCACCTTGGCCTGCGCGGAGAGTCCGGCAGCGGCGAAAAGCAGTAGCAGGAGGCGTTTCATGGCGTCAGAGGTTTTCGGCCAGGAAATCGACCGTCCGGAAGAAGACCTCCTCCATCTTGTCCGAAGCCTTGGCGCTCAGGTTGTGGTCGTAGTTCTCGTAGACCTGGAGGTCGACCTTGGCTCCGCGCCGGCGGAGAGCGTCGGCGAAGGCCTGGCTCTGGGCATGCTCGACGGTGATGTCGGCCGTGCCGCAGAAAAGCAGCGCGGCGGGTGCCTTCTTCTTGGGGACGAGGGCGACGGGCGAGGCCTCCTGCAGGATTTTCGGGTCGCGGTCGCAGAAGTAGGCGATGCGCTCCTCGATCTTGGTTTTCTGGCAGATGGCGGCCGTCCGCAGGTCGTAGATGCCCGACGTGCCGACGAAAGCCTTCGCTTCCGGTGTGGTCATGGCGCCCACGGCGGCCAGATGGGCGCCGGCGGAGTTGCCCACGAAGCCCATGCGCGAGGGATCGATGTTGAGCTCGGCAGCATGGTCGCGGATATACTGCACGGCGGCCCGGATGTCGGCGATCGAGACGCGCACGTCGGCGCCCGGCTGCGGAGCCAGCGTGTAGGCGATGCGCACGCCGGTCACGCCTTTCTGCTTGGCCATGTATTGCGACAGCGTGCGGAACGTGCCGTTGTTGCCGCGCGACCAGCCGCCGCCGTGGACATAGAAGACTACGGGCGCGGGTTCATCGCTCTGCGCCATGTCGATGGCGATGCTGAGTTCGTAGCCTTCGTGGGTCGTGTAGACTGCTTCGCGCACCTCGACTCCCTTATAGTCGCGGCTCTGCAAGCGGTCGCGCTGGTAGGTGTAGGGCACCAGCAGGTCGTCGATCCGCTCCAGGTCGACGATGCGGGCATAGCGGTCGCGGCTGGTCAGTTCATAGGAACCGTCGGCGTTCTGCGTGAGTTTCATCGCGTAGCGGTTGGTCGGCTGGGCGGGTTGCTGCGCCGGAGCCTGAAGGGCCGCTGTCAGAAGCGCGGCCAAAAGCAGTTTTTTCATCGGTAGGGTAGTTTAGGTTCGGATTTTTTTATTACTTTTGTTCAGCGCCCGAAATTGGTTAACCAAAATCGGACGTCAGCAAAGATAACCCAAACCGATCGGAATACCAAACATGAAACGATTTATTTTCGCCTGCTCCGTGTTCTTCGTTCTGGCCTGCTCGGGCCGTTCGTTCGAGACGCCCCCGGCTCCCGAGGGACCGCAGCCTCCGTCGCAACCCGAACCCGGATTGCGGGAGGGCGAACTGCGCGCCGGCGGCGATACGGAACGCACCTACGACCTGATCGTCGGCTGCGGCTACAACTACGAAACGCCCGATCGCTCCGGCGCCCATGCCGCCGAGCCGTTCCAGCACATCCGTCAGTCGTGGAGCGAGGAGTTGCAGCGCCATGTTTTCGATTTTTACATTCATATCGACAACGACGACGACCGTGGCAAACCCAACATCACCGACCGCCAGCGCAACGAAATCAAGACCGACGGCCATTCGCCCGCCTCGATGGTGGGACAGCGTGGCGAAAAGATGCTCTTCCGCTGGAAATTCCGCCTGCCCGAGGGGATGAAGACCACGCAGCAGTTCTGCCATGTGCACCAGATCAAGGGGATCGACAACGCCGCCGGAACGGCCGATGTCTCGATGCCCGTCATTACTTTCACGGCCCGCACGCTCTCCAACGGCAAGCGGCAGTTGCAGGTCATCTATGTGCCGCCGACGGCCGAGGGCGGCGGCAACCGTTATCTTGCGCGTGCCGATCTAGAGGAGTTTTTGGGCGGATGGGTCGAAGCCGAGGAGTGCATCGAATGTGCCGAAGAAGGCAGTTACCGCTTGTCGATCCGGCGCCTGCGCGACGGCCTCGAACTGCTCTCCGTGCCCCTTACGCCGCTGGCGATGTGGCGCGACGGTGCGGCGGGCATGCGCCCGAAGTGGGGTATCTACCGCAGTTTCGGCAAGGCGGGGGCGCTGAAACCCGAGTTGCGCGACGAAATATTGGGATTCGCCGATTTCGAAGTGAAAAAGGAGGCGCAATAATTTTGGTTTGATTGGTTTTTTTGCGAACTTTGTGTCCCCAAACCGAAGCAGGGACTTTATGAACTACGCGCCCGGACATTCTCAGGTCGAAGAAGTACTCAAATATATCAAAGAACAACTCTATTCGGGTCGTCTGCAGCCGGGCGAACGGCTGCCGGCCGAACGGCGGCTGGCCGAGAAGCTGGGAGTGGGCCGCGCCCATGTCCGCACGGCGTTCCAGAAGCTGGAGTTCTACGGCATCGTGCAGACCTTTCCGCAGAGCGGTACGGTCGTGGCGCGGGAGACGATGCAGGTGCTCGAGCGCATGATTGCCGATGCGCTGCAGATACAGCCCTACGATTTCGCATCGCTGGTTTATGTGCGCGAGCTGCTTGAGACGGAGGCGTTGCGGCTGTGTGCCCGCAACCGCACGGAGGAGGACCTGGCCATCATCGAGGAGGCGCTCTCGGCGTGGGAGGATTCATTCGTGACGGACGACCGCGTATCGAAAGATTTCGCCTACCACCAGGCTTTGGCGCGCGGCGCCCACAATTCGGTGATCGCGTCGCTACTGCTGGTCATTACGCCCGACGTGCTGAGGTATTACCAGCGTTACCGGGTTTGTTCCGTGCCCTTGGAGGAGGTGTGTTACGAGCATCGCGAGTTGTTGCGGTGCGTGCGCGAGCGCGACGAGGAAGGGTGCGTCGCCATGTTGCAGCGGCACCTCAAATCCATCCGTGAATTCTCCCGCACCAACAACCAGGAGAATCATTTTCTCGAATAGTATTCAGCCCTATAGATACGCAAAGTCCGGAAAAGCATGCTTTTCCGGACTTTGTATTTTCTTGCTTGTGCCGTTTCCCTCGAAAGGTCAATCGGCTGTCTGGAAGACGAACGGAGCCGTCGGAATGAATTCGGCGGACGTGTTCCCGGCGTATCGTTTGCCCGATGCGGGATCGATCATGCCGACCGGGGCGCCCTCCGAGAAATCCAATCCGTCGAAATCCACCCAGATGAGGTAGGGATAGAGCACCGATTCGTAATAATAGACGCGGTTTTTCTGGTCGGCGACCGTACGCCAGCGGGTCGACGAGATGTTCGGCTCGTCGGGCGTGCTGATACCCAGCGGCACCGACACGTTGCGGATGACGCTGAATACCGAAGCGACGGCCAGCCGCGTGTCGTCGGTCTTGGGTATCGAACCTATGTAGAACGAAGCGCGCACGAAACGATCGGCCGCACGGTTGGTGCCCGGTAGAAAAACCAGTCCTCCGATGCTGTTCCAATAGTCGTCGAGCGCTAACTGCTGTTCGAAAACGGGCGAATTGGTCATCACCGTATAGGCGGGGCTGTGGTGAATGGCGAGTTTGCCGTCGATGTATTCGAGAATGGCGCTGTCGCCCGTGGCGTCCGAGATCGACAAGTGGAGTGCCGCCATCCTCGTTCCGTCGGGCATCAGGTCCGAAACCACGTCGAACCGGTCGCCGGAGAACGCCTCGACAGCCTCGTCGACGGTGGCGAAATTGTCCAGCACGTATTGCGTCCATGCCGCAACCGAGAGTGCCGGCCTGTCGGTCGTGCGGGCGGGGTATTCCGATTCCGCCAGCCACAGCAGATTGGCGGCCAAGCCCTTTTCGTTCATGCCGTCGGTGGTGCAGATGTCGTAGGCCGAGGTGACTACGCTGCCATATTTCGATGTCCATTCCAGCGAATTGGAGCCTGCCGCGCCGTTGCGCCGCATGCCTCGCGGGAATACCCACAGCTTGCTTTGCGGGTCTTCTTTCCAGTCCATTGTCCGGCCCGTCAGGATCGTTTTTTCCGGGCCCGTGTATACTACTCTCGTGCACATTTCCGCTTTCGGTTCACTCCATGCCGCTGCAGTCAGCAGCGCTGCCAGGATCGCTTTTTTGTTCATGCTTCCCCGTTACGCAAATTCTGTGCTACATCGATTCGGCGGCTGCGACGTGGTCGGCGAATGATGTTTCCTTTCAGGCAGGTTTTCTCGCCTCGGCATAGCCCGAACAAGTCCGGTTCTGCACTCGGCTTGTCGAAAACGTTGGGTTGCGTCGCAGAACAACTTGATGCCGGCAGTACCCGTGTGCGACCGTAAATGATACGTTGTAATACTACATCAAAACACAACACTGCTACAACAACACGTTCGGGAACGGTATTGTACTATTTTGAAAAACTACATCAAACCACAACAGGGTCTCGACCCGCTTACGCAACTCTCCGGTTGTATTATATCGAAAAACTATATCAAACCACAACGAAGAAGATCGACGCCTCCATGGGGCAGTAGTTGTATTATATCGAAAAACTACATCAAACCACAACGCAAGCGTCCGGTTGTTGCCGGACGCTTTGTTGTATTATATCGAAAAACTACATCAAACCACAACCTGTCCGCAGTCGGCGTACCCGAACGGCCAGTTGTATTATATCGAAAAACTACATCAAACCACAACTTCATATCGCCGCATCACGACCAACGCGGCGTTGTATTATATCGAAAAACTACATCAAACCACAACAGGCCGTCAGGATGTCCATCAGCGTAATGGGTTGTATTATATCGAAAAACTACATCAAACCACAACTTGGGATGTCTCCTTCCATCTGGAGGAAGTGTTGTATTATATCGAAAAACTACATCAAACCACAACATCGTGCCTGGGTTGGATGAGATATTATCTGTTGTATTATATCGAAAAACTACATCAAACCACAACGCCGTACCATGTTTCTTTATCGTTCCCTTGGTTGTATTATATCGAAAAACTACATCAAACCACAACGCCGTACCATGTTTCTTTATCGTTCCCTTGGTTGTATTATATCGAAAAACTACATCAAACCACAACACGTCTATTCTTCACGTATTCTATTCCGTGTTGTATTATATCGAAAAACTACATCAAACCACAACCAATACCAACGATGAAGGGGAGGAGATCGCGTTGTATTATATCGAAAAACTACATCAAACCACAACTCATCGCCGCCGTGGCCATCGTCTGCGACGTTGTATTATATCGAAAAACTACATCAAACCACAACAGCGGCACAGCATTGATCTGCTGAACGCTAGTTGTATTATATCGAAAAACTACATCAAACCACAACTTCAAGTCGATGTCGGATATTGCGCTGCGCGTTGTATTATATCGAAAAACTACATCAAACCACAACGGCAGAGCACCTTGGCCGTTTCGGCCATGAGTTGTATTATATCGAAAAACTACATCAAACCACAACCGGCGGCTCCTTTTCGTGGATCGCCTCGTCGTTGTATTATATCGAAAAACTACATCAAACCACAACGTTTATCGACTCTCCTTTGTAATCGCGAGGTTGTATTATATCGAAAAACTACATCAAACCACAACCGCAATTTTCAGCATCACGTCAGACTGGAAGTTGTATTATATCGAAAAACTACATCAAACCACAACCGTTCAATCTTATAGAAGAGAGACGAAGAGGTTGTATTATATCGAAAAACTACATCAAACCACAACACATCACACAAACGTATCTTTCGCAGATCGGTTGTATTATATCGAAAAACTACATCAAACCACAACCAAACCTCAAAACAAATTATCATGAAAGGAGTTGTATTATATCGAAAAACTACATCAAACCACAACGGCAGAGCGCGAGCCGATCAACTCTTCCCGGTTGTATTATATCGAAAAACTACATCAAACCACAACGCGGCGCAAAGTGCGGATCGCATTGTCTATGTTGTATTATATCGAAAAACTACATCAAACCACAACGCCGGGCATATAACCGGCTGATTTCAGCCTGTTTGTGCGGAATTTTGGCGGATAAAACAAGGCCGGAAACCTCGCCGAAGTCGATTCGATGCTGTTTTTGTATTTCAAAGAACGAAAGTAATTCATTTTTCAGAAGAATTCAAGTTGTTGGGGCGTTTCGGGCCGGGCCCGTTCGATTTTGCCCCAAAAATTCATGATTTCTCCATATTGTTTGTCCGTGACACTTAAGATGCTGGTATATCCGGCCGGAGGCATGGACTTTCTGACCCGATTGACATGCACGTGCAAATTTTCTTTTGATGCGCAATGCCGGACGTAAACCGAGTACTGCATCATGGAGAAGCCGTCTTTCTCCAATGCCTTGCGAAACTGGGCGGCGTGGCGCCGCTCGGTTTTGGTTTGAGTCGGAAGGTCGAAGAAGACGAACAACCACATGATTCGGTAGGCATTCAGACGTGATTCGGACATTATTCGAGCAGTGGGTAAAGTATCTTTTTGTGGGTTCCGGCAAAACATTTCGCCAAAGACGCCGAGGTGAACGTCAATCCCACATCAAGCGGGCGTAATACTTTTTCGAAACGAGTGTCGACGAAAAGCAAGCGCAACAATTCGCCCTTGACCTCCTTGGTCAGTTGCAACTTGCCTTCGGACTGGAGCTTGTATACCAGTTCGTCGACATACGGGCGATAGGGTTCCATCAGGTCGTCCGCCAGCGGGAATGCGTTGTAGCGGTTGCGGTGAAAAATCCCGAAAGCCGGCAACAGACCCGATCCCATCAGCGAGCGGGCAACGGCAGCACGAAGAATCGTATAGCCATAGTTCAACAGATTGTTCGGTTCCGAGCCCTCGCGCGAACGAATGAATTCACGGCCGAACAGCTCGGTCCAATATATTTTGGCGGCGATTCCTTCCCGGTTGTCCGTGTCCCCGCTTTTTACATTCATGTAGTAGGGTTTCAGCTTGTCTCCGTCTTTTCCCAGTTTTCGCAGCAGGGCAGCTTGATTGCGGATTTTCGCTTCGACGATCTGTTTCCAGATGCTCTTTTTGAGAGGTTCGCTCGCTTCGATCTGTGCTCGATAACTTTCGCCTTGCGTCTTGTTGGAGTCCAGATTCATCAGCATGGCATTCGGCATACGGTCGTTCCCGCAAAGGATGACAGCCGCGTTGTTGTCGGAAAGCGCATTGAGCAACGGCAGAGTGACCGTAGTCTGCTGATCCTCCAGAACGATCACGCCAATGTCTTCTACCGGTATGCTTTTCTGCATTTCCGGAGCCTCTTTCGTATGGACGATCATCTGGCCGTTGCGCAGGCTCAGCGAAAAGGGCGTCGAGAAAAAGAGGGCGCGTTTTAACATGACGGTTCGTGCTTGAATTCGATTTCTCCCGTGACGGTCATGTCGAAATCGTAGCCTTCGACATAGGCGTTCAGTTGCGTGTGCAGGATTCGGATGACCGGACGATATTCTTCTTTGATTCTCCATGTACCGTCTTGGGCTTTTAGATCTCCGGCCGGCCGGGCTTCCTGGTGGTGTTTCATCGTTAGCCGTCCATACGAATTGTTCGATACGGTCAATGTACTGAATCCCGTTACCTTGTACAGTCGTTTCGCCAGCTCCTTTTGGGTGCATTCATGCAGTTCTTCCGGCAAATTTTCGTAGAAAAGCACCATCGTGCCTGTTTTCAGCAGGCATTTCAGCGGGTCGCCGTTTACGTCGGTTATCGGCACCAAATCGGGCCGGGCCGTCCGGTCGGCGCTTGCCTTGAAATATTTTGCGGCCTCAAGGCTGTTGACGATTTCGAACGAGCGCCGGGTCTTTCCGCGTTTGTCGGTTCCTTCATAAACGGCCATGCAGTAGTTGCTGTCGTTCACGACAAGGTAATCCTGTTTGTATGCTTTCGCCGAAGCGTCGCGTTGTTTCTTGAGGTGTATGGGTTGGGTGACGCTTGGTGTGAAGATGCGCACCTTGCGGATCGGTACGGCTTTTTCCCGGTTCATCCAGATCGTGTGTTCCGCCGGGTTCATCGCCGTTTTGAATCCTACGCATTCGATCGCATCCTTCACCTTTTGTTTCACCGCATCGTCGACGATCTTTTCTACGTCGGCGGGTTGGAGTTGGTCGAGCGATTTGCGGACGACATGTTTGATTTCGTCGTTGCGCATGATCGCTCCATAGAAAGTTTGTTGGTGCAGCGCTCCGCGGGCCGTATCGCCCTGCATGTAGACGGGCTTGCCTTGGCCGTCGACCTGTACCTTGCCGCGGATGCGCAGCCGTTTGCGGCTCTGCTTGGGCAGGTTGTCCGGCGTATGATGCGAGACGAGCAGTTCGTCGGCAATCGCCTTGACATCTTCGGTGAATGTGGGCCAGGGCTTTTCAAATTGCGGACGGGTGCCTTCGTTGCGCAGGTAGCGTTCTTCGTCCCCGACATAGCGGGCCCAATGGTCGTATTCGCTGCGGCCGATGCAGGCGATCGTAATGGCGTCGATGCAGTGATGGACATGGTTTACGCGTTCCTTTTTCGCATATTCCGCCTGCAGACCCCACATTTTGCGGAATGCGTCGGTCGTCGCGCCTTTTACCGTGTATATCCGCTCGAACACCGTTTTCAGATAGAGCCGGGCGTAGCGGCCGATGATGCCGATGTCCACTCCCTGCCTGTTGGAGAATCCGTCCGGCACCTCGGTCATGGTGAACCGTTCGATTTTGCCGCGCCAATATGCCAGCTGTATTTGCAGATAGTGGCGCCGTTGAATGGCGTTGTCCTTTTCCGTTTTCGTGGCGGCACCTTTGCTCTTGCGTACCTGCGCTTCGATCATTTTTTGCAGCTTCTCGACTTTTTCGTGCCATCCGAATCCCTCGATGCGCGCCATGATTTCGGCATGTGCCGATAGTTCGGACGGGAGTTTGGCCCGCTTTATATCCCGATTGAACCGGTTTTCGCAAAGCGTTTTGTTCATCTGCGAATCGTCGCCTCCGCGCGACCGGGGCAGGGTATGTTCGATGTCGAAGTCCGTTGCCGAGCCGATGAAATCCGAAATGCGGATCTGATTGCCCGTGTAGGGGCATACATGTTTCTGTTCCTCCCAGAGCCGGTATTTCAGAATGTCCGTTTCGGTCGGCTCGATCTCCGTTCCGGTTTCTGCCGCGTATTGTTTTCGGATTTCGTCGGCGAATTTCCGATGTTCGGCCTCCCGTTCACGCTGGTATTGTTCGATGGCCTTACGTTTGTTCGCATCGTTGAGTCCCCGGGAGAATTCGATGTTGATTTTGGTCGCGGGGTCGATTTTTCCGTCGCGCAGCAATCGGTTGATCAATATCCGCAATCGGAACAGGGCCCGCATCGCCATCGGATTGCGCACGGATGGGGTTCGCGGCGATCCCAATTGGAGCAGACCGTTGGAATCGGGCCGCTGGACATGGTAGGATTCGATCATCGACGGGTGGTAGAGGCGGTGGAGCCGTGAAACGTCGAGCCCGTTGTCGCTGAAATATGCCTCGATGCGTCGTTCTTTCGAATCGTATTTGTCGTAAGGGTTGCGCTTGTAATCGAGCAGCAGACGCACGATGTCTTGCTCGATTTCATGGCGGTGCGTTTCATCTTCATAGATTGTTTGCGGCAAGGCAGCCTTAAGATTGGCAATGAAAACCGCCTCATCGTAACGATAGCCGGCCCGTAAATACGGCAGCATCTTCTCTATGGCATTAAGACTTAGTGCGGCATATTCCTGCGGCATGCGGATCGCAGCGAAAGCCGCGGCCTGTTCTTCCGTAAGACGGAGCTTTTCGCGCGCCCATGTGCGAAGTCGTTCCTCGTCGTCGAACGAGATCAGCGCATGCCATACGTCGTTCAATATCTGTTGTTCGCTCTTGCCGGAAGCAAGCGTATAGCGGCGGCATATCTCCGTCAGCCAGTCGTCGCCGAACACCGCAACCAGCGAGGCTGTGACCGGGCATCCGCTTACGGTCGCGATGCGTGCGTAGTTGAACCGGTACGGGGCTTCGTTCCGGTCGCCCTTGCAGGCATAACGTCCCTTGCCGGCTATTTTGCGTGCGATCTCCTCGAAGTCGAAATGCGGCTTGCTTTTGCGCAGGAACAGCGGGACGATAGTTTCCGCTTCCGCTTGCGTCAAAGGTCGGAAATCGTTATCTTCCGGAGCGGCAATGCGGATGTTGTTGATGAAAGAGTGCATGCGGAACTCCTCGAAATGCGGGTGGGAGACCGGGCAGCGCGATTTCCGTTTTTCGAACGTGCATTTGCCGACCGCTCCTTTCTGCGATTTCAAAGGCCGTTGGAAGAAGATGGCCCGATATAAGGCCTGTTCCAGCGGTTCTGGCAGGTGTTGTTGTGCGCAGATGGCCCGGAATTCTGTTAGATAGTGCTCGTTGCGCGAAGTATATTTCTTACGGATTTTCTCTTTCTGCAGATAAAGCGTGTGGAAATATTCGCCCAAATACCGGCATCCGGCATTTTCCATGTCGGCCGTCAGATTCTTGATGCCTTGCTTGACTTGTCCGTCTTCGCTCTCTTTCCCTGCATCCTTACGGTTGCTGATGAATCCGCGCCGCTGAGCCAGATGATAAAGTGCGCGCCCGAGCGCATGACGATCGCTTTCCTTGTTCAGATCGAGGGTTTCGGTCAATGCCCGATAGCGGTCGTGGTAGGGATTTTTGTCGAGATTGTCGTCCGTCCGTTGCCAGCGGATGAACGCTTCGTCGAGCGGGTATTTCTTGTTTTTCCGCCATTCTGTCAGCAGTTCTTCCGACAGTCGGGGACACAGATCGTTGTCGATAAGTACTTTGAGAACTTCGATCTTGCGCAATCTGCGGCGGAAATAGTGCCGGCGTAGCGCCCGCGCATCGGTTCTGTCTTGTACGGCCGGTTTCTCGTTGTTCTTTTCTCTGGCAACTCCTTCCTGAAAAATATCGACGCCCTTATCGAGCAGCGAGTATCCGCATCCGGTTTCTTCTACGATCGCCCAGCCCAACGAGTTGGTGCCGAGATCCAGTCCCAGTATTTTCGACATGCAATAACTTTTTTTGTGAAATTATGTAAAAAGTTGCAAGATTCCAAATTTTGGCTTATATTTGTCTTGTAACAATTCTACATCTTACCACAATAAGGCTACATGCCGAAGGTTTTTAACCTATTGTCTCCGCGTACTCCGTGGAGACTTTTTTATTGGATAATGTGCTCGGTACCGGGTTCATGCGGTGCGGGATCGTTCATGGATGGCTTTTTGTTTCCGATTGTTCCGTTGGAGTATCCAATCGGGCAAAGTCCGATTTCGATTAAGGCAGACCGGTATTGCCGATCGTTACCGCCGAAGATTCTGTGCAAAACACAAAGAAAGAGAGATTACTTGCAAGTAATCTCTCTTTCTTTGTGACACCGACAGGACTCAAACCTGTAACCTTCTGATCCGTAGTCAGATGCTCTATTCAATTAAGCTACGGTGCCGAATTGCGAATGCAAATGTAGGGCAAAAATCCGAAAAGAACAAGAAAACGGGCAAGAATTTTAATAAAAAACGATAGTTGCTTCTCTGGAGAGGTTATATGTTGCTGATTGATAGGATTTTTATTTTATTGTGGCCGGTGTGCGGCGATGCGGTGCGGAACATGCGGAATGCAAGATTGCAGGCATGTCAAGGCATTTTACAAGGGGGCGGTATGGGTGCGTGTTGCAGCGGCGATTCGAAAAGTCTGCGGCCGCAACCTCTCCGCGAGGGTCTGCATGCAACCTGTTTGGCCTTCAGTCATTTCAGAACTTACTAAAATAGCGTTGTCAGTCGCTTCGCCTACTTTACTTCGCGGTCGGGGTGGGTGCGCAGGAACTGTTCCCAGCTTTGCGATCCGCCTTTGGACGCAGCCTTTTTGCCGCCACCCAGCCCCTTGACGCGCTCTGTGCCGAGAGCAGCCTGGAGCGGCGAGGCGGTGGTGTAATAGTGGCACAGCGCTACGGCCATGCCGTCGGTGGCGTCGAGCCGCCGGGGCGGCCGGTCGATGGCGAGGGTGCGGCAGACGATGGCGGCGACCTGCTCCTTATCGGCCGATCCGCGGCCGGTGATGGCTTGCTTGATACGCATGGGAGCGTATTCCGAGACCGAAAGTCCGCGGCTCAGTGCGGCGGCCATCGCTACGCCCTGGGCACGCCCGAGCTTGAGCATCGACTGCACGTTTTCGCCGAAAAAGGGCGATTCGAGGGCCACTTCGCGCGGCCGGTATTCGTCGATGAGAGCCCCCACGCGCTCGAAGATGCGGGCCAGCTTGGCGTAGGGATCGGTCAGCTTGTGCAGGTCGATGTCGCCCAGCACGACCGGCCGCACCGTGCGCCCTTCGATCTCCAGCACGCCGTAGCCCATGAAGTTGGTGCCGGGGTCAATGCCCATGATGCGGTATGACGGTCGGGGTGCCAACGATCGTTCGCTATTTCTTCAGTTCTTCGAGCTCTTTTTCGAGGTCGCGCAGGCGCTTGTCCAGCTCGGGCAGCCGCTTGAAGACGGCGGCCGAACGGTGGTACTGCATGCCCGGAAGCGCCGGGTAACCGAAGCGGATTTCGCCGTCGGGTACGCTCTTGTCGATACCGCTCTTCGAACCCACCTGCACGCGGTTGCCGATCGTGACATGGTCGGCGATGCCCACCTGGCCCGCCAGGAAGCAATTGCTGCCCACCTTCGATGTGCCGGCGATGCCCGTCTGGGCCGACGACACGGTGTTGGCGCCGATTTCCACGTTGTGGCCGATCTGGATCAGGTTGTCGAGTTTCACTCCGTGGCGGATGACCGTGGAGTCGGTCTTGGCGCGGTCGATGCAGGTGTTGGCGCCGATTTCGACGTCGTCTTCGATGACCACGTTGCCCAGCTGGGGGATTTTGTCGAATCCGCCCGCCGCGTTGGGCATGAATCCGAAGCCGTCGGCACCGATCACCGCACCGGCGTGGAGGATGCAGCGGCTGCCGATCTTGCAGCCCTCGTAGACCTTGACCCCGGGATAGAGCGTCGTTCCTTCACCGATCTCGACACCGGCACCTACGTAGACCTGGGGATAGAGCTGGCAGCCGGCGCCGATTTTAGCACCCTCTTCTACCACCGCGAAATCGCCGACGTAGCAGTTTTCGCCTACCGTCGCCTTCTCCGAGATGGAGGCATGGGCGCTGATGCCCGTGCGGCGGGGTTTGGCCGCGTTGTACATTTCGAGGAGCTTCACGACGCAGGCCCCCGCATCGTCGACCTTGACCAACGTGGCCGTGACCGGCTGCGAGGGGGTGAACGACTTGTCGACCAGCACGATGCTGGCGCCCGTGGTATAGAGATAGGGTTCGTATTTGGGATTGGTGAGGTAGGCCAGCGATCCGGCCTTGCCCTGCTCGATGGACGACACGGTGTGTACGGCCGCCAGCTTGTCGCCGACGACCTCGCCGCCGAGGAATCCGGCGATCATTTCGGCTGTAAATTCCATTGCCATAGTATTATAGATAGTTTGTAATGTCGATGCCTGCGGGCAGGAACTCCTCCACCGAACGGCCGAACGAGAGCACCTCGCGCACGGTCGACGACGAGATGTCGGCCACGGCCGCCGGGGTGAAGAGCATGACGGTCGTGAGCCCCGGGTAGATGCGGTGGTTGGTAGCTTCCATCGTGCGTTCATACTCGAAGTCGGTGGTGTTGCGCACGCCGCGGATGATGGCGCAGGCGCCTGCCGCTTCGGCGAATTCGCCCGTCAGCCCTGTGTAGATGCAGGCTTCGACGCGCGGATTGCCGGCATAGATGTCGTCGATGAGCCGTTTGCGCTGTTCGACGGCGAGCAGTCCCTGTTTGGCGGTGTTGTTGCCCACGCCGATGACGATGCGGTCGAAGATTTTCAGCGCATCGTCGACCAGCGCCGCATGGCCGCGGGTGAAGGGGTCGAACGACCCGGGGAAGATGGCGGTTCGCTTCATGGAAAACAAAGGTAGCGAAAAAAACAGAATTCACAATCCGGAATCCATAATTGTCGTTGTTGGGCGGTGCGGAAACGGGCGGATGGAGAAATCCGCTTGTGTTGCGCGGCCGATCTTTTTTCTGAAAATCGCAGTTCCAGCCACGCTGCGACGCTTGGCGTCGCCATCTTGGGCGGCTCGCACCAAAGGTGCCCCCCCCGCAGCCGCCCAAGATGAATGGCGGGCGGCCTTTGCCTGCTTATGGAATCGTATATGGCGGATTCAGAACATCCCCTCCATGGCCTCGGCGATGCGTTCGGCGACGAGGAACATGTAGGGCGCGCCGTCGCAGTGGGCCAGGGCGGTGACGCCGCGGTGGTCGACGTAGAAGAGTTCGTCGTAGCTTGCGAGCGCCGACTGCAGGATGGGTTCTTCGTGCAGCGTCAGCCCGGCGGCCCGGATGGCGTGGACGGCTGTTTCGCGTTCGACGCTGCGGAAAGCGGGAGCGGCGGGACTTTGGACGAAAAGTTCGGGGTGAGCAGGGCCGGCATTCGGTTCGCGAGGCTCCGGCGGCACGGCAGTACTGACCGCACGGGCGGCCGTTGCTTCGAACGAGGTTGGGGCCGGACCGCCGTTGGCGGAAACGGAGGCCGGCGAGGTGAAGACCGTGTTGTTGCGCACGGCGAAAAGCGGGGCGCTGTCGGCCGAGTAGCAGACTCCGTGCAGGTCGGCGCGGACGGCGAGGTCGGCTCCGAGGGCGCGGGCCCGGCGGTCGGCGAGCCGGTGGAGCGCTTCGCGGCCCGAGGTGGGCAGTTCGATGCCGGGAACTTCGCAGCGGACGACCCGGGCGTCGGGCATTACGCTGCGCAGAGCGTAGCCGTTGTAGAGGGAGTAGCCGGCCGGCCGGAGCCGTTCGGAGCCGTTGTCGGAGACCTCGATGCGCACGAAACTCGAAACCGACCGGGGATAGCGTTCCGAACGCACGAGGGCCGCGATGCGGCTCTCCAGCAGCCGCACGTCGGGCGCGTAGTCGCAACCGAAAAACGTGCGGGCCGCCTCGGCCAGCAGGGCGGCGTGGGCCTTGACCAGGCGGGGACGCTCGTCGGCGACGTGAACGGTCTGATAGAGATGGAGTTCTGTCACAACAAGAAGATTTTCAGCAGCAGTTCGCGCAGCAGTTCGCCGTCGGAAGCGCCGCCCGTGTTCATGCCCTTGCTTTTGGCATCGTACTCGCGCATGAGGCCCAGGATGGCGAAGACCTTGCGGTTATCCCAGAGGGCGGCGTGCTGCTTGATCTCGTTGATGAAGAACGTGTTGCTTTTGCGCAGGATGCGCATCAGCTCGGTGTCGGGCGGAAAAGGCTGGCCCTTGTGGCGCGAGAGCCACCGCAGGTAGTTGACCACGAAAATCTCCTTGAACTGCCCGAAAAGCGACATGATCGTCACCAGCAGCGGATTGTCCTTGGGGTTGCGGGCGAAGTGGTCGGCGATGAGCAGGGCGCGGTTCATGTCGCGCGTGACGACGGCCTTGCAGAGTTCGAAGTTGTTGAAGTCCTTCGAGATGCCGATGTTGGCCTCGATGTCGGCGTCGGTGATCTTCTTCGTGCCTTCGGGCAGCGAGACCATCAGCTTTTGCAGTTCGTTGGCGATTTTGGCGATGTTGGTGCCGAGGTGGTCGCTCAGCATCGAGAGCGCCTTGGGGTCGATCGTCAGCCCCCGGTCGCGGGTGAACTGCTGGAGCCACGTCACGATCTCGTAGTCGCGCGGCCGGGCCGATTCGAGCACGGTGCCGTTGGCTGCGCAGCCCTTGTAGAAGGCCGAACGCTTGTCGACCGTCTTCTCCTTGTGGCAGATGATCAGAATGGTGGCGGGCGAGGGCTTCTGCGTGTAGAGCGAGAGTTTCTCGATGCCCCGCAGCTGCTGCGCCTCCTTGACGATGACCACCTGGTAGGAACCCATCATCGGCATCTGCCGGCAGAGGTTGATGATCTGCCCCGCCTCGGAGTCCTTGCCGTAGACGGTGATCTGGTTGAAAGCCCGTTCGGCCTCGCCCAGCACTTCGGTGGCCAGGCGCTCGCAGAGGGCGTCGATGAAGTAGCTTTCGTCGCCCATCAAGAGGTAGACCGGTGCATAGCGCCGGGCTTTCAGCTCGTTGTTGATGCGTTCGTATTGGGCGACGGTGTCGCGGAACCGGATTGCGGTCTTGGCCATGTCAGACGATCTCTTTGGTGATGCGTAAAACGTTTTCGGTGGTCCCGGTCAGGCGGTAGCGGTCGTCGATGCGGCGCCCGACGAGCCACACGATCTCGCCGCCCGAGACCAGCACGAACTGGCGCTGCTTCTCGGCCGCCGAGACCTTGGCGTCGACCAGAAAGTCGCTCACCTTCTTGCGCCCCGTCATGCCGAAGGGTATGAACCAGTCGCCCTCGTGCCAGCGGCGCAGCGTGAGCGGGAACTGCAGTTTGTCGGCGTCGACCTGCGCCGTGTTTTCGGGCACGCCGAACGTTTCGACGGTGTCGATGTCCGTATATTCGTAGTAGAGGACCGCATTGCCGCAGTAGCTGCGTCCGGTGCCGCGTTCGACCCGGCAGTCGCACGGGTCGTCGTCGGCGATGGGGGCCACCACGATGTCGCCGCGGTCGATGCAGGCCATCCGCTCGCGCGAATAGAAGCGGCGCCCGGTAGCACCGTTCTCCAGGGCGTGGCAGAGCGAGTCGATGACGTCGCCCTTGAAGCCGTAGGCCGAGCTGAGAAGTTCGTAGATGACGAATTCGCGCGGGAAGGAGGCGTCGATCCGGTCGGTGCGGATGGTGTCGATCCCGCCGTCGGAAGTCACCGCTTCGGTGCGGATGCGTTCGATGGCACGGTCGATGAAGCGCTGCGCCTCGGTCAGTCGGGCGATGTTGCGCTGCATGAGCGAGGTGAATTTGGGATTGATCTCGCGGATGCGGGGGATCAGCCCCAGGCGCACTTTGTTGCGCAGGTATTTGGTCGACCGGTTGGACGAGTCCTCGCGGAAGCGGATCTTGTTGGCGACGGCATATTCCAGAATCTCCTTGCGCGAGGCGAACATCAGCGGGCGCACGATGCGGCCGATCTGCTGCGAGATGCCCGTCAGTCCGCGCAGGCCCGTGCCGCGCAGCAGGTTGATGAAGAAGGTCTCGACCGAGTCGTCGGCGTGATGGGCCACGGCGATGGCCGTGTAGCCGTGTTCGCGCCGCAGTTCCTCGAACCAGGCGTAGCGCAGGCGCCGCGCCGCCATCTCCATCGATTCGCCCGTGCGTTCCATCTCGGCCTGCGTGTCGAAGCGGCGGTTGTAGCACACCGCACCCAGACGGGCCGCTTCGTCGGCGACCAGCACTTCGTCTTCGTCGCTCTCGGCGCCCCGCAGCTGGAAGTTGCAGTGCGCCACGCCCACGCAGTAGCCGCACCGGGCGAAGAGCGACAGCATGACCATCGAGTCCACGCCGCCCGAGACCGTCAGCAGTACCCGGTCGTCGCGTGTCAGCAGCCTGTTTTCTTCTATGTAATGTTCGAATGCCTCGGGAAGGGCCATAGCCGATTCATAATTTAGAATTCACAATTCACAATTCAGAATTATTTTTCGTTCTTTCATGCAATCAAAATTGTGAATTTGTTATAGAATATTTACTTCCGTGTCGATCTCCACGCCGAACTTGTCGCGTACGGCCGCCTGCACCTTGCGGGCCAGCGCGATGACTTCGCTGCCCGTGGCGCCGCCGTGGTTGACCAGCACCAGCGCCTGCCGTTCGTGGACGCCGACGCTCCCTTCGCGGTAGCCTTTCATGCCGGCCCGGTCGATCAGCCAGCCGGCCGCGAGCTTCGCCTTGCCGGCTTCCTGGGAGGGGTAGAGCGGCATTTCGGGCCACTCGGCCTGCAGCCGTTCGGCTACGGAGAGCTCCACCGACGGATTCTTGAAGAAACTGCCCGCGTTGCCCAGCACGGCCGTGTCGGGCAGCTTCGCTTGGCGGATGGCGATGATGGCGTCGCGGATGTTGCGCAGCGTGGCGCCGCCGCGGGCTTCCACCTCGCGTTCGACGTCGCCGTAGCCTAAGTGGGGCTGCGGCGTACGCGAGAGCCCGATCTCGATCGCCGTGATGACGACACGCCCTTTCAGCGCATGCTTGAAGATGCTTTCGCGGTAGCCGAATTCGCAGTGCGCCGCGTCGAGCGTCAGCATCGAGCCGCTCTCCACGCAGTACATCTCCACGCGCCGGATTACGTCCTTGGCTTCGCGGCCGTAGGCGCCGATGTTCTGCACCGGAGCGGCGCCCGCCTTGCCGGGGATGAGCGAGAGGTTCTCGATGCCCCACAGTTCGTGCCGGACGGCCCATTCGACCAGGTCGTCCCATTCGACGCCCGCCTCGACCCGCACGCGCACTTCGCCGCCGCACTCGTCGAGCAGGGCGATGCGCTGCGACACGGGAGTCACCAGCAGTCCGTCGTAGTCGCGGGTGAAAAGTATGTTGTTGCCTCCGGCCAGCACCGTCCAGCGCTCGGGTGCGCCGCCGGCGAAGAGCGCCCGCAGCTCCTCCGCGGTCTCGAATTCGACCAGACGCGCCGCGTGCTGCTTTACATGGAAGCTGTTGCGGCCGGTCAGATCGACGTGTTCAAATACTTGGGTCATGATGTGCAAAGTTAGAAATTATTTCGTATCTTTGGCTTAGGCCGAAGATACTTTCGCCTCGGCAATGCTCGAATAAATTCGGCATTGCGCTCGGCTTATTCGTATCTTCGATAACTGCGGGCAGCCGATGAAACTTTCTCATGCCCGCAGCGCCCAAGGCGGAGTGTTCCGCCCGCATGGTCCCGAACAACCTGAAAAATTCGACAATATGTTCACTTCCGAAGATTTGCAGCAGATCGCCCGCCACGGCCTCACGCCTGAAGCCGTCGAACGGCAGATCGCCGATTTCCGGCGCGGATTCCCCTTTCTGAAGGTGGTGCGCGCCGCTTCGCCCGGCGACGGCGTGGCCGTGCTCGACGAGGCGCAGGCCGATGCGGCCGTGGCCCGCTACGAACAGGCCGTCGGAGAGCGCTCCGTCGTGAAGTTCGTGCCCGCTTCGGGGGCCGCCACGCGCATGTTCAAGGAGTTGTTCGAGTTCGTCAACGAGGGCAAGCGCGGCAAGGGCATCGACACCCTGCTGCAGAACATCGAACGTTTCGCTTTCTGGCCCGAACTCAAGGCTGTGTTGCCTGCCGGGGCCGACGAACGGGCCGTTGTCGCGGCCATCGTGGGCGAGGGGCTCGCCTATGGCAGCAAGCCCAAGGGGCTGGTGACTTTCCATGCCTATCCCGACGGGGCCCGCAAGGCGGTCGAGGAACATCTGGTCGAGGGTGCGGCCTATGCCGCGTCGGGCGGCGTGGCGCGGATCCACTTCACGGTCTCGCCCGAGCACCGCGCCGGTTTCGAGGCGCTTCTGGCCGAGAAGATTCCCGTTTACGAGAAGCGTTTCGGCATCCGTTACGACATCTCGTTCTCGGTGCAGAAGTCGTCGACCGACACCATCGCCGTCAATCCCGACAATACGCCTTTCCGCTGCGACGACGGTTCGCTGCTGTTCCGGCCGGCCGGTCACGGGGCCCTGATCGAAAACCTCAACGAGATCGACGCCGACCTGATCTTCATCAAGAACATCGACAACGTTACGACCGACGCCCAACGGGGCGATACCGTTCGTTTCAAAAAAGTGCTGGCCGGCGTGCTGCTCGATCTGCAGGCACGGGCTTTCGCTTATCTGAAAGCCTTGGACGAGGGTGCGGCCGACCTCGGAGCGATCGCCGAATTCATTCGCCGGGAGTTGTGCGTTGCCTTGCCCGAACGCTATGATGCTGCTTTGCTGCGTGCCGTCCTCGACCGTCCCATCCGCGTGTGCGGCATGGTCCGCAACGAGGGCGAGCCCGGCGGCGGACCTTTCTGGGCGGCCAATCCCGACGGCACCGAGTCGCTCCAGATCGCCGAGTCGAGTCAGATTGCACCCGGCGACATGCCGCTCATGAAGTCGGCCACCCACTTCAATCCGGTCGATCTCGTGTGCGGCGTGCGCAATGCGCAGGGCGGAAAGTTCGATTTGCGCGAGTATACCGATCCAGCCACGGGGTTCATTTCGTCGAAATCTTCCGGCGGACGCGAATTGCGCGCCCAGGAGTTGCCCGGGCTCTGGAACGGTGCCATGGCGCGGTGGAACACCGTCTTCGTCGATGTGCCGGTTTCCACGTTCTCGCCCGTCAAGGTCGTACAGGATCTGTTGCGGCCCCAGCATCAGTAGGGGGCTCAACTCTTTCTCTTTTGTTCGCGCGGAGGATTCCTCCGCGCGGTTTTTTTGTGCAGGGGGCGTGTCGGGGACGGCCATGCATTCTCAGGTGCCCCGCTTTTTGGGGGCCGGTCGTTCTATATGTAGGTTTTTGATGCCGGGACAGTGCCGGTTGTAAGGCAGGGGATCGGAAAGCGGCTTCGCGGCAGATGCTTGGACGCAGCGCACGGAGAAACCATACGAGCGATAGCTGAAGTGGTGCAACGGGCGCACGAGGCTGCCCTTGAATAGCAGGCGACTTGCGTGGATACTGCCGCCAGCGAATGAGGAGGAGGACCAGACCGAACCCTCGTCGCTGACGCCCGACAAGGCTCCCGTCATATTGCTGCGGAAGCCCGCAGCAGGCGCTAAAAAAGCAATCGCTAAAGGGAATGCGGCGGAGGGTGCGGAACAATGGTTTTTGCTCCGAATGTCGATGCGTCCACCTCGTTCGAAATTTCAGTCGCAGCCTGCGGGGCACGCTTGCGGGCCTCCGCTGCGCGAGGCTGCGGCCCGCACGGCTCGAAGAGCCGTACGACGGCGACAGCAAATCGTTCGTCCGGGCCGGTTGCGGGGGATTTTTCGATGCAGACCGGCCCCGGCGCAAGATCAAAGACCTTGAAATGCCCATTACAGATTGTTTGCAAACTCCGCAGCAGACTGGGATATGTAACTGGCGGCAACGCGGTTGGGGATTAGCTGTTTTGTGTTCGGTTTGCAAAGAAATGAATTGCTAAAACCGGCTTTAGCCGGGCGAGCCGAAGCCCCGCCCTGCGGAGGCTCGCAAATACTCGCCCCGCCGGCTTCGGCACGAGAACATCATTGCTGCCGACCGAACCAAATTTGAAAACCAACGCCGGTACCTTGTAATACCGGACTCGGTTACGGTTGACGCAATTCTATGAATTGCCACACAAACAACGATTTTCCTTTAACCCACCTGCACCATTATACCGCCAGCGGACTGCTGAATCTGCCGACCATGCTGATGCAAGCCTTGACCTGCATCACTCCTGGTACGAAGTCGCTTGTGAACGGGGGGGAATTCCCTGCCTCCAAAAGATCATCCCTGCCGCAGCGATGCCGCGGCAGGGATGATTGCATTTCGGGAGAGGTGCCGAAGCACACTCCGGTCCGTTTAGCGGATGATGTTCGAGATGAGGAACGTGGCGGCTACCGTGAGGATGGCGTAGAGCTCGGGGAAAGCGGCGAGGATCAGCGTCTTACCCATCACGTCGTGGCCGTTGCCGATGGCGGCGATACCGTTGGCGCACACCTTGCCCTGGAAGATGGCGGCGGCGAGGTTGACGATACCTACCAGAATACCGGCGCCGAGGACGGCGGCACCCTGCAGCATGGAGGGATTCTGCAGGAACGACTGCACCATGAAGAAGCAGACGAAACCGTAGAGACCCTGCGAACCGGGCAGTGCCGAGAGAATCATGTAGCTACCGAAAGCGCCGTTGTTCTTCTTCATGGCACCCACGGCGGCCTGGCCGCAGATCGAAGTACCCACGGCCGACGCGATGCCTGCCAGACCTACCATCAGAGCCACGCCCACGTAGGCCATTACCAAAGCTGTTGTTTCCATAAGAGATTGAGTTTTTTTTGTTTGTTATTGATTTTTGTTTTTTAATTCTCCATCTTCCGCAGCGGTTCGAAGTTGCGCGTGGCCATCTCGAAACCGGCGTTTTTGTAGAACTCCACGAATGTCAGACGCATCGGGTGTACGAACGACGAGATGGTCGACATGAATAGGTTGATGCCGTGGCCGATCAGCAGGATCGGCAGCATGATGAGTATCCGCACGACGATGTTGGCGCCGTCGGGCACGAATCCCTCGGCCAGCGAGTTGAAGACCAACGCCAGCACGCCGCCCGACAGGCCGATGGCGAACAGTCGGATGTACGACAGCACGTCGCTCAGCAGGCCCGTGATGTTGTTGTAGAGATTCCACACGCCGGAACCGACGTTGACCAGCGGATTGCGCCCGGGGGTGTTGAGGAAGAGCATCAGGAAAGCTCCGACACCCAGCACGACGTAGAACGCAACGGACGAAGTGCCGAATCCCGGTACGGTCCACGCAGGATTCAGCATCGGGAGTCCGCCGGCGACCACGCAGGCCAGCAGGATGAGGAACCAGCCGAGCGCGCCGAAAGCGTAGCGGATGCCGAACGTGCGCGCGGTGACGCAGATGCTTATCAGCATGCCGAACAGAATCTGCACCACGCCGATGGCCAGGGCGATGGAGAAGAACTTGCCCTGGAAATCGAAGAACGGCACCGAGGGGAAGTAATCCTTGAGGTTGAGTCCGAAGAACGACCCGCAGAAGAGTCCGAAAAGGATCGTCGCGGCGGCGCACATCGTGGCGAACCACGCGGCCTGGCGCATCATGCCCGGCTTGCGGTTCTTGCGGAGCAGCCACAGGCCCAGGCCCAGCAGGATCAGACCGTAGCCGGCGTCGTTCAGACAGATGCCGAAGAAGAGCATGTAGAACGGCGCGAAGAACGGCGTGAGATCGAGCGTGCCGTAGCGGGGCCGGGCGTACATGTCGCCCACGAGCTCGAAGATGCGCGTGAACCAGCCGTTCTTGAGCTTGACGGGCGTGTTGTCCTCGGGCGTGGGGTCGCTCTTGAGGAAGACGACGTTGGGGTACTCCTTCAGCAGCGCGTCGACCTTGCCGGAACTCTCCGTCTCGGCCCAGCCTTCCATGATGACCAGCGTGCCGTCGGCAGCCTGCCGGGCCGTGGCTTCGACCTGCACGCCCTGCAACCGCTCCTTGAGCGCGGCCACATGGGCGGCGATCAGGTCGGCGGAGGCGGCAGCGCGGGCGAAGCCGGCATCCAGCGCATCGAGTTTCGTGCGCTCGGCGGCGGCGAGCCGTTCGGCCTCGCGGATGTCCATCTGCGGCGCTTTCATCTCCTGTGCGTCGAGATTCACCTCCTGGCCGGGGGCGGCCACGACGATGAACCACACGGTGGAGTCGGTGCGGGCGATCTCCGAAAGGGTATACTGCTCCGACCACTCGGCCGACGCCTTGTCGTAGGTGTTGCGCTGGGTGAAGAAATAGCGCAGTACGATGCCCTGCTCGGCGAGCTGCTGCGTGCGTGCCGCGTCGAAGTCGCCCCAGGGGCGCAATTCGTCGGCCGCTTTCTCCAGACGGGCGATCTCGGCTTTAGCCGCGGCGGTCTCGCGCTGGGTGCGGAGGTATCCGGCGAACGCCTCGGCCCCCGAAGCGTAGGGCTGCGCCTTCGACTCCTTGTGCTCGGGCTCGTCGGCCCACGCCTTGAGGAAGTCGACGGCTTTGTTGCCCGCCTCGATGTCCAACAGCAGTTGCCGGTCCTGCTCCGTGGGCTCCCAACCGGTGACGGTGATGTCGACCAGCCCCAGTTCGCGCAGGCGGTCGATGAAATCGGCGCTCTGCGCCGCAAAGAGCACAAAGTCGTATTTCGACATTCTTGCTATCATAACGTGGCGCCCTCCCCGGCCTGCTGTTGTTTGGTTTTCACGATCTTCTGTGCCGACTTGGAGAGGTTCTCCTCGTCCTCCATGAAACGTTTGATCTTGCGGATGGCATCCTCGTAGCCGGGTATCTGCACCTTCTCGTAGAGGTTCACCTTCTGAGTTGTCTTGCGCCGGGCGTAGTCCAGGAGCTCCATCTTGCGGTCGTAGACCTCGAACTCCAGGGCCAGCCGCGCCAGCTTCTTGAGTATCTCCACGCCGTCGGCGAACCAGACGGGCGCGGAAAAGAGGTCGTAGGGCTTCTCCTCGAACTTCACGTCCTGCAGCACGGGCGTGCGCACGCCGGCGATCTTCTGCGTCGCGAGCTCCACGTCGGCGATGCGCACCAGGCCGTCGTCGAATTCGCCCCACAGCGCCGCCATGTAGTCGTACTCGCCCTTCAGGGCGTCGAGCCGACGGCGGTAGTCCGCAGCGGAGTCCTTCGCTTTCTTGACCTCGGAACGCAGGGCCGACTCCTTGCTTTTGATGGTCGGGAGGGCCTTCTGCCGCATCTTGAGCTGCTTGCCGAGTTCGCCGAGCGAGGTTTTGTTGTATTGGAATTTGATGGCCATGGGAAAAAACTAAGCTTTCCAGTACTTCTTGATGAGCTCCTCCTTGATGGCCACCTCCTCGCGCGAGAAGTACTCGGCGAAGAGCGTCCAGGCGGTGTCGAGCATCGCGGTGATGTCGATGTTGACGTCGATGGCCAGGAGTTTCTCGGAGTAGTCGTGGGCGAACTTCAGGGTGCGCTCGTCGTAGTCCGAGAGGTCGAAACCGTTCTCGAGCTTGGTCTTGGCATTGGCCGCGTCGGCGTAGAGACGGACGCAGGCGTTCATCACCTGCGGATGGTCCTCGCGGGTCTTCTTGCCGATGACCAGCTGCTTGAGTCGCGACAGCGAACGGAACGGGTCGACGATGACCTTGCCCGTGTCGGAATCGTTGCGCAGGAAGAGCTGACCCTCCGTAATGTAACCCGTATTGTCGGGGATGGCGTGGGTGATGTCGCCGCCCGAGAGGGTCGTCACGGCGATGATGGTGATCGAGCCGCCGTTGGGCAGCTGCACGGCCTTCTCGTAGATCTTGGCCAGGTCGGAGTAGAGCGAACCGGGCATCGAGTCCTTGGAGGGGATCTGGTCCATGCGGTTCGACACGATGGCCAGCGCATCGGCATAGAGCGTCATGTCTGTGAGCAGCACCAGCACCTTCTCGCCCTTGTCCACGGCGAAGTACTCGGCGGCCGTCAGGGCCATGTCGGGCACCAGGAGACGCTCGACGGGCGGGTTCTCGGTGGTGTTGACGAACGAGACGATGCGGTCGAGGGCGCCGGCGTTCTCGAAGACCGACTTGAAGTAGAGGAAGTCGTCGTTCGTCAGACCCATGCCGCCCAGAATGATCTTGTCGGCCTTGGCGCGCAGGGCCACGTTGGCCATCACGGCGTTGTAGGGCTGGTCGGGGTCGGCGAAGAACGGAATCTTCTGACCCGTGACGATGGTGTTGTTGAGGTCGATGCCGGCGATGCCCGTGGCGATGAGCTCCGAGGGCTGGATACGCTTGAAGGGGTTGACCGTCGGGCCGCCGATCTCGCGGGCCTCGCCCTCGACGGCCTCGCCGCCCTTCAGGGGTTCGCCGTAGGCGTTGAAGAAACGGCCGGCGAGGTTGTCCGATACCTTGAGCTTGGGCGGCTCGCCGTGGAAGATCACTTCCGAGTCGGTGGCGATGCCTTCCGTGCCGGCGAAGACCTGCAAGGTGACGTTCTCGCCCATAATCTTCACCACCTGCGCGAGCTTGCCGCCCACGGTGGCCAGTTCGTCGTTGCCGACACCCGAGGCGCGGAGCGTGACGGTGGCCTTGGTGATGTTGTCGATCTTGGTATATATCTTCTGAAATGCGCGTGTTGTCATGGCTTATTCGGTTTTGGCAAGTACATATTGCTCGATCTGCTTGCGGTAGTCGTTGAACTTCTCCGACTGCCACTGGGCGTAGTTCATCTGACGGAAGAGGTTGATGAGTCCCTTGAAGAACTGCGAACACTCCTCGAAGTCGGCGAACGAGAACTCCTTGCGGCAGATGTCGAGCACCGTTTCGTACATCATCTGCTGACGCTCGATGGGGCAGTTGGCGTCGATGTCGTCGAAGGCGTCCTGCTGGAGGATGACGAAGTCGATGAGCTCCGATTTCCAGAAGCGTTCGTGGTACTCCACGGGCACGCCGTCGTCGCCCAGAATGTTGATCTGGTCGTTGGCCTCCTTGCCGCGCTGCACGATGGTCTTGCCGGCGTAGACCTTCTCGACCCAGCCCTTGCCGATGTGACCGTCGAGGTATTCGGCGATCTCGGGGTATTCGAGGTACTTGGAGTAAGATTCCAGCGGGTCGATGGCGGGATAGCGCTTCGAGTCGGCGCGGCCCTGCGAGAGGGCGTAGAAGCAGCGCGCCGCTTTCTTGGTCGACTCGGTGACCGGTTCCTTGAGGTTACCGCCCGCGGGCGACACCGTTCCGAGGAACGTTACGGAACCCGTTTCGCCGTTGTTGAGCTTCACCAGACCCGCGCGCGAGTAGAAGTTGGAGATGATGGCCGAAAGGTCCATCGGGAAGGCGTCCTGACCGGGCAGCTCCTCCAGACGGTTGGACATCTCGCGCAGCGCCTGGGCCCAGCGCGACGTGGAGTCGGCCATCACGAGCACCTTGAGACCCATGGCGCGGTAGTACTCGCCGATGGTCATGCCGGTGTAGACCGAGGCTTCGCGCGCGGCGACAGGCATGTTGGAGGTGTTGCAGATGATGATCGTGCGCTCCATGAGCTTGTGGCCCGTGCGGGGGTCGACCAGCTCGGGGAACTCCTTGAAGATCTCCACCACCTCGTTGGCACGCTCGCCGCAGGCGACCATGATGATCACGTCGGCGTCGGCCTGCTTCGAAATGGCGTGCTGGAGCACCGTCTTGCCGGCGCCGAACGGACCTGGGATGAAGCCCGTACCGCCCTCGGCCATGGGGTTGAAGGTGTCGATGGCGCGCACGCCCGTCTCCATGACGCGTGCCGGACGCGGTTTCTCGGCGTAGCAGCGCACGGCCTGCTTGACGGGCCATTTCTGTACCATGGTGATGTCGTGGTCGCGGCCCTCGGCGTCGGTGACTACGGCGATCGTGTCGGTGATCTTGTAGGTGCCGGCCTGGGCGACGCTCTTGACCGTGTAGGTGTCGGTCATGGTGAAAGGCACCATGATCTTGTGGGTGAGCCACTGTTCCTTGACCTGGCCCAGCCACGAGGCGGCCGACACCTTGTCGCCGGCCTTGGCCAGGGGCTCGAACTCCCACTGCGCCCCGAAGTCGACGGGTTCGGTCATCGAACCGCGGGCGATGAACAGCCCGTCCATCTTCTCGAGGTCGTTCTGCAGACCGTCGTAGTTGCGCGACAGCAGACCCGGAGCGAGCGTCGCTTCGAGCATGTGTCCCTCGAACTCCACGCGGTCGCCGATCTTCAGCCCGCGGGTGCTGTCGAATACCTGTACGTAGGCGGCGTCGCCCACGACCTTGATGACCTCGGCCATCATTTTCGTATCGCCGGTATGGACGTAACATATCTCGTTCTGACCCACGGCGCCGTCGGCCTTGACGATGACGATGTTCGAAATGATACCGTTTACACGTCCTGTTGTTTTCATATCTGTTCTGTTGATTCTCTTTGGTTTTCAGCGGCAAAATCGGGTTTTGCCTTCTGTTTGCGGTTCGGGGCGGCGGGCTCCTCTTTTTATGGCGTTGTCTTCTTTCATCGCGTCGGCCGTCGCCTGCTGCGTTGTTCGCCGTCTGCGGTGTCGTGCGCGCTTCCCGTTCCTGCTTCGGTTCCGCTCTCGCTTTGGCCTGCTTGCTCCAGAACGGGCGGGGTGCCGGTGCTTACCGGACCTGTTCGGCTATCCGTTCCTTGCCGTCCAGTTCGGCCAGCAGGCGGGCGAACATTTCGCGGCCGCGTGCAGGGTCGAGCAGGGTCCAACGGGCCACGATGTTGACCCGGACCAGGTAGGAGAGCACGGCATTGATGTCGAAGTAGTCGAACGTGGCCAGTTCGAGGGCCTCGTTCCAGCGGATGAGGTCGATCCGGCGCTCCTTCTCGACAAGGTTGGCTTCGTCGCCCACGGCGGCGATCACAGCGTCGATGTAGCCCAGTTCGCCGCGCAGTCCGAAGTCGGCGGCCGAGCTGCGCTGCAGCTGATCGACCACGTCGCCTTCACCCACGGTCGCCTCCTCGACGGGACGTCCCAGAGCCCGGGCCGTCAGCGCGGCGGTGAGGTTGCGCAGGTTGCGGTCGAAAACGGCCCAGGCGCGCAGAAAGCGGCATCCCTTGCGTTCGCAGAGAGCATAGTAGGCCGCGAAAAGCGACTTTTCGAAAGCGCGCGTCGTGTCGACCGTCTCGGCGTCTTCGCCCTCGGGCTCGTTGTAGGCGCGGACCACGCGGGCCAGCTCCTCGGGCAGACGGGAGGGGCGTTTCAGTTCCTCGGCCAGCTCCTCGCGCGTCAGGTTGCCCAGCGGCACGAACGCCGAACGCCCGGCACGCAGGGCGGCCAGGTTCTCGCAGTCGTAGTAGGCATCGAGCAGCCGCACCTGCCGGGCGTCGCGGTCCGTGAGGGCCTCGATGATCTCCCCGACGATGGCCTGCGCGTCGAACCCCTTGGTGTCGGCGTCGAGCGCATACTCGCGAAGTCCGGCGACAAGCGTATAATAATTGGTCGCGAACATGGTGCCTACGCCTTGAACAGCATCCGGGAAACCTTCTCGCGCAGGTACTCGCCCAGCAGCGCCTCGATGTCGGCGTCGGAGAACGAGATGTAGTAGCCGCCGTCCTTGGCGCCTACCTTGAATCCGGTGCGCACTTCTTTGGAATAACCCACCTCGATGCCGGCCGCAAGCAGTTCCTTGGCAACCTTTTCGAAGGCTTCGTCGAGTTTCGCGCGTTCGTTTTCGGGCAGCAGGGCCTGCAGCTCGACTTTGCCGGCGTCGGCTCCGTTCCAGTTCTTGGCCACGGCCAGCAGCATCTCTTTGATGAAGGCCGGGTCGATGGCCGCTTCCTTCACGCCTGCGTCGATGGACTTGGCCACGATCATCCCGGCGATCTCGGACTTGATGCGCGCCACGGCCTGTTTGCCGGCCAGGGCGATTTCGGTCAAGGTGTTCTTCTCCACATCCTCGGCTTTGGCCTGCGCCTGGCGAAGCACGTTCTCGGCCTGCGCCCGGGCGTCGGCCTCGATCTTGGCGGCACGGGTCTTGGCGTCGGCGACCAGCCGTTCGGCTTCGGCGCGCCCTTTCTCCAGCCCCTCGTCGTAGAGTTTGCGGGTCAACTCTTGAAGTTTGTTTTCCATAGCGTTTTATCTGATTTGATTTTCGTTTTGCGTTTCAACCCCACAAATATAGGAAAGATTATCAGAACAACAACTCTTTGCGGTTACAATTTGTCCGCAATCAACCAACAATCGTCCGAAATCGACGAACCGCTTCCGGCGGCTCCGCTTCCCGGCTTCTTTCCGGGTTGGCCGCAGCGACAAAAAGGCTGCCGAAGATGCCGGCTGGATCCGCAGGCGGGGTAGTTTGCATTGTTCGGGGCGATGCAACGGACCGTTCGATGGGAGGTCTGCTTATGGATGCAATATGTTATTTTACATCGGTCTGTTAACCGGCTTTGTCGATTGTTATTCAATATTTTATTGTATAATCGCTTGTTTGACAAGTCGCGTCTTGTTTGAGTTTTGTTACTGACGGATGCCGTTCCTGGCGAAGTAGAAATACGTTGGTTGCAGTTGTCGGAAATTGGTTTCGTTCGGGTTGCTTAGGGTATTTGATTGCAATAAATTATTGTAATCTTTTTCCGGTGGCAGTTTCGACAAAAAGACGGTAGAAAGGGTGCGGTGTCTGAAATGACCTTGCGGGGCTCGGTCTTTCTCTTTGCTGCCGCAGGCATCCGTGCAAAGGATGCCGGTTTCCTGTGAACGGACACGCTTGCAGAGCGCTCCTTTTATACGCAGAACCTCCATCCGGACGAATCCGATGGAGGTCTTGCGTATAAAAAAACTTCGGCCGAAGCCGAAGTCGTTCACGGGATACCCGATTTTCTTTGCGGAGAGAACGATTTATGAACCTACTCTCCGAAAATCCTTATTATCAAGGTGATAAATATGTCAAAAGTCGCGTAGTAACGCTTCTGTAACGGCTTCTTGTCGGCAATAGTCCGGCTATTGTCAGTCAAGTGTCTGCTCGTTTATTACTTTGCAAAGATAAGAAGAAAATTTCAAAGTGTGGCAATAGCAGAATGAATAATAGCAAAATATTATAAATCAAAGTTCGACAGCTTTATTCGGTCAAGGATTTTATAAAGGGAAAAACCGAGAAGAGACCATAATACAAACATGGAAGACCTTTCAGAGATCTATGCGTACCCGTTATGGTTCGACTCTTAAAGTAGCGCAATTTTTAGACGATGAATCGTCGAACGGGCAACCGTATCCGAAATCAGTTGGAAGAAGCCGATAGATAAAAGCGAGATTGTAAATTGAAAGTCATTCTGTGGCACGATATAAATTACATCATATGAGCGAATTAGGTATTAGGTATGTCGTACATCGTCAGATTCGGGTTCCCGACGACAACCATGTTATCTTTGTTTTCGAGCAATAGTGCGCCGTATAAACCTCCGATTTTATAATGATTTTCTTTATATTTCTCCTCCATTGCCAACCTCGACTCTTCGACTGTTTTTCCCGATAAGAATTGTTTGAGACCTTCGACAGCGCATTCTACGCACTCTTCGCGAAGAAGAATATTAGTGTCGCTTTTATATCCCCAAAATAATGCGATGTTTCGATTGCTCAATTCCTCTTGCAATTGATTTCCGCATTGGCACGAAAACGTATAAAAGACGTTTCCGCCGAATAAATCCGAATTAATATCGTTCGAAACGATATCTTCGTTTCGCTCGTTTACAAGTCCTTTCTTATGCCCGTGCATATATGCAGAGAATATGAATCCGCCACGGCACGAACCGATATGGCGTTCGATTTCTTCAGCAGAAAGATCGGGTGGAGTTATCGTTCTGTACGCGATATTGCAATTCGTCGCTAATTGCTTCGTTTCATCGGCGCAAGACTCGAAAAACCATTTGTTTTCTTCGGTATAATCGTTATTATACGAGATAATAATATCGTCAATCATCGAGTTTGCTGTCTAATAAAGATTGGATCGTAGATTTATACATTATTCTCTCTATATCTTTTCCGAACCCGGTTTGTCGCCGAACTTCATCAAGAATTTTTCTAAGCGTATAACTTTCTTTTCCTCTGTATACGAAGGGCTTGTCGGCTTCTTCTTCGTGTTGCAAAATCCATTGCTCTAAAACGCAATCGAAATCGGTATTCCAATTGTATTTTATGCGTTCGACGATTTCTTCGGCTTTACGCATATCGGCATTATTGATAAAATAGATGCCTTTGTTGTTTATCATCTCTATGACATCGTCTACAGGCTGTTGCAACGGAGAATTAGCGGACATCATTACGATGTAGAGCAGAGATGTTTTTTCTCGTATACGTTTCAACCCGTCTATTCCTTGCAATCCTGTATCGAATTTACAATCTAAAAAAACAATGAGTTTTTTCGATAGATTATTGAAAATATAGTCCAAACTTTTTTGAACGTCGGGGAACAGTATTACTCGTGCGTCTTGAAATACTTTTTCGAGCCTTCGAACGAAAGGATCGGAGGACTTCATATTGTCGTCGATTATTACGATTTCGAAATTCATATTCGTTTATTTTTTAAATGGTAAGGTTATTTGAATCGTCGTTCCTACGTCGCCGAATTCGCTATCGATTATCTTCACGCTACCTTTCAACGACTCGACTCTCGTTTTGACCACATATAACCCGATTCCTGCTCCCCCGTCTTTTTCTGTCGTAGTATTATACAAACCGAAGACCCATTCTTTTTTTTCATCGGGAATACCTACGCCAGTATCGGATATTTTAATAATTAACTCGTTATTATCCGTAAAGGCAGTGCATTTCAGAATTTTTTCATCGACACTCTTCATCGCTTTAATAGAATTGTCTATTAAGTTTTGGAGGATGTCGTAAAAAAATTGTCTGTTCGAAGATATAATCAATTGCTCTCCTATGGCATATTCGGCCTTTATTCCTTCGTAATCGAATTTAGTTCGATAATTCTGTATAATATCGACGATAAGCTTTTGTAAATCGATATCTTGAAAAGAAATATTGGATTGAGAGTAACTCAACATATAATTGATAACCTTATCCAATATTTCCATTTCTTCGGAAATTTCTTTCGCGTATAAGAGAAAAAATTTCTCTTCTTCAGGATCGGGGTAAAATTCTTTGAAGAAGTCCGCTTTTCGTTTGATCTTATTCAACGACGTCCGGACTGCATGAGTGATATGTATAGCATATTCTTGCAAAGACATAATACTCATGTACATATTTTCTTTGCGGATAAATTCTTCTTCCGCTTTTTTATGTTCTGCGATGGCAGCTTTTACGCTTTTCCCAGTTTTCTTTGCGGTCGAAATCAATTTGTTCAATTGCGGTTGCAATTGGGGATGAGCTTCTGCGATATCGGACGCCGATTGAACTAAATCGTCTATATCTTGCTTCGCATTATTGAGTTCGGAATCTATATCCTTTTTTCGGTTTTTTCTCAAATAGATTTTATAGTCTTCGATAGCACTGATCTGGAGGATAATGAACTCTTTCAACGCACGGTACTCATCGTTGTCGTTGAAGTCCTGACGGTTCGTCGCATCGATGATCTCCGGATTCTCTTGTTTCGAAATATCGACTATTCCGATTATTTCTCGTGTGCTGATCTTATTGAAGATATCTTGCCATAATCGCTTGTCGATTCCTAAAATATCGCGTTTCTTGTTTGCGTCGTCTTCTCGTTCTGCGAACGGAGTCGTAATCACACCGTCTCGATAGATTTTAACACCGTCGATTTCGTTATTCGGATATTTTTTTCGAAACGCTCGTCGCGCTTTATCGTCGAAGTAAAATAATCGCATAGAGATTCCTCCGAATTCTTTAATCTCTATATTTTTCTTTCTAATATTTCCGCTTTCTTCCTCGAAATAAAGAGTTTCCTGAATGCCGCGTTCTTTATCGAATGCGATGTCTAACGAAAGCGTCGCATCGTCGATATCGGATATCGATTCGATGACTTCGGTCTTTATCGCGAACTCAGGAGCGAAAACTCGTATTTGGAAAGGCGGATTCAAATTCGCATACGGAGATACGATTTTCGACGCTTCTCGAATGAATCTTTTTACATCGTCTTCACTCCAAATTTCTCGAACGTTTTCAATAATCAGGCTCGTTCCGGATTCTTCTGCGCTCGAAGAAGGAATATATGCATATCTATTTTCGATATCGGTAAATAATTTGATTCCACCGTCGTCATTAGCTTGATTATAATATAGATTCCAATCGATTTCAACATTCAGCCATCCATTGCTATTCGCTCGTTTCGTTATGATATTCACTTTGTCGCCCAATTTATCTACGGCGAAACGACCGATACCTTTTTCTCCTACGCATCGTCGGGAAAAAGGGGCTGGAGATATCGGATTTTTCCGCTTATTCGAAGTTCCGATTACCATCCATTTATCGCGAATATCTTCGAACGACATTCCGAATCCATTGTCTTTAATAGTTATACGACCTTTGGATTTATCCGCCGTGCTGGCATCGAATCCGACATTTTCGAATAAGACTTCTACTTCCGTGGCATTCGCGTCGTAACAGTTTTTCACGAGTTCGAACAGAGCCGTAATTCGATCTGTAATCAGATCGCGTCCGATCAGACGAAACGTACTTACATCGAATCTCCATTTCAATATTTTCTCGTCTTCCATCATTATTCGAGTTTCAAATGTTTCGCGATACTCATCGCAATTATCCGTCCTAATTTAGGAGGAACAGCATTCCCGATATAGCGAGATGCTTTCGTGAGCGATACGGCTTGTTCATTCGAGAAAAATTTGTAAGTTTTCGGGAACGTTTGTATCAATGCAGCTTCTCTCGCAGTTATTGCACGGTCTTGTTCCGGATGTCCGAAACGACCGTTGCCTAAACCTGTGCATTGCGTGGTCATCGTCGAAGCCGGTGAATCCCAAATCATTCTTCCATATACGCTGCCGAACGATTTCCCTTTTTCAGTCAGGTGGCACTTCAATTTCAACTCTTCCGGCCAGTCTTTCCAACTTCCTCCGTAGGGAGTACTCTTTATACGACGTAGATTCAGAGGAGAGAGGGATTGTGCTCGGTGCAACGGGTCTTCTGCGCAGGTTTCTCCTGCTTTTATTTCAGGCAAATCGCTTATAGCGTCTCTTAGCGTCACGTAATTATCTTTCGTATGGGTCGGCGGAATCAATTCTATTTTCCCGATCCTCGACGCTATAAGCACTAATCGCTTTCTGGTTTGCGGTATTCCGTAATCCGGACAATATACTTTATTGACGCTCACTTCATATTCTTTCTGTTTCAATAAAGAAATGAAGTCGGATAGCACGGGCTTCAATTTGAAATCCATGATTTGCGGAACATTTTCCATCGTAACGATATCCGGCAATGTCTCTTTTACCAATCGGCCGAATTGATAAAGAAGATCGTATTTGTTCGGGTCTTTTTCTTTGTTTTTGAAAGCATACGACGAAAATGGCTGGCAGGGAGCGCACCCTGCTAAAACCCGAACTTTCTTCCCTTTGAAGAGTTTATTGATTTTGGATTTCCGCACTCGCGTAATATCCATATCGAAAAATTTCGCTTCGTTGTTATGCGTATACGCGAACTCACAGGTTTTGTCAATATCGAATCCCGCTATAATATCGAACCCTTCCTGTTTCAACCCATAGCTTAACCCTCCGATACCGCAAAAAAGATCGATTACTCCTATTTGATCCCGTTTCAACATTTATTCGTACTTCGTTTCAATTTTATATATCTTTGTACTACAAAAGTAATTAAAGATTCTGAATCGAATAACTATTTTCAGGAATTTATGGACTCATGCAGCAAAATAAAACGGTCGGAAATAATGTCGAAAATCAAACACGAGAATACAAACCCCGAATTATTGGTTCGTAAATATTTGTTTTCTCAAGGTTTTCGATACAGAACGAACGTGCGCTCGCTTCCGGGATCTCCCGATATCGTTTTGAAAAAATATAAAACTGTAATTTTCATCCACGGTTGCTTTTGGCATGGGCATTCTTGTCGAGCTGGGCGTCGTCCCCACAGCAACGAGGCGTACTGGATTCCGAAATTGAACGCGAATGTAGAAAGAGACTGTCGAAAAATTTCAGAATTGGAAGAAGCTGGATGGAACGTACTCGTCGTATGGCAATGTGAAATAAATACTATCGCAAAAAGAGAAAAAAGGTTGCCGGAATTACTTATTGAAATCAAAACTAATCTTAACCTTTAGATTATCGCAGCTGATTGACGAAATGAAAATATATCCTATTTATCAGAAATTCATGTAAAGTATTATATTGTTCTTTTTTCGTTACTCATTCATACCGGGATAGCCTACGGCTCTCTGCTTCACAAGAAGCGGGGAGCTTTTCTTTTTCGGATGGTAGCTCCGCCCCATTATAAAGCGAATAGCACAAGCACTATTCTTACTTCCTCGAATCTGCCTAATAATTCGGTTACCTCCATTTTGCTGTCTTCCCATCGTCCCGTGTCGTCGTTATGTTGCAGGTGCGAAGGTGTTTACGAGGTCTTCACGGACGTACAAGGTCGAGCCTTGCGGTTCGGCGAAAAATCTTCCCTGCGTCCTGCGGTTGCGAGGTATTTTTCGTCGAAACCTTGTACGTCCTAACCTCTACACCGAAAAGCCCCTGAAACGAAACGACCGATACGACCGAAAGACGCATAAAAAAAATGTCGGGTAAACGAGAGGCAGATTAGGATAAGAAACTCACTCCCTCCACTCTCAAATCCGCATCAAACTCAAAAAAAGCAGCAGACATGAAAGCGATAAAGATTCTCAAAACAGCATTACGCGCCTTTGCAGCCGTCCCGTGTGCCCTTGTGCTTTGGGTGGTGTATTTCATCGTCGGGATGATCGAAGCCCTAATAAGCGGCGTGTTGCAAATCGTGTGGAGCATCATCCTGTTCGGCGTCTCTCTCGCAGCCGTCATCGGTGTTTTCGTATGGATATTAACGCTTTAATTTAGACAGATTATGAATGTAACAATCGAATCATCCTTTTGTCCTTATTGCGACGAAGTAACGGAGATCTATTTCCGTCTTACAAATACGATTCTTCTCGCCAGTGACGAAAACGAACTGCGGCAAGGCATCAAGAATCTGCGAACCAAAGTTTCGCTCGACGACTATTTCGTGTACGGCTTCGGCGCACATCATTTTTGGGTACACCAGCGCAAGGTCAGCGACCCGACGCAGCAGTTCAGAAACAGACTATTGAAAGCAGAATTTTAACCCCTTAAACCACTATGACAATGACAACAAGAATGACGGTAAACGTCGTGTCGGTATGCCCGACAGGAGAGGAACGACACGAGTATTTCATCCCTGCCTTCGCCCGCAGGACGGGGAAGCGGTTTTGTCAATACGACTACCGACACACGGACGGCGAATTGTTCTCCTGCGTCGCTCCGACGTTGGAGGAGTGTCGCCGCAAGCGGGACGAATGGTTGCGACGTAAAACAGATAAAGAGGCGAAACGATGATAGCAGCAACGATATTACAGCAAATCGGCGGTAGACGGTTCGCCGCCATGACGGGAAGCCGCGATTTCATGAACTTGGGGGACGGGGTTCGCATGAACCTCTCCCGCAACAAGACCTCCGCCAATCGTCTGACCATAACGCTCGACAAAGAGACGGACACCTATCGGATGCGGTTCTACCGTATGACGGTCAGCAAGCATTTCGAGGTCAAGACGAAAGACATCGCGGTTTACGAGGGCGTCTATTGCGATATGTTGGAGGAGACCTTTACCTCCGTAACAGGACTTTACACGAGATTCTAATCATTAATGAATTGAAATTATGAAAACAACAGCAGCTAATTACGATACATTGATCGTCCTCTTCGCGGAGCCTATCTGCACATTGGAGGAAAGCATTTTCGACGACCCCGAAGCGTGGGGCGTCGAAACGCTCAAAGAGTGGATCGACAGCTACGAAAGCTCGCGCTTCACGCAGACGGACGAGCGGACAGCGGTCATAACCTCCGAATACAACATGACCCACGTAAAGGAGTGGTTGGAACGGGACACAGACATCGACCGCCTCGTTTCGGCCTAACCTCGAATATCGACCCATAAAATCGGAAACCATGAAACCCATACAGAAATATACCAAGCAGGAGAAGTTAGCGGCGATATTGGAGTATAATCCGTGCCGCACGGAGCGTAACGCAGTTTTGCGTTACCTCCTCGCTGTCCGCAGGGACGATGCCGACGAGATCGCCTATTTCGAGAGTTTCGGCGATAGCGTTCACCATATTATCCATAACGTGCGCACCTATGAACGCGGGCTGCTGTTCGGCTATACGGCTAAACGCTTCGATGAATACGGTTGGCTTCGGGGTATGCTTCCGATTGTCGAGCGTATCGAGGTGGACATGTGGAATACGATCCATATCGGGCAGTCTATCGACGGGACGTATGCCGTAACGGTTGATTGGAGCACGGGCGGCGCAGGTGGCGGCAGCCATCCGTCGGTGTGGGACGAGCCGATAGCCGATTATAAGGAAGCTGTCAAAAACGGCATCGGACAATTAGAGCGGCAATACGCCTATGCGATGAAGCACTCCGCTGATAGCTGCAACTACAACCCCAAGAGAATCCGCAAACTCATTGCCAAGCTCGCCGAGGTCAAGAGGCGGTATTTGGAGCCGAAACAGCTGTCCTTGTTCGAGTTCGCATGAATCCGACAGAAACAGCGAAGCCCTCCGACGCACAAAGCTATCGGAGGGCTTTTGTTGGGTTCGATTATTTACTCTTTCTCTTCATTTTCGTTGTTGAACCTGAACGATAGTTGTTCGCATTGCCCGAAGTTGTCTTCGACGTAGATGTCGATGGTCTGCTGATCCGACGACACAGAGGTGTAGTACAGCCGAAACACCTCTCTCGTGAGGGAATAGCGGTCGTTGGGTTGAAACAGCGTTCTGTCGTCCATGCGGAGTTCTCCTTTGCCGTCGGGTTGGAAGTAGCGGATGGTGTACCGCGTACCGTCGTATTCTCCCTCCCGAACGAGCGTACAGCGTATCTCGGCTGTTTCTCCGCGTACGATGCGCGTCTGTACGGGCATCGTCTCCAGTCGGAACGCATACGCCTGTTTTATGTCCAGTTCATCGTCGCAGGCGGCCAGCAGTGTGCCGGCCACCACAAGTGCGAGCATCAGAAATCCTTTTATTTTCTTCATGCCGTTTTCTCTTTACGGGTTTCACATTATTTGCCTATTGGGATGTCGGGTTGCGGAATTGAATCCCATACGGGCGGCGCGGGTATCTCGATGTCGTATTGCGGACGTTCGATATACCGCTCGTCTATCTCTTCATGCAGCTTGGCGCACCCCATGCACCCTGCTGCGACGGCCAATGCCAGCAGGCCGTATTTGATTTTTCGTTTCATCGTCATTGTGTTGTTTTTAGTTTATGTATTCAAGACCGAGGTTGCCCCGGTATTCAAAGCAGGGTTCAATTCCTATGTCCCGATGTTCAGAACAGGTAGGAGAAGGCCACTTCGATTTTCGAGGGCGCGAGGACAACGCGGCGGCAGTGTTCGTGGCGGATCGCTTCATTTGGCAACAGGTCGGGATGCCAGCGCAGGTCGTCCATGTAGAAGATGCCTACACCGCCTTCGAGGGTCAGGTTCCAGCGCTTGGCCAGCATCCACGAGTAGCCGACTGAGGAGCCTATGCCCGTCGTCCAGCCGTTGTAGCGGGTGCGGATGTTGCCGACCTTGTACTTGGCGAGGGTCGAGTGCAGACCCAAGAACAGCCCCACGTGCGGCTCGAAGCGCCAGCGGCGCACACCGACCGTCGCCGCGAGGACGTTGGCCCGCAGGCTCTCCGTAGAAATAGGATTCCAGTAGCCCGACAACTCCACCGACCACTTCTGCGCCACGGCGACATCGACGCCCGCGTTGAGCGTTCCCGTCGCCCAGCCCAGTGCATTGACACGCACGGCGGTGTATTGGGCCGATGCCGTGTGCGCCGCAAGGACGCACAGCAGCAGGATAAACAGCTTTCTCATGATCGGTTCGTTTAATCGGTGGATATTGCGGCGTGGTGGCTCGGCGCGTTTTCTTTCGAGACGGCATCGTAGCCCGGGATAAGGGTCATGTTGGCTGTTGCAATAAAGCTGTACGGATTGTCGGTCGATACGATATTGCGTATCATGGAAGCTTCCGGCTTATCCCACCATACCGAAATGAATCGTCCGTCTTTGCCGGATATGGTGCACCGACTGCCGGGCAGGACGATGAATGCCTGCTTGGCCTCGTCTATCTGGTATCCGCTCGGACAAGCGAACGACACTTCGTCGATACGGGTGTAGATATACACTCGGTCTGACTGAAACTTCGCGTAGAGCGTATCGATCCGAGAGGTCATAGGATGCCGGTAGGGATTCGCATCCGATACTTTTTGTGTCAGTTCTTTGTCTGCATACCATCCTTTGAATGCGAAGCCGTCGTCGGGTACCGCACGCATCTGCGGCCCGTCGTCGAGGGCGAGCATGCGGACATAAGAAACGCCTGCATTTGAATGTGAAATAGTACGCACGGCCGAAATGTCGTCGAGATAGCCACCTTTATTCGCTCGACCATCCCAATAGGTGTAGACCGTCAGATGATTGTAAAAATCATGCGTAAACCGTTTCGTATAGGAGTAACCGTTTCCGTCGGATAGCGAAACGTCGTATATCAGTCGATTGTTGGCAGCTGTAAACACGCGCGGGTCGTAGCATACGTTGAATGAATAATTGCCTTCGGGTTTGGCAAGTCGAAGCGAAAGTCCGGGGTTGAGTGTCTTTTCATTGATGTGAAAAGCATATTGCTGCCCCTGCATGAAGAGTATGTCCCCCGTTAATTCTCCCGTAATGTCGGGCTTGTCGACTTTGATGGTCAGATTATTTACCCCGTTTTTGTACCAGCAATACTCTTGCAATGACGTATTGAAAGCCGGATCGGGAAGCTCGTCCGAGATCTCCGCGCCGAACGAATGCACTCGTGCGTCGACTTCATTTTTGCCTTTGATGATGATGTTGAGCGTCTGTACCGAGTTGCGCCGCACGTCGAAGTTCGAGGTGTTGTTTTCGCCTAAATAGACGTCGTATGTCAGTTGCAAGCCTTCTCGTTGTGCTTTGATTCGCACGAAAGTCGCACCTTGCGGAGCGTTCTCGGAGCACTTCTGCTGCTGGGTCGTGATGGACGGTACATTGCCCTGACAATTTTCCAGCAGATAAAACATTCGTGTCGCTGAGCGTGCTTCCGAAGATTCGATCTCCGCTGAGTTCATCGTGATGAAATTCTTGGCAATCTGCTTCTCCTCGAACAATTTTGTCGTGGCGGAGGCATCTACGATCTGCACGGACTGCAATTCCATCGTGTTTGCGACGGCCGGATCTATGGATACGTTGCAGATGATTTTCGCAACGGTACGTCGCACGGTAATGACGGGATCGGGCATTCGGTCTTCGACCGTGAGCGTCGTATATCCCGACATCGGAAGCATAACATATTTCGTTACCGAGGGAAGTTGTACGGCGAACAGCTGTTCTCGGGTCATCGCGCCCATGTCCCGATGGACGTTCGCTACGGCATAGGTTTCGTAGCGACCGGGCAGTACGGAGCACTCTACCGAGCCGCTCACGACGTAGAAATGTCGGTCGGGCAACATGCCGTGCGGATCGTAAAGGAAAAGATTGACGTCGCGTACGGTTTGTTCGTCTGTCGCACGGGTAACGTACTGCACACCTTCCTCCTGAATCTGTAACGAGAAACGCACCTCGTCCCCAATGGACGGGTAATCTGCCGCTTCGTCTTTGATACAACTGCTTATCATCGCGAGCAGCGGTATGATAAACAATACTATTTTCTTCATGACTGATTCGATTTGCGGTTTAAGCTCCCAATTCTACCGTTTGAGTTATGGGCGATTCCCATTCGGCAGGCGTGATGGTCAGCGAGGCGTCGTGGCCCGAGAGGCCGTTGATCGTGATGTCCATGCGGTAGTAGCCGTTGCGGCGAATCTCACCGCCCGACGCACCGTCGAGTTCCACCTCGTAGGTCATCGACGACTGACCGGCTGCGGTCGAGAAATCGCCGTCCAAGTCGTAGGTTGCATCGATGGTCGCCTTCACGCGGCTGCCGACGTTGCGGGCGGGACTTTCGTACAGGTAGAAGAGACTGCGATACTTGCCTGATGCTGCATCCGAAGCCTGCGTCGTCGAGAAATCGAAAGCTCCCGGATCGGTCTTTGTCGGGA